>OERR01000211.1_pt1 | contig 14982 bp, 14 predicted proteins | sample 1540051 | NCBI WGS metagenome assembly OERR01 (sample SAMEA3891884, study PRJEB23780) | metagenome | biome: terrestrial biome; feature: animal house; material: Caecal content | place: Italy | collected 2015-05-05 | reverse complement strand
CGGCGATGCTTCGATTGGGAAGTGTCACGAGAAAAAAGTCGGTGTCTGAATAAAAATCCGGCTTTTGTGTCACTTCCAGATAGGAATTTAAAATCCGATCGATCCCGCTGCCTCTGCGCTCCATAAAATCCAGCCTGGCAAATACATCGGAAATGACTTGATTGCGCCGCATGGAGGGAATATGATGGAGGTTCATATCCTGGATTCGCTTTCCGTTGATCATCCCTCCAGGGGAAGAGATTTCCATCCGATTATCAAAAATGTCCACATGGATCTCAGATCCTAAAATCTGATAATCACGGTGAATCAGTGCGTTCACCAAAACCTCTCGCACTGCTTTGTAGGGGTAATCACTGCGTTCTTCGCGAACCATTCCCCGAATACTCCATGGGTTTTTCATATTGACACGGACAAAATCCTCCGCATTTTGCAGCAGTGTGATAAGGCTTGCGCTCTCAAATTCTTTGTCATCCAGCGCATCCTCATCCACATTCCCTTTGTAATTGCCTTTCCAACGAGTGCAGAAAATCCGGGATTGTCTCAGAACACCCTGATCACAAAGTAGAAGGCCTCCATTCGTTATCTGACCACCTTCCGTGATCAATCCGGTTGAAAACAGATCCTTGGATAAATCAAACTCCTCTTTGGTACGCTGTTTGAAGGTAGCCGCCAGCAGTGTGAAGCTCACATCTCCCAGATTGTATGTGCTGGGCAGGGCGTCAAAGGTTTGGTTCATACCTTTCAGGATTAACTCATTGAGCTCCCGGGAGGTTGCTTCCACCGATTGATCTCCGTGACGCAGATAAGCGACATGAACACCGTCCGCCGCATAGTAATAAGGGTAGGCTGGTCCGTTCTGTACTTCGCAAACCACACAGCTTTTGCCTTCGATCTTCATTTCATAGGCGCGATAGTGCGGCGCGGGATCGATCCGGCTCTGGATCAGTTCTGACAGCTTGCTGATCACATGCTGCGGATCGGAAAGTCCCACCACAGCGCGAGGCTCATTTTGTACGCCGAAAATCAAGCGCCCACCAAACGTATTGGCAAAAGCGGAAATAGATTTGAGCCAGCTGCGCGGCTTCTTTTCTTCCAATGCTTCTTTATAATCTGCCGAAGACGCTTCCAGATAAAGAGGATTTTGAACAGCCATCAAATTCACCTGCCCGCTGCTTTTCTGTTATTATATCACACTTGCGGCGAGCAAGTCGCGCGCTCTCTCCATTCACCGGATTTTGATTTCGCACTTGGATTCCATCACGTCGGCGTCGTGGAGGATTTCCCCGATCTCGTCCGCCTCAATCATGCCGGAGCGCGGGCTGCGCACCGATTCAATGCGGCCGTTGACGGTGGCGTGAACGTTGGAATACTCAAACGAGAGATCCGTGCCCTCCATCGTGCAGTCGATGAGGCGCAGATTTTCGCAGTAGCACAGCGGCTGGGTGCCGATGATGTGGCAGCGGATGAGCGTGAGGTTTTGCGAAAACCAGCCGAGGTATTCGCCGCGCACGATGCTGTCCTCCACCGTGACGCCGCAGCTGTGCCAGAACGCGTCCTTGGTGTCCAGGTTGGAATGGCTGATGTGCACACCGTTTGTGTACTGGAAGGAATATTTGCCGTGCAGCTCCAGATTTTCAATCTCAATTCCGCTGCTGTCGAGCAGGAAATATTCCGATGTAATCACGTTGTCCCGCAGGGCAAGGCCGCGGCATTTCCAGCCGAATTCCGGGGAGGTGATCCGGCAGTTCTGCACCCGGATGTTGCCGCACTCGCGCAGGCATTTCACGCCCTCGATCGTGCAGCCGTCGATCACGCCCTCGGATGCGTACCAGATCGGCGCGCGGGTGCCGCCGTCGAGCACGGAGGAGGAGAGCGAAAAGCCTTTTGCGTGCCACAGCGGGTAGCGCAGGGAGAAATGGCAGTCCGCCACCTCCACCTCGCGCGGCTCCTTCAGAGCGGATTCGCCGTCCGCCGGGCCCGCGAACGTGCAGCGCTCCACGCGCGTGTTCATCAGATGATACAGCGCGCGCTCCTCGTCAAATGTTTTTCCTTCGATGGTTTTTGTTACCGTCATGCGTTGTCCGACCTCTTTTGCTGTTGTGATGCTTTCAGTATAAGATATGGAGTGCACTCCAAGTCAAGAGGATCCCACCGTTTTTTTACAAAATTTTTCTGTCGGGATCCCGGCGGTATGCCGAAGGGGTTTGCCCCGTCTTGCGGCGGAAGAGGGAGGAAAAATAATGCTCGTCCGAAAAGCACAGACGGAAGGCGATCTCCCGCACGGGCAGGGCGGTGCCGCGCAGCAGCAGGCGCGCCGTTTCCAGGCGGCGGGAAGCTGATAAGCTTTTCCCTCATGCGTGAAATCCTCACTTTGCTGCATTTTTTCTGTATTGGCACAGTCTGTGCGCGGTGGTATACTAAGTGCAGAAATCAAGGGGCGCGGATGCGCCCGGAATCGTTGTGCGACCAAGGAGGAGCAGGCAATGGAGAACAGAATTCCAAGACCGGAACATCCCCAGCCGCAATTTGAGCGGAAGAACTGGGAAAATTTAAATGGCGAATGGCAGTTTGCCTTTGATTTTGGCGTGAGCGGACTGGACCGCCGGTTTGAGGAGCGCGAAACGCTCGACCGGACGATCACCGTCCCGTTCTGCCCGGAAAGCGATCTGAGCGGCATCGGATATAAGGATTTTATCCCCGCTGTGTGGTATCTGCGTACGTTCTCCGTGACGAAGGAGCAGCTGGCCGGGCGCGTGCTGCTGCATTTCGGCGCGGTTGACTATGAATCCCGCGTGTTTGTGAACGGGAAGCCGGCGGGTACGCACCGCGGCGGCTACACGTCGTTTTGCTATGATATCACGGAACTGTGCGCGGAGGGCGAAAACCGCCTGACCGTCTACGCCGCCGATGATAACCGCCACGGCGCGCAGCCGCACGGCAAACAGAGCGAGCTTTTCTATTCCCACGACTGCGACTACACCCGCACCACCGGCATCTGGCAGACGGTTTGGCTGGAGTTTGTGCCGCTTTCCTACATCAAGTCCGTCCAGTATTTCCCGAACATCGCCGCCGGAACGCTGACGGTACAGGCGCAGCTGTGCGGAGCGGGAGAATTTTCCGTGCAGGCTTCGTTTGAGGGACGTCCCTGCGGGGAAGCCTGCGTGCGTGCCGAGAACGGCACGGCCTGCGTGACGCTGGCGCTCACGGAAACGCATCTCTGGGACGTGGGGCAGGGCAATCTCTACGATCTGACCCTCCGCTTCGGAGAGGACGAGGTGAAGAGCTATGCCGGTCTGCGCGAGGTGCGCATCGACGGCATGCGCGTTTTGCTCAACGGACGGCCGGTGTTCCAGCGTCTGGTGCTGGATCAGGGCTTCTATCCGGACGGCATTTATACCGCTCCCGACGAGGCCGCGCTGGTGCGCGACATCGAGCTGAGCCTTGCGGCGGGTTTCAACGGCGCGCGTCTGCATGAGAAGGTGTTTGAGCCGCGCTTCCTCTATCACTGCGACCGTCTCGGCTATCTGGCCTGGGGCGAAATGGCCAACTGGGGCCTGGATCTGGCCGAACCGGCGGCGCTGGAGACGTTCCAGACCGAGTGGCTCGACGCGGTGACGCGCGACTTCAACCATCCGGCGATTGTGGGCTGGTGCCCGTTCAACGAGACATGGGACCGCGACCGCAGAAAGCAGATCGACGCGACGCTCGCCATGATTTACCGAATCACCAAGCTGCTTGACCCGACGCGTCCCTGCATCGACACGAGCGGCAACTATCATGTGGTCACCGATATTTACGACGTGCACGATTACGAGCAGGATCCGGCCGTGTTCGCGGAGCATTACGAAGCCTTCCGCACGGGCGGGGACTTCTACGATGTCCAGCGGGACAAGGGCCGCCAGCAGTACACGAAGGGTCTGCCGATGTTCGTCAGTGAGTACGGCGGCATCAAGTGGAATCCCGGCGGGGATGTCGAAAAGGCATGGGGCTATGGACAGGGCCCGCAGACGGAGGAGGAGTTTGTCTCCCGGTACCGCGGCCTGACGGACGCGCTGCTTGACAATCCGAATATGTTCGGCTTCTGCTATACGCAGTTGTACGATGTGGAGCAGGAGACCAACGGTCTGTATACCTATGATCGCAAGCCGAAATTTGACATGAAGATTTTCGCGGAAATCAACAGCCGCACCGCCGCCTGCGAAAAGGCGTAACACAATCAGCCTCTGGGATCCGTGCCGGGAAAGGCGCGGCCCAGGGGCTTTTTGCGTCCGCGCATTGCGGACGTGCGGGGGAGATGCTATAATAGAAAGAAAAACATTGCCAGGAGGAGTTTTACCATGAGCAACAAAGTAATCGCCGCACAGAACGCACCCGCCGCCCTCGGCCCGTATTCGCACGCTGTTCTCGCGGGCAATACGCTCTATATTTCCGGCCAGCTCGGTCTGGATCCGGCCACAGGCGCGCTTGCCGCTTCCGTCACGGAGCAGGCGGAGCAGGGCCTGAAGAATCTCGGGGAGATCCTGAAAACCGCCGGGATGGATTACAGCGATGTGGTGAAAACCACGGTGTTTCTCGCGGACATGAACGATTTCGCCGCCGTCAACGAGGTGTACGCCCGCTTCTTCACCTCCAACTTCCCGGCCCGCTCCTGCGTGCAGGTGGCCGCTCTGCCCAAGGGCGCGCTCTTTGAGGCCGAGGCTGTCGCCGTAAAGGGCTGAGATGAGAAAACAGGCTGAAGGGAAAAAGCCTGCCCGCCGCAAGCCCGCCGCCCACAGCGCCCGCAGGCCGGAACACGCCGGGCGTTCCGGGCAAAAGCCGTCCCCGGCGTCGGGGACGGACAGGCGCAGCGGGGCCCCGGCTGCCGCGCGGGAGCAGCGCCAGCCTGCCGCCGGGTTTGCCGTGCAGCGCCCCCGGAGCGAGCGGTGCCCCTATTCGCGCAAATGCGGCGGCTGTCAGCTTCAAAATCTCGAATACCCGGATCAGCTCCGGTGGAAGCAGCGGCTCATGGAGCGGCTGATCGGCCGGTTCTGTTCCGTCGCGCCCATTTTGGGGATGGACGAGCCGTATCACTACCGCTGCAAGGTGCAGGCGGCCTTCGGCGTGGTGCGCGGGAAATTTGTCTGCGGGATCTACCAGTCGAGCACGCATCACATCATCCCGGTGGAGCACTGCCGGATTGAGGATGAGAACGCCGGGCGGATCATCGCGGATATCCTCGCCCTTTTGCCGAAATTCCATATCGTGCCGTACAATGAGGACACCCAGCGCGGCGTGCTGCGCCATGTGCTGGTGCGCCGGGGCTACGCGACGGGCCAGTACCTGGTCGCTCTCGTCACCGGTACGCCCGTGCTGCCCGCGAAGAACAATTTCATCCGCGCGCTCCTCAAGCTGCACCCGGAGATCACAACGGTCGTGCTCAACGTCAACCGCAAGCGCACCAGCATGGTGCTGGGGGACGAGGAGCAGACGCTGTACGGTCCCGGCACGATCGAGGACGAGCTGTGCGGACTTCGGTTCCGCATTTCGGCTTCGTCGTTCTATCAGGTGAACCCGGTGCAGACGGAGCGTCTGTACCGCGCCGCGATCGAGATGGCGCAGCTCACCGGCACGGAGACGGTGCTCGACGCCTACTGCGGCGTGGGGACGATCGGCCTGGCCGCGAGCGCAAAGGCGGGCAAGGTGATCGGCGTGGAGCTGAACCCCGCCGCCGCCCGGGACGCCGCCGAGAACGCCCGGCGCAACGGCGTGAAAAACGCGCGCTTTTATGCCGGGGACGCCGGAGAATTTCTGCGGGAGACCGCCGAAGCAGGAGAGAAGATCGACGTAGTGATGATGGATCCGCCGCGCGCGGGCAGCAGCCGCGAATTTCTTGCCGCTGTCTGTCAGGCCGCTCCCTCGCGCGTTGTCTATATCTCGTGCAACCCGGAGACGCAGGCGCGCGATCTCGCGTACCTCACATCCCACGGCTACCGCGCCGAACGCGCCCAGCCCGTGGATATGTTCCCGTGGACGCACCATTGCGAAAACATCGTAAGCCTGACCCGGCGGGCCACGCCGCATGCACCACCGCGCACACGCGTTCCTGCGCGGTCAGGGGGTTGAACGGTTTGATCAGGAAATCGGCCGCCCCCTTTTTCACCGCGTGGAGCACGTCCTCCTTTTTGGCGTCGGAGGCGAAAAGGACCACCGGCAAAGCTTCGGTTTTTTCCGCGGTTTGCAGCTGCTCAAGCACCTGCAAACCGCTCAGCCTGTAGAAAAACCTGCTCTGGCTTAATTGCCGGAGCAGGTTTTTCTACAGGCTGAGGGGGATTTTCCACTTGGAAAATCCCCCTTTTGGTTACGGAATCAATAGTTGTCGCTGTGGATTTCAAAGAAGCTCTTGGCGTAGAGACAGGTGGGGCAAACCTCCGGAGCGGCGGTGCCTACCACAATGTGGCCGCAGTTGCGGCACTCCCACACCTTGACCTCGCTCTTTTCAAAGACCTGCGCGGTCTCCACATTGCGCAGCAGGGCGCGGTAGCGCTCCTCGTGCCGCTTCTCGATGGCGGCCACCAGCCGGAATTTGGCGGCAAGCTCCGGGAAGCCCTCCTCCTCGGCGGTCTTTGCAAAGCCGTCGTACATGTCCGTCCACTCGTAGTTTTCCCCCTCGGCGGCGTGAAGAAGATTTTCAGCGGTGTTTCCCACACCGTGCAGCTCCTCAAACCACATTCTCGCATGGGCCTTCTCATTCTCCGCGGTCTGCAAGAAAAGCGCGGCGATCTGCTCATAGCCCTCATTCTGAGCCACGGAGGAGAAGTAGGTGTACTTGTTTCGGGCCTGGGACTCACCGGCAAAGGCGGCCTCCAGATTCTTTTCGGTCTGGGTACCGGCATACTTATTGCCAGTCTGAGCGGGAGCTTCCTCCATCAGCTCGAAGGAAGAGGCGGGCTGCTTGCAGATGGGGCAGGACTCCGGGGCGCTGTCGCCTTCATGAATGTATCCGCAAACCTTACATTTCCATTTTTTCATAGACTTTCTCCCTTTTTGATGCATGAGTTCGCTTCGATCCTGATAGGTGGTATGGAGCATCTGTTCCGCCAGTTCACTGAGGGGCTGGCCGTAGAAGGTCTCGTATACTTCTTTGATCTCAGGGTTTTCGTGACTGGTACGGAGAGTCATGGAGCCGTCCCGCTGATAGAGAGCGGCAATGCGGCTCTTGCGGGTCTCGTCGGCGTTCTTCATCAGATCCTTGGGCTGTCCGCCGCCGCCGATGCATCCGCCGGGGCAGGCCATGACTTCCACAAAGTGATACTGCTTGCCGTTCTCCCGCATCCGCTGGAGGAAGGTTCTGGCATTGGCCGTGCCGTAGACCACGGCTACCCGCAGCGAAAGATCGCCGATTTCGACCTGGGCTTCGCGCACCCCTTCATAGCCACGGACAGGAGTGAGCTGCAGCAGCGCTTCCGGAGCTTCCTTCCCCGTCAGGTACGAGTAGGCCGTGCGCAGCGCTGCTTCCATCACACCGCCGGTATTGCCGAAGATGACGCCGGCACCGGAGGCCTTGCCCATGAGGGAATCGTAGGCGGAGTCCTCTAAGGCGTTCCAGTCGATTCCGGCGGCCTTGGCCCACCGGGCAAGCTCCCGGGTAGTGATCACCTGATCCGTGTCCCGCATCCCTTCCACACCGTGGTAATCGGCGGCGGCGTGCATTTCCTCCCGCCGGATTTCAAACTTTTTGGCGGTGCAGGGGGTCAGAGCCACATGGACGATCTGCCGGGGATCCAGCTCCATTTTTTTGGCAAAGTAGGTTTTCACCGTGGGTCCCTGCATCCCGATGGGGCTTTTGGCGGTGGACAGGTGGGGAAGCAGCTCGGGGGCGTACATTTCCGCAAAGTGCACCCAGCCGGGGCAGCAGCTGGTGAACTGGGGCAGGGGACGATCCTTCTCCGTAATGCGGCGGATCAGCTCGCTGGCTTCCTCCACAATGGTCAAATCAGCGGCAAAGTTGGTGTCCAGCACATAGTCAGCGCCAAGGGCCCGCAGCAATGCTACCATTTTTCCCTCCACAAAGGCGCCCGGCTCCATGCCGAACTCCTCACCCAGAGCGGCCCGGACGGAGGGAGAGGTACTGACGACCACCACCTTGTCGGGATCGGCAATGGCCTTCTGCACCGCGGCGGTTTCATCCCGCTCGGTGATGCTGTCCACCGGACAGACATTGGCGCACTGGCCGCAGTAGATACATACAGCCTTTCCCCCGGTCTCTTCCAGTGTGTAGGTTCCATGTACCCCCATCAGGTTGGTACAGGCTTCTTTGCACATCCCGCAGCGGATGCATTTCTCTTCCCAGCGCACAATGCTGGGATTGTCCGCCTCGATGGCGACGCGGACAGACAATGGCAGATGATTCAGTTTCCTCACATCCCTTTCGTTGAAATTTACTTTCTGCATTCCTCACATAAATAAGTGAGTTTCAGATCGTAGGATAAAATAGAAATCCCCGCCTTTTCTTCCAGCTGTGCAGTCAGATCTCCCAGGTCAACGTCCAGCAGTCTGCCGCAGCTTTTACACACCAGATGGTCGTGGCGTTGAATCCGGTCGTACCGATCCGGCATTCCCTCCACTGATACCTTGCGGATCAGGTCCTCCTGCCACAGACGGTTGAGGTTGTTGTATACGGTGGCCAGCACTACCGTGGGATAGGTTTGCCGCAGGGCATGGAAAATTTCCTCAGCCGTCATATGACTGCGGGAGGCGCTTACGATTTCCAAAATTTTTGTTCCATATTTCGTCATAGCACCCAACACTATTTTAGAATGATTCTAATTTTATTATACGGGATTTTCCTATCCCGTCAAGAGGAAAATCCGCTAAAAGGACAGTGGATATTTTGGTCAAAAGAGGAGAGCTTTTGTCTGCAACAAAGTTTTGTGTATCGAGTGATTTGTGAGGAATTGAATAAACCAAAAGAAAGCAAAATAGCAGCCCATACAGAAACCGCAATCAGGGAATATTGTGAAGGTACACGACTCCTGCTATAATGGATTTAAATGAACATCAGCTTTTGAAGAAATCGTGCGATAAAATGATTTTCCGAAAGGACTTTTTGACGAATAGGTTTCTGTCAGGTATCAACACTTTCCCCAAAGTGTCTTGCATACAAATATAAAACAGAAAGGGTGGTCTTTTATGAAGATGAATCGTGTATGGAGGGTTCACGCTTCCTAACCCTCCGAATCTTTTTTGGAGGTAGCAAAATGGAAAACCCGATTACCATCCGTGAAGCAGTCACGGAAAACGATGCTGCAGCTTTTTGGGAGCAGCTTCACATGTATTTCAAACGAGATATTTTTCCCGATCCAAATGACAGGAACAGAGAATATTTTCTCAGTGACTCGGAATACCGAGCCCATGTGCAGAAGATTCATGACAGACCGGAAGACCGGTGCTTCTATCTGTTCTTTCATCGGAATGGACAGGACATCGGCTTTGCCATGCCGGTTATTTACACCTCTGAGGATGGAAAATGCTTTGTCATGGAATATTGCGTATATCCGGAATACCGTGGAAACGGGACGGGGAAGCATTGTGCCAAAGCCCTGTTGGATTGGACCAAGGGAAATGGCGCGCTTTATGCGGAACTGAATTATGGCGGTGATATGCGGCGAGAGCGTTTTTGGCAGAGTTTAGGATTTGTAAAAAATGGTTTTGATGAGTGGGGAGAGCCGTTGATGATTCTGCCTCCCAAAGATGAACGGCCTTTCACCGTGGAAATTTTGAATGACCCAACAGATTGGCAGCTTTTAAAATTGGAAAATGGTTTCAAAAAAGAAATTGGAGAAGAAGCCCTGACAAAAGAACATCAGAAGCAGCTTCAGCAAGCTGTCAAAGAAGGGAAGATTACCTTCTTTATCGCCAAACGTGGCTATCGTGCTGTTGGCATATGCAGCGTCGCTCCATGCTATTCCACGTTCTCTTGTTCGAATACGGGTATCTATGAAGATTTCTATATTGAGCCTGTTTTCCGAGGCAAAGGGCTTGCGCGAAAATTAGCGCAAGCGGCACAAACCTGGTGCAAGCAAAATGGCATAGCAAGCCTAACCGTGTGCTGTGCTCCATGTGATGAAAAAATGTATCAGGCACTTGGATTTGATATTTGTCTGGGAACAACATTTGCACATACAGATTGAATAACTGACACAAGAGCGGCGACTTGGTACTCCAAGTCGCCGCTTATTCATAAACTTATCGTTCTTAACTTCCGGTCATCGTGATGTGCCAGCCAGTCTTTGCCACTGATAAACTCTAGGATCTTCTTCATGCCGTAGATACGATTCTTACTCTCGAAAGAATATTATATCCTGCGCTCTTTGCACATTAGGTGTATCAGTTTTTAACAAGCAATAGACAAAGAAAACCGCCTACTGAAATCCATAGATATTCAACGGGCGTTTTCTCGTCTGTGAGGTCAGCCAAAATCATGCCGGCTGCCGCCACCGGAACCCAGTTCCTCAAAGGTGCAGACAATCTCCTCAATTTGTTGAAAGCATTCGCTGTCTGCCAATGCGTCATTCTCGATGATAGCTTTCACTTTAGCCAGGGCTTTGTAACACTCCAGCTCCACAATCTTTGTCACATCGGTATGGATGAGTTCCGGGAAGGAAACCTGAATTTTTTCGTTTGCAAACACATGACAAAGAATCTCCTGATACAATTCCATACAGCCACCTCCTTAGTACTTATAAGTTCTACGATCAACATTGTAATAAAAATCTGCGGTATCGTCAATAGTATCAATCAGTACTAAAGGCGGTGGGCGGTATGTTATTTCAACGCTTGAGAGATTTGCGGGAGGACCGGGACCTGCGGCAGGAGGATGTAGCGGAAATTTTAGGGATTAGCCAGACAGTGTATTCCCGCTACGAGCGTGGGTTTCAGACGATTCCGGTGATTCATCTTCTGAAATTGGCGGATTACTATAAGGTGTCTACCGATTATATCCTCGGGCGTACTAACAACAGTAAGCCGTATGATGCGAAATAGAGTATTTCTATCAAAAAATTTGATAAAAAGAAAAAATGGGCCCAGTGGAGGGACTTGTACTCCCTGTGTCCTCAGATTGCCAGAGCGGCCCGGCTATGGTATGATGGTACCAGAATGCGAGGAGGTGCCGTTATGCCCCTGCAAATTGTACGAAACGATATCACCACCATGAAGGTGGACGCCATCGTCAACGCCGCCAACGAGAGCCTTCTGGGCGGCGGAGGAGTGGATGGAGCCATCCACCGTGCCGCCGGGCCGGAGCTGCTGGCTGAATGCCGCACCCTAAACGGCTGCCAAACGGGACAGGCCAAGATTACCAAGGGCTATCGCTTGCCCGCTCGGTTCGTGATCCACACCGTGGGTCCTGTTTGGCGGGGTGGCGGCTACGGGGAGCGGGAACTGTTGGTCTCGGCTTACCGTTCCTCCCTGGAGATGGCGATGGCCAACGGGTGCGAAACCGTGGCATTCCCGCTGATCTCTTCCGGTGTGTACGGCTACCCCAAGGACCAGGCCCTAAAGGTGGCGGTGGACACCATCGGGGAGTTCCTGCTCTCCCACGACATGACGGTGTACCTGGTCATCTTTGACCGGGCCGCCTACACCATCGGCGGCAAACTCTTTGCCGATATCGCCGCCTACATCGACGACCGCTATGTGGAGACCCACACTGACAGCAGGGAAACCCAGCGCCGCCGGATGGCCATGGCTTCTATGCCCATGGCGGCAGCAGAGCAGGCGGCGGCCACGGCTCCCTCCGGCCTGGACGAAGCCCTCAGCAAGCTGGACGAGAGTTTCTCCCAGATGCTTCTGCGCAAGATCGACGAGCGCGGCATGACCGACGCCCAGTGCTACAAAAAGGCTAACATCGACCGCAAGCTCTTCTCCAAGATCCGCTCGGATGTCCACTATAAGCCCTCCAAGCCTACCGCCATGGCCTTTGCAGTAGCGCTGGAGCTGCCGCTGGTTGAGGCCAGGGAGATGCTGGAGAAGGCAGGTTTTGCCTTCTCCCACGCCAGTAAGTTTGACATCATTGTGGAGTATTTTATCGCCCACCAGAACTACAATATTTTTGAGATCAATGAGGCTTTGTTTGCCTTTGACCAGAGCCTGCTGGGAGGTTGATTTCGCAAAAAATTCAAGCTGTATTGTGAAATTAACTTGCAAGGAGGAAATCTTGTGTTTGAGCAAAAAAACTACGTTATACCAACTCCAATCATTGACTGTCAAGAAGAGCAGACAGTGGAAGCGTTGGCTGTGCGATATGGTCAAATGCAAAATCCCAGTTTGCTTTCAAAAGCTGGCAAGAAGTTATCAGGTGTTGTTCCTACGAGTATTAAAAATTTGACTAAAAATGTTGCAGGATCTATATCTGAAGCAGAATTGTATCAGCAGGCAATGGATGTAATCGCAGAGGGCTTTAAGGTAATAGAAGAACAAGCTGCTAAATTCTCCATAAGCGAAGAAGCAATTATTAAGAAAGTTAATGGAATTGTTCCTGATAATGAAATAAATAAGTTAGATGAAATTTGTTTGGCAAGAAGTTATGATCTTGCACGATTGGTGAACCAATACAAATCTCGGGATCTCTTGGCAGCAGCTGTTGAAGGTGGGGTAACTGGTGCTTTTGGCTTCGCAGGATTACCGTTTAATCTGGTACTTAGCACATTCCTTTTCTGTCGCGCAGTTCAGTCAATTGCCATGTTTTATGGTTATGATGTGAAGAATGATACATCCGAACTTATAATCGCCAGCGAGATTTTCGTTAGTGCGTTGAGCCCACAAAAAAGTGGTAGTAGTGAGATAGGAAGCCTTATTGGACGCATTATGCTTATCAGTGAGCTTACAGCAGTTAAGCAAACCTCTAAAAAGACCTGGGAAGCAATGGCATCACAGGGCGGAATAGCTTTACTTTTAACGCAAATGAGGGCGCTTGCGCATAAATCTGCTAAGGCGGCCCTTGAAAAAGCTGGTCAAAAAGGGCTGGAAAACAGTATTTTTCGCAGGGCGTTTCAACAGATAGGAAGGGGATTGACAAAGAAATCAATTCAAAGGTTCATACCAGTTGTTTCCACTGCAATTGGAGTATGCTTTGATACTGCACAAATGCGTACTGTTTTGGAATTCGCTGATGTATTTTATCAAAAAAGATATCTTGCAGAAAAAGAGAGTCGCATATGTGCTCTTATAGAGAAAGTAGAGGAAGATTATATCGATGTTGTGTACGAAACTGTATCACCGATAAATTGTTAAAAATAATTGTCGCCCACAAAGCGACCACAAAATACTCGGATCCCCCTATACTGTGTTTGTAAACCAAACAACACAGCATAGGGGGATTTGTTATGAAGAAGAATTTGACGGAACTTGTTTTCATCCTGGACCGCAGCGGCTCCATGCAGGGGTTGGAGGGGGACACCATCGGCGGCTTCAACGCCATGATTGAAAAGCAGAGAAAGGAACCTGGCGAGGCCTTCGTCTCCACCGTCCTCTTTGATGACCGGACCGAGGTACTCCACGACAGGGTGAAGGTGAGCGAGGTCCGGCCCATCACCGACAAAGAGTACTATGTCCGGGGCTGCACAGCACTGCTGGACGCCATCGGCGGGGCTATCCACCACATCGGCAACATCCACAAGTACGCCCGGCCTGAGGACGTGCCGGAGCACACCCTGTTTGTTATCACCACCGACGGCATGGAGAACGCCAGCCGCCGCTACTCTGCCCAGCGGGTCAAAGAGATGATCCAGCGCCAGAAGGAGAAGTATGGCTGGGAATTCCTCTTTCTGGGCGCCAACATCGACGCGGTGGAAACGGCGGGCCCTCTGGGCATCGCCCCCGACCGGGCGGTGAACTACCACTGCGACAGCGAGGGCACCCGCCTCAACTACGAGGTAGTGGGCCGGGCTGTGGCCACCGTCCGGTGCAGCGCACCTCTGGACGAGCACTGGAAGGATGCCATCGAGGAGGATTTCCGTAAACGGCAGAGATCGTCAAAGAGAACTTGATTTTCTTCAAATGACTCATCCCACGGTTTCATCTGTTTTCTTACCGGCTCAGTATCCAGGCGATACCGGCAGCGGTACGCTCCACGCTCTGGACAAAGTGGTTGCCTGGATTCAGCTGGAATACTGTGTCGATCTCCTTGCTTTGGTAATACGCAGATATCTCCTCGGTATTCTCTTGAACCGTGCGCAGAATCGGGTTTTTGGTTTTGCTCTCCTTATTCCCCAAAGAAAAGTACATATGATCCGGCCAACGCTTTGGCTCATGGGAAAAGATGTACTCCTTCATGCCGGGAAACCAGAGGGAGCCGGATATGCTGCCAACCCGAGAAAACAGATCTGTTTGGTGGATGGCATACAGAGCGAACAGACCGGCCAGAGAATACCCGGCGATGCCCCGCCAACGAGGCACTCCGTTCCTCTCTTTCTCTGCTGCTGGGATGATTTCCCCGGTCAGGAGACGAAGATAGTCGTCCGCGCCGCCGGTGCAGGGGTCCGCATTTTTGAAAGAGGGCGGACCGTCCCAGGGAACCATGTCGTGATTCCAGTCTAAATTGCTGATGGCCACCAGCGTGAACGGCAGGCAGCCGACCGCCTGTACAGCCTCAGACACCTTTTGCCCTTCGCCGGAGAAGGTGTTGAGGTAGATAATGGGGTCATCTGCTTCCAGACTTGGGAAAATAGATACGGTTTTGCCTTTTATCGTCAAGGTATACATAGCGCATATCATCTGCTTTCTACTGCAATAAAAGTAATAGTCCTGTTTATGGGACAAAGATTGTGCTAAGCTAATTCTACCATACGAAGAAAAGGGGCGGATTGTCAAGTCAAGTGCAACAGCAAATTAGGGTAATACCGCACAGAAAAGTAGGCGCGATACTGCCAGAAGTGATATAATAAAAACATGGATAAACAGATGACAATGTCTGCGCTTAGTGATGAGTTGGCGCAGGTACGG
>OERR01000204.1_pt1 | contig 15201 bp, 18 predicted proteins | sample 1540051 | NCBI WGS metagenome assembly OERR01 (sample SAMEA3891884, study PRJEB23780) | metagenome | biome: terrestrial biome; feature: animal house; material: Caecal content | place: Italy | collected 2015-05-05 | reverse complement strand
AGAGAGGAGGGTGTTTTATCAGTAAGAGACCAATGGGGATAAAGACTGGGCCTTATGGGCTTATGAGTCTACTCAGGCTAAAATGTAATAGAGCCCTAGTGTCTATGTCCACTAGAGCCCTATGTCTTTCCATCTCGCCAGGTCTATGATTGAGTTCCGTCGATAAACACTTGTTCTCTTGTATCAAGCCAACTGCCGTCGCTTTCAAGGGTTATAGTGGCAGTGTCGTCTATAAGTCTCATACATTCTATATACAATCTGCCGATTTTAGCTTTTAAAGCATAGTCTTTAACACCTTGATTTCTTAAGAGTATATTGTACTGTATACCTTCATCTTCTGTTACTGTGTCTCGGTTATCGGTGTCCAAAACAACTCCTAAGTCTACAGGAGCATTCTGAACAATCGAGACAGTAGATGCGACGTCACCTTTTAGTATTGGCCAATAATTACAGCAAAGAGCTTTTACTCTAAGGTCAGTGGTTCCATAGAGTTTGATAGGCTCTCTGTTAATAGTAATGCCGGCGGTATTAGCATCAAATACTATACTAGCGCTATACGAAGGAGACCACTTAAAACCTAATGTGTTCTTAAATCTTTTTATAGTATTAGTCTCTGTATCTATAACGTAGCAATAACCGTCAGAGTCTTTATAAAGTAAGTCAGCAACTGAGACTTGAGACTTTAACTCTACGAAACCTTGTGTAACGCGGTCTCCGCTAGACGTACCTCTTTTGTATTTCAATTTTGGCAAACTTCCTTCGACAGGAATGGTGCTTGTAGCATCAAACCAAGTTGTGCCTGATACTACAAGCTTTTCTACTTCCTGACCATTTCCTATTATCTGTCTAGGCAACCTGTTTTTAGCAATAAGCATATTTACCTCCTTACCAAGTGAGAGTAAGTGTCGTGCCGCTCATGGAGGCGTGAACGCCGGGGTCGCCTTTGGGACCAGCAGGACCTTCGGGGCCTTGAGAACCAGTATCACCTTTATCTCCTTTAGGGCCTTGAGGACCTTGTTCACCTTGTTCACCTTTAGGTCCTTGTTCGCCTTGTTCACCTTGAGGACCTTGTTCGCCTTGTTCACCTTTAGGACCTTGAGGGCCGATAGGAGCAAGTACCTCTCCACTCTCTATTGTTTGTTCGTTACTTAAAGTTGTAGTCACTTTATATACCGTGCCTTGGTCGTTAGAACCTTGAGACGTAAATTTGACATTAGTTACACTTGCACCATCAGTGCCATCAGTGCCATCTTGACCTTGAGGACCTTGAGCACCTTGAGGGCCAACCCCACCGTGAGGAACTACCATGGCGCCACTATCCAACAGTTCTCCATTTGTAAGAGTTGTCTTAATGCTATAGACATTGTCAGTGTCTGTAGTCTGACTCTTTACAAATTGTACGTTTTCTACAGATGCACCTTGAGGACCAGCAGGACCGGTATCACCTTTATCACCTTTAGGGCCACGGGGACCAGGACGACCACTGCCACCGCCACCTCCGGCTACGCCTATCATATTGAATTCACCTTTAAGGGTCATATTGTTATAATATTGGTTGCAACCTATAGGATATTGTCCATTAGGGTCATCAACTCTAAACAAGTCCTGAATGACATAAAGGTTGAGTGCAGAGCGCATACCGTCTGTTAAATAAGAGCCCCCGATGAATATAGGTCCGAAAGCGCTAACCGTTGTATTATATTTATTCTGTATAGACTTAGTAGACCTTATCCTGAAGCTAGCTCCAAGCGTATTAGTCCCGCCATATTCTGCTTTTATATTGAAAGTCCATTTATAGCTGTACGGGTCTATAGGAGTATTAGTTACTAAAACCCCACCGAATGAAAGCCCTAATTCTAATTTAGGTATAAAATTACCTTGTGCCCCTTTACTCGTTTTTATACTAGCATAAGGGAATTTACATTTTATGCTATTTGAAGAAGCGTCTATATACCATGTACCGTTAATGGCTATAGTTTCTACACCCTCCTCCTTAGCGCTACGGAGTTCATTCCAAGGACAGCACCACAGAGTACAAGGACGTTCAGTAGAGTCTAAAACAGTCCCGCCTTCAATTATTTTAGTACCTCCGAAAGTAAGTTCTTGTATTCCAGTAGGACTTGAGATTATGAAGTCGTTACCAGCTAAGGAAAAATAGTATCCGTTGGTATTTTCGATAAGGTTTTCTACGAGTATATAGCCATTAGGCGCTTGAGTAAAACCGCTATAACCGTTAGAGTCTCCCGGTTCTACAGGTTCTCCGCCTCCGCCGCTTCCTTCAAGGGCCATAATCTTAGGCGCCATCTGTTCGACGGGAATAAGGTCTATCGAATTTTCTTGGTATCTGATTGCGTCCGCAATGTCCGTAAAGATTTCAGGCAACGTTTTATCAGCCATAATTAACCTCCTTAATATGAGCTGTCGATAATGTTGTAAATTTGTTCTTGAACTTCAGCTCTGACAGCATTCTGAAGCTCGATGGGGTCGACTTCGCCAGGAGCTCCTTGAGGACCTTGAGGGCCTTGAGGACCTGTCGCGCCAGCGGCTCCTTGAGGACCAGCCGGACCAGGAACACCACCCCAGTCGTTAACAATTGTCCAAGTGACGCCGCCATAAGCGTGTATATAAAGGTCGTATTTACCTTCAGTGTCTCGCACTATATAAGCGTCGTTTGTCTGAGTTATGCCGAAGTTCGGAAGAGTATTTACAGTATAAATGCCATCTTGTATATTGATACTCGAGCCATTTTTACCTTCAGCAATTACGCCGGTGTTCTGTCCGTTAATGTACCAGTAGCCACCGACAATTTGAGGAGTAGCACCATCTTGACCGGCTTGGCCAGGGTCGCCTTTAGGACCTTTGGGATTACCTACATAAACCCATCCCGTACCTGAATAGACATAAATGTTAAGGTCTGAGGTCATACAAAAGTCGCCTTTATTAGCGCTTGTAGGAAGTACCTTATTTACATATGACCAAAGCGAACCTCTTACGCCTTGAGGGCCTTGTGCACCGTTGACACCGGGGTTGCCTTGAGGACCAGGAGCACCTTGAGGCCCAGGCATAGGGAATTGACCGATATTGACCCATTCGCCATCGAGATTACGTTCAGTACGAGTCCAAACGTACATTTGGTAACTAGGGCCAGAGCCTACAAGCCACGCATAGCCGAAGACGCTTTCGTCACCTTCGATAGGGTCAGGTTTGGCAATAGGCGCGGTCGAAGAGAGGTTAACAACCTTAAGACCGAATTGTGCAAGAGTCGCATCGCCTTCGAGCAAACGAAGTATGTCGAACTGGTTCTTATTTACCTGTTCCGTCAGGTTCCTGTACTCTTTGTTCTTGTACTTGAACATACGTATTTACCTCCAAATTTGCTAAGGCTAAATATAAGTCTTTTTGACTCAGAGTCGGCTTAGCTGCGACTTCGTTTAGTTTTTCGACCATATACGGCACGTGCCTGTTATTAAAGAAGTTATAGGCACTGCTGAGGGCCAGTAGTCCAAAGCACAGAAAGAGCAATATATTCACAATCGCCAAAAGCAACAGATTGTAGTCATTACTTCCTTGAATGACAATATAGATAACTCCGAATGTGCTGAACATCACGCCACCTGCCTTAAAGACGATGTCTTTGATGGTACTTTTTATCCAATAGCTCTTCATGCTTACTGTCTTTTTGTCTTTAGTCTTAGTCTTATAGTAAGCTTCTATGATAGCTTTATTCTCCGGTAGATTTCGAGCAAAGGTCTCACCTTGTACTTTAAGGAACTGGAGTATAAAGAAACCAATTACACCATTGACAAGTGCAAAGACTGTAGTGTTTAGGTTCGCCTGTACCTTGAAACCTTGTATCAAGACCATGATTACTACGATATAGGCAATTATGAGGATACCGGTCCCAATAAAACCTACATACTTTAGTATCGGTAGTACTTTTGTTTCAAAGAATGAAGGCTTACGTTTAGGCACTTCATACGTCAAAGTTTCTTGTGTGGATGACTTGTTTTCCGATGGACTCATACCATACCTCCTTGAAGTGTAGTGCTATTTTCTTTAATACCAAGTTGTCTAAGGTCATAGAGCCGCCTATCATAAGTAGCGAATAACCTATTTGTGTACTTGCTTCACCTATAATTGCAAGAATGATACCGATAAGTAGCATGTACCATCCAGCTCTTTGTTTCATTTTAGTCAAAAGAGCAATCGCAATCATAGTCATAGCAATCAAGAAGGTAAAGGTCATCTTCGTTGCCGAGACTTGCTCAAATATATGATAGTTGACAGCATTGTATGTGATTACAGGAACCAACATAAGAATGTAGCCTAAGACTACCATAGATATATAGATTTTCTTAGCCTTTTTGTTTTCTGTCATGCTTCCTTTCCTCCTCTACCAAATAGTTGATTTTGGCGTTCAAGTCAGAGAGCTGTTGACGGGTATTCTGCAATTCTGCGGTAATCTCTTCGTTGTCGAGCTTCTGCTTTTTGACCAAGCGCACAAGCTTCTTAATCCTACTTACGAAAATAGCCAAAGCCATTGTGATACCGAATACACCACTAACAAGCGGCGTAACAAGTGCCAAGATTTGTTCAAGCGTCATTGTCTTCTACCTCCGTTACATAGAGCAGGTCTCTTTGTGCCTGCAAGATTTGAATGAAAAGTGGTTTAAGTCCGTCGAGGAAGCGGTCCTCTTCGTCTGCTTTGTATGCTAGCTGTCTGTCAATGAGAACACCGAGCTCGTTGCGCTTCGTATTCGTTACGTTTTGAGCATTAAGTTGAACTGCACCTGAGTCAGCATCTGTCTGAATATCGCTAGTATTGTGAGCACCAGTGTTGGTGACCATTTGACCAGCCTTCTGGAACTCTTCATTGGTAGCCTCTCTTAGCCTCTTTTGGTCTCTGCGAATAGCTTGGACCATAGGCCAATAGCAGTTTACTTCTTTGAAGAGTCTTAGAGCAAACAAGGTCTCGTTCGTGTACCTTACATGACTGTCACCATATTTGCTCATGATAAGCAGCCAAAGCTCTTCTTGCTCTTCTTCGCTAAGCTCCAGTTTACAAAACTTGTTATAGTCTGTTTGGAAAAAACTGAGCTCAGGATAGATGTCACTGTACGTCCTGGTCAAGTACGTCTTTGTCATCAGGTCGTCCATCCTCTTCTACCTCCTTGTCTTTATTCATAGAGTCGCTCATTTCAACGGTCACTGAAAGACCAAAGAGTCTGTTGACCATTTCAGCGAGGTCCTTTCTGTTAGTCAAGCCATCTTCAAGTATCATGTCAGTACGCACTTTGTTTTCGTCCTGTTCGTCCTGAAGTATTTGGCTCGCTTTCTTGAATGCGCCGTCGTTGCAGATACCCAAGTTGCTCTTACGAATATTGTCATAAGACTCCCAGACTCTGAGCATAGTTTCGACTATTGCCGGAGAGCTCTTGTCTTCAAGCTCTTGAAGGTCTTGGAATGAGGTGACAGGTATCATAGTCTTACCGGCCAAGATGCTGTCTTCAACCGACTGCAACTCTGCGATAACAGAGTCATAGACACCTTCGTCTGCGACCTTAACGAGCTTAGGCATACAAGCTTTCAAGATAGCCGTACGCATCATAGGAAGTATCTCGGCTTGAGACTCAATGAAGACCTGTTGCAAGTTTGCTCGAGGCTCATTCCACTCAGACGTCATGTTCGTATAGTCGCGGCCGATTACACAAAGATGCGTTCTGCACCACTCTTCGCCGTGCTTTGCGATATATGCTTCGAGCTCGTCAATATCGTACACAGGTACACGAGTAATACTGCCCAAGTAAATCTCCTGAGTAGTTCTTTTGCCGTCGGACTTCTTGTTGCTCTCAGCCTTGCCGTTAAAGGGATAAGGCTTGACAAGCTGATATTGACCATAGAAGTCAATAGAGTTTTCACCCTCACTCGTAAGTGCATAAGGCAAGAAGAAGTGTTGGTCAAGAGTCTCGTCGTACCACCACATCCCTTGGCCACGATGATAGAAAACTCTCTCGAGCAACATGCCTCTTAAGCCAACAGGCAACTTACCCCATTTGTAACGGTTCTTAGCCTGAATTGCGTCAGTGAGCATTAGGCTCTTTTTCATTTTAGCCAAGCGCTCTTTAGCCCTTGCGTTAACGAGCGCCGCATAGTTTATTCCGTTTGTTTTAGTCGCCGGATGTATATTGAGTGCCTTCTTGGCTCTTTCCTGACTTACGTCTAGGCCAAGGTTGTCTACATAATCACTCATTGAACAATCCCTCCTGTACATACATTCCTGCAGACAATTCTGCGTTGATTGCGTTACTTATAACGGGCATAAGTCCTTCAAGGAATAAGGGCGTAGCCTCGATATAGTCGCCGTCTTCTATAAGATAGTTTTTCAAAAGACCTATTTGGTCAATTTTCATTCCGTTGTATTGGAGATACTTTTCAATATAGCGTTTTTCAATGTCGCTACAGTCGTATACTTCAATATAAGCTTTGCTGTTGTTGATATGAGAGTACTCAGTATTCGCAGCAATAGTCGAAGGTCTTGCTTCGATGGCCTGATTAGTCAAATACCAAATATCTTTTTTGTAATCTATCGCCTCAGCCCTTAATGTATCGTTAAGTCTTTGACTCTCTTTAGCAGCAGCCAAGTTACGTTCAGCAGTTTCTTGTTGAGCACCTATACCTATAGCCGAATTTAGTCCACTTCCTAAAGCGCCTCCTGCACCCATAAGAGCCATCGGATTACCTGTCGCAGCTCCAACTATAGCAGAGCCTACACCAGTAACACCAGCAAGCGCAGCTTTTAACTTTGCAGCATCTATTGACGTTTGAGCGTTTTTATATGCGGTCTGATAAGCGAGTATCTCTTGTTGTCTAGCGACGTCTTGACTTACTTCTAGGCTCTTAATCTCTCTATCGAATACTGACTCATAAGTACTGTTTTGCAACTTGTACTCGACCCAAGCATCTGTTACCTGAGAAAGCGAGAAGCCACCTTGCCAAATAAGTCCACGAGCATCTTTGTAGTTACCGCCGTACAACGAGTCTTGGTTGAATATAGGGCAAATATGAAAAACAGTGTCATAAGGTTTAAGAGTATACGAAATACTCATATATTGCACACCATTGTTCAAAGCTAAATTAAAGTCAAAACCCGACTTATGATTATTACTCATAAGCCTATATTTTTTAGTCATAGACTCTAATTTCAAGTTTGAATTAGCGACTAAATTCAAAGGAAACCTATAATCAAGAGAAGACTGAGTTACAGCAAGAGCATAATAAATAGCAGCTCCACTTGACAATACAGTCATAGGTATTTTATAGTCATCTAACTGATTGCTTATGTCTATAGTGTTACTTGAAGGCGAAGATACTTTCTCCGAGTTTAGTTGACTCATAGGACAATACGGCAAAATCTGTATGTCCTTGATAAGTGAACCTGTTGCAGTCCAGCCAGAAGTTGCGATAGACTTAACAGTAGCCGAGTCCATAGTATAAGTTGTCGACCCATTCTTCAAAGTGATATTCGAGCCAAAAGGAATAGTAACACAGCCTAAGTTGATGTTGTCTAGTTTGAACTTGCCAGGAAGAATGAGCTCACCGGTAGTAGGTACTTCAGTAAATGAAGTCTGCCAAGCGTCCATTATTAAATGAGCTTCTTGGAAGTCATAGCCACCATTTACCCACATATTACCTATACCATAAAGTCCAGAACTTTCATCGTAGCGACCTGCTATTTTGCCAAGTAATGTCTTAATTGAAGAATCGTATGTCGTACCATCAGTAGTAGTCTCATAAAGTCTTTCGTTTGTAGTTATATTTGTTCTGCTTATTTTAGAACCGTTTTGAATAAGTTGATTATTATACTTATTTACTAACGGCATAATTTTCGAACTATTATCATATCGATAAGCATTGCGTATAAGAGTAACTACATCTTGTATCTGATTAGCACTAGCATTATTTAACGCCGAAACTGCTTCTCTAGTGCTAGACCCTAAAAAGCCATCATACAGAGCTGTAGCTGTAAGAGAGTCTTTAGTTACAACTACTGAAATCCTTTCTCTATCATTTGAGCCATTGAGGATGATTTTATAAGACTCAAAATCTCTTTTATACGCTGATTTTGCAAGACCTGAGCTCGTCAAATTAAAACCGTAAGACGAATAGTCAGATTGCATTGTGCTGAATTGGTAATCAGGGTAAATATCCCCAGACCAGTCGAAAGTAATTTTTCTTTTGTCAGCTGGTACTGTTTGGTCGTAGAAAATTGTAAGCCATTGAGCATCGCCATCCCAAGACTTAATGTCGATTTGGTTCTTCTTGATTTGGTTGACGTTTACTCCTTCAGGCTGTACGAGAATAGGACTGAATTGATTTGTAGGCAAAGAGCCACGACGAATACGGCAAAGTTGCTGAGTCAAAGACCTCTTAAAGTCTACAACTACGTCACGAATAAACGTAGCCCTGTAAGTGCCAAAGTTTTCAGCGGGCTCGCCGTCCATATACTGATATGAGAGAACATAGTACCTCGACTCGATTGTCGTGCCGTTATAGACAATCATGTAGTTAGGTTGCTTGTTAAGTACCGGGACACTAGGCTTCGTAACACATTCACAATTGACAAAATCGCCGTGGTTGAACGCGACGTTGTCTTCTTCGTATAATTTGTACTGGTTAATCTCGCTATTGGTCAACTGATGCTTTTTCTTATCAGTGTAGTTGTGCCAAGGAGTATTAAGCCAAACGCGTCTTCTTAACATAATTCCTCCATCAACTGCGTGCTTTTGATGCGAAACACAGTGAAGCTTATACAGAGATAAAACCCGGCCCGAAAATGTCTACGGGCCGGGTCCTCCCTGTTTACTATGCCCCGAATTTCATAGTAACGAAAGGTTTTTCCTTGATACGCTCGAGGGTATTATGCCCCCAAGTGAGATAGTGCGTATCGGTCAGGGAGCGAGGGTTGTTGAACATGGTGCCGGTTTCGAACGAGCTCATGAAAGGGACTGCTTCAAGAGGGAAGATTTTGCAAATGGTGTTCGCAGAGTCTTCGGTGTACGAAGTGCCCGCAGGAGCCGAAACGCCGGTGGCGATTGCGTCGCCAGGGAAATAGTGGATGTTGCCGATGGTCTGCTCGATAAGCGAACGAACTGCGCCGTTTTTACCGGGACCGGGAACAGTTCTGCCGTCTGCCGTAGTGATAGTCGCCGTGTTGCCGTTGGTTGCCGCCGTGTTGACTTTACCGAAATAACGTGCCGGAAGAACGAAGGTTGCCTTAGGCTCCAAGCCGTCTTTGTGGAAAATCGTAGGCAAATCGACTTTGAGGATTTTGTTGTAAATCGCCGCGTTCCAGACGACCGCGCATTCGCTGATAGGCGTAGAGCGCGTATAGCCGAGTTCGTTATAAGCCCGAGTGTTGTCGCCGAGGTCTACCGCGAGGTCCGCAAACTGTTCTGCAACGAGCTGAGCCGTAAGTCTGTTCGTAGACTCAGCGGTGTCATTCGTACCCGCCGTCGGTTTCGTAATGGCGATAACGCCGGAAGATGCCGTCGACTCCTGAGTGCCGACGAAAGTATTGACGATGCCGTTGTCGTAAATTCTCTTTACGCCGCTGAGAGATGCGAGCAATACGCCGTTAAAATCGTTGAACGAGCCTTCGCCCATCCAAGCTCTCTTAGACAGATAGTTGTCAACCGTGACGTTCGTCTGTCTGAACTTGTCAAGCTTGATAGCCTGAGTGTATTGGGTCTTGTTTCTGTTGAGCTTAAGAAGATTAGCCGCTTCTGCGTCGTTCTGCCAATCGTAGCTCTCCCCCACGTCCATACTTGTATAGAGTTTGGTGTCTCCGTACAAGGTGCCATCGACTCTCAGCGCATTGGCAAGAGACGGGTCAGCCGTAGTAATGTCATACACTCTTTGGCTGATAATCATATTGTACAATGCGGTGTAGATTTCGTTGGCGGTCAAAGTACCTGCAAACTTAGCCATATTTTACCTCCTTGGCCATAAAAGATTTTATTGTCGTTTACCTCATAGCAGACGACAGCAAGGCGTTGAACATTTCCGGATTGCCTTCAGACTGCTCGACCAAAGCGCCCATTGCCTCAGCCACGCGTTCGCCGAAGTCGGGGTCGATGCGGTCCAGGGCTTCCGTCATAAACGGGTCTTTGCCCGTCTCTCTGATAGCCGCGTCTCTTAGTCTCAAAGCCGCCTCAAAACCTTGGACGTTAGTGACGCCACCTTTTATAGCCTCAGCGTAAGCCTTTCGCTCCTCAGCTAGGGTCTTAGGCTGCTCAGCCTCAGTTACTTTGACTCCTTTAAGCATTGCTTCTTTGAGTCTGTCGCGTTCAGCGAGAACTTTTTCATACTCGGTCTTCTGAACCATGTTGGACTTAAGGTCTTCAATTTGCTGTACGAAGTCGTCAGCGGCTTGAGTACCTTCGTTCGGTGCAGGGGTGTTTTCGTTAATTTCGGGCATAGTTTTATTCTCCTTTACTTTTATTAAAGCTTGCTTTGATAAACATGATGCCAAAGCGTAGCTTTTGGTTATGATTTGGTCTTAGTAAGTAGAGGAATTGTCTCACTAGTCATAGCCACATGTCCCCATGCGTTAAGTTCTAGACGGCTCATCACCGCGGATACCTAGCTACTTAATTTTATGAGATATTAGTGAGTATCGCACAAGGCCCTTACGTCCTTATGAATATCCCCTATATTATATTATATGAATATTATTTCCAAGATGTCTACTGTATTTGCGAATTAGCGCTTTAGTAGCGATAAGTCCTTAGTGAAACGAATGTAGGTGGCATAGTTGTCAAAAGTGAACTGACGAGCGTTATATCGGTCGATTATACTATTAGTGAAATCGAGATTAAAGGGCACGTCGAGATACTTAGCCATGCCTATACGAGGCTTTGTCTCGCCATTGTATGCAGAGATTAAATTGCCTTCGTTCAACGTATACCACTTAGACTGTTGCTTACTAAACTGTAAGACATACGTAGGCTTACGAGTTCTTATTGCATGCTGGTCGGCGGTCAAAGACGTGTCTACCACATTGACTGTAGTGAAACGTTTAGCATTAGGGTTAAGCAAATAGCCAGCCGATTGTTTGCGGTCTTCAAAGTACTCTTCGCTTGGTTCGATAACGTCGATAATTGCTTTACGTCTCTTAAGCTTATAACGACCATAAGCCTTAGGTATAAAGTTAAATGCCGACAAGACGTCTGAGAGCTCCTCCATATTGTTACCTATGCAGATAACACGAATACGACACTTAGAGTCACGCACAAAGTTCTCGAGCTGGTTAGCGAAAGCGTCCACAATGCTAAAGCGATTTGCTTCTCCTGCTTCACGGTTCATTTCGTCTAAGATTACGTAGTACTCGCCGTCGTATTGGTTGTCAAAGAGAGCCTCGCCTTTATTGTTAAAGAACGTAGACAAAGGATGCACTTGACAGAGCTCGCCTTCAATCTTGAACTTATGCTCTTCTTTGCCCGACTTAGTTATACGAGTTTCCGTATGACCGTAGAACACAGTGTTGCCTTTGCGCTTAAGCTCATAGCCAAACTTACGATACAGGTCCGGGTCAACTAAGTGCGCGGCGTTATTCGAGAGAAGTCTCTCACAAGCTGTATCTGTCAAACGTGTCCAGAAGAGCTTATACTTCTGAGGGGCGCGGTACTTAGCGGTAAGAATATGCTTCATAGTCCAATAAGACTTACCGGTGTCACCTGCACCGATAAGGAAGTAGAACATGGCCCAGTCATTGCCTAAAAGCGAGTTGCCATTATACCAACGACCAGTAGGCTTCTTGAGCTGCGACTTTTCTCTTGCTTTTTGTCTTTGAGCCTTCATCATATCGGTGAAGCCCTTTGTTGTATAAGCAGCTTGCTGGTTATTCTTTGATGCCGAAGTCTGCTTCTGGTTTTGTGTCAATTTTACGTCTGCCATATTAACCTCCAAATGATTTAAGTTCGCCAGTTTTCGGGTCAAAATACGTACCTTGGCTTATATCGTACTCTTCAATGCCGTTTGCTTTAATAAAGCTAAAGATGTCGAAGCCGTAGAACTCTCGAAGGTTCGCATCAGCTATTTGCTGACCAAAAGTGCGAGGGTATTCAGCGTCTGAGTGGAACGATTTGATTTGTTCCATTTGCCTCTTACGTATTTCGCCTTCGACCTTGACTAAGACGAGTTGGCCATTCTTTCTTACGAACTTAGAACCGAAAGACTTTAATTGCTTACCATCATAGCCTTTGAAGGTCTCATCAGCCATCTTTTGTAAGGCAGTCTTACTGAAAGCGTCAGGATTATAGCCTAACTCTATCATGTCTTTTTTGAATACTTCGAGACGCAGTGCGCCTAATTTTGATTGCTTTGCCATGTTTCCTCCACTAAAATTTTCTCTCCGCTCTCAGCGGTTATTGTCTTCATTATTATAAGACCTTTGCCTGCAAGTTTGTTACAACATATTTGCAAATTGTCTAAGTAGCTCGCATTAACCGTACCTTGTGACTTAGTTGTGATTTTTTTCATATCAGTGTAATATACGAACTCTGAGTCGGTTGTACGAATTGTGCCGTATTCTCTTTTGACTTTGAACTCACCAATCTTATCACCTACTGGAATTTCAGGCGGAATGATAAAGTTCTTTGGGACTGAGAAGATAACAGCATCTCGACGCATACAGAACGGAATAGCTCCATACTTCTCTAAAGTCTTCATTACCCATAGCATTTTTTGGTACAAAGTGTTAACTACATACTCATAAATGGACACGTGGCTATTACGCAAGTTACCGTTTATGCAATTTAGTATCAATTTGTTCAAAGGCTTCTTTTTCCTATTATTGTACATGTGATATATCTCGTCTTTTAGCTCTGGACACTTTTCTGCTACATAGTACGGTTCAGCCGAGTTCATATCTATTTCGACCCAATGTGACTTATATATTTGGTTAGCTCTAAAGTAGTCTGTTATGAAGAAGTCTATCGGTCTTTGTACGTCTTTTTTGTAAGGCTCCTTAGGTGCTTTTATGTTCTTTTTGATAAATGCCTTGGCTTTTGTAGGAGCATTAGCTTTATGTGCTTCAAGCTCCTCTTGACTTCTGAACAACATTAGCTTATACCTATAATTAGATTTAGGCCGTAAGTTGTTCGCGAGTCTGATACCAGCTTCCAATAGAGACTGTCCGAATACTTCAACTTCAATATAAGCCGCTGTACCTTCATATCTCTCATAGCAAACTTGGTCTTTTAGTTTACGTATTTTCGCCTCAAGTTTCTTCGTGTAAACTAGGCGTATTGTTGTCCTTACCATCCCACATACTCCCTTGTTTGAAATACTCGTTTACCTTAGAGTCCCATTCTTGTTTCGTGTAGTACTTAGTGACGAGTTTCCAAAAGCGCATGTAGTTCTCACGGCTATAAGGTTTATGTTCGTTCTGCGTATAGACTACATAATCATCATACATAAACGCAGATTTTCGTGTTAACGACTCTTTGATTGTTGCTATTTGTAGTGCTTCAAAGTCTAAAGGTTCTACCTGTCTCGCTAATTCGATTTGGAACGCAATTTCCTCCCAAGTCCATTCGTAGTCTAACCATTTAGGGTCTCTTTTGTCTTTAGGTATATCGTTGTCCCAAGGCAAGTTAACGAAACGGTTCTGAACACCTGTGTCTAAGACGTTATAGCTCAAAGGCTCATTACCGATAAAGAGCACGTGTGCATCAATTCGACCTGAAATAGCCTGTTGTCCTTTCGCTTCAATTTGAACTTCGTCACCACCTGAAATCTGCTTTAATATGTGCATGTTCTCAATGTAATCTGAAGTACAATCGCTGAAGACTGTTAAACGACTTGATGCGTAGAAGCTCGCCGAGAATTGGTTCATTGACTTTGTATCAGCTGAATAGTATTCGTCTTTGAACATATGGCGCAAGAAGTTCGTAAACGTCGATTTACCCATATTGCCTTCTGACATAATGCACATAATGTACTTTTGTTTCTTTTCGAACAAGTAATAATGAATGAGCTGGTAAGCTGTTTTATTGAACCGGAAGCCGTTATCTTTAGGTTCACATATAGGCAATTGGTATTCGGGTATACTGTCTACTCTTCTCATTATCGCTGCGAATTTAAGCACTTGTTGTATTTGAGTACAATCGAATTCGGGGTTCATTTCACGTACAAGTTGATAAGCTTCAATCTCGTGCATTGGTATTCCGTCTCTATACAATCTGCCATAATAGCTAATTACCGGTAAGTCCATAACTGCTTCGTAGATGTCTCTTTTCTTAGGCGCGTTATAGTCCGTTAATTCTTCAAGTGCCTTTTTAGTCTCGTTAGTCCCCAAGTTCACATAGTCATTATAGTCAAGTTTCTTATCGTCTTTGTAGCCTTTACCCTTATGAATTCTATAACCTTTTTCATAAAGAGCTTTAGCTGTTTCTTGAGGATTTGCGTGTACCATTTTATGCCTCCTGTGTTATTATAGTGATAAGCTCAGGTTTTACCGACGCCATTACAATTATTGACTCTAAGAATGTAGTCAGTTTGATATTCTTCTCCAAAAGAACTCGCTTTACTTGCAATAGAGCCTCGGTGTCGCAATTGATTGATACTTTGGTCTTGCCATTTTCCATGTTATACATATTTACATACCCTCCTTATATTTTTTATACTCTTCAGGATAATATATCCTTACGTAGTTTTCGTGATATTTAATCAACTTGTTGCCTGCAGTCTCATCGGCTCTAACTAAAGCTCTAAGTAATCGCATACCTTTGTGTACATTTAAGTGAAACTCGAGTTGCCATGTTGAATTTTGTGACATTAGACAGTCTTCTACCGGTCGAAATCTACCATTTTGAACTGTTATGCCTTGCAGGTCGTTTGCTATTATCTTCTCAAACAGCTCTTTGCTTATTTCAGCTTCAGTCATTACTTTGTCCTCCTTCATCTTTCACAACTTCGCTCTGCTTGCGATAGCCTTTCATATAAAGGTCTCTTGCATACCACATGCCCACTCCTTCATTCAAACTGCCAACAGTAGCTATTGCTTCCAGCCGTCTTTTTTCAATGATTTCGGCCATCTCTCTAATACTTATTTCGGCTTCAGTCATTACTTTGTCCTCCTTCATTTTATCTCTATATGATATTATATGCCTAAATAATATGAAAAATTAACTTTTATTG
>OERR01000203.1_pt1 | contig 15214 bp, 14 predicted proteins | sample 1540051 | NCBI WGS metagenome assembly OERR01 (sample SAMEA3891884, study PRJEB23780) | metagenome | biome: terrestrial biome; feature: animal house; material: Caecal content | place: Italy | collected 2015-05-05 | reverse complement strand
TTACATGTATTTTCCTCCAAAAGTCTTCTAATACATTTCTAAGCGCCATTCCCTTTGGTAAAAAGAATGGAAATCCAGGTCCTTCTGGTGCTACCATAAATAGTTCTAATTGTTTTCCTAATTTTTTATGATCACGTTTTTTCGCTTCTTCTAAAAACTCTAAATGTTTATTTAAATCTTCTTCAGTTTCATAACAAACTCCATAAATACGTTGTAACATTTTATTTTTAGAGTCTCCTTTAAAGTAAGCACCACTGACTCTTAAAAGTTTAAAGTGTCTTAACTCTTTAGTAGATTCTACATGAGGTCCACGACAAAGATCAGTAAAGTCTCATTGAGTATAACATGTAAATACTTCATCATCACTCATATTATTAATTAAGTCTATTTTATAAGGGTCATCTTTAAACTTATCAAGCGCTTCTTCTCTAGTTAACTCATGACGAATAATTCTTTTATTACCTTTAGCAATTTTTTTCATTTCTTTTCCAGCCTTGTGTATCGACTGGAAAACCGGCCTATATCTTGTGGTTTTGCTGGTATTGCGCCCGGTACAGAGCCGGAGTCGTGCCTGTTTCCCTGCGAAACACACGGATAAAATACCCGCCCTCGGAGAAACCGGCGGCCTGCGCGACCTCCTCCACCGTCAAACTGGTCTCCTCCAAAAGCCTGCGGGCAGCGGCCACTCTCGCTTCCCGCAGAAGCGTGTTGAAGCTTTTCTGTCCCGTCTCCCGCAGAATCCTTGCAATGTGCCGCGTGGAGAAATGCAGCTGTTCCGCCGCGCCCGCCAAGGTAGCGTCCGCACAGCAGGCGCTCAGATACGACAGAATCTCCTGCATCTCCGCTTCGTATTTCTTCGGAGACTCCTTCTCCACCATCTCCCCATGATCCAGCAGGAAGGAAAACAGAAGCGCCAAAGCCCCGTTCACCGCCGCGCGGCGGTTCGGGCGTGAGGAGAGAGACTCCCGGGCCAGGAGCAGGACCAGCGCGCGCGTCTCCTCATCCTCTCCCATATCAAACAGCATACAGCGGCCCGGCGCGCCCGGCGGGGAGAACAGTCCCTCCTGCACTCCGCCCACTCCAAAGACGGCCGGGAACGACGCGCGGAAAAAGGAAGCCCGGATCAATACATTGAGCACGACGGCATCCGGCGAACAGGAAATACCGTGCACCGCCTTGGGACACAGCAGAAACAATTGGCCGCGCCCCAGCTCCACCTCCCGGTTTTCCATCGTATTCCGCGCCGTCCCGTCCAGCACGGCGATCAGCTCGTAGAAGTTATGCGAATGGGGCGGAGTCGCGTCGCGGGTATCATGCTTGCGCACACACACATCGTCGCCCGAAAGGATAAAGCTCTTTTCATCGAATTCCGGCAGAGCGGTGTCCTCCCGGCGACCCGGCGCGGGCGCCTCGATTCCGTACCAATCCAGCGGACGCAGATCGCGCGGCAGGGCTTCCAGTGCGGAGCGGAATTCCCTCTGCGTCATACGCCCGGCCGCCTGCTCCTGCTCCCACTCGGTCAGACGATACAGCAGCTTCTCCGTTTCTTCCATGTGCAGCATGTCCGTATCCTCCTATTCATATTGTCGCCCACGGCCTTTGAAAAAACCTCAAAAGCGTGCTATAGTGCAGATATCGGATCCTCTCTATGATACATGAATTTGTCCTGGATTTCCATGATTTTTTGGAAAAATCGCAAAATGAACGGAGGAGTTTGCTTTGAATCTGACGTCTATGCTGGTCAACCATGTCCAGACCCCGCTGGGATATGATCTCTCCCACCTGAGTCTGTCCTGGATCCCCGAAAACGCGCGCGGCACGCGGCAGGAATCCGCCCGCGTCCAGATCGCCGCCGATCCGGGCTTCACCAAAATCCTGCACGACAGCGGCGAGAACGCCAACCCGGATTCCCTCGCCTACCATCCCGCGATCGCCCTCTCTCCCCGCACGCGCTATTATTGGCGGGTGACGGTGCGCGATGAGACGGGCGACGAGGGAACGGGACTTTCGTGGTTCGAGACGGGAAAATGCGGCGAACCGTGGCAGGCCGAGTGGATCTCTCCCGCGTGCGGCTCGGTTCACCCGCTGGTGCGCGGCATGGTCAGCCTGCCGGGCCGTCCGGTTGCGGCGCGGGCGTATGCGTGCGGACTTGGGCTGTATGAGCTGTATCTGAACGGCGAACGCGTCGGGGACGAATACCTCACACCCTATTATAATGATTATCACTTCTGGATGCAGTACCAGACCTACGACGTGACCCGGTTGCTGCACGAGGGGGACAACGTCCTCGGCGCAATGCTCGGCAACGGCTGGTATAAGGGACGCTTCGGCTTTGAAGCCAACCCCCGTCACGGCCTGTTCGGGGATAACTTCTCCTTCCTGTGCGAGCTGCGCGTGACGCTGGAGGACGGGCGCGAGCTGTGCTTCGGCACGGATCGTTCCTGGCGCTGGGCTCCCTCCCCCGTGCTGGAAAGCAGTATTTATGACGGCGAAGTATACGACGCGCGTCTGGCAATCCCCGGCTGGTGCTCCGACGTGTGCGAGCCGGCCGGCTTCCGTCCGGTGGAACGCGCCGAAGAATCCTACACGCATCTTACCGAACGTCTGAGCGTGCCGGTGCGGATCACCGAAAAGCTTCCGGTTCCGAAGCTGATCCGCACGCCGAAGGGAGAAAACGTGCTCGACTTCGGCCAGGAGATCACGGGCTGGGTGGAATTCAATTGCTCCGCTCCCGCCGGAACGCGCGTATACCTGCAATACGGCGAAATCTTGCAGGACGACTGCTTCTATCGCGACAATCTTCGTTCCGCCAAAGCGGAATATACCTATTTCTCAGACGGCAGCACGGCGCGGGTGCGTCCGCACTTCACCTTCTACGGCTTCCGCTATGTGAAGGTGGAGGGAATCGACGAGGTGAACCCCGCCGACTTCACCGCCTGCGTGCTGCATTCGGATCTGGGACTGACCGGCTGCATCGAAACGTCCGATCCCCGCGTGAACCGTCTGTTCCTCAACGCCCTCTGGGGACAGCGCGGAAACTTCCTGGATGTGCCGACCGACTGCCCGCAGCGCGACGAGCGCATGGGCTGGACGGGCGACGCGCAGGTATTCTGCCCGACAGCCAGCTTCAACATGCAGACAGCCGCCTTCTACCGCAAGTACCTGCACGATATGCTGTTGGAACAGCGCGGGCTGTATCATGGATCCGTCCCGCACGTCGTCCCGATGATGATTGCGGATCCCGACCGCACCCAGCACGGCTCGTGCGCATGGGCGGACGCCGCCGCCGTCATCCCGTGGCAGCAGTACCTGTTCTACGGCGACACTTCCCTTTTGGAAGAGGAATATGAAAACATGCGCGCATGGGCGGATTTCCTGCGGCATGAGGATCAGGAAACCGGCGGGCAGTTCCTGCGCACCACCGGCTTCCACTTCGCGGACTGGCTCGCGCTCGACAACCCCGACAAACAAAGCTGTTTCGGCGGCACGGACCCCTATTTCATCGCGAGCGCGTACTATTACCGTTCCATCCGCATGACGGCGCAGGCGGCCCGCGCCCTGGAACGCGAGAGCGAGGCGGAGGATTACGGCGCATGGGCGGAGAAAATCCGCGAAGCCTTCCGGGCGCGCTATCTGCTCCCCGGCGGCGACAACGTCTGCCGCACCCAGACCTCCTATGTGCTGGCGCTGGCCTTCGACCTGACCCCCGAGGAGGATCGCGCGGACACGCTGCGCCTGTTGGAGGAAAAGCTGGACGAGAGCAGCATGCACCTGACCACGGGCTTCGCCGGAACGCCGTGCCTGTGTCCCGTCCTCTCCGAGCACGGCGCGAACGCGTCCGCCTACCGTCTCCTGCTCAACGACGATTATCCGAGCTGGCTCTATGAGGTCGGCATGGGCGCGACGACTGTGTGGGAGCGCTGGAACTCCGTGCTGCCGGACGGCAGGATCAGCGACACCGGCATGAACAGCCTGAACCACTACGCCTACGGCTCGATCGTGGAATGGATGTACCGGTACATGTGCGGCATCAACCCGTGCGAGGACGCTCCCGGCTTCCGGCATGTCCTCCTGCGCCCGATGCCCGACGCAAGCCTGTCCTTCGCGCACGCTTCCTTCCGCTCGCCCGTGGGGCTGTATGAAAGCGGATGGGAGTATGAGGACGGTGGGAACACGCTCTGCTATTCCTTCACCATCCCCTTCGGCGCGTCGGCCACGCTCCTTCTTCCCGGCGAAAGCGAACCGATCGCCCTCACACCGGGACAGCACACCATTCGCCGCCCCGTATGACAAAAAGCCCGTTCCGCGCCTGACCGGCCGGAACGGGCTTTCTTTTTTTCTGTCAGAGATACCACTGGGCCTGCGCCTGCCACAGCCGCGCATACGGCCCGTCCTCCCGGGCCAGAAGCTCCTCATGGCTGCCCTGCTGCACCAGCCTGCCTTCCTCAAACACCGCGATGGTGTCGCAGAAGCGGCAGGAGGACAGGCGGTGGGAAATATAGAGCGCGCCCACTCCTCCGTTCCCGGATAGCGGAAGCTGACATGATCAAAGACGATCTCCCATTCCTCGCATGCGGGAAGCGGGAGCGTGCCGTCCTGGCGGCGGCGGTATCCTCCTTTTGCGGGAGCCGCTGTATGCGGTCATACAGATCCGCCTGCTTCAAACAGGCGGCCAGCTCCATGAGAATTCCCATCCCCGCCGTGATGGAGGCCGACAGGAAATTTTTCGCCTCCACCCGCCCGTAGCTGCTCCGCACCTGCCGGTGCAGAATCGCAAACCGTTCCTCGATCCACGGGTACATGGCGTACAGCCGGATGTCCTTCCCGAACTTCGGATCCGCCGAAGAATCCTGTAAATAGCTCATTTTCCGGATGCTCGTACTGCGGGCGCCGTCCACCTTCCTGTGCTCCTTGTCTCCCAGCCCGGAAAAGCTGAAGCTTACCATGTGGTGCACGCCGTCATCAAAAGCAGCAGCCAGACAGGAAGCACGCGCAGCACGGAGAGATACACCGCAAAACCGAAAACGCCCGATCCGAACAGGATGAGGTTTCCCGCCGCCTTCAGCGGGATGCTGAGCCAGATCATCCGAAAGGACCTTCGCGCAAAGCGTTTCATCTGCCGCAGGACAAATGCCAGATTGGAAAGCAGGCTGTATTGCCGTTCCATGCGTTTTCCCTCCTCCCGCATGGATCCTGTTTTCTTCCATTTGATCCATACTATTTCTATTGTACCGGTTCGCCGCGCTTCTCACAAGCCGCATCATTTTGAAAAACACATCCGATTTTTGAAAAAAGGCCCCGCCGAAGCGGAGCCTTTCAATTGAAGTTTTCGCCAGCCTTTTTCAAAAGGCTGCGGGGTTTGGGGGCGCGGTGCGCCGGTGGCGCACGGATTAGCGCCGACCGAGCCGGCAGGCGAGACCCAGAGCCCCATAAGATCCCGCGAAGCCGCAGAAAAGCTAGGAAAAAGAGCGAAGCGATTTTTTCCGGATTTTATCATCCAGGCAAAAAAATCGAAACAGAAAGGCTGCCGCATCATCGTGCGGCAGCCTTTCTGTTTCGGAAAAACCAATATTCTGTTTATTCCGCTTTGATGTGCCAGATTTCGTCGGCGTATTGGCGGATGGTTCTGTCGCTGGAGAACTCTCCCGCGTTTGCAATGTTCATCAGGCACTTGCGGGCAAAGGCGTCGCGATCCGCATAGTCGCGGTTGGCGCGCAGACGCGCTTCGCAGTAGGGGAGGAAGTCAAGCAGCAGGAAATAGTGGTCGGGCTGATGCCAGCTCGCACCTTTGAGGAGAGCGTCGTACAGCTCGCGGAACATGCCGGTGCCGCCGTCGTCCAGGGTGCCGTCCACCAGCGTGTCAACCACGCGGCGAATGCGGGGCTCGCTCTCATACAGCTTGCGCGGGTTGTAGGAAGCTTTCTTCTCGTTGATCTCCTCCACCGTCGCGCCGAAAATATAGTTGTTTTCGCGGCCCGCGCGGTCCACAATCTCGATGTTCGCGCCGTCGAGCGTGCCGAGGGTGACAGCGCCGTTGAGCATGAATTTCATGTTGGAGGTACCGCTGGCTTCCGTGCCCGCGGTGGAAATCTGCTCGGAGATGTCCGCGGCGGGAATGAGCTTCTCCGCATAGGAAACGTTATAATCCTGCACAAAGAGCACCTGCATCTTGCGGTTCACTTCGTCGTCGTAATTGACCAGCTTCGCGACCTCATTGATAAACTTGATGATTCCCTTCGCACGGTAGTAGCCGGGAGCGGCCTTTGCGCCGAACAGGAAGGTGGTGGGCTGGAAGTCCTTGATGCTGCCGTCTTTAAGACCGAAATAGATATCCAGGATGGAGAAGGCGTTGAGAAGCTGGCGCTTGTACTCGTGCAGACGCTTGACCTGAATATCAAAAATAAAGTCGGTGTTCAGAGCAAAATGATCATGCTTCCAGACGTAGGCGGCCAGCTGGTTTTTCTTTTCCTTCTTGATGGCCTGAAGCTGGCGTAGGGAATTGACGTCGTTCGCGTATTTTTCCAGACCCTTGAGATCCGTCAGCTCTTTGAGCCAGCCTTTGCCCACACGGTCGGAAGCGAAAGCGGCCAGCTCACGGTTGCACAGAGCCAGCCAGCGGCGCTGCGTGATGCCGTTTGTCTTGTTGTTGAAGCGCTCCGGATACAGGCGGTACCACTCCGGCAGAGCGTCGTTTTTGATGATCTCCGTGTGGATTTTCGCCACGCCGTTTGTGGAGTGGGAAGCGTAGATGGCCAGGCGCGCCATGTGGATGCGTCCATCGGAGATGATGTTGTAAATGCCCTGATCGTTCCCCTGAATCCCCTTGGCGTCCAGCTCGCGGCGCAGGTGGTTCTGCACCATCACGACGTAAGGATAGACCTCCGGAATGACGGAGAGGAAGAGACGCACATCCCACTTTTCGAGGGCTTCCGCCATGATGGTGTGGTTGGTGTAGGCGAAGGTGTCGCAGGCAATGGCAAAAGCGTTCTCGAAGGACAGACCGTGCACGCCGCACAGAAGGCGAAGCAGCTCGGGGATCGCGACCACCGGGTGCGTGTCGTTGAGCTGAACGGCATATTCCGCCGCAAAGTGCGAGAAGTCGTTGCCGTGACGCTCGACGTAGCGGGAAACCAGCGTCTGCATGGTTGCGCTGGAGAAGAAATACTGCTGCTTCAGGCGGAGACGCTTGCCCTCGTCCGTGTCGTCGTTCGGGTACAGCACGGCGGTGATCATTTCCGCCCGATCGCGCTCGCGCACGGCCTCCTCGTATTTCTGGCTGTTGAATGCGTCGAAGTCAAAGCCCTTGACCGGCTCAGCCTGCCACAGGCGCAGCGTGTTCACACATTCCCCGCCGTAGCCAATCACCGGCATGTCATAGGGAACGGCCATCACGTCCTGATCCGCAAAGGAAATCTTGACGGATTCCGACTCGCGGCGAATGCTCCACGGATCCCCGAAGCGCGTCCAGTCATCCGGGCGTTCACGCTGGAAGCCGTTGTCAAAATACTGCTGGAACAGGCCATAGCGGTAGCGCAGGCCGAATCCATCGAGCGGGAGGCTGTGCGTGGCGGCGGAGTCCAGGAAGCAAGCGGCCAGACGGCCCAGACCGCCGTTGCCGAGAGCGTCGTCCTCGATCTGCTCGAAAACGGTGGCGTCGATGCCGTTCTGCTGCAAATACTGGTTGCATTCATCCAAAAGGCCGAGATTCAGCAGGTTGCTGTAAATCAGGCGGCCCACCAGGAATTCCGCGGAGAGGTAGCAGGCGCGCTTTGCCTTCTTGGGAGCGGCCCATTTTGCGGCCAGCTCGGACATGGCGGCATACGATACGGCTTCATACAGCTCCTTGGCGGAAGCGGCGGCCGGGGAGGAAATCCCCTGATCCTGAAGTTTGCGGGAAATGCTTTCGGAAAAACGACTCATGGTAAAAACCTCCTGTCTTTCTATTCTTTATTCTCAATCCGGCTTTTTCGCACCGGCTTTTTTCTGCTTCGGGGGCTGCGGCATACGTCCGTACAGGGCTGTGAAGTCGCGGATTTCCTCCGCGAGCTCCGGCGTGCACGCGCCGGGAGAGACGCGCCAGCGCCAGTTCATTCCAAGGGTGGAGGGCGTGTTGATGCGGGCCTCGCTTCCAAGCCCCAGGAAATCCTGGAGCGGGATCACGGCCAGAGCCGAAACGCTCAGGTAGGCCGCGCGGATGTATTCCCAGCTTGCCTTGGCGGCGCGGCGGATGTTCAGATATTTGCGGGAGAAGCGCACGTCGGCCTTCGGGGCGGTGTGCATCCAGCCCGCCATGGTGTCGTTGTCGTGCGTCCCAGTGTAGACCACACAGTTTGCGTCGTAGTTGTGCGGCAGATAATCGCTTTCCTCGCGGGAATCGAAGGCGAATTGCAGCACCTTCATACCGGGCGCGCCGACCTGATGGCGCAGGCGGTGCACATCCGGGGTCAGGTAGCCGAGATCCTCCAGGATCCACTGCGTGCTGCTCAGGCTGGACTGGACCGCTTCGAAAAAGGCCAGGCCCGGTCCCTTGCGCCATTCGCCGTTCTCCGCGGTCGCGTCTCCGGCCGGGATGGCGTAATAGCCCACGAGGCCCCGGAAGTGGTCGATTCGCACAATGTCATACAACCGGGCGGTGGCGGCCAGACGGCGCTTCCACCAGGCAAAGCCGGTTTTTTCCTGATAGTCCCAGCGGTACAGCGGGTTGCCCCAGAGCTGGCCCGTGGCGGAGAAGGCGTCCGGCGGGCAGCCCGCCACGTCGATCGGGCGGCAGTCCTCATCAAGGTAAAAGACCTCCGGCTCAGCCCAAGTGTCCGCGCTGTCCATGGCGGCGTAAATCGGGATATCGCCGATGATGCCGATCCCCTGCTTGTGCGCATACTCGCGGAGGCGGTTCCACTGCTCAAAGAATTTGAACTGGCAGAATTTCCAGAACGCGATTTTCTCCGTCAGCCCGGCAAGAGCTTCCTCCAGAGCCTTCGGATCCCGGCGGCGGAGCGGCTCCGGCCATTCCAGCCAGCTTTTGCCGCCGAAATGCATTTTCAGCGCCATATACTGGGCGTAGCTGTCCAGCCATTCCTGGTTTTCCTCGCAGAAGCTGCGGTAAGCGTCGGAGTCCGCATGGCTGCTGCGGGAAAACGCCAGTTTAAGCACGGGAAAGCGTTTTTCATACAGCCCGGCGTAGTCAATGTCGTTTTCATCCTCCTGCCATACCACCGCGTCAAGCTCGCTCTGTTCCAGAAGCCCTTCTTCCCGCAGAAAGTCCAGATCAATGAAATACGGGTTCCCCGCGAACGCGGAAAAGCTTTGATACGGGCTGTCGCCGTAGCTGGTGGGGCCGAGGGGAAGCACCTGCCAGTAGGTCTGGCCGGACTCCTTCAAGAAGTCAACGAACTCGTAGGCCGCTTTGCCGAAGGTGCCGATGCCGTAAGGGGAGGGAAGGCTGAACACGGGCATCAGCACGCCGGCGCTGCGGGGAAATACCTTTTGCTTTTTCATGGCTGTTTCTCCTTTTATCTGTAGGATTGCGTTCGGATTTACTGTAGGGATTGGACGCTTTCTCCCTGCAAAATGGAAAACGGGATGGTCTCGTGGGCGGCGTTTGGCCGTCCGTTGATGGCTTCGAGCAGCAGCGCCATGCCGCGCGCGGCAAGCTGTTCGGTGTTCTGACGCACGGTTGTCAGGCGCGGCACACAGAATTGGGAAAGCGCAATGCCGTCGAAGCCGACGACGGAAATATCGTTCGGTGAGCGCAGGCCGCGGTCAAAGACGGCGCGCAGCGCGCCGATTGCCATCAGGTCACTCATGCAGAACACCGCCGTCATGCCCGGAAACTGATCCAGCAAGCGTTCCATGGCGCGGTGGGAGCTTTCCAGAGAGAAACGGGCTGTTTCATACCGTCCCTGTTCCTCGAAGGAAAGCCCGTGGCGTTCCATCGCCCGGCGGCATCCGGCAAAGCGTTCCCGGCTGGCGTCGGACTGGGAAAGACTGCCGCCGATCACGGCGATGCGCCGGTGCCCATGCCGCAGAAGATATTCCATCATGGCCCCGGCCGCCGCCGCGTCGTCCACGCAGACGCTGGACAGGTTGGGGAAGGGAAGGCCTTCGGCGGAGGTGGTCAGCAGGATCGCGGGCACGGAGATTTCCGAAAAACGCTGCAAAAACGCTTCCCGGTTGGAGCCGAGGAAGAACAGGCCGCAGGGATGCGCTTCCCGGCAGAATTGCAGAGCGGCCTGGAGCTCGTCGCCCTCCTCGTCCAGATAGACAAGCGCCGCGGTCAGGGAAGCTTTCTCGATGCGCGTTTGCAGCTCTTCGATCAGGCTTGCAAACAGCGCGTTGCTGGTTCCCTTGACCACAATTCCGACGGTGCGGGATTCCTGCTGTTTGAGCCGCTGGGCGTTGTTGTTGGGGGAAAACCGGTGCAGGCGGATCAGCTCCTGCACACGCTCCCGTGTGGCGGGGCTGACGTCCGGGTGACCGCTCAGAACACGGGAAACTGTGCTGACCGAGCAGCCCGCCTCGCGTGCAATGTCTTTGATGGTGATGGAAAGCCCTCCCTTCGGAAAGAGGTTGGAAACGATTCCGGTAACGTTTCCAGAATGTACTGTCAGTCTATCACGGCTGAAAGAAAAAATCAATGGGTTTTACGAAAAAAAGCGAAACTTTTTGTGGGAAAGGACCGGCAATGGAAAAACGGGCGGCCGGGAGGAATTTTGATCCCTCCCGAACCGCCCGTTTTGGGGAAACGTTCCTTGTGTTATTCTGCTCCGTGCTCCGCCGGATATTTCATGGCATTTTTTCTCATTTTCTCGCGGATGCACTCCGCCACATCCACGTCATAGAAGTTTGCCATGCTGATGCAGTAGATCAAAACGTCCGCCAGTTCCTCCCGGAAATGTTCCCGTTCCGTGACGCGCGCCTTTTCGTCCGCTTCCTGCGGGTCGCACCACTGGAAAATTTCCAGCAGCTCCGAGGCTTCGATATTGATGCTCATAGCCAGATTGACGGCGTTCAGTCCAGTCCAGCCGCGATCCCCGTTGAACTGCGTCACGGCTTCTCGGAGCGTCTGCACGGAGACAGCGTCGTCCCGCGCTCCCTCGGGAATCCGGTATTCTGCGTGTCCCATTCTTTTCTTCCCTTCTATGTTCTTTTTCTCTCTCCGCAGAGACGGCGAAACAGTCCCTGCGGCAGTTCAAACACGAGCAGAATGCTCAGCACAATGGCAACCGCCACTTTGAGTGTCAGAAAGCCGCGTTGTCCCGCCTGCTCCAAATCGTTCATTACAATATAATAGGCCGTCCAGTAGATCCCCGCGCCCGGCACCAGCGGGAAAATCCCGGCGATCAGAAAGACGGTCACCGGACAGCGCTGTTTTACCGCGCACAGACGCGAGAGGAATACCACCGCGACATTGGCGAAAAAGGTGGCGACGGGGGAGGAGAGCCACAAAAGCAGCACCTCATAGCAGACCCAGCCGCAACCGCCGATCAGCCCGCACAGCAGATAATAGCGCTTCGGCACATGAAAGAGCAGCGCGAAGGCGATGGTTCCCACGCAAGCCGCCAGAAATTCCCACGCAATTCGTTCCGTCACAGCACAGGCCCTCCCAAATGATGCCACGCCACCATGACAAGCCCCACGCCCATGGCGATGCAGAAGGTCACGAGCAGCGCGTCCAGCATCCGCACCGCCCCGGCGATGTAATCCTCGTCCGCAATATCGCGGATAGCCGTGGTGAAGGCCACGCCGGGCACCAGAGGGATGATGGAGCCGATGATCATTTCCCCCAGATGGTGCCCGATCCCGCACTGATACAGGAGGATGGAGAACAGCGTTACCAGCGCCCCGCCGGAGATATTCGAGGCGATTTTGGACAGCCTTCCCCGCACCAGAAGGAGCAGATACAGGTACAATACAATTCCCGCCGCAAATGCCACCAGGCTGTCCACGGGATCTCCTCCGAAGAGAAAGCAGAAACACCCGCTGCCGATCCCGGAGGCCAGAATCTGGTGCGGCTTCGGTTTGGGAGGCATGTTTTGAATTTCCAGCAGCCGTTCCCGGGCCTGCGCGGGGGTGTGCTGTCCCTCCACGATTTCCCGGGAAAGCTGGTTGACGGCTGTCACCCGATCCAGGCGGGCGGCGCTCAGCGGGATATGACGGACGCTGGCAAAGTCCTTTTCCGTTTCGCTTCCGGCTGTCAGGAAAATGCCGCTGCTGAGCACAAAGGCGTCGCTGGATTCCACTCCGTATGCCTTCGCGATCCGGAAAATGGTTTCCTCCACGCGGAAAATTTCAGCGCCGCTCGCGAGAAGGATATCTCCGGCCAGGGAAGCGACGTCGAGGGCCTCCCGTTTGTCTTGCTTTTCCACGATCCCGTCATCCTGCCTTTATGTTGGATTCTTTTGTTCTTCCGTTTGGGCTGCCGGAAGAGGAAACGGCTCCCCGTTGAGAGAAGCGCTCACGAGCGTGTCTCCGTGGTAGGTCAGCTTGAGCGAGAAAAAGGGAGCGTCCTGCTCCAGAAGGCGCAGAAAAATGCGATCTCCCTCCCACATGGGAAGGGAAAACAAATCTTCTTTTGGAATCCACGCCAGATCCCCCTCGTCGCACGCGATTTCCTTCCCGCAAAATTGATCGGAGGTGAACAGGTGCATGTACTCCGTTCCCCATTCATCCGAGACAAAGGTGACAATCCCACGGTAGCGGGAGGAGAGAAGCGTGTAGCCCGTTTCCTCCCGGACCTCGCGCGCCGCGCCTTCCTCGGGGCTTTCCCCTTCTTCCAGCTTGCCGCCGACGCCGATCCATTTGCCCTTGTTTTCGTCCGTCTCCTTTTTGGTCCGGTGCAGCATCAGCAGACAGCCGCCGCGTTCGAGATAACAGAGGGTTGTATTTCTCATATCTGCCCCTTCTGTACGGCTTCCTTCGCTGCCTGCAAAATCAGCTCATACGCCGCGCCCGATCCGGCCAGGACAGGCGTCTTGTGCTGGAAATCCAGCGAATACGGCGCAACGGAGGAAACGACTCCGCCCGCCTCCTCCACGATCAGAGACGCCGCGGCGTAATCCCAGGGGGAAAGCTTTGCCTCAAAGAAAGCGTCCGCGCGTCCCGCCGCCACACTGCACAGATCGAGGGCGGCCGACCCGCTGCGCCGCAGATCGCCGCAGGAGCGGTAAAGCGTGCGGAGAACGGAGAGGGAGCCTTCCGCAACGGAGCGGTAGTAGGGCGAGGTGCCGAAGAAAATAATGGATTCCTCTACGGGAACGCTGGCGGTGTGAAGAGGAACGCCGTTGAGATAAGCGCCTTGCCCCCGCACGGCGGAGAACAACTCGTTAGAGTAAAAGTTATACACCACGCCCAGCACGCACTGTCCGTGGTCCGTGAGAGCGACGGAGATAGACGAATACCGCAGGCCGCGCATGAAATTGGTGGTCCCGTCGATCGGATCGATCAGCCAGTTGTAACCGGGGGCGAGCACATTGTCCTCCTGCTCCTCGGCGAAGAAATGGGCTTCCGGGAGGAGAAGGGCCAGCTGGTCCATCAAAAAGGCCTGGGACGCGAGGTCGGCGCTGGTCACAAAATTCGCGTGGCCTTCCTTGGTGAAAACCTGCGGCTGCCGCATGGCCAGGATTCGCTCCCCGTCCTCCCGTACAATTTCGCATACCTGATCCAAAAGCTGGGAAAAATTCATCTTGACAGGACTCCTTTCACAAAAAAGGCCTGTCCGCAAGCGGGACAAGCCTGTTACGCACGGCTTCTACATGGTAAGACTACCATAGAAAGGGGGAAAATACAAGAAAGGCTTTCGATTTTCGTAAAATCTGATTGATCTTCGACCGCTTACCGCCTATACTGAAAAGAAGAAGCACCGTCCGCCGGTGGGGGGACGGGCAGAGGAAAGGCAGGGTGTTTGCATTGAAAAAATTTGTGATCACGATTGCGCGTGAATACGGAAGCGGCGGAAAGAGCATCGGAAAGCTGTTGGCCAAGGAGCTGGGGGTTTCCTTCTACAGCCGTGAAATTCTCCGTCTGGCCTCGGAAAAGAGCGGTATCAACGAAAGCCTGTTTGCCAACGCGGATGAGAAGCTGAAAAGCACCCTCCTGTTCTGCACCGCCCGGGGCGCGTACAAAGGGGAGCTGATTCCGCCGGACAGCGACGACTATGTTTCCAACATCAATCTGTTCAATTTTCAGGCGCGCGTGATTCAGGAGCTGGCGGAAAAGGAGTCGTGCGTGATTGTCGGACGCTGCGCCGACTATATTTTAAAGGATGTGGAAAATGTTCTGCGCATTTATGTCCACGCGCCGTTTGACTATTGCGTGGCGCGCGCGCAGGAGGTACACCCCGCGCTGAGCGAGGATGAGGTGAAAAAACTGATCCGCAAAACGGATAAGCACCGGGCGGATTATTACCAGTATTTCACCGGACGGAACTGGAAGGACGCCGACAACTACGATCTGTGTCTGAACAGCAGCCAGTTCGGCTGGAACAACAGCACCGGTTGGGAAAAGTGCGTCGCGCTGGTGAAGGCGTATCTCGATATCATGCTGAGCTGATGGAAAACAAAGGGAAAGGGGGAGAGACAACGTATCGGATTCTGATTGTGGAGGACGATCCCGGGATTGCGGGGGCAATCGTCCGGCAGGCGGCGCTGTGGGAGCTGGAAGCGCGCTGCGTGCAGGATTTTCGCGCGGTGCTCGAGGAGTTCCAGGCGTATGCCCCGCATCTCGTCGTGATGGATATTTCGCTCCCCTTTTTCAACGGTTATCACTGGTGCACGGAGATCCGCCGGACCTCCCGTGTGCCGATTCTGTTTCTCTCCTCCGCTTCCGACAATATGAATATCGTCATGGCCATGAATCTCGGCGCGGATGATTTTATCGCCAAGCCCTTTGATTCCAACGTTCTCATGGCAAAGCTTCAGGCCCTTCTGCGCCGTGCCTATGATTTTTCCCAGGCGGCCCCGGTGCTCGAATGCCGCGGCGCGGTGCTTGATACGGGCAGCCAGACGCTGACGTTTGACGGGCAGGCGGTCACGCTGACGAAAAATGAATACCGCGTGCTTCTGACGCTGATGGAAAACCGGGGAAAGGTGGTCAGCCGGGAGCGTCTGATGGAACGCCTGTGGGAAACGGACAGCTTTGTAGATGAGAATACCTTAAGTGTGAATGTGAACCGCCTGCGGAAAAAGCTGGAGAAAGCAGGACTCACAGACTTTATCCT
>OERR01000202.1_pt1 | contig 15251 bp, 16 predicted proteins | sample 1540051 | NCBI WGS metagenome assembly OERR01 (sample SAMEA3891884, study PRJEB23780) | metagenome | biome: terrestrial biome; feature: animal house; material: Caecal content | place: Italy | collected 2015-05-05 | reverse complement strand
GTTCCTCCTCTCCGGGCGGTTCCGTGCGGTTGCGGAACAGGGACTCCGTCCGAAAAAGGCCGACGCCTTCCGCGCCGCTGCTCACCACAAGCGGCAGATCGGAGGTTTTCCAGATGTTGGCCAGAATGCCGACACGCCGTCCGCCTCGTGTGCGGGCGGGCAGGCTGCAAAGCTGGCGGAGCGTCTCCTCGCGCACGGCGGGACGCTTGGCATATTCCCGATAAGCCGTCAGCGCCCGGTCATCCGGATCCAGAATGACGTCTCCGGTAAAGCCGTCCGTGATGGCCATGACGCCGTCGTACAGGCGGCTGTAGGACACGCCGAGCGCCGTCACGGCCGGAACGCCGAGCATCCTTGCGAGAATGGCCGCGTGTGATTTGCTGGAACCCTCCTGCGCCAAAAAGCCGCGCACGCCCTCTCCGCAGAGCTGAAGAATCTGGCTTGGCGTAAAATAGGGCGCGGCGGCCACACAGCCCTCCGGCAGCGGCGGCTGTGCGGTCAGCGCGGGGTTCAGGGCGTGGAGCAGACGGCGGCCGATATCCTGCACATCCGCGATGCGGGCGCGCATATACGCATCCTCCATCCCGGAAAACATGGCTCCAAGCTGTATGGTGGCGCGGCGCACGGCAAATTCCGCGCACGCGCCCTGTTCCAGGATCACCCGCCGGACGGCTTCGCTGTACTCCTCGTCGTCGAGCATCATCCGGTGAATCTCAAAAATTTTTTCGCATTCTCCGCCGATTTCGCGGCCCGCTATCCCGCAGAGAAGGTCCAGCTCTTCCTTGGCAGCTTCCCAGGCCAGATCCACGCGCGCCAGCTCCTGCTGTACATCCGCCGCTTTGCAAAAAACGGGCGCCGCCACGGGATCATAGACAAAACGGACGAGCCCGCACGCGACTCCGCCGGAGGTTGCCACTCCTCTGATCTTTCTCATATGATTCGGCGGCTTACATGTTTTCGCGGAAGAAATCCTGGAGCATGGCGCTGTCCTGTTCTTCCTGCGGTCCTTCCACCGAGACGGTGATTTCCTCGCCCTGCTTGACGCACAGCGCCATCACCGCAAAAAGACGGGAAGCGTCGGCCTGTTTGCCGCCCTTTTCCAGCGTTACCTTACTGGTGCAGGAGTTCACGCATTTGACCAAATCGCCCGCGACGCGTGCGTGCAGCCCCAGCTCGTCCTGCATAACCCACACAAATTGTTTCATGATACGATCCTCTCCTTGCTGCCGTTCGGACCTCCAAGCAAGGGCGCGGCGGCAAAATTACGGCAGTCACGCTGCCCTTTCTCCTGATTATAGACTGCATCCCGGCTCTTGTCAATTCGCGCGGATGCTTCCATGTGAGACAATGGGGTAAGAAAAAGGCGCCGGCTGAGGAGAGCAGCCAAGCGCCTTTTTCTCAAAGACTTTACAGTATTCAGCGAACAATAAGCTTATTGGCAATGGATACGTCACAAAGCTGCTTGACGCTGTAAATGGCGGCTGCATCCGTGATTCCCTGTTCTTCCATATAATCATAGACATTGAAGTTGTAGTACCGCAGATCAATCAGATGAATTTCAGAGAAATTCGTGCTGAGATAGGGGATCATGCTGTTCGCATAGGAATCTTTGAGGATCAGAAGCTTGCGGCCGTTTGTCACATCCGCGTTTTTCACCACATCCACGCCGCGGTTTCCGCCGAGGTAAACGGAATACTTGTCCTTTTGGTCAAGATATTCCTCCCAGTAGATTCCTTCGCGTGGTTCGGTTCCGTTGACATACTGGGTGATCTGCTGCGGCTGTTTGAGCTCCGGCAGATACATGCGGTCCGGCTGCTGGAACCAGGACACGGCTTTGGAATACAACGTACCGTAAAACGGCTGCGTCACGGTACGGAAATCATAGCTGTCCATCGGAGTGGCGGTCAGGCCCATTTCGCTGCAAAGCACCTGATAGGCAGCATATGCGCCAAAGGTGTTCCAGTGGTGATCCGTTTTGTAGTAGTAATCTCCGTTGATGCTGCTCAGCGCGTCAAACGTGTCAACCACCACCGCCTCGTCTCCGGCCAGCTCCCGCAGGCGTTGGAGTTCTTCACGCTGGCTGTGGTTTGGTGCGAACAGAGGAAGCTTTTCCGACTGCTCCTGGCTGCCGGAAGGGGCGGGGAGGATATATACCGGTACGTCCACGGCCTTGGCGAAGTTGACAAGGGCCTGCGCATTCTCTTCAAAGATCCCGGTGCGGTCCGGCAGAAGCACCTCGTACAGATGCCCGTCGCGTCCGAAGTAAACGCCGCCCTCCGCGGGGGTGGACGAGTAGTTGCCGCCCACGTCGCGCTTTCCCATTCCGTATTGTGTGGCGTTGTAAAGGGAGATGAACTGCTTGCGCAGAGGGAAGTGATCGCCGATATAGCTTTCCACGGAATCCATGAAGGATCCGTCAAGCAGGCTCTCCGCGCTCAGCTTCGGGGTGGGTTCCAGCGCGCGGTTTTCATCCTCCGAGAAATCCTCCTTTGGAGCAAATACAATCCATGCGGCTCCCACCACCAGGAAAAGCAGCAGGATAACGGTGAGAACGGCATATTCAGGTTCGCATTTTTTCCATTCTTTTTTTACATTTTGTATTTTCATAGAAAAATACTCCTTGCAGTTTTACAAAGCGGCTTCTCAGAATTTGGCGTACAGGAACGGATTGTAGGAATTATCCACCAAGAAGGCAATGCTGACGACAAACAGCACCAGAAAACCGGTGCACCAGATCACCTTTCCGGGCTTTCCGGAGGTGCGCAGCTTTTCCAGAAGGTTTCCTGCCACCGGAGTGCTGCATACCGCGGCAATCAGCATGGTCGCGCCGTATGTCAGCAAAGCGTACAGGCCAAGAGAATCTGTTCCGCTTCCGTGGAATCCGAACATGGCCGCAAGGACGCGGAACGCCGCACTGATATCGGTATACGAGAAAAACACCCAGCCAATCACAGCCGCAAGGAAGGTATAGAGCCATTGGATAAAGACAGGCGTTTTTTCCAGCAGCTTACCGAGGAAAAGCCTTTCACAAATAATCAGAACGGCATAGTAGGCGCCCCAGAAAGCGAAGTTCCAGCTTGCTCCGTGCCACAGGCCCGTCAGCACCCAGACAATGGCGAGATTTCGCACCGTGCACAGCTTTCCGTGGCGGTTTCCGCCCAGCGGAATATATACATATTCCCGGAACCAGCCGCCCAATGTGATATGCCATCTGCGCCAGAATTCGGACACACTGCGGGAAATATAGGGATGGTCGAAGTTTTCCGGCAGTTCAAAGCCGAACATCATACCCAGACCGATAGCCATATCCGAATAGCCGGAGAAGTCAAAGTAAATCTGGAAGGTGTAAGCGAGAATTCCCATCCAGGCTTCCAGTGTGGACGGATTTCCCATGTATTGGACGCGCTCGGCAAGACCCGCCAGATTGTTGGCGAGCAAAACCTTTTTGAAAACGCCTTTGCAGAAGCGCATCATACCCGCTGTGAATTTCTCCAGCGTCTCCTGTCTCTGGACCACCTGAGCCTGAAGCTTTTCGTAGCGCACGATGGGACCAGCCACCAGATGGGGGAAGAAGGAGAGATAGGTGGCGAAATTGATGATGTTCTTCATCGGGGGCGCTTCCTTGCGGTAAACATCCACCGCATAGGAGATGCTTTCAAAGGTATAAAAAGAAATACCAATCGGCAGAGCCACATCCGGGATGGATACGCCAAGCCCTGTGATCTGATCGAAGGTGCTGACGAGAAGTCCCGCGTATTTGAACCAGCCCAGCAAACCAAGGTTGATCAGGACGTTTCCCAGCACCACGGCGCGGGCCGCCCCTCTGCGTTCCGCAAAGCGGCCAATTAAAAGCCCGCAGCAGAAATCCACCAGAATGGTGAGGATCATCAGCACTACATAAACGGGCTCGCCCCATGCGTAAAATGCCAGACTAAATATGACCAGACATAAATTTTTCAGCTTGCGCGGCACAAGATAATACGCAAGCAGTACGATCAAAAAGAAGAAAAACAGATAGATCAAGCTGCTGAAAATCATGGTTTACCATCCAACCCTTCCCTGTATACGCCCAAAGCGGGCTTTTCCATATCCGCCTGCGGCGTCCGGTGCGGCGCGGCCGAAATTCTTGCAATCATCAAAAGGCCGGCAGCCTTTCGACTATTCTACCACAAAACACGACAGATACCAATATTTTTTTTATTACACTTTCGTCACAGCTTCGTCTCATTTTCCGTTTGGAAAATGACAAAAAAGAGCGGAGCGGCTGCTGCCGCTTCGCCCTGCCCGGAAAAGCGTTTATTGATGTGGCGCGGACCGGCAAAGACCCGCATACAGCGACGGCCTGCGATCGAGAAGAGGATCCATCCGCCTTTTCAGCGCGGTTCTCTCAGCTGTTCGCAGTTCCGCGAGGAGAATTTCCTCCTCCTTTCCCGCCTGGGCCAGTATTTCTCCCGAGGGGGAAACGGCGAGAGAACCGCCCCCGCTTTGCACGCTGTCAAAGCATCCGCATCCGTTGACCGCCGAGACAAACACCTGGTTTTCGATCGCGCGGGCCTGCACCAATATCCGCCAATGCTCCAAACGCTTACGCGGCCATTGAGCGCAGACCAGCAGAAGCTCCGCTCCCTGCAAAGCAAGAAGTCTCGCCTGTTCACAAAAGCGCAGATCGTAGCATAACAGCACACCGGCCCGCATTCCTCCGGCGTCCAGGCAGCACAGACTGCCGCCCGATTGGAGATACGCGTTTTCTTCCGAAGGGGAGAATGCGTGTATCTTGTCGTATTCTCCCGCGAGACGGCCTTCCCCGGTGTAAAAAACGAAGGAATTGCAGACAAGGCTTCCGCGGCGGGTTAAGATGGATCCGCCCGCGATCGCCAGATGCAGCTCTTTGGCAAGACGGGAGAGCAGCTTTCGGCTTTCCCCGTCCTCCGGCTCCGCCAGGGAAGAAAGCTGTTCCTTTGGGAAAAAACCGGTGTTCCAGGTTTCCGGAAGCTGCACCAGATCAGCGCCTGCCTGTGCGGCTTTGCGGATCAGGCGCTCTGCTTTTTCCCTGTTTTGCAAAGGATCGCAGGGGGTGGAATTCATTTGAATCAGCCCGATCCGCAAAGTCCCATCTGTTTTCATCTCAGACACGGCGGCGTCCCATCCCTTTCCTTTCCAGCTCTTGTTTCCAGTTTACCACACAGGGGAGAGGAGCGTCAACCGGCCGGTCTGAAAGCCAAAATACTGCCGTTGGATGCTTAGGAAAGCAGTTCCAGCGGATCGATCCATGCGCCCGCGCGCTTGACGGCCAGATGCAGATGATCGCCGTCGGCGCTTTCACAAGGCACGCTGCCCAAAATGCCGATCGCGTCGCCCTGCGCCACGGAATCGCCCGCCTTTACCGCGATTTCATCCACACCATAATAATGCACCTCCAGCTCGCCCTGCGTGATCACCACACAGCCGCCGTACAGCTCGTCCTGCGATACGGCTGAGACGGTGCCCGCACAGGCTGCCGTCACGGTTTCTCCCGCTTGCGCCGGGATATCCGCGCCGCTGTGAACGCGCCAGTCTCCCATGGTTTCCGAATAAACAGGGTTGTCCCCACTGAATCGCTGCGATACGCTTTTGCCGATCGGATAGGAAAGGCTTTCAGGAGTAGGATCCGGCTCCTGTTCGGGCTCCACGGCTGTTTCCTGCACAGGCTCTGCTTCAGACTCCGGTTCCGCTTCCTTCACGGGCGCCTGAGAAGATTCTGTTTTTTCAGGCGCGGATTCCGCTTCCTGCTGCGGCTGCGATACTTCCGGCTTTGAGGACTGCGCACTCAGAATCGGGCTGGAAGAGCTTTCTTTAACGCCGCTTACCGTTTTTTCCGTTGCCTGATAGGACGGCTGACTTTGCAGCGCTTCGTCGCGTGCGGTAAAATTCACCACGCTGTCATATGTCGTCCAGGCCGCGATTCCGACAGCCAGAAGACAAATGCCTAGAGCAAGATAAAAGCCTTTGGTATTTTTTCCATGCTTTCCATCAAATTTCATAAGCTGTACACCTCCACGGCTATTCTTGCCGGAAGCCGCGGCAAATATGCCGGATGGTGCAGAGAAATTCGATTGTGTTTGCGTGATGATCAGGGAGAGGTACTTCTATTGACAATTTATTTTTTATCTTTTTTATCTATAATATATCTATTAGATATATTTAGGAGGATGCTATGGAATATCTGATTTTAGGTTTACTGCTTCTTTCACCGATGACAGGATATGATTTACAGCAATTTATCAAGAAAAACCTTGCTTTAATTTGTTCTCCCAGTGCCGGAAGCGTGCAAACGGCTCTTTCCAAACTGGAGAAAAGCGGCAAAATAGCGGTAAGCGAAACAGCAGAGGGTAGACGGCACAAAAAGATTTTTACTATCACAGATATTGGACGATCGGCTTTTTCGGCGTGGATTGCACAGCCCATGCAGGCGGATAAAGTGAAAAACATGGAGCTCTCCCGGCTGTTTTTTTGCAGGACTGGCCAAGCCGGAGGAGCGTCTTTGCGCCATCCGGGATTATATTCGCCAGATGGAAGATACCAAGTCGATACTTTTAACCATTCGGGACTATTTTAATTGTATGAACAGGCAGGAATTGCCGACAGGGATAGACTGGGTACAGGTTCTGCGATTCCAGGGATATACCATCGACTATGGCATTGCCGCTGCGGAATTTGAAATCGGCTGGTACAGCCGTTTACTTTGTGAACTGGAGGAACAACCATGAAGATTCTTGTATTGAACGCCAGCCCAAAGGGGAAAAATTCTACCACGGTCCACACCGCTTTGTATTTACAGGCTTTACACCCAGAACATGAGTTTACTTTTATCCCTGTGGGACAGCAAATCCATTTCCTCCGTCATAAAACCGCTATGAAATTCTATGTTTTTCGCAAGGCCGGGCGCAGGACGCGAAGTGCGGTGCGGCTCCCCGGCGGGGAGCGAATTAGCACCGACCGAAGCGGCAGCGGAGACCCAGGCTCAGCCGGTGAATGGCGGCAATAGAATAGATATCGCTCCAATCGTGAGAGATAAAGCAAAAGAAAAAGCTGAGCACAGAACGCAAAGTGCGTCTAGGCTCAGCCTGGTGGGCGGCGGCAATAGAATAGATGTCAGCCCCAATCGCGAGCGGCGAGGCAAAAGAAAAGGCTGGGCACAGGACGCGAAGTGCGTCCAGGCTCAGCCTGGTGGGTTTGCGCTACAAAAAAGATACTCAATGAAAATGAGAACTTCTGATCCGGAAAAGATTCGTTTCTATATATAGCGTGATTTTCTAATTTTTGCTTTTCGGATGTCCTATTTCTGCAAGAGCGGGCAACACGGAAAAGTCAGCTTGAATCTCGGGGTTTCATCGTAGAAAAAGAGGCTGGAATTTGGATGTCTCATTTTTGGGTTCCAAATTTCGGCCTCTATTCTCATGCATTTATTGGATCAAACCGCTATTCTTCAGCAAAAGCTCCAAATCGGTTCCCCTTACTTTTTTTATAGCGAGCTTCAGCAGCTCTTTTTCCGCAAAGGGCAATTCCGCCTCCAATAACGGCTTTTTGTCAATGGCATAATAACAGGCTCGCAGGATCTCACGCACGTCGTATTTGCTGCCCCAAACCTCCGGTACACCGCGGTCAATATCCAGCAGGGTATAGACAGACTCCATACCTGTGCGCATGGAATACTCAGTAGTGAAAATGGTATCCCGCGGTGTCTCGGCAAATTGACCGATGAAAGCGAAGTTCACAGCGCCCTGCGGCACTACCTTTGGGCGGTCGGATTCTTTTCTCGGCTGGAAAAAGGCGTTGATATACGGCATAAAGCAGGTTGTGGTATTGCAGGCATCCTTGGCAAGAGCGTCAATTTTTTCGGTCGGAACACCAATATGGTACAGCCATTCACGGCAAACCTCTTCGCCGGTGCAGTTGCGCATCGCCTTTTTTACATAGTTGCCCTCTTTGTTTGTATTGAGGGAATAAAGCCATACCAAAATCATGTTCTTATCTTGCGACTTGAACTGCGGCTGACGGTTGATTGTCCAGGAAAGATACCAGTTGTCGGTGCTGTCCTTAACGGTTACAATACCGCCGGTCGTTACCTTGCCGGAGCGTGGGTCGCGTTTGCAGACATTCATAATATGCCGGATAATCTCCTCGTTGGACGTCGCTACGGTTGCGCTCATCCAGTTGGTGGCATCGATATTGCTGCAGAAGACATCCGGATTCCCAAACTCTCCATGCTCGGCCTGAGCGGCGATGGCCTTCCACATGTCCCACGATTCGCCGCAGCCGTTGTGAATGACAGACAGGTCCGGGGCGTGAGTCTGGTCGCCGTAACAGGAAGTATCGGTGCAGCAGCCGTTGGTAATGAAGACGAGATCATCCTCGATCAGGTCGATGGTCTGCTCCTTACCGTCTTTTACATAGACGATCTGCTTTGCGATCTTCTTATCACCTTCGGTTTGTATAATGACATTTTTTACATCCATACCGTACTCGATTTGCACGCTATGATTCTCAAGATATTTTACCAACGGCAGGATCATGCTCTCGTATTGGTTGTATTTGGTGAAACGCAGGGCGCTGAAATCCGGCAAGCCGTCAATATGATGCACATAGCGGCAAAGATAACGCTTCATTTCCAAAGCGCTCGACCAGCGTTGGAAAGCGAACATCGTCTGCCAATAGAGCCAGAAATTTGTGCTCCAGAAGGATTCGGGAAGCACATCGGAGATCTTTTTGTCTTCCAAATCCTTTTCCTGTGTTAAGAACAGCTTGGATAAAGCCATTGCCGAGTCTTTATCCAGCAAAAATTTTTTGTCCGTGTGGGCGTCCTCGCCACAGTTTACCGTGGCACGGCAGAGAGAATAGTTCGGGTCGTGCTTATTGAGCCAGTAATACTCGTCCAGCACCGAAACTCCCGGCGTTTCAATGGAAGGCACATCCCGGAAGGTATCCCACATGACCTCGAAGTGGTTATCCATTTCACGGCCTCCGCGCATGAAGAAGCCTTTTGTCACATCCTTGCGTCCGTCGCAGCTGCCGCCGGCAAGCTCCAGCTTTTCAAGAAGATGGATATGCTCTCCCTTCATCTGCCCGTCACGGACAAGATAGAAAGCGGCGGTCAGCCCGGCCAGCCCCGTGCCAATAATGTAAGCGGATTTTTTATCTACATCCTTCGGCTTTTCTGGATGGGCAAATGATTCATAAGTTCCTGCGGAATAATACATAACGAAAACCTCCTGTTTTTTCTTTCTGTTTTCATTATACCTACTTCCATCAGGGGCACAATAAACAAAAAAAGCCCCGTGACAAAATTCTTATCACGGGACCAGAAGATGTAAAAAGTTTTATCAAAACCGTTAAAATGATAAAATCAGAGTTTGAATCTGGAAAGAGCCACCGATACAGAGCCTTTTATCAGCTTGGAAAGCTTTTCTACAATCTGCTGCGGATCTTCGCGCATATCATCCTTGATCCAGTCGAGCATCAACCCGATAAACATATAAGAATAGACCTGTGCAATAAACTGCTTATCTTCGTCTCGAACCGTTATCCCGGCTGCCTCCTCGTTAATAACATTCAAAAGCAGCTGATCCACCAGCGGCTGTAGGTATTTTTCAACCTGCTCTCGGTGAACGCAACGGTAAACATTCAGAATAAACGGCTTGTTTTCCTGCACCGCTTTAAAAATTTGTAAGAGCCCCTGCTGCCATGTATCGTAGGTTTTCTTCTCATCTAATGCCCTTTTGGCATCTTCAAGGCACGACCATTCTACTAAATCGTATATATCTTTAAAGTGATAGTAAAAAGTCATACGATTGATTCCGCAATCATCTGTAATATCGCCTACCGTGATTTTTGTAAGCGGCTTTTTCAGCAGCAGGTTTTTAAGGGACTGCTCCAACGCCCGTTTTGTTACCTGGGACATTGCAATCTACACCTTCTAAAAAGTTATTCTCTTTTTATATTATATCACAAATCCATCAATTTCTCAACGAAAAAAGCAGGTACAGAGAAACACCGACAGCATGTGATCTGTCAGCGTTTCTCTGTACCTGCTTCTTAGTGAAAGCAAACAGATGAGATTACTAGACTAAAAGATCTATTACCTAAATAGAATGAATGCCTTGAAAAAGAAAATTGTATTAAATATTCACTGTAGAGCGATTAACTTGATACACGTTCATTATTTGCTTACTTCTTGATATGAGAGGGAGAATACAAGTGTCAGGCCCAAAAACATCAAAATACACTTTGACGCCAGAACAACGCAGAATTCTTGCTGAGCAGAGGGAAAAGGAGCGGCATAGGGCGATTGCAACTGAAAGTGTGAAGAGAAACGCAAAGCGTCTGCGTGAAATAGGCGGACTATTTCAAAGAGAAAAGCAGATTGCATCTGAACTGTTTTCAAGAATAGGAAATGACGATGGGTTTACCGATCTTCGAGAGGAATTGGATTCATTAATTGCAACTATGCAACCGCTTCTTGCAAAAACAAACTTTGATGATATTACATCCGCAGAGGACACATCGGAAAAAATGAGAACAATTCTTTCTGCAGCAGAAAAGCTTGTTGAAAAGATAAACGTTATCAGTGTTAAAAATGAGAAAAGATTTGTCAAGGGTGTTTTTCACCAAAGTCATGTTTGAGACAACGAAGTGAGCAACACAAATATTTCATCTACAATCTGTAATATACCGAAGAACGGAAAACGGTTCCTTCTGCTTCAAAACGGGCATCTCCCTGATGCGCTCTCGCCACGGCCTGGATGGAACTGAGGCCCACGCCGGGGGCGTCCACCCGCTTGCTGGAGAGGAATTTCCCGTCCTCCTGCCGCGCCTGGCCGTCAAAGCTGTTGTCCATGGTGATGGTCAGCACGCCGTACTCCAGGGAGCTGTTCAGCCGGATGAATTTCTTGCCCCCAGTTATACGTCCGCAGGCTTCCACCGCGTTTTCCAGCAGGTTGGCGAACACGACGCACAGTGCACGGTCATCCAGCCCCTCGTTCTGTGCCGGAACCGTCAGCCGGGCGGCAAAGGCAATCCTCTCCTTCTGGCAGCGGGCGGCGTAGTGGGAAACGACGGCGTTGACAGTGGGGTTTTCGCAGTAATCCTGAACGGCAGTGGGAATGTCCCGGATCAGCGTGGCGATATATTCGCTCAACCTGGGATTATCGTCCCTTGCCATGGTCAGAATCGCCGTCAGATGGTGGCGCAGGTCGTGGCGCATCTGCCGGGTCTGCTCGGCGGTTTCCATCAGGAGCAGGCCGCGTTTTTTCTCTTCCTCCAGCTGCATATCCAGCAGACGGGATTCAAAAATCAGCCGCTGCCGCAGGGCAGCTTGCTGCTCCAGACCCTCCAGGGATTGCAGCAGCACAAAGTAAATGGCAAAGACACAGACCAGCAGACCGATCCGGCAGAAGATGAAGAAACTGCTGTCCACACTGCTTTCCAGGTAAGAATCGGTAAAAGTCAGCGCCAAAATCGTCACAAACGCCGGTACCAGCCAGATGGTCCGCCACAGCTTGGGCGCGTCGGTGCGGTAGACCCGATTGGCCACCTGCCGGAAAAACCGCAGCAGCAGCGGCAGGGTGACACTGTAGAGCAGGATGCAGACAAAACTGCTGCCCCACCCCTGAATGGGGATGTCAAATACCTGCACAGCAAGAATTGACACAATGCCCCGGATAATCAGAAGATAATCCACGATCAGCAGATAAGTGAAAAGCATTTTGAAGGGGCTCAGCCACAGGAATAAACAGTAGATCAAAAAACCGACCACCGCAAACAGCAGCTCCAGGTTACGGAAATACAGCTCGTTGGCCAGGCAATAGGCAGCGGCTGTCATCTTGCACAGCACATTGACAACCACCAGCACCAGCGCCGCCTTCCGGGATCTCCATTGGAAATCCCAAAACAAGGCAAAGGGGATGATGTGGCTGGGCAGAGTGGTACAGAAAATATAAAACAGCTGTGACATTATCCCATCTCCCTTGTTCGGGCAAACAGAAAGTCCTCATAAGCCCGCTTCGCCTTTGCCCGATTGGGGCGGCTGATGGGAACTTTTTTGCCGTCTGCCATCTGGTAGCACTGATACTCCTTATTAATCCCACAAACAAAGGCCAAATTCACACAGTAGCTTTTATGGGGGCAGAAAAAGGGCTGTCCCTCCAGCTGGGGCAACAGGGCCGACAGCTTGCCGTAAAACTGGATGGTACTGCCGTCCCTCATCGAAAGAATCAGATGATGCGCCTTCTGTTCCAGACACAAAAGCTCTGAAAGCGGAATTTTCTGCACCTTTCCGTTTTGCTGGATAACCAGTCGAGGAATGTTTTCTTTTTGCATCTGAACCAGTCGCAGCAGGTCGTTGACATCTTTCTGGCGTACAGGCTTTTCCAGGTATTTCAGTACCGATAAGCGGTAGCTCTCCAGGGTGTGATCGGTACTGGTGGTAGTAAAGGCAATGGAAATCTGCTCGTCCATCTCCCGAATTTTTTTCACCGCCTCCACGCCGGTCATGCCATCCATATAAATATCCATCAGCAGCAGATCAAAGTCGCCGAGGCGGAACACTTTCAGCAGTTCCTCGCTGTTCCCAAACTGAGTCGAAACCGTGGGAATAGGCGCCTGTTCCAGCAGGCAAAGCAGCTTTTCGCGCTCCTCCGGCAGATCATCGCAGATGGCAAGTCGTAGTGGTTCCATAAGCCTTTTCCCCTCCTTATTTTCTATTTTACGGTATACACAAAAAAATATCAATTTTTGCAGTACCAGAGAACCGTATGGTGCGGCATCTCTCTGGTTCTGTGCCGGACGAGCAGGATTTTTATAAGCGCCTGTTGGAAAGGAGCAGCGGTTTACCGCCCCCCGAAAAAAGCAAGGGTGCAAACGGTCAATCGGCTCGTCTGCACCCTCATGATTGATGAATATTTCCTTTACGGGTCGAATGCTCTCTATAAACCGCATGAGAACAGTGATCAACCCCAGGTAAATGACGGTGAGTCGCTGATACCGGAATGATTCCAGTAGATCCGGCCAAAGTCGTCAAACTCACGGATGGCAGGATCGTTTAATATTTGCCACACTCCTATCCATCAGGATTCTGCAACACCATCCAGCAGAAAGATTTCAAATTTCCGGGATTTTCCTTTGAGATTGATATCATCCCCTAAGGACGTCACCTGAATTCTGTCCCCAAGACGGTTTACCACTTCCCGACTGATGTAGATTTTCCCTGCCGGAGCGTTGGCTTCCAGCCGGGCGCTGGTGTTTACCGTATCACCGATAGCGGTAAAATCCATACGCATCTCAGCCCCAATATTGCCCACTACGGCACTTCCACAATGAACTCCAATGCCGAAGGACACCGTCCGCCCGAACTTTTCCAACAGCTCCTGGGACAAGGCTTTGGAACCCTCCACCATGTCAAGCGCCGCCCTACAGGCATTCATCACATAATCCTCCTGCTTGATGGGAGCGTTCCAGATGGCCATGGTGCAGTCCCCCACAAATTTGTCCAGAGTTCCATGGTTTTTCATGATACAATCGGTGGTAAGTGTGAGATAACGATTGAGGATAGACACCACCTCCTGGGGAGTGAGCACCTCACTCATCGTGGTAAAGCCTCGGATATCCACAAAAAGCACCGCAATGTCACAGAGCTTCCCGCCCAGCCCCAAAGCGTCCGTGCCATCCTTGAGCAGCTCTCCCACGATCTCCGGAGCTACATAACGCTTGAAGGTGTTGGAAATCTTTCGTTTTTCCAAGGCGGCCTGGACATAGTTGAAGGCCACGGCTCCAACAAAAAACACGGTGACAGTCAGGGCCAGCCACAGTGGGTGAAGGACAAAACCCGTCTCGTACAGAAGCTTACAGGCTACGATACTCCCTCCGGCCACTGCCATCCACATTGGAATGGCCCAGCGAAGTTTTCGATCCAGGAAGAACCACAGGAAAGCTGCTGACAGAAAGAAGAGCGCAGCCAACTGGACCCCATCGGATACTTCTGTCTTGAAGTTCTGATGGATCATCTGATGGATCATGTTACTGTATGATATCCGAACCGATTCCGTGGCCCTGATACTCAGAGCGCAGATGAATCTCAACTATCTCCAAACAGGAATGATTCCAGTAATACTGGACAAAGCCGGCAAGACTGCCCGCTGCCTCGACGACATGAAATTGCTCAATCCCTGAAAAATCGTTATCAAAGTCCATTCGCTGATACGTTTCATCCCAGCCCCAAATTTTCTCTACATAGGGCCGAACCGATTCAGTCTTCAGTTTATAGATGAAATCATGGTCATCCGGTGTGGCAGCGCGAATCTTATAGTCCATCCTTCGTCCTCCTTATCTGATAGAATATGAATTCCATTGCATATCGCTCTCACACATATTGATGCAAATACAGTTTAACATTCTATTTCTGTTCTGATGTCTTCTTTCAATACTTCCCAGCAAATACAATTATCATACTACATAATTAACTCCAATGCAAATAGGTTGTATTTATCCTATTTTAAAGGTATAATAATAGCGAAAAGATTGGTTTGAAAAGGAGGATCCAGTATGAACATCAACACAAAGAATCTTGTATCGATTACAGAGGCAAACCAGAACTTTTCCCGCGTTGCCCGTCTCGTAGATGAAAACGGGGCCGCTGTAATTCTGAAAAACAACGTACCCCGTTATCTTCTCATTGAATTTTCACAGGCGGAGCAGGAAACGCTGGCAGACGATGAGGACGTCATGGCAATCTCGAAACGTCTGATCGCCAAAAACAGCCTGGCTTATCAGGAGCTTGCCAAATGAAACGGCTCACAAAAGAACAAGTACTCCTGCTCCATTCTCAGCTGATCCAAGAGTTTGGAGGGAGCGATGGCCTGCGGGAGGAAGGACTTCTTGAATCCGCCCTGGCTTCTCCATTTCAAAGCTTCGGCGGGGAAGATTTGTATCCGTCCATTCAGGCCAAAGCGGCGCAGTTGGGTTACGGATTGATAAAAAATCACCCATTTCTCGATGGAAACAAACGAATTGGGGCCCATGTCATGCTGGTTTTTCTTTCTCTGAACGGAATTGAACTTTCTTATTCCCAAGAGGAACTGATAGAAACCATTCTGGCTGCTGCCGCAGGGAAAATGGACAATCAGGATCTCTTGCTGTGGATTATCCATCACGAGATTTGAGCGGCTCCCAATCACAGCCCCATCAGCTCCTTCACCACCCGGTCGCTCATTTTAATGGAA
>OERR01000198.1_pt1 | contig 15502 bp, 10 predicted proteins | sample 1540051 | NCBI WGS metagenome assembly OERR01 (sample SAMEA3891884, study PRJEB23780) | metagenome | biome: terrestrial biome; feature: animal house; material: Caecal content | place: Italy | collected 2015-05-05 | reverse complement strand
GCCCCATCCGGTCCCGCCGGCCCGTCCGGCGGCCCAGGAGGCTGCGCGGCCTGCTGTGTCTGTCCGGGAGACGGAGAAGCCCCGCCCCGCCCCTGCCGCCCACACGGCGGCGCCGGCCCGGGGGGTGCTGATCTCCGGCGGGGACCGGGGCATCGGCGCGGCTGCGGCCCGCGCCTTCTACGAGGCGGGGTACCGCGTGGCGGTGCTCTACCACACCAACGCCCAGGCTGCGGCCGCGCTGGAGGCCAGCCTGCCCGGCTGCATCGCCCTGCAGTGCGACGTGGCCAGCCGCGCGGCCTGCGAGTCCGCCTTCACGGCGGCCGAGATCATGCTGGGCCATGTGGACGTGCTGGTCTGCAACGCCGGCATCGCACAGCAAAAGCTGTTCACCGACATCACCCCCGCCGAATGGCAGCATATGCTGGACGTCAACCTGACCGGCGCGTTCCATCTGTGCCAGCTGGCCCTGCCCGGGATGATCCGCCGCAAATGGGGGCGCATCCTGACGGTGAGCAGCATGTGGGGCCAGACCGGCGGCAGCTGCGAGGTCCACTATTCGGCGGCCAAGGCCGGCCTCATCGGCCTGACCAAGGCCCTGGCCCGGGAGGAAGGCCCCAGCGGCATCACCGTCAACTGTGTGGCCCCCGGCGTCATCGACACCGACATGATGGCGGCCTTTACCCCCGGAGACAAGGCCGCCCTGGCCGAGGAGACCCCCGTGGGCCGGCTGGGCAATGCCCAGGAAGTGGCCCGGGCCCTGCTGTTCCTGGCAGGGGAGGAGGCCGGCTACATCACAGGGCAGGTGTTTGGGGTGAACGGCGGGCTGGTGATTTGAGCAGCCGCAGGCTGCCTGGCCTTTTGAGCGAAAAGGAGAGTATACGATGGGTATGACCTTAAAAGAAATGCTGCGCAAAGGCGCCAGCGAGGGCACGGTCAACGCGGACGAAGTGCGCGCGCTGGCCCAGGAGTGCGGCCTGGACACCGAGAGCCTGTACACCATCCTGGAAGAGCGGGGCATCAAGATCCAGGAGAACGAGACCGCCCTGGACGTGGACAGCATCCTGGCCGAGGTGGAGAGCGCCGAGGCCAGCGCCAACGACGACTACGACGAGCCGGAGGAGGACCGCCTGGAGGAGAACCCTGCCGACCTGAAAGCCGCCATGGACGAGCTGCTGGACGACCCCGTCAAGAATTACTTAAAACAGATCGGCCAGATCCCCCTGCTGAGCGCCGAACAGGAAGTGGAGCTGAGCCGCCGCATCCATGCCGGCGCCGAGGCGGCCCGCATCCTGCAGGCGGACCGGCGCAAATACAACCGCCCCGACTACATCAAGCGGAACACTGCCCGCTTCTCTTTTGAAGAGGACGAGAACTCCCCCGACTACGAAGAGCCGGAAGAAGAGCTGGACCCCGAGGACCGCCGGGACAAAGAGCGCCCCGAGGACGCCGCCGAGGATGCCGCCGAAGAAAAGGAGGCCCTGCAGGCCGTTGAGGACGGCCCCCTGAGCGACGAGCGCCGGGAAGAGCTGCTCAAGGCCCGGCAGGACGGCCTGAACGCCCGCCGCGCCCTGAGCGAGGCCAACCTGCGCCTGGTGGTGTCCATCGCCAAAAAGCACGTGGGCCACAACCTGGCTTTCCTGGATCTGATCCAGGAGGGCAACATCGGCCTGATCAAGGCGGCCGAAAAGTTTGACTGTGCCCGCGGTTTCCGCTTTTCCACCTACGCCACCTGGTGGATCCGCCAGGCCATCACCCGCGCCATCGCGGACCAGGCCCGCACCATCCGCATCCCGGTCCACATGGTGGAGACCATCAACCGGATGCGCCAGGCCACCAGCCAGCTGGTCTACCAGAACGGCCACGAGCCCACCGCCGAAGAGCTGGCCAAGGCCATGGACATGACGGTGGAGCGCGTGCGCGAGATCCAGCGGATGGCCCAGGAGCCCGCCAGCCTGGAAAGCCCGGTGGGCGAGGAAGAGGACTCTTCCCTGGGGGACTTTGTGGCCGACGAAAACGCCGAGGCCCCCGGCAAGGCGGCCGACCGCGCCATGGTGGCCCAGCAGATCAACCTGGCCCTCAAGAGCCTGACCCCCCGGGAGGAGCGGGTCATCCGGCTGCGCTTCGGGCTGGACGACGGCCGCCCCCGCACCCTGGAAGAGGTGGGCCGGGACTTTGGCGTCACCCGCGAGCGTGTCCGCCAGATCGAGGCCAAGGCCATCCGCAAGCTGCACAGCCGCAAGTGCCTGACCCTGCTCAACGGCCTGATCGAGTGATCCGGCCCGGGCGCATCTTGCATAACGGCCCGAAATATGGTATACTACTGCATGGCGTGTCCTGTCCGGCGCGCCATGCCTTCGATGCGCCATCGCCAAGCGGTAAGGCAGAGGACTTTGACTCCTCCATCGCAGGTTCAACTCCTGCTGGCGCAACTTGATAAGACCCCGCATGGATGCCTGGAACACCAGGTGTCCATGCGGGGTTTCTTCGTTTCCGCCTTCCGGCGCATAAAGAAAAGGGCCTTCCCTTTGGGGGGAAAGCCCTTTTGGTTTGCCGTGGAAACTGGCTGCGGATCAGTCCAGCTCCAGCGCGCCGGTGTACAGCTGGTAGTAGGTGCCGTGCTGGGCGATCAGCTGGTCGTGGGTGCCGCGCTCGATGATGCGGCCGTGGTCCAGGACCATGATGGCGTCGGCGTTCTGGACGGTGGACAGCCGGTGGGCGATGACAAAGGTGGTGCGCCCGGTCATCAGGGCGTCCATGCCCCGCTGGACGATGGCCTCGGTGTGGGTGTCGATGGAGCTGGTGGCTTCGTCCATGATCATGACCGGGGGATCGGCCACCGCCGCCCGGGCAATGGCCAGCAGCTGGCGCTGGCCCTGGGACAGGTTGGCGCCGTCGCCGGTCAGCATGGTGTTGTAGCCGTCGGGCAGCCGGCGGATGAAGTCGTCCGCGCCGGCCAGCCGGGCTGCGGCGATGCACTCCTCGTCGTGGGCCTCCAGGTTGCCGTAGCGGATGTTCTCCATCACGGTGCCGGTGAACAGGTTGGTGTCCTGCAGCACGATGCCCAGCGAGTGGCGCAGGTCGGCCTTTTTGATCTTGCGGATGTTGATGCCGTCGTAGCGGATCTTGCCGTCCTGGATGTCGTAGAAGCGGTTGATGAGGTTGGTGATGGTGGTCTTGCCCGCGCCGGTGGAGCCCACGAAGGCGATCTTCTGGCCGGGCAGGCCGTACAGGTTGATGTCGTGGAGGACGGTCTTTTCGGGGGTGTAGCCGAAGTCCACGTCAAAGAAGCGGATGTCGCCCTCCAGCTTGGTGTAGGTCAGGGTGCCGTCGTGGTGGGGGTGCTTCCAGGCCCAGAGGCCGGTGCGCTGGTCCGACTCGACCAGGTTGTTGTCCTTGTCGTACTTGGCGTTGACCAGGGTGATGTAGCCGTCGTCGGTCTCGCTGGGGGCGTCCATCATGGCGTAGATGCGCTCGGCGCCGGCCAGGGCCATGATGACGCTGTTGGCCTGCATGGACACCTGGCTGATGGGCATATTGAAGCTCTTGTTCAAAGCCAGGAAAGCCATGACGGTGCCCAGGGTGACCCCGCCCACGCCGCCCACGGCCAGGGCTGCGCCCAGAAGGGCGCACAGGGCGTAGCTCACGTTGCCCAGCTGGGCGTTGACGGGCATCATGATGTTGGCGTAGCCGTTGGCGCGGATGGAGCTCTCCCGCAGCTTGTTGTTCAGATCCCGGAAGCCCTCCAGGGTCTTGGTCTCGTGGGTAAAGACCTTGACCACCTTCTGGCCTTCCAGCATCTCCTCGATGTAGCCGTTGACGGCGCCCAGGTCGCGCTGCTGGGAGATGAAGTATTTGCCGCTCTGGGCGCTGATCTTTTTGGAGCAGAAGAGCATCAGGCCCACCATGCACAGGGTGAGGATGGTCATGGGGATGTCCAGCAGGAGCATGCTGACCAGCACCGAGACGATGGTGATGACGCTGGACACCAGCTGGGGGATGCTCTGGCTGATCATCTGGCGCAGGGTGTCCACGTCGTTGGTGTACACCGACATGATGTCGCCGTGGGGGTGGGTGTCGAAGTAGCGGATGGGCAGGCTTTCCATATGGGTGAAAAGCTCGGTGCGGATGTTGCGCATGGTGCCCTGGGTCACGTTGACCATGATGCGGGCGTTGGCCCAGGCGGCCAGGATGCCCACCAGGTAGATGCAGGCGATGCGGCCCAGCGCGCCCAGCAGGGGCCCGAAGTCGGGGTTCTGCTGCTGGAGCATGGGGGCGATGTAATCGTCGATCAGGGTCTGGAGGAAAAGGCTGGCCTGGACGTTGGCAAAAGCGCTGAGGAAGATGCAGACCAGCACCACCAGGCAGTGGGGGGCGTAGTGCTTGAACACTTCGCCCAGGACGCGCTTGATGAGTTTGCCGGGGTTGGCCACTTTGGGCCGGGGGCGTCCCATGGCGCCCCGGCCGCCGGGGCCGCGGACGGTGCGCACGTTCTGTTCAGCCATCAGGATTCACCTCCCTGTTTGTCGAAGTCTCCGCCGCCCTGGGTCTGGCTGTTGTAGACTTCCTGATAGATCTTGTTGGTGGCGAGCAGCTCCTCGTGGGTGCCGAGGCCGTTGATCCGGCCGTTGTCCAGCACCAGGATGCGGTCGGCATCCTGCACCGAGGAGATGCGTTGTGCGATGATGATGCGGGTGGTGCCGGGCAGCTTTTCGCGGAAGGCCTGGCGGATCTTGGCGTCGGTGGCGGTGTCCACCGCGCTGGTGGAGTCGTCCAGGATCAGGATCTTGGGCTTGCGCAGCAGGGCGCGGGCGATGGTCAGGCGCTGTTTCTGGCCGCCCGAGACGTTGGTGCCGCCCTGTTCGATCCATGTATGGTACTTGTCGGGGAAGCGCTGGATGAACTCGTCGGCGCAGGCCAGCCTGCAGGCCTCGACGCACTCTTCCTCGGTGGCGTTTTCATCGCCCCAGCGCAGGTTGTCCAGGATGGTGCCCGAGAACAGGACGTTCTTTTGCAGCACCATCGAGACGTCGTGGCGCAGCACGTCCAGGTTGTAGTCCCGGACGTCCACGCCGCCCACTTTCACGCTGCCTTCGGCAACGTCGTACAGGCGGGGGATCAGCTGGACCAGGCTGGACTTGGCCGAGCCGGTGCCGCCGATGATGCCCAGCGTCTCGCCGGGCTGGATGCGGAAGGTGATGTCGCTGAGCACCGGGCTGCCGGTGCCGTGCTTATACTTGAAGGTGACGTGGTCGAACTCGACGCTGCCGTCCTTGACCTCCTGGACGGGGGCCTTGGCGGGGGGCAGGTCGGTGGCTTCGTCCAGCACCTCGATGATGCGGTGGCAGGAGGCCACCGACATGCTGAGCATGACAAAGACCATCGAGAGCATCATCAGGCTCATGAGGATGTTCATGACGTAGCCGAACAGGGCGTTGAGCTGGCCGGTGGTGATGATGCCGTCCAGGACATAGTGGGCGCCGAACCAGGACAGGGCCAGGTTGCAGCCGTAGATGGCCAGCAGCATGGAGGGGTTGTTGAAGCTGAGGCGGCTTTCCGCCTTGACGAACTGCTCGTAAAGGTGCTGGCAGGCTTGGGTGTATTTTTCGTTCTCGTGCTGCTCGCGGACAAAGCTCTTGACCACGCGGATGGCGGCGACGTTCTCCTGCACCGAGGCGTTGAGGGCGTCGTAGTTCTTAAAGACGCGGTCAAAGATCTTGATGGTGGGGAACATGATGCCGCCCAGCACCAGGAGCAGAAAGACCATGGCCACCAGGAAGATCAGGGTCAGGTGGGGGTTGATGGCGATGGACATGACCAGGGCGAACACCAGGTGGACCGGGGCGCGCACGCACATGCGGGTCAGCATCTGGAAGGCGTTCTGGACGTTGGTGACGTCGGTGGTCATGCGGGTGACCAGGCCCGCGGTGGAAAACTTGTCGATGTTGGTGAAGGAATAGTGCTGGATCCGCTCGAACATGGCGTCGCGCAGGTTGCCGGCATAGCCCGCCGAGGCCCGCGCCGCGCAGCGGCCGGCCGACAGGCCCAGCAGCAGCGCAAAGGCGGCCACCAGCAGGGTGAGCAGGCCGTACTTGACGACGGCGTTCATATCGCCTTTTTCGATGCCCTGGTCGATGATGTAGGACATCAAAAGCGGGAGAAGAACGTCCATGATGGCCTCGAGCGCGGACAAGAGCGGCGTGATGATGGCAGCGCGCCTGTACTCGCCGAGATGGGAGGCCAGTTTTTTCAGCATGGGGCATACCTCCTAATCGTTTGTTGTTTGGATTCGAATTGTTTTGCGTCGAACATTATAGCCCGGAAAAAGCCGGATGTCAACCGGCTGGGGCAAGGTTTCAAATTCTGTTCATAGAAAGTTCAGACAGGGGCGGAAATCACTCCAGGCCGGCCCGGAGTTTGTTGAGCAGGCGGAGCAGCTCGGCGTTTTCTTCGGCGGTGAGGAGGCTGGTGATATACTGGTCGGTCTGGCGCAGGCTGCGCATGATCTGCTGGTGGGCCTGGGCTCCGGCGTCGGTGAGGACCAGCCGCTTGAGCCGGGCGTCCTGGGGGACGCTCATCCGGCGGATGTAGCCCTTTTTCTCCATCAGCTGGAGGATGTTGGTGACGGTGGAGCGGGTGATGGAAAAGGCCCGCTCGATGTCCCGCTGGAACACCTCCCGGTCCCGGCAGTTGTAGAGATAGGCCAGGATCCAGCCGTGCATGGCGGTGACATCCTCGACGCCGTTCTGGCGGCTGTAGTAGTTGACCCGGCGGGAGATGAGGTTGTTGACCCGGCGCATCTGGGCGGGGATGACCTGGGGCAGGTCCTTGGGCGGGTTGGAAAGCATCGGCCCTTCGCCGGGCAGGGTAAAATGATCTGTGTGCATGGCGATACTCCTTTGGTTGTTCGCAGCCGGACCGTTTTGCGGCAAAACGATTTTGCAGCTGGACTGTCGGCACAAAAACAATTCGATACAAAACTATTATCGGAAAAGAAAACGGATTTGTCAAGACACAAAATCGTGACAGATCCGTGGTTTTCCAGTGAATGTTCCGGCGCTTTGGCGGGGGCGGTCAGCGCGCCAGGCTGGGATCGGCCAGCAGGGCGGCGGCGGCCTCCGGCATTTGAAAATCGGGGTCCAGCATTTGGAACAGCCGCTCGGGGCGGTTGGTGACGATGGTCACCGGGTCCATGTCCAGGATGCTCTGCAGGTCGAACACGCCGTCCACCGGCCAGGGGGCCACCTCGACGCCGGTGGCCTGCACCTTCTGGACCAGGTCCCGGTCCCGGAAGCAGGTGTTGTACTGGCAGCTGAGCACCTCGGGGACAAAATCCAGGCTGGCCAGGTAGGAGGGCAGGTCATGCTGGGAGGCCATGCACAAAAGCAGCTCGAACAGGTTTTCGCCGGGGTGGTCGGAGGTCAGGGCCCACAGGCGGTCGATCAGCCAGCGGACGGGGGAGGTCTCGTCCCCGTTCAGGGTGGCGTACTGGGCCAGGTCCACCAGGGCGCGCAGGGCCTGCTGCCCGCCGGGCAGGCTGTTTTCCAGGCCGTTTTCCATCATGGACTGGGCCTCGGGGCCGCTGATGATGCCCAGCGTCTGGAGCAGGGCCGGGGGCGGGGCCAGGTAGGAGTCCACCGAGTTGAGGGTGAGCACCCCCACCCGCTGGCAGGGGGACAGCTTTTTGACCCGGCTGAGGATGCCGTGGTTGAAGGACGTGACGATGATTTTGTCCGCCAGGCCCGAACTTTCCACTTCTTCCAGGATGCGCTCGGCAAAGGCGTCCTGGTCGGTGGTGGCGTTGGCGCCCAGGGGGGACTTGAACTCCACCTGGATGGTGTCCACCGGGCTGCAGGCCTCCAGGGCCTCGGCAAAGGTGGGGATCTTCTCGCCGGCGTAGCGGGGGTCCTTCCAGCTGCCAAAGTCCAGGGCGCGCAGCTGGTCGAGGGTACACCAGGGGATGACCTCGTTGGCGTTGGCGTGCAGGTCGGTGATGTATTCATGGTGGACCACCAGGTGGCCATCCGCGGTGAGCAGGGTGTCGAACTCGATGCCGTCCACCCCCATGGCGGCGGCCAGCCGGAAGGCGGCCAGGGTATTTTCGGGCGCAAGGTGGGACGCGCCCCGGTGTGCGATGATCTTGGGCCTCACAATCAGTTCTCCTGTTTTTTGACGTTCAGTCTACCAGTATAGCGGCCTGGGAAAAAATTGGCAAGCGTTTTCACAAAAAGTTTCCGGCAGATTCAAAAATGGCGCGGAAAAAGCAGAAAAGCCTCCCGGCGGTCGGTCAGGAGGCTCTTCTGCTTATGTGGCTAGGAGGTTAGAGCATATCGCTGGAGAAAGGGAATCACTTGCGGTTGGTGCGGCGGGCCTTCAGGGTCTCGACGTTGCCGTCCACCACCTTTTTGCTCAGGGGGTAGACGAACCACAGGACCAGGGCGATGACGGTGAAGCCGACGATGGGGGCCACGCAGGCGATGGTGTAGATGCCGCTCAGAACGGCGGGGTCCTGCTGGGTGGCGGCGGAGTAGCCGATCATGCTCAGCAGGGCGCCCACCAGGCCAGCCGAGAAGGCCTGGCCGAGTTTGCGGGCGAAGGAGTAGACGGAGTAGATGGTGCCGTCCTCGCGGACGCCGTTCTTGACCTCGCTGTCGTCGATGACGTCGGTGATCATAGCCCAGACGATGGTGTTGAACAGGCCCAGGCCGGCATAGGCGACGGTGTAGAAGCCCAGGTAGACCCAGCCGCTTTCAGGATGCAGGATGAAGCAGATCAGGTAGACGATGGCGCCGAACAGGGAGCCGATGATAGCGGTCTCCTTCTTGCCGATCTTGGAAGCCAGCATGGTGGCCAGCGGGGCCACGACGAACAGAGAAGCGACGGAAGAGCACATGGCCACAGCGGACTGGGCGGCGGTGTTCTTGAAGTAGTAGGGGAAGATGTAGGGGTTCATGCCGGTCATGGTGAGCATGGTCAGCAGCAGGCACAGAGCCGCCAGAATGATGCCCAGCAGGGAACGGCTGGTGAAAATGCGCTTGAGCAGGGCCACGGGCTCGAACTTCTCGGTCTTGGCGGGGATGACGACGCGCTCGGTGGTCAGGCTGAAGCAGAGGATGTAGCAGACAATGGCGCAGACGCTGAACAGGCCAGCCATCATAATCATGCGGCTGCCGCTGAGCTGAGGAACGCCGTTGACGGTCTCATAAGCGAGGAGCGGGGTGGCGGTGCCGATGACCAGGTTGGCCAGGGTGGCGCCGATGCTGCGGAAGGTGGACAGCTAGGTGCGGTCGTTGGCCTCGGGCGAAATGGCGGAAGCCATCGAGCCGTAGGGGATGTTGATGGAGGTGTAGAAGATGGAGCCCCACAGCAGGTAGGTGACGAACATCCACACGACCTTAAAGGCCATGGGCATGCCGGCGAACTCGGACTGATAGATCAGGAAGGAGGCGATGGCCACAGGGCCGCACATCCGCTTGATCCAGGGACGGAACCGGCCGTCCTTGGTGGGCTTGGCGCGGTCCACGATCTGGCCCATGGCCACGTCGGTGAAGGCGTCCATAAAGCGGGCCACCATCATCAGCAGGCCGACGATTGCGGAGGGCACGCCCATGATGTCGGTGTAGAACACCATCATAAAGCTGGAAGAAAGCATGAAGGTGAAATCGTTGCCGAAGTCACCGAACATATAGCCGAGCTTGTCCCTCATGCCGAAGGGGCGCACGGCCGTACCGGTGTTTGCCATAGAATGACTCTCCTTTTTTGCTGGTGGGCCTGTCCGCGGGGGACCGCCTGCCCCTGGGAAAGACAGGCCCGGGTTGGTACGCTTTGCACAATCCCAACTGTACAAAGTTGCGGAATACTGGTTACCGTGTAATGTAGTATATCACACCCTGCGTTCAAAAATTAGAAATATTTTGTGTTGTATCCCTACATTTTAATGGTCTGGATGCCGCGAACTGACGAAAATAAAGCATGAAATTTGTGCACCATGCCCATAATGGGGAGCAAAAAGGCAAAAAAGTCCCGTCCAGCCGACATGTGCGGATGGACGGGACACATACAGGGAAATTGAGCGCTGAGAGTGTGCGAGGCCGCAAGGCCGAGTGCGCGGTTCAGCGCTCAATTTTGTCGAAAAGGGGGATACCAGGGGGGAAGGATTTCTGACCTGCGCAGCAGGCAGAAATGGGTCCCCCCTGGAGCGTGGCGCTTTTGCGACACGCTGAGCCGCCCCGGGAGGGGCGGCAGAGAAAATAGGGGTCAGTCAGTTTCCATTTCAGAAAGGGAGGGGTAGCTGTCGATGGCGCCGTAGCGCTGGACGCTCAGCCCGCAGAAGCGGTTGGAAAAGCGGAGGTACTGCTCCAGCCGGGACGGGGTGAGGGCGGCCAGGCCCTCGCGGGTGACGCCGTCGCGTGCCAGCTGCCACAAAAAGGAGCCGATGAAGCCGTCCCCGGCCCCGGTGGTGTCCACAGCCTGGACTTTGCTGCCCTGGGCAAAGGCATGGGCGGACCGGGTATAGGCGTGGGCGCCCCCGCCGCCGCAGGTGTAGAGGACGAGCTGGACATCCCCTGCAAAGAGCTGGGGCAGGGCGGCTTCGATGTCGCCGGCGCCGGTGAGGAAAGCCAGCTCTTCGTCCGAGATCTTGAGGACCGACGCCCAGGGCAGGTACGCCAGGACGGTGCGCCGGAGGGCGTCGCGGTCGGGCCAGAGGGGGAAGCGGAGGTTGGGGTCAAAGCTGATGATGGCCCCGGCCTCGCCGGCCGCATGGATGGCGGCGTCGTGGGCGGCCTTCATGGGGCTCTCCACCAGGGAGACGCTGCAGAAATGCAGGGCAAAGGCGTCCCGGAACCAGGCGGGGTCGATCTGGCTGGCGCTGTAGAGCAGGTCGGCCGAGGGGTTGCGGTAAAAGCTGAAGGTCCGGTTGCCGTCGGCCCCGAGGGCGACGAAGGCAAGCGCCGTGTTGGCCTGGCGGGTGAAGGGGACGCGGCTGACGTCGATGCCGTGGGCGGCCAGCTCGTGGGCGATCTTGTGGCCGAAGGGGTCGTCCCCCAGCTGGGTGAGCAGGGCGGCACGGCCCCCCAGCGCGGCAAACGCGCCGCAGACGTTGGCCGGCGCGCCGCCGATCCGGGGGCGGAAAGCCGGCACCTCGGCAAAGGCACAGCCGCTTTGGGAGGGGATCATATCGATCAGCGCCTCGCCGATGGAAAACAGGGTGGTTGCGGACATGGTGGGTACCTCCTTGGATGTGATGGGGCGCCATGCCGCGCAGGGCCCGCGGCGGACGGAACGGGCCGGCCGCCGCGGGCGTGCGGGATGGTACCTTCTTGTATCCCTGCGCTGCCATGCGGACGGGGCGCATGGGCCCCGCCCGATGTTCCGGCACAGCGGAACATGATCCCAGTATACTGCCCTTTGGGCCCGGCGTAAATAGCATAATCGGCACATCGATACGGATTTTTGCACTCCGGACGGACTTTTTGTGTGAGAGGGAGGGGAAATGTCCCGCCCGCCGCGGATTGCTTTCGGGGCCGGGGCATGATACAATAAATGCAAAAACGACAAACTCTACAAGGAGAACCGATCAAATGAGCAAGCAAGTGCAGAGCTATCCCGGCTACACCCTGGTCCGGCGGGAGGAAAGCCCCCTGTTCCACGGCGTGGCCACCACCCTGACCCACGACGTCAGCGGGGCCACCGTCCTGCTGGTGGAAAACGAGGACGAGAACAAGGCCTTTGGCATCGGGTTCGGGACTTTTCCCTGCGACGACACGGGGGTGTTCCACATTCTGGAGCACTCGGTGCTGGCAGGGTCGGAAAAATACCCGGTGACCTCGCCGTTCATGCAGCTGGTCAAGAGCAGCATGGCCTCCTTCCTCAACGCCATGACCTTCCCGGACAAGACGGTGTATCCCTTTGCCACCCCCAACGAGGCGGACTTCCGCAACCTGATGGACGTCTACCTCAACGCGGTGTTCTGCCCGCTGGCGGTGCAGGAGCGCAGCGTCTTTGAGCAGGAGGGCTGGCACCGGGAGGCGGACGGCCGCTTCAGCGGCGTGGTGTACAACGAGATGCAGGGGGCCCTGGCGGCCCCGGAGGCGCGGCTGGACGCCGCCATGGACGCGGCCCTCTTCCCCGACAATGGCTACGGCTTTGTGTCGGGGGGCGACCCGGCCTCCATCCCCGGGCTGACCTACGAGCAGTATGTGAAGATCTACCGCCGCCACTACCGGCCGGACAACTGCTGCATCACCCTGTACGGCAAAATGGACATGGGGGACAAGCTGGCCTTTCTGGACCGGGCGTACCTGAGCCGGATGCCCAAGGGCGCGCCCCGGCCCCGCACCCCGCTGCAGTATCCCCAGGCAGGGATCAAAAAAGAGGCGGTCTATGAGACCGAGACCCCCGAGAGCATCCCGGTCCAGTGCGCGCTGGGGTGGTACACCGGGCGGTTTGAGGAGATGGAAAAACAGACCGCCGTCAACATCCTGCTGGACGCCCTGCTCAGCACCAACCAGTCCCCCCTGAAAAAGTACCTGCTGGAGCAGGACCTGGGGGCGGACATCGACGTGGCCTTTGACGGGTCGGTCCAGCAGCCGGTGCTGGAACTGGTGCTGAAGGGCACCGACCGGGAGCGGGCCGCCCGCTTTGCGCCGGCGGTGCGGGCCGGGGTGGAGCAGATCGTGGCCGCCGGCATCCCCGCAGAGCTTTTGACCGCGTCCATCAACCATTACGAGTTCCAGGTCACCGAGCGGCCGGGCAGCCTGCCCGACGGCGTGCTGGCGGCCATCGAGGCGGTCACCGGCTGGCTGCACACCGGCGACCCCATGGCGGACCTGCGCCCCGAACCGGTGTTCGCCTTTCTGCGCGGCAAGCTGGGCACCCGCTGGTACGATGCGCTGCTGGCCGAGCTGTTTGGACCGGAGCCGGTGGAGGTGACCCTGGCCTCGGAGTTCCGCTACTGCAACCCCATTGTGAGTGAGCGCACCCTGGCTCTGGTTATCAGCCAGTCGGGGGAGACCAGCGACACTCTGGCGGCCCTCAAGCTGGCCAAAAGCCGGGGCGTGCCGGTGCTGGCCATCGTCAATGTGGTGGGCAGCAGCATTGCGCGGGCGGCCGACTATGTGCTGTACACCTATGCGGGGCCCGAGATCGCGGTGGCCTCCACCAAGGCGTACATGGTTCAGATGTGTGTGCTCTATCTGTTTGCCCTGCGGCTGGCCTACGCCCGGGGCAAGCTGAGCGAGGCCGAGACCCGCCGCTACACCGCCGAGCTGCAGCGCGCGCCCGAGGTGGTGCGGCCCCGGCTGGATGACTGCGAGTATATCAAGTATCTGGCAAGCCTGTTTGTAAATACGCAGAGCTGCTTTTTCATCGGCCGGGGCTTCGACTATGCCCTGTCGCTGGAGGGCAGCCTGAAGCTGAAAGAGATCAGCTACGTCCACTCGGACGCCTACGCCGCCGGCGAGCTCAAGCACGGCACCATCAGCCTGGTGACCGACGGCGTGCCGGTCATCGCTCTGGCCACCCAGCGCGCCGTCTACGAAAAGACCCTCTCCAACGCCAAGGAGACCAAGAGCCGGGGCGGGAAGGTGCTGCTGTTCACCACCAAAGATGCGGTGGTGCCCGAGGGCATCGCCGACTACGTCGTCCGGCTGGACGAATACGAGGACCTGTTCATGCCCCTGCAGCTGATCGTGCCGCTGCAGCTGTTCGCCTACTATATGGCGGTGCTGCGCGGATGCGACGTGGATAAGCCGCGCAACCTGGCCAAGAGCGTCACCGTCGAGTGACGCCCCGCCGCGGACGAAAGAAACGATCACAAAGCCCCGCTTCCTGTTTGCAGGAGGCGGGGCTTTGCTTGCCGGAGGGATGGTAAGATTCTATATGGATGGCCTGCATCACCAGAACCAGTACCGCTTTTTGACTGCGATATACACCACGACGATGGCCACCAGGACAACGCCGGCGGCCGCCAGGGCGTAGATGTTCATATGGATAAAGGTGAGGGTGTCGTTGGTCAGCAGGTAGCGCCCGGCCGTGTCGGTGGTGACGACGCTGTCCGCGTAGCTGTTCAGATACTGCCACTGGCCGGTGGCCTCGTTGTAAAGGTAGAGGCGGGTATACTGCGCGTTGTCGCCGGTGACCGTCAGGCTGACGGTGCAGGGCATGGAGCGGCCCGCGTTCAGGGTGAACTCCACCCCGTTTTCGCTGGTGCTGGGGGCAAAGGCGACCGCGGTGTCGATCTCGTTCTGGGTGTTGCGGATGTCCGCGCCGTTGACGGTCATGATATAGCCCTCGCCGGTCACGCTCATGCTTTTGCCGGTGCGGCGCAGGGCGTCCAGCATCGGGCTGGTGATGACCGGCACATCGGACTGGTTCAGATTGACAAAGTCGCCCTGGGCGTCGTTGATCTGCTGGATGATGGGGTCGCTCGAAGGCTCAGGCTGGCTGGAGGCGCCCCCGCTGCTCCCGGAGGAAGCGCCGCTGCTGGAAGAGCTGCCGGCGCTGCCGCCCTGGTTGACGATCACCGTCACCATGCTGGAGGAATCCCCATTGGAGACGATGATGGAGGTGGACCCGGTGCCCACCGCGGTGACGGCGCCGCCTCCGCTGACGGTGGCCACGCTGCGGTCACTGGAACGGAAGGTCAGCCCCTGGGGGGCGCTGGCCGGGGTGACGCTGCCGGTGATCTGGGCCGTCTCGCCGGGCTTGAGGACCAGGTAGTTGGTGTTCAGGTGGATGCCGTCGGTGGGGATATAGACGCTGACGTTGACGGTGCGGACGATGTCCCCGCAGGTGACGGTGATGGTGGCGGAGCCTTTGCCCACCGCAGTGACCCGGCCGAAGTTGTTGACGGTGGCCACGGCCTCATTTGAGGAGGCAAAGCTGACGGTGGCGGTGGCGGCAGCCGACGAAGGGCTGACCGACACCGAAATATTGGCCACCTCGCCGATGGCCAGCTCCTCGGTGGAGAGGGCGGCGTCCATGTCCGACACCACGGTGGAGGGGTCGGGGACGACGGTGATCTCGTAATAAATGGTGACGCCGTCGGCGGTGGCCGACACCTGGGTGGTGCCCACCGACGCCGCGCCGATCAGCCCGTCCTGGCTGACCTGCACGATGCTGAGGTCGTCCGAGGCAAAGGTGACCTCCGGGTCGCTGGCGTCCTCGGGGAGCACGATGGGTTTCAGCTGCTGGGTGGTGCCCACCACCATCTGGGCGTCGTATTCACCGGGGTCGATGCTCTCGACGTCGATGTGGCGGAAAGGCCATTCGGGCAGCCGTATGGCGCCGGCAGGCAGGGCCGCGCCGGCGGTCAGGGCGGCCAGCAGCAGCGCTGCCGCCAGCCGTTTTGCAAATCGCTTCATGTTGTACCTCAAAGAAAGGTGATACGGAAATGGGGGGACGCTCCGCTGGGCCAGAGGGCCAGGGAGGGTGTTTCGACTCCCCCTCCCTAGGCCCTCTGGACTCCCTACCCACCCGCAACGACCAGGGCGGAGCCCTGGAC
>OERR01000194.1_pt1 | contig 15903 bp, 18 predicted proteins | sample 1540051 | NCBI WGS metagenome assembly OERR01 (sample SAMEA3891884, study PRJEB23780) | metagenome | biome: terrestrial biome; feature: animal house; material: Caecal content | place: Italy | collected 2015-05-05 | reverse complement strand
TGGCAATACACGCCATTCACAGTTTAAAGCGATAAAGCGTTGACAAAATTTCTTTTTTGCATTACAATAATCAAGAAAAATTTTTATAGAAAGGAAAACTTCAACCACAGTTTTTTCACTCTCTGTGTTTGTATTTCAATTTAAGTCATTCTTAAATTGAGGTTTGGTATATATTATGAGAACTTTTGGATTTATCGGTTTAGGACTTATAGGCGGTTCTCTTGCAAAAGGAATCAAACGCCTGCACCCAAATGATTGCATTATGGCATACGACCACGCTCAAGAAACACTCCAGATGGCTTTGAAAGAACAAGTCATTGATATCATTTTAAGCGATATTGATGAGCATATTTCCAGCTGTGATTTTGTTATCTTATGCACTCCAGTCTCGTATAATGTTTCTTATTTAAAAGCAATTAAACCATTTTTAAAACCAGATGCTATTCTCACCGATGTAGGAAGCACCAAAACATCCATTCATGAGCAAATCATAGAATTGGGACTGGAGAACTGCTTTATTGGAGGACATCCCATGACTGGTTCCGAACGCAGTGGTTATGAAGCCTCTAACGATCATCTTATGGAAAACGCCTATTATATTATTACTCCTACTTCCAAATCGACTCAATCCCAAATTGATCGCATGATTTCTTTCGCATTGGACTTATCTGCAATTCCAATGGTTTTAGACTATAAAAAGCACGATTATATCGTAGCTGCCATTAGTCACTTGCCTCATATTATTGCCTCTTCTTTAATTAACCTCGTTCGAGACTCCGATACAAAGGAACAGACAATGAAACAAGTTGCTGCTGGAGGATTCAAGGATATCACAAGAATTGCTTCTTCTTCTCCAATTATGTGGCAGCAAATCTGTATGGAAAATAGTGAAAATATTATTCATATTTTGTTAGATTATATTTCATCTTTAAACCATATTGTAAAAGTAATGCAAAACAAAGACAGTGACGCAATCTTTCGTCTTTTTGAAGAATCTGGAGAGTATCGGAATTCTATTCCTGATCGTTCCAGCGGACCAATTAAAAAAGAATATTCTTTATATTGTGATATTATTGATGAATCAGGAGCGATTGCCACAATTGCTACGACACTTGCCATTCATCAAATTAGTATTAAAAACATTGGCATTATTCATAACCGTGAATTTGAACAGGGCGTATTAAAAATTGAATTTTATACAGAACAGGCCTGTATGGATGCTGCAAAACAATTAACCAGCTGCAATTATCAAATTTATGTTAGATAAAAGACATATTAGAAGGAAAGGACGGGTAATTTTATGAATTTTCATCGAGTAAAACAACTTCATGGAGAACTTACAATTCCTGGAGATAAATCCATTTCTCACCGTTCGGTTATGTTTGGTTCCATTGCTAAAGGAATCACAGAAATTCAAGGATTTCTCCCAGGCGCAGATTGTATTTCTACAATTAACTGTTTTCGTAAAATGGGTATTACAATTGAGCAAGATCATTCTTCAGTTATTGTACATGGAAATGGATTGCATGGACTTACGAAACCTGATTCCATTTTAGACTGCGGCAATAGTGGAACTACCACTCGTTTAATCAGCGGCATCCTTTCTGCGCAAAACTTTTCTGTAACCCTAACTGGAGATTCCTCGATTCAGAAACGCCCAATGGCTCGTATTATCGATCCACTTTGCCAAATGGGCGCTGACATTACTAGCATCAATCATAATCAATGCGCCCCTCTTCATATCAATGGAACTCATTTACATGGAATTCACTATTGTTCAAACGTTGCTTCTGCCCAAGTAAAATCAGCTATTTTATTGGCTGGATTGTATGCGGACAGCCCTACCAATGTAACAGAGCCCTATGTTTCCCGCAATCATACTGAATTAATGCTCAAACAATTTGGGGCTGAACTTTCCTGTTATGATACAACTGCTGCGATCCAACCCGCCACAGAACTATACGGTCAATCCATTACTGTTCCAGGGGATATTTCATCGGCGGCATTCTTTCTTGCTGCCGGACTTCTCGTTCCCAATTCAGAATTATTGATTCGAAACGTTGGAATTAATCCAACTCGAGATGGTATTCTCCGTGTCTGTAAAGAAATGGGCGGCCATATTACATTACTGAATACAACAAATATGGGAGAACCTGCTGCCGACATTTTCGTTTCTTCCAGCAGCTTAAAAGGAATTACAATTGAAGGTTCTATCATTCCTACCTTAATTGACGAACTTCCAATCATTGCATTAATGGCGTGTTTTGCACAGGGAACGACTACTATTAAAGATGCAGCAGAATTAAAAGTGAAAGAATCCAATCGTATTGCTGTTATGGTGAAAAATTTGACTGCCATGGGTGCAGATGTGAAAGAAACAGAAGATGGTATGATTATTCATGGTGGAAAACCATTACATGGAGCCATCATCGATACCAAATTTGACCACCGCATTGCTATGACTTTTGCGATTGCTGGAATGTTGGCAGATGGAGAAACAACACTTCAAAATCCTGAATGTGTTACAATTTCCTATCCAGAATTTTACAATGATCTCAAACGTTGTATACAACAATAAATTATGGATAAGAGAAAAAATCCAAATCATTATAAACTTTTTGTTTTATAATGATTTGGATTTTTCTTTTTTTATTCCATAATTGTTCCATTATTTATTTTCTGCCTCTACCTCATCAATCAATTTTGCAGCTTTCAGTGCCTGATAAATGATATGTTGTATATCTGCCGTAATATTTATGGAATCCTCTAACTCATAGGACTCATTGTTCAAAAATGCAACCGAAAGCTGCATCACATAACGTTCTCCGCCCTCCATCTCATCTACCATTTGTTCTCCTGCAATTCTCATATCTTTTAATGTCTTTTCCCGACGTGCAACCAATCCATTTAGCGTCTCCAGAATGAGGGCAAAATGATCCATATCCCAGCTCGCTAAATACAAACACTTACATAATCCGCTTGTAAAAAAAGAACAGTTTTCATAACAATCCACTGCCTCTCGAAAACGTTCTCTATGTTCCTCATTTTCAAATAAACCATTCCGTTCTAATACATTCGTAACTTCTTCACTCCACCTCATCATTTCTCTTATCCCACCTTTTTCTCAAATTGTAAAACCAAAACATCCAACCAATTTTTATATATTTAAGAAGAAGACTATCCCAAAAGTTCAATTTCTTTTGGGACAGTCTTTTTAGCCTATTTCCTATCTCTGCACACGGCCTGAACCATCTCCGCCAACTAAAGAATCTACATCGGCTCTTGTTACAAGATTGAAATCGCCAGGAATTGTATGCTTTAATGCAGATGCAGCTACACCATATTCCAATGCATCTTTATAATTCTTTCCATCTACAAATCCACAAATTACTCCGCCCGCAAAGGAATCTCCACCACCTACACGATCCACAATTGGGTTAATCGTATACTTCTTGGAATGATAGAATTCTTTATCATCACGAGAATAAATACATGCAGACCATCCATTATTGGATGCAGAATAACTTTCTCTCAAAGAACTGATTACATACTTAAAATTAAACTTATCTACCATCTGTTTGAAAATATCTACATAACCAGCTAACTCTAATTCGCCACTTGTTACATCTGTATTTCCTGGCTTAAATCCGAGAACCTTTTCTGCATCTTCTTCATTACCGATACATACATCTACATATTGCATCAGATTAGTCATAACCTTTTGTGCTTTTTCAGAAGACCATAATTTTTTACGGAAGTTCAAGTCCACAGATACGGTTACACCATGAGCCTTTGCTGCTTTTAACGCTGCTTCTGTCACCTCAGCAGCTTCATCAGAAACAGCTGGCGTAATTCCTGTAAAATGGAACCAATCTGCACCTTCAAAAATTGCATCAAAATCAAAATCTTCCGATTTTGCAGTAGCAATAGAAGAATGTGCTCTATCATAAACAACATTGGATGCTCTCATAGAAGCACCAGTTTCTAAGAAATAAATACCAAGTCTTTCTCCGCCCTTTGCGATAAACTTCGTATCTACGCCATATTTTCTTAATGCTGCAATTGCACATTCTCCAATTGGATTTTCTGGAACCTTCGTTACAAATGCTGCATCATGTCCATAATTTGCCAAAGAAACTGCTACATTTGCTTCTCCGCCGCCATAGTTAATATCAAATTCATCTGCCTGAATAAATTTTTCATTTCCTGGTGTAGATAATCTTAACATAATCTCACCCATTGTAATCACTCTTGCCATTTTCTCTTCTCCTTAAATGCTTTACTATATTTTAAATAAATAGATTAGCAACGTCCTTGAGCTTTACGAACAGCTGCTACGAACTCTTCTGCCTTTGCAGTTACTGCTGCATAATCGCCTGTTTTTGCGCCAGCTGTTAAATTGGAACCTGTACCAACTGCTACTGCACCAGCTTTCATCCATTTTTCTACATTATCTACGTCTACACCACCAGTTGGCATAAATACGCCTTGTGGCAATGGTCCACGGAATGCGCTGATGATGGATGGTCCAAATGCATTGCCTGGGAAAACTTTTATTACATCACAGCCTAACTCTAATGCGGATACTGCTTCTTTTACCGTCATAATTCCTGGCATAACAGGGATTCTATAACGGTTGCAAAGTTTTACTGTTTCTTCATTTAAAGATGGAGATACGACATATTCTGCTCCTGCTAAGATAACGGCTCTAGCTGTTTCTGGATCTAATACTGTACCTGCACCAATTACAACATCGCTATCCTTATACTTAGCAGCCAATGCTTTAATAATATCTACTGCACCAGGAACTGTCATCGTTACTTCGATAAAATTAATGCCACCAGCTACAATGGCGTCAATTAACTTTTCTCCCTGTTCCTGATTTTCTGCACGAACAACTGCTACAATCCCCTCTTCTTTCAATTTTGTAATTACTTGTTCTTTGTTCATAATTCACTTCTCCTTTTTAGTACTAAAATTCAAACCTAGTAAACCCCTTAGGTTCTATTCTTATTCTAATCAAAGATTATCCAGTTGTCAATGAAAAATTGATTATAACAAATCATCCTTCCCTCTATAACTAACCATTGTAAAACTATACAAAATGGGTTAGAATTAGAAAGGAATAAATTTATAGGAGGTTATTATGGATAAAATCGCAAGTTTTCAGGTAAACCATTTAAATTTACTTCGTGGAATTTATGTCTCCAGAAAGGATACTATCAATGATCAAATCCTAACAACATTTGATATTCGCATGAAAACACCAAATAAAGAACCAGTTATGAATACTGCTGAAATCCATACAATAGAACATCTTGGAGCTACTTTTTTAAGGAATCATCCAACTTATAAAGATCAAACCATTTACTTTGGGCCAATGGGATGCCGCACTGGCTTTTATGTTATTTTTGCAGGTAATCTCACTTCCTCTGACATTGTGCCTATTATAAAAGAAATGTTTGAATTCATTATAAATTTCCAGGGAGATGTTCCAGGAGCAGATGCTCGCTCTTGCGGCAACTATTTGGATATGAATCTTTCTATGGCTAAATATGAAGCCCAGATCTTTTATAAAGAAGTGCTATGTTGTTTACATCCAGAAAATTTGGAGTATCAGCCATGAAAAAGATTGGAATTATCGCTGCAATGGAAGAGGAAATGGATGCCGTAAAACAAAAATTAGAACATATGGAAACAAAACAACTCTACGGCAAAACTTTCTTTACTGGATTTTTATCCCAAAAGCCATGTATTCTCGTAAAATCCGGAATTGGCAAAGTCAATGCTGCCCATACAGCACAACTTATGATTGATCATTTTTCTCCATCCTGTATTATCAATGTTGGTTCCGCTGGTGCATTAAATTATGATTTGAATTATTTGGATATTATTATTTCCACTGCATGTATTCAATTTGATTTTGACCTGACAGTATTTGGAAGAAAACCTGGAGAATTGCCAGAACTGGGACAGTACTTAAAGGCAGATTCTCATTTAATCGAATTAACAAAACAAGCGATTATGCAAACCGATTCCTGTCACCGTATTATAACAGGAATTATTGCTACAGGCGACCAATTCATTAACGATCCAGTTATAAAGCAATCATTATATAACCAGTTCCAGGCTCAGTGTGACGAAATGGAAGGTGCTGCCATCGCTCAAGTATGTACACTTTGTCAACTGCCATTTGTAATTATTCGTTCTATTACGGATAAACCAAATACGAAGGAAAAAGTCGATTTTTATGATTATTTAGAACAAGCTTCTTTACGCTGCGCTCAATTTTTAGAAAAAGTTGCTCAGCTAATCGAATACTAAAGGAGAATTTACAATGAACTATTTAAAAGATTTTATTCGTATTCTATCAGGAAACTTTGATAACCATGAACAATTTAAAGAAATGCAGAACAATGGGGCAATCAGTTTTCCGTTTGCCAAACATATCAATACGGTGTGCAATGATAAAATAATGGATCTTCCGCAAAATTTTGAAGGATACTTTCTCTTAGAAGAAAGTTATTACACTACAAATGGTAATACACATGCATCCCCTCATCTTTTTCTATTCACAGAAGAAGATGACGGAGTGAAATTGACTTCTTATGAAATGCCAACTGGTTATAATAAAGATAGTTTTACTTATGATCAGTTAAATCCAATTGATTATAACAGCCTAACTGTATCCCAGAAATTTACACCTGCTATTTATAAACAGAACAACGGAATATGGGAAGGCGGCAGTGTCAGCATGTTTTCCCCAATACTTAAATTCACATTATACGAACGCTTTTCAGAAGAACAGTTGGAAGTTTCTGAATCAATGGAAGTAAATGGAAAAAGAACATTTGGATATGACGAACCAATCATTTATAAAAGAGTGAAATAACGAGATAATGACCAAAAACCGATGTATGGAGCAAATATTGCAATATTGCTCCATACATCGGTTTTTTTAAAGAAAACTTTTTTCGATTTTATTCATCCCAGTTATGATATACTTCTTGCACATCATCGTCTTCATCTAACAAATCTAAAATACGATTCATTTGTTTTATATCCTGTTCGCTTGTTAATTCTACCCAAGTTTGAGGAATCATCGTTACTTGTGCATCTGCCATAACAATATTTTCAGCTTCTAATGCTTCACGTACCGCAGAAAAATCATCTGGATCGGTGATTACTTCATAACTATCTTCCTGTTCTGAGAAATCCTCTGCTCCTGCGTCCAGTGCCATCATCATTAAATCGTCTGCTTCTAATTCACAATCTTCCTTTGCAATAATAATCTGTCCTTTTTTATCAAACATAAATGAAACACAACCAGTTGTTCCAACATTGCCTCCACCCTTTGTGAATGCATTACGCACATTGGATGCAGTACGATTTCTATTATCCGTTAATGTTTCAACGATAATCGCTGTTCCACTTGGACCGTATCCTTCATAAGTAATGGATTCATAGTTCGCTGCATTTGCATCTCCTGCTGCTTTTTTAATACTTCTGTCAATTGTATCATTTGGCATATTATTGGCTTTTGCCTTTGCAATTACATCACGTAATTTACTGTTATTCGCTGGATCTGCTCCGCCTTCTTTAACTGCAACCGCAATTTCTCTTCCAATTCTCGTAAAAACTTTTCCCTTTGCAGCATCATTTTTTTCTTTTTTGTGCTTAATATTGGCAAATTTGGAATGTCCCGACATATCTAACGCTCCTTCTTTTTCGTTTTCATGGCATACAAAGGAAAGCTCCCTTGGAGATTTCCTTTGTTTTTAAAACTCTGTTTTATTTTTTATATCTCTCGGCTTTTCATGATTTCTATCTTTGAACAAAAAATAAGAAATTTCTCTACTCAAGTTTCCTTGCATTTCATTCATCATAGACTCATTTCACCCTATATTAGATTTTTCTAAATTTGAGATAAAATTTCCGCATATATTTTACCACTGTTTTTATGAGTTTGCAAGTAAATCCTACAAGATGACGGCGTAAATATGCTTAGAAAACATAAATTTTTATCAGATGAAGAAAAACTCCCGCCTCTATAGGCACTGACTTAAATCCTATACGAAGATTTGCAGTTAAGTCTTGAATTTTCAGCTTCATTTGGTTGGATTTTCATGATGAAAAATTGTCCAGGCGATTTCCTGTTATGTATTAATATCCAGACTGATACAGAGCGCCTGATCTACTTTCTGAATCACATTCTGATCCAGATGACATACTTTTTCTCTCAACCTCTTTTTATCAATTGTTCGAAGCTGCTCTAGTAAAATAACAGAATCTTTCACAATCTCACAGCTTTTGGAATCAATTTCAATATGAGTCGGCAGTTTTGCCTTATTCATTCTAGAAGTAATTGCCGCACAAATGACTGTAGGACTATGTTTATTGCCTATATCATTTTGAATGATAAGCACTGGTCGGATTCCTCCTTGTTCGGAACCTACCACTGGCCTTAAATCTGCATAGTAAATATCTCCACGTCTAATAATCACTGAATTCACACTCCATTACTTGTTGATAATTCCAGTATCTCCCAAAGTATCAGTGTGTATTCTGAAATCTATCGCCGCAATTCGACAATCATGCGAATCATTTAAAATCCATGTATTGATCATGAAAATAATCTTTTGTTCCTACAATTTTTCCTCCTGATATATAAACTCTTGGAATCCTCTTTCCAAGGTCACATACAAATTCATAATTAAAGGTTCCCGCTAATTCTGCCAATTCTTCTACTGTAATTTGTTCGTTCTGATCCTTTCCAATTAAAGTCACCGTATCTCCCTGCTGTATCTCTGGGATATCACTAACATCCATCATAAACTGATCCATACAAATACGCCCAATAATCGGTGCTTTTTTTCCTCTCACAAGCGCATAGCCTTTGTTAGAAAGAGCTCTTGGATATCCATCTCCATAGCCAATTGATACCGTCGCAACTTTCGTTTCTTTCTGCGTTACAAAAGTAGCTCCATAACCAATTGGAGATCCCTTTGGAACTGTTTTTAAATAACTAACAATACTCTTTAATTCTAACGCAGGGGTCAGACAAACATTTTCTTTATTTACTTCTTCCGAAGGATAAAGTCCATACAGTGCAATTCCTGCACGAACCATATCAATATTTGCTTCTTTCAGATCAATAATTCCCGCACTATTAGAGCAATGTCGAATTGGAATATAAATTCCATTGTTTTCCAACAATTGCAGCATTTCCTTAAACATCCGTATTTGTTCTTTTGCCTTTGTTTTGTCTGCCATATCTGCGGTCGCCATATGAGTAAAAATTCCCTCGATAACAATATTGGGAAGGGTTTCTATTTTCTGTGCCAATGTTAATATTTCCTCAGCAAAACGGAGTCCAATTCTTCCCATACCTGTGTCCATTTTTATATGTACATAAGCATTCTTTCCTAATTTTTGCGCTATTTTAGAAAGGATTTCAACTTCCTTCCATTCAGAAACCGTATAGCGAATCTCCTGTTCTACAAGAGATTCAAATTCTTCCTCTGGTACATAACCAAGTACTAAAATTGGCTTCGTGATATGATGATCTCTTAGCACCCATCCTTCTTCCACTGCTGCAACTGCATATCCCCACACAAGATCTTCCACTGCTTTTGCCACTGGCACACTTCCATGTCCATACCCATCTGACTTTACAACACCACAAATCATTGTCCCTTTTGCAATATTTGCCTTCATTGCTTCCATATTCTGACGAATCGCATCTAAATCTACAGTTGCATAAACTCGCTTATATTGTTTCATCTTAATTGAATCCTTCTTTCATCATTTAGCAATTACATATCTTTTTATTCTCGTTCTGTGTAAAAGAAATCCTTATCAGAGCTTTCTTTTGTCACTGCAGAAATTCCCTGAATTAAATCGGACGCCTTCATACTGTACTCACCATATTGCTTTTTTGCCCAGTCTCCAGCCAATCCATGCAAATAAACTCCTAAACATGCAGATAAATAAGTATCACATTGCTGGGCAACTAATCCAGCAATTATACCTGTTAGTACATCACCGCTTCCTCCAACTGCCATCCCACTATTACCACTTTTATTAACATAGAGATTCGACATTCCATCTGCTACAATTGTACGTGCATCTTTACATACAGCAATAATATTATATTGCTGTGCAAACTGCATTGCATTCTTAGGTAAATCTTCCTTTAGTTTTTCAATTGATTTCTTTGTCAAACGGCTTAATTCACCTAAATGAGGAGTCAGAATCAGGTCTTCCCTATCATAACACCATTTTTGTGATTTGACCAGAAGATTTATTCCATCTGCGTCTAAAATTAATGGTACTTTACGATTTGTCATAATATAATCGACCATTTTTCCAGCATGATCTGCTACCGACAAACCTGGTCCAAGCACAACTACATCTGCAAATGTTAGACAATCATCCACAGATTTCCATTCAATTTCATTGCAGTCATACGTCGTCATTACGGCTTCTGGAAGCAATGTCTGTAAAATCAGCCGATTCTCTTCTACGGTTAAAATTCGAACCAATCCTGCCCCCATCGCATACGCTGCCGACGCAGATAAATAAGCAGCTCCCGCCATATTTTTGGAACCAGCAACAACAAGAACCTTTCCAAATGTTCCCTTATTTCCATTCGCCAAACGATCGGGAAGTTTTTTTAAATCTTGTTTTGTATAAGTAAATGCTTTATTTTTTATTTGATCCAACGCTGCGTTTGGGAATCCAATATCCTCAACTACAAGTTTTCCTGTATATTCTGCTCCAGGATAAAAAATATGCCCCATCTTCTGATATCCAAACGTTACTGTAATATCTGCTTTCACTGCTGTTTTCATAATTTCTCCTGTATCAGAATGAATGCCTGAAGCAATATCCACTGACACAACAAGAGCTTCTGTTTGATTCACTTGACGAATTGCTTTTTCAAACATACCTCCTACATCTCTTGTTAATCCAATACCAAATAAAGCATCTACTACTATTTTATATTCTTTTTTGGCAATATATTCTTCTACCATTTCTTCTCTGGCCGCTTCTACCACAATTTGCAAAGAATCCAAAATTTTTTTTTGGCAGCTCCACTCCTTTGTTGCCTTCTCTACATTCCCAAAAGAAAGTATATCTACTGTTTGATAACCCTTATGTTTTAGCATCCTGGCCACTGCCAATCCATCGGCTCCATTGTTTCCTATACCTGCCAATACTAATACGGACATGCTTGGATTTGTTACTGCTATAATTTCTTTTGTCACTGCCATTGCAGCACGTTCCATTAATACAACTGACGGAATTCCTACCGTCCCAATTGAATATTGATCTACTAGCTGAGCCTGTTTTCCTGTTAAAATATATTCCATAATTTTCCTCCTAACTCTTTATCAACTACAATAACAGATTATAAATAACACAAAAACGGCTGTGTTCCAATCTACTATCCAAAGAATAATCCTCCTATTGACCTATCATTCTAATTTGGACAATGTTTTGACACACAGCCTTCTATTCTTACTTTACAGCAACTTTTTTTACTCCAAGATTACATTAGCAATCGCATAACATTTCTCATGTGAAATTGTAACATGAATACAAGTTACTCCCAGTTGTTCTGCTCTTTCTTTTGCTTTACCATAGAATCGAATATAAGGTTTTCCAAATTCATCCCTTAAAACAGCAATTTGTCCTGGGCCAAATCCTCGAAACCCAATTCCTAATGCTTTTGCCGCAGCCTCTTTTGCTGCAAAATTACCAGCGAATGATTCCACACGATGAATACCATCTCTTTCTTCCTGACAGAAACATTTTTCCAGGAATCGAACATTTTGAATTGCTTTTTGGATTCGTTGTATTTCTACAATATCAATTCCTATCCCTAAAATCATACATTACTCCAATTTTTTAGTTTTTCTTTTTTACTGGATGATCCATACGATAGGACAAACGCATAAGACTTTCGGAAAGATGCACATTTTCCACAACAACCTTTTTGGAAACACTTAAATCAGTATGTGCAAAATTCCATATTGCTTTAATTCCATACTGTACTAATCGTTCTGCCATCGCCTCAGCTTTTAACTTTGGCAGCGTTAATGCCGCAATTTCAATCTGATTCTTTTGAATATATTCTTCCAAGTCTTCAATGGAATAAACCTCAATCCCCCTAATTGTCATTCCAATCAATCTCGGATTAATATCAAACATACCTTTTACAAAAAATCCACTGCGTTCAAAGTTTGCATAATTTGCAATTGCCTGCCCTAAATTTCCAGCACCGATTACAATTAAATTATGCTGTCTATCCAAACCTAAAATCTTGCCAATTTCCCCATGTAAATAAGATACGTTATAACCATATCCCTGTTGACCAAATCCCCCAAAATTATTTAAATCTTGTCGGATTTGTGAAGCTGTTACCTGCATCCGTTCACTCAATTCATTCGATGAAATCCTCTCCACTCCTTCCTGCATTAATTCCCCCAAATAACGATAGTATCTTGGCAATCGTTTTACTACTGCCTTTGAAATTGGTTTGTTCTCCACTTTAATCCGCCCTTCCTTGTTCGATCATATATATTATTATAACTTTTTGACAAAAAAATGTCAATCATAAATAAAAAACTATCCCGAATGCCTATTTTTCATTAAAATTTTACCATCCTACTGGACATCATTTGGGTTTTTTAGTAAACTAGAATGCGGTTACTTTTATTTTTATAACGACAGGAAGTGAAATTATGATATTAGCCTGCAATAATATTAATAAATCATTCATTGATAAAACAATTATTACGGATGCCTCTTTTCATATTGAAGAACGTGAAAAGGCAGCCATTGTGGGAATAAACGGATCTGGAAAAACAACTCTTTTGAAAATCATCATGGGAATCCTACCTGCTGATCGTGGAGAAGTTACGATTGCAAAGGGAAAATCCATCGGATATCTTGCACAGCATCAAAACTTACAAAGTGGTCGTTCCATCTATGAAGAAATGTTAGATGCAAAACAAGACATTCTTACATTAGAAAAAAATATTCGTAATTTAGAAATAAAAATGAAATCTGCTTCTGGTACAGAACTAGAAGAAATGCTTTCGCTTTATTCTAAAATGCACCATCAATTTGAACTAGAAAACGGCTATGCCTATCAAAGTGAAATTGTAGGAGTATTGAAAGGATTGGGATTTGAAACAGATGAATTTGATAAAATTGTTGATCATCTATCTGGAGGGCAAAAAACACGGGTATCACTTGGAAAGCTCTTACTTTCCAAGCCAGATATTTTACTTTTAGACGAACCAACCAACCATTTGGATATGGAATCCATTGCATGGTTAGAAAATTTTTTGGTAAACTACAGTGGTAGTGTTATTATCGTTGCACATGATCGTTTTTTTCTTGACAAAGTTGTAACGAAAATTATTGAAATTGATCAGACACATGTACGTACCTATATCGGTAATTACAGTGCCTACAGCATCAAAAAACGTGCAGTTATGGATGCTTTAATGAAACAGTATTGGAACCAACAGCGTGAAATTAAACACCAAGAAGAAGTTATTACAAAATTAAAATCATTTAACCGTGAAAAATCCATTCGCCGTGCTGAGAGCCGAGAAAAAATGTTAAATAAAATAGAACGTCTTGACAAGCCAATGAGCGATGATGCTGTTATGAACTTAACACTGGAACCAAATATATTGAGTGGAAATGATGTTTTAAGTATTCGTAATTTAAGTAAGTCATTTGGCTCCCACCATCTCTTCTCGAATGTGGATATTGAAATCAAGCGAGGAGAACGTGTTGCGATAATTGGTAATAATGGAACTGGGAAAACCACGCTTTTAAAAATTATTAACGGTTTGATTCCAGCTGATGCTGGAACCATTACTCTGGGTTCCAAAGTACATGTAGGTTATTTTGACCAGGAACATCAGACCCTTCATATGGATAAAACCATTTTTCAAGAAATTTCCGATGATTACCCAAATATGACAAATACACAAATTCGCAACGTACTTGCTGCGTTTTTATTCACGAATGATGATGTATTCAAACCAATTCACGAACTTAGCGGCGGAGAGCAAGGTCGTGTATCGCTTGCCAAACTCATGCTTTCCGATTCCAATTTCCTTATTTTAGATGAGCCAACCAACCATTTGGATATGATGTCCAAAGAAATTTTAGAACAAGCATTAAATCGTTATACTGGCACATTATTGTATGTATCACATGACCGTTATTTTATTAACCAAACAGCAACTCGCATTTTGGAATTAACAGGAGATACCTTTATTAATTACATCGGAAATTATGATTATTATTTAGAGAAAAAGGATGTCTTAACTCAAGCTGCATTGAATAGTGAACAAAGTTCAGCTCAAATAATGGAAGAATCTTCTTCCAAGCTAAACTGGAAACAGCAAAAAGAACGTCAAGCCAAAGAGCGAAAACGTCAGGCAGACTTAAAAAAAATCGAAGATACCATTGCCCGTTTTGAAAAGCGCAGTGAAGAAATTGATGAACTCTTAACTCATGAAGAAGTCTTTACTAATGTAACGAAACTTATAAAACTAAATAAAGAGAAAGAAGAAATCCAAACTAAATTGGAAACACTTATGGAACAATGGGAAAATCTTGCTGAATAATGTTAAAAAGGGATATCGGAAAATATAAACCTTCACCCTGATATGGTACAAAATGATTGTACCATTATCTTATATGAAAATTCTATTCTCCAATATCCCCTCTTTGTATTATTTAAAAGCAATCTTCGATGAAAATTACCTTTACTAACTCTTGTATCTTTATGTTTTATCGAACCAAATCTCCATTATCCAAACACATAATAAGTGATTCTGCTGTTGCAATATTTGTTGCCAGCGGAATATTATACAGATCACAAACTCTTGTAATCTCTTCAAGACTCATACCGTCCGTTTTGTTTTCAAAGCTCGATGAATGAAAGAAGATGACCATATCAATGCCGCCGTTTGTGATTTCATTTTGAAATTGTTTATCTCCTCCCATAGCACCTGGAAGAAATTTGGTTACAGTTAAACCTGTTGCCATTTCAATACGCTTCGCTGTCATACCAGTTGCATATAAATGATGTTTTTTCAGGATCCCTTTATATGCAATACAGAAATTCTCCATTAGTGCCTTTTTATCATGATGCGTAATAAAACCAATATTCATTCTTATCTTCCCCAATCTGCTGCTAGTCTACAGTCCGGTAACTATTGCGCATTCCGATCCTGTATTATAATGTTTCCTCTTTGATTATACCATACTTTGATGAGTTTTCAACAATTTATTTTTATTTTTTTATTTTTTTTTGACCATATTCACACGAACTAGTATAAGCCCTTAACTTATTATTGTATAGAGTGAAAGAAGCTGTTGAAAATCAACAGCTTCATACCTATTACTGCTGTGTTGGCTGACTCAGCATTTGAATTACATCATCAATATCCTTATCTGAGGAATTAATTATTTCTAATAAACGAGAAACTTTTTCTTCTTCTTTTTTGGCAATTAATTCTTTTTTCTTTGCTTTTAATTCTTTCAGCCGTGCTTCTTCCTCCATAATTTGTGTTTCTAATGCATTCAGCTGTTCTTCAATTGTTAAATTAACTGTCTTTTTTCTTCCTCTTGGCATATCAATAAAACCTCCTGATCTTAAATATAATCTCAATTAAGATTACTCTATTTAATACTATAGCATATTTTTTCCATATATGCTAGTATTTTCACATATTTTATTAATATTATTTAATAATTTAACAATTAATAAATTCATGCAAAAATATCACTAATATACCATTTTTTATTCTTTTCTCTTTTATTTTATTAAGAGTTTCTATCCTTTCATATGGTAAGTCTTTACTT
>OERR01000190.1_pt1 | contig 16142 bp, 13 predicted proteins | sample 1540051 | NCBI WGS metagenome assembly OERR01 (sample SAMEA3891884, study PRJEB23780) | metagenome | biome: terrestrial biome; feature: animal house; material: Caecal content | place: Italy | collected 2015-05-05 | reverse complement strand
GTATAATCGTTACCATTAAGAACGAATGGAAAAGAGAAATGGAAAGGACGTGAAACCATGCGAAAGGAATCGGACGGTACACCGAAACGCAGGCTCTGGCTCCTTCTGCTGCTGTGCTTCCCCGTCTCCCTCATACTTCTTCTGCTGGCACAGTATGCGCCGGGCTTTGCCGAATGGTACGCCACAGGCCCGTATGTCTTACTCTCACGCGCGGGAAATTTCCTCACCGGCTTGCTTCCTTTTTCATTGGCGGAGCTTCTTGTGGTTCTCCTCCCCCTTCTCGCTCTGATCTGGATTGCGGTACAGGCTGCGCGTGCCGTCCGGAGCAAAGAAAACCGTGGACGCATGTTGGCCGACTCCGGGCTCCGGCTGCTCTGTGCCGTGGGAATTGTATTGCTCCTTTTTACCACAAACTGTGGGATCAATTACTCCCGCTCCACCTTCGCGCAGACCTGCGGACTGCCGGTACAGGATTCCTCGCTGGAAGAACTGGAAACGCTGTGCAGCTCGCTGAAGGACAAGCTGAACACGCTCCGTCCGCAGATGCCGGAGGACGAAAACGGGGTGATGGAGCTTTCCTCCTCCTTTTCCTCACTCAGCACAGACACCCAAACCGCCTTCGACACGCTGGCAAACGAATACCCTCTCCTGACCAGCGGGTATACCGGCCCCAAACCCGTTCTGCTTTCCCGTCTCATGTCCTGGTGCAACATCACAGGCGTGTTTTTCCCGTTTACCTTTGAAGCGAACGTCAACACCGACGTCCCGGATTACTCGATCCCCTCCACCATGTGTCATGAGCTGTCCCATCTGCGCGGCTTTATGCGCGAGGACGAGGCTAATTTTATCGGTTATCTGGCCTGCTGCCGCAGTGAAAACACACAGCTGCAATACTCCGGGTATATGCTGGCCTTTATCCATGTCAATAACGCTCTTTACGCGGCGGACGCGGAGAGGGCCGGAACCATATACGCTCAGCTCGACAGCGGCGTACAGCGCGATTTATCCGCCAACAACGCCTACTGGAAGCAATTTGAGGGTCCCGCGGCGGCGATCTCCTCCGCCGTCAATGACGCTTACCTCAAGGCCAACCGGCAGGAGGAGGGCGTCAAAAGCTACGGCCGCATGGTGGATCTGCTGCTTGCGGAACAGCGCGCCGCCGCAAAGGAGGATTTTTAGTGGCAACGTTTTTTCTTCTGATCATTTATCTCGCTTTTATCAGTCTCGGCTTGCCGGACTCCATCCTGGGTTCGGCCTGGCCTGTGATGCGGCCGGAGTTTGACGCGCCGCTCTCCGCTGCCGGTTTTCTGTCCATGACGGTTTCCGCCAGCACAATCGTTTCCAGCCTGAACAGCGGCCGCCTGCTGCGCCGTTTCGGCACCGGGATGGTCGCGTTTCTGAGCACGCTTCTCACCGCCCTTGCGCTGCTGGGCTTTTCCTTTTCCAGTTCTCTGATCTTTCTGTTTCTGCTCTCCATTCCGCTTGGATTGGGAGCGGGAGCGATTGACGCCGGGCTAAACAACTATGTCGCTCTGCACTATCAGGCCCGCCATATGAACTGGCTGCACTGCTTCTGGGGCATCGGCGCGACGGCGGGGCCCGCTATCATGTCTGTTTACCTCCACAACGGCAGCTGGCGCGGAGGTTACCGGGCGATCGCGTACCTTCAGTTTCTTCTCGTTTTGGTTTTGCTGCTGGCCCTTCCCGTCTGGCGGCGCTACGAACAGAAGGAAACGGCTTCGCAGGAAGGGAGTGCCGCTGCCCGGGACAAAACCGTGCGCGAGCTGCTGTCCATGCAAGGGGCAAAGCCCGCGATGGGCGGCTTCTTTCTCTATTGTGCGTCGGAAATCACGGCGGGACTGTGGGGCAGCAGCTATTTGGTCGAATGCAAGGGAGTTCCGGCCGCACAGGCGGCTCTCTGGGTATCGGTCTACTATGCGGGAATTACGATTGGACGCGGCATTGCGGGATTCGTCAGCATCAAGCTGACAAACCGTCAGCTCATCCGCTGCGGACAGGTTCTGGCCGCTCTCGGCGCGCTTCTGCTCCTGCTTCCCCTGCCGGAGATCCTGAGCTGCTCCTCCCTGCTGCTGATTGGCCTGGGCTATGCCCCCATTTATCCCGCCATGCTCCACGAAACTCCCGTCCGTTTTGGGCGTGCCAACTCCCAGCAGCTCATGGGGGTTCAAATGGCTCTCGCTTACACGGGCAGCACGCTGATGCCATCCCTGCTCGGCGCCATCGCGGGCCTGACGTCCATTTCCATCTTCCCCTTCTTTTTGGCGGCGGCAGCTCTTGGCATGCTCTTGTGCTGCGAACGGGTCAACCGTCTTCTGGCGCAGGGAAAAATGGGAGGGCAATAATGTCCTCTTGACTTCACTGGGAATTCATGGTATTTTATAGTCACATACTACAAAAATAAGCAATATACTATTCTTTTTTTAGAGGTAGAGATCGTGTTACACGGGCAAAAATACCGTGTGGAAGAAAGGATTTGGAATCATGCTGGCAGAGGATAGGCGCAGCTACATCTTGAAACTCCTGGAAACCCGCTCGTCCGTCACGGTGACGGAATTAAGCACGGCCTTCGGTCTTTCGGAGGTCTCTGTGCGCAAACTTCTCTCCAGTATGGAGCAGGAAGGGCTGATCAAGCGCACCTGGGGCGGGGCGGTCAGCGCTTACGGTTCCCTGCGGGAATTTTCCCACAAGGAAAAGGAGCCGGTCTGTCTGCCGGAAAAGCTTTCCATCGCACGGGCCGCTTACGACTGCATCGCGGACGGCGACGCTGTGTTCCTGGGGTGCGGCACCACCACGGTTCAGCTGGCCCGCTTGATCCGAAGCGGCAAAAAACGCAATCTCATGGTTGCCACCACAGGACTGAATATTGCCATGGAACTGGCAGACGCTGAGGATATCTCCGTTATTGTCATCGGAGGTGAGCTGCGTCACCGGATTCTCTCCTGCACCGGTACCTTTGCGGAAAACATGCTGAAAACCATGTTTTTTGACAAGGGCTTCATCGGCGGAAACCATCTGACACTGGAGCACGGCTTCACCACCCCCAAAGTGCAGGAAGCCAAGCTCAAACGAATGATTATGGAAAACTGCAAAGAGCATTATATTTTATTGGATCACAGCAAGTTCGGAGACGATTCCCTGAGCCTGATCGCTCCCGTTGAGCAGCTTGGCTGCGTTATCACCGACTGGAAAGCACCGCAGGAAATTGTCGCGGGATTGCAGGAGCAGGGCGTGCGTGTAATTCAGGGGATACCAGAACTCGCCTGATTTCGCCCTACTGGAACAAAAGGAACTCTTTACAAAGAAACGCCGGAACAGTCTGAGCCTTTGAGAAAAGGCCAAGCCGTTCCGGCGTTTTTTGATTGCACTTGTCCGGACTTCTTCTCCGGGACAAAGCAAATTACTGAAATGCTTCGCTGTAAATCTTTTCCAGCTCCTCGTGCTGCGGGGAAACAATCATACTGACATAATTTCCCGTCTGCTCCACCTTGCATTCCTTGAGCATCGCGAACTCCTCGGGCTGATAATCCTTCATGGTGTTTTCCTTCTGCTGGTAACGCTCGTCCATCTTTTCCTTGAGACGGGCCGCCGCGTCGGCGTCAACTCCCTCCAGAAGAACGATCTCGTCGCCCTTGAGGCCGGTGGAATCAATATACACCGCAAACTGTTTGCAGTCGGCGGAATCGATCCCGTACTGCGGCAGCAGGTTATCCGCCGTGAGATCCATCATCTCCTTGTTTTCGAGAACCTCCTTCATGCTGTCCATGACGGCGGTGAGGTCGGCCTGCTTGGCCGCTCCGCTGTCACAGGCAGACAAGCCGAGAAGCAGCATCAAAGAAAGAAAAGCAGCAACAAATTTTTTCATGTTCCATTCGTCCTTCCGGTATTATTGAGGCGTATGCGTATAGAGGTAGTCGATCCAGACGCTGCACCCTTCATCTGTAAAATGAATACCCATATCGTCGGGATCGCTGCAATAGGAAGCGTTCAGATTTCCCTCGCTGTCCTGCACGGCAGAGGAGATATCCACCAGATACCAGCCGTTTTTCGCGCACAGCTCCGCCAGCTTTTCGTTGTACAGGCGGACATTGGTGTTGTTCAGCTTATTGGTTTCAATGCTCTTTGCCTTGACCAGCGGCGTTGCCGTCTCAATAAAAATCTTCGCGTCCGGCGTCTTTTCCAGAATCCCGTTCAGCAGCGTCTCCATATTGGCGACCGCGCCGTCCACGCCGTATACGGCCAGATCATTCATGCCAAGCATGATATACACCTTTTTGGCTCCCGAAGCCGCCACAGAGTCAGCAAGACTCATCTTTTCCCCGTTATAAAGCGGATGAATGGAATCGTCCGAGACAGGCTGCAAAGCGTTGCCGCTTCCCATACTGCCAGCCGTCAGGAACTGCGCTTTTCCCAAAAGCGTGGGGTTGCTCTGACGGTTCTTTGTCACATAGAGATTCAGTTTGAGACTGACGGAGTCTCCAATAAACACCGCGTCGTCAAAATAGGAATCCTCGACGCGCGGAGATTCCGGCAGAGCCCCCTGCGTCACCCCGTTAGTGGAAACCGTTGTGCTTTCGCCCGCGGAGGAAGCATCCCCCGTTTCCGACACGGCGCTTTCCGCTCCTCCCGAAGAAGAATCGGACGCTCCGGATTCCGGTGTGGATGCGTCATCCTGAGAAGAAGGCTGCGAGGGTTCAGCGGACGTCTGAGCGGAGGACGTTTCCCCCGCCTGTGAGGAAGCCGCGGGACGCTCCGCACAGCCTCCGGCCAAAAGAAGCGCTGCCAGAAGCAGCGCAAACAATCTGATTTTCATGGGATGTCATTCCCCTTCCATTTATTCCATTCTGTTTTTTCCACATTCTGCTTCCCCAGAGAAGCACGGGAGCCGGTTCAAACCGTCCCGCGCGGGCCGTTGCGTGCAGGCTCAGCCTGCCTGCGGCTATTATACCATACCAAAACAGAGAGCGCAACAAAAGTAAAGAGATCGTAAGATCTTGTGGAATTCAGGGCAAAAATGGCGTGAACTGCTTTCTTTTACGCAGATAGTATGCCCGTTTCCCAAAAAATTATGGCATAAGAAAAAGGGGAACACAGCCTGTCAAAGGCTATGTTCCCGTATCATAGATTGGTTTATTTCTTATTGAAGATGGACATAATATCCACAAAGTCACTGTCATCCACCAGAGGAGTGGTATCATGCACAGGAGCGGGCTGTTCCTTCTGATTCGCGTAAGCGGAAGCCGGAGCGGCGTTCTTCGCTGCCGTCTCCTTGCCTGCAGAAGGCGCGGACTGACCGCCGTCATGCGTCGGGAATCCCGTCGCAATCACGGTCACGCTCATCTCGTCCTCCATCGTCTCATCGAACGCGGCGCCCCAGATGATGTTTGCGTCCTCATGCGCCTGCGAGGTAATCATGGCCGCTGCCGTTTCCACCTCGTCGAGACCGATATCGGGGGAAGAAGTAATATTGATGATCACGCCCTTGGCGCCGTTGATAGCCGTTTCGAGCAGCGGGCTGGAGATCGCCATATTCGCCGCAACCTCGGATTTGTCCTTGCCGGAAGCATGGCCCACACCCATATGTGCATAGCCTGCGTCCTTCATAACCGCCGTCACATCGGCAAAGTCAAGGTTGACAAGACCCGGCAGCTTAATCAGGTCGGAAATACTCTGCACACCCTGGCGCAGAACGTCGTCCGCAACCGAGAAAGCGTTGAGCAGCGTGATCTTCTGCTCGCTGACCAGCTTCAAACGCTCGTTGGGAATCACCACCAGGGAATCCACATGCTCACGCAGAGCGCAGATGCCGCCCTCGGCCTGCTCCATGCGGCGTTTGCCCTCAAAGAGGAAGGGCTTCGTCACGATACCGACCGTCAGAATACCCATATCGCGCGCAATCTCCGCAACAATCGGAGCCGCTCCCGTGCCGGTTCCGCCGCCCATACCGGCGGTGATGAACACCATATCGCTTCCACGGATGGCAGCGGCAATGGCTTCACGGCTTTCCTCGCCCGCCTTCTGCCCCATTTCAGGCTTCGAGCCGGCGCCTTTTCCGTGCGTCACCTTTTCGCCAATCTGGATCTTCTGCGTGGCCTTGGAGCGCGTGAGAGCCTGCTTGTCCGTATTGATCGTGATGAACTCCATTCCTTTGGCGCCCATCGTCACCATGCGATCCACGGCATTGCCTCCGCCGCCTCCGACACCGATTACCTTTATAATGACTCCGTTGTTGTCAAAATCATTGTCAATTTCAAAAGACATACTGCCGCGTCCCCCTTAATTCTTCCCATGTATTCCTACGCGGATTTCCGACCCGCTGTTACCTGTCCAAAGCGGAAAAAGTCACAAGAAAATCACAAATATAAATGTACCATGTTTTGCCTGCAAATTCAATAAACAAATTGTAAAATGGAAAAATTTACCTGTTTAAAATTTGTCAAAAAGATATTTCTCATAACAGAGTATCATAAGAAAGAGAGAAATGCAAGAGAAAACCTCCGTTTTTTCAGAATTCTCACTGAAAAATCACAAGCCGGAGGAACTCTCCGGTGTGGAAGCCGCGGCGGAAGACGCGTCGGTGGAAACAGCGGAGGAAGCAATCCCCGTGCTGAAATAAGCGTGATCCGTACTGGCCGCAAGCGAAAGATCCAGCGTTCCGCTGTCGCTTTCCGTCAAATTGCCTTCCTTCACAAGCTCCAGGAAAAAGCGCAGCTTTTCCTCAAACGCGGTGGGCGGGCCGAACTCCAGCCAAATGCGCCCGTCATACAGCACTTTGGCATCATATGAATCTTCCAGATCGATTTCCGTCACTTTATCGAGATTGACGGCCGCGATCGCCTGCGAGAGTTTATCAAACACCTCGCGGCTTTCCCCTTCTTCGTAAACAATCTGGGAACCAATCGGCGCTTCCCGGACCGCCACTCCCTTGATCAACGGACAGCCCTCCGGCTTCTCCGTCACACGGTCCAGCACCTTTCCGGACACACCGACCAGAATGTATTGCGTATCGTCAAGCACCGCTCCGGCCACCGCTTCCTCCTCCACGATGATTTCCAGACCGGAAGGCAGGATACGCCGGACGTCCGCTACTCCGATATAGGGCAGTGCCTTTTCCACTGCGTCGGACGCTGCCGCGGTATCTGTCAAAAACACATTTCCCCCTGTCTGCAAACCGGAAGCTTTCAGAATCTCCTCAGCCGAATACCGGCTCTCTCCCCTCACCTCTACCGTTTCCACACGGAACAGTACGGTAAAGGCAAAGGTGAGCGCCGTTCCTATCACCAGAAAAAACAGAATCAGATAAAACAGCTTCATTCTGCGGCGGCGGCGCTTCCGGCGCTCCGCCGCGCCAATGGACGAACGGCGGCGCCGCCTGGGAGGCGGCTCCTTTGCGGGAGGACGCGGCCGCGAAGGTGCGGGGGTACGCTGTGCGGGCGGACGCTGATCCGCCGGACGGGTGGGCTGCCCCGGCGCGGTCCGGCGCTGGGGCGGCTGCCCGCGGGAGCGCCCCCGCGTCTGCTGCGGAGGTGTCCGTCGCTTCTTCTCCATGGCGTTTCACTTCCCTTTTCCGCGTTTCCTTACTCGTACTCCCGGCGGATGTCCGCCCCGAGCAGCGAAAGGCTTCGCTCCAGATTTTCGTAACCGCGATCCATATAACGAACGCCGGTCACCTCCGTGGCCCCCCGTGCCGCCAGCCCGGCCACCACCAAAGCCGCTCCGCCGCGCAGGTCGGCAGCTTCCACGGGAGCACCCGAAAGCCGGGGAACGCCTTCGACTACCGCCACACGCCCTTCCACCTTGATGTTGGCTCCCAGACGGAGCAGCTCTCCCACATGTTTATAACGGCTCTCAAAAATATTTTCCACAAAAATGCTGGTCCCGGACCCAACGCAGGCCGCCGCCATGAGCGGGGCCTGCGCGTCGGTGGGAAAGCCGGGATACGGCATGGTACGCACGCTCTTGATCCGTCCCAGCCGGGCAGGTGCGCTGATCCGCAGGCTCGATTCCTCCATCTCAATGCAGCAGCCCAGCTCCTCAAAGGAGGGCAAAACCGGCTCGAGGTGGGCCGGAACAATCTGATTCAACCGGATACATCCCCCCGTCGCCGCCGCCGCGCTCATGAATGTCGCGGCGGCAATGCGATCGGGAATCACACGGTGTTCGCACCCATACAGACGTTTCACGCCCTCGATCACCAGCGTGCTGCCGCCCGCTCCGCTCACCTTCGCCCCACAGCGGTTGAGGAAATCCGCGAGATCGCAAATCTCGGGCTCGCGTGCCGCGTTAGTGATTACGGTAGTGCCCTCCGCCAGCACGCCCGCGAGCATGATGTTTTCCGTTGCGCCCACGCTTGGGAAGGACAGGCCGATCGCCGCGCCGTGCAGCGGCCCCTCGGTCGAACAAGAGAGACAGCCGTAATCCTCGACTATCTTCGCCCCCATTTTCCGCAGCGCCTGCAAATGCAGATCAATCGGACGCGGACCCAGCTCACAGCCGCCGGGAAAGGACAGGACAGCCCGTCCCGCCCGGGAAAGAATCGCTCCCAAAAAGACAATGGACGAGCGCATTTCACGCATCAGGCCGTCCGGGATATCGCACTGTGTCACGCATCTCGGATCGATCACCAGACTTCCGCCCTGCCAGGTTACGGCACAGCCCAGATGGCGCAGAATCCGGGCGGAAACATCCACATCCGACAAATGCGGGCAATTATGTAGCACGCATTCACTCCGGCAGAGCAGCGCCGCCGCCATGAGCGGGAGCGTGCTGTTCTTCGCCCCGTGCACGTTCAGCTCCCCGGCCAGCCGGTTTGGCCCGTGAATCAACAGTTTCACCATAAAAAATCCCCGCTTCCTCTGATTTAAAGTATGCCATACTATGCGGGGAAGAAGAAAGCGGTGAAACGAAGACTCAGGCGGGCGCGCGCCCCAAAACCTCGCAGATCAGTTTGTAGATCCGCTCGTTGGCGTCGGTAATGGCCATCTTTTTCGCGTTCGCGGACAGCGTCGGGATGGTTTCGGGATCGTGGAAGAGATCCTCGGTCAGTTTGCAGAGCGTTTCTCCCGTCAAATCCTTTTCCTCCAGAATCGCCGCCGCGTTGCGGTTGACAAGCGCCATGGCATTGTGATACTGATGATTCTCCGCCACATTCGGCGAAGGAATCAGGATGGACGCTTTGCCCTGCACCTGAAGCTCGGACAGCGTGATGGCCCCCGCCCGGCAAATCACCAGGTCGGCCGCCGCCAGACAGTCCGGCATGTTGTCAATGTATTCCCGGATATCCATCTCCGGGTGCGCGGCAAGGTCAATGCCCTTGTCTTTGAGGAGATCGGGGAACCACCGTCCCCACTGGCCGTAGGCATGGATGTGCTGGAAGCGGCCTTCCTTCGCGCTCCAGGCCAGCAGATCCGCCACCGCCTCATTGACGCGGCGCGCACCCAGACTGCCCCCGAAGCTGAGAATCAGCGGCCGTTCATCCAGTCCCAGCTTTTTCCGGGAAGCTTCCCGCTCGGCACGGATCACCGCGGGCCGCACCGGATTGCCCGTCAGCACACAGCGGGCGGTGGCTGGCAAATATTTTTTCGCGTCCTGCACCGCCAGCATGGTGTAAGCGGCCTTTTTGCTCAGCGCCTTGTTGGTCACGCCGGGGAACGCGTTCTGTTCATGAATCAGGGAGGGAATCCCCAAACGCATCGCTTCCCGAATCACCGGCCCGCTGACATAACCGCCCGTGCCGACGCAGACGTCCGGCTGAAACTCTTTGATAATGCGCTTCGCTTCCTCTGTGGAGGTAAAAAGGTGTACCACCGTCTTGACATTCTTTTTCAGGTTTGCCCAGCTCGGCTTGCGCTGAAAGCCGGAGATGGTCACGCTCTTGAAGTCAAAGCCCGCTTTGGGCACCAGACGCTCCTCCATGCCGCCTTTCGCGCCCACATAGAGGATCGCCGCGTCCGGCTCCCGCTCACGGACCGTACCCGCAATGGCCAGAGCCGGATTGATATGACCGGCGGTGCCGCCGCCGGCAAAAAGAATTCTCATGATGACACGCCCTTTTCTCTCTGAAATCTTTTTTCACACCACAGGAGACTATAATTTTTCAATCGACGAATTCCGGCTGATAGACAGCACCACGCCCATTTCCGCGAGCAGCATGATCAGCGAGGTACCCCCATAACTGAAGAAGGGCAGGCTGATGCCCGTATTTGGGATCGTGTTCGTCACCACCATGATGTTCAAAATCACCTGCAAGCCAATCTGGAAGGTCAGGCCCACGCCGAGCAGCATTCCGAATTTGTCCTTCGCTTTAAGCGAGACGACAATTCCGCGCCACACCAGCATCGCAAACAGGATAATAATGATCAGAGCGCCGATGAAGCCAAGCTCCTCACACACAATCGCGAAAATGAAATCGTTCTGCGGCTCCGGCAGATAGAGGTATTTCTGTCTCGATTGTCCCAGGCCAAGGCCAAGCAGACCGCCCGAGCCGATCGTCATGAGCGACTGGCGCGTCTGCCAGGTGTCGACGCCCTCCGGCGGATCAAACGGCGAAAGCCAGCCATACACGCGATCCATGGCGTAGGAGAACACGTCTGTAAACACCAAAAGATACAGCGCCGCCAGGCCCAGACCTATCACCGCGAATACAAACCATCTCCACTTCACACCGCCGATGAACATCATCATCACACCGAGCATCAGGATGATCAGCGTCGCGGACATATGCTTTTCCATCACCACCAGCAGGGCAATGGAACCAAGGATCAGCACATACGGGAGCACGCCATACCGGAAGGTTCCCATTTTCTCAAAGTTCAGCGAGATCAAATGCGAAAAAATCAGGATCAGGGCAAACTTTGCCACCTCCGAGGGCTGGAAATTCAGCGGCCCAATATAGAACCAGCGGTAAGCTCCCTTAATATTCGGAACCAGCTGGGTTCCTCTGAGCACCAGCATCGCCACCAGAAGCAGATAGGTGACAATCAAAATGGGGATGGCAAATTTATGCAGATGATGGTAGTCGAAATAGGACACCGCAACCATAATGATCACGCCCAGCACGGCAAACATTGCCTGGTTGCGAATGAAATAATAGCTGTCCCCATTCATATTGTAATAGGCATAGGGATAGCTGGCGGAAAACATCATCACAAGGCCGATAGTCAGCAGCACAAGGAGCAGGAAGAAAAACGGCAGATCCATCCCGGAACGGATGGAAAACACCCGGAATTTCTTCTTGACCCGCTTGAGCACGGAATTCTTCTGCTTTTTCCCCTGCTGGCTCTGCGATCCGGCGGGCGCTTTTCCCGCCATCGTGCCGGACTGTGTGTGTGTTGTCAAGCCAACCGCCTCCTTTCCGGGATTTCTGGTGTCAATAGTATGCCTAGCGCATCAGAATCCATACAACAAACCAAACACGGACAAAGCGCCGAACACCGCTGTCACAGCGCTGAACACCACGCAGATTTTCACCTCGCTCCACCCGCACATCTCAAAATGGTGATGGATGGGCGTCATCTTGAAGATGCGTTTGCCGTGCGTCAGCTTGAAATACGTCACCTGAATCACTACAGAGAGTATTTCACAGATATAAATAATACCAACCGGAATGATCAAAACCGGAAGATTCACGCCAAAACCGAGCGCGCACACGATACCGCCGAGGAACAACGAACCGGTATCCCCCATGAACACCTTGGCCGGATTGAAGTTCCAGACCAAAAAGCCCAGGCAGCCGCCCGCCACAGCCGCGGCGGCAATGCTCATGCCGAACAGGTACATGATGCCGGACAGAATCATAAAGGTGACGGCCACAAAGAACGTAACCGACGCGTTCAGGCCGTCAATACCGTCTGTAAAGTTCACCGCATTGACAACAGCGACAATGCCGATTGCGGAGAGAATCCAGAACGCGGGCCCGAAATCCACGCTGCCCACGAAGGGAATCATCGTCCACGTGCCGGCGCCGGACAATCCGAGCGAAAGCAGATACGCGCCCGCCACCAGAAATTGCAGCACCAGCTTTTGTTTCACATTCAGGCCCAGGTTCCGTTTTTTGACTACCTTGATATAGTCGTCGAGGAAGCCGACCAGGCCGAAACCGAGAGCCATCAAAAGCCCCCCTACCGCCTTGGTCAGCGACTGGCTGCGCAAATACGGATCCTGTCCCGTCTGGCTGTAGTACAGGGGCAGGCAAACCGCCGACGCGAGAAAGATACCGATGATGAACAGGAAGCCGCCCATAGTGGGCGTTCCATTTTTCTTTTTATGCCACTTCGGCCCCTCCTCACGGATGGTCTGACCGAAATTGATGCGGTGCAGCAGCGGCACCATCCATTTTCCCAAAAGCGCCGTCACAGCAAAGGCAATCACCGCGGACAGCAGCACCAGCCAACTGTTTCCCAGATTCATACGTTCCTTCACACCCTCTGTTTCAATTTGCCGCAGGCTCTGCGGTCAGTGGACCGCTTCCAGATCCACAAAATTCACCGTAATCACCGTTCCGGCGGGCACTTCGGTTCCCGCCGCGATATCCTGCGTATCGGAAACGGCATTCCCGCCTGTCACAGCCGCGCCGGAAACGCTCAGGTTCAGCCCGGCCTGCGACACCTTCGTGTTCACCTGAGACAGAGTCAGGCCCGACAGATCCGGTACCGTCACCGTCTCGGACGCACTGGTCGAATCCAGATACAGCACAACCGTGCCGCCCTTGGGGATGCTCTTTCCCTGCTCCGGGATCTGGGAAACAACCTTGTCGCCGCTGCCGTACACCTTGTAGGTCAGACCGGCGTTGCTCACCTTCGTCTGCGCTTCCTCCTGGCTCAGGCCCACCACACCGGGAGTGGAAATATCAAGCTTTGCCAGCTCCTCCTCCGTGTATTTCGGCTCAATCCCAAGATAAGGCAGAATTTCAGCCATAGTCTCCGCGAAGGGAGGTCCGGCGATGGCGCTGCCGAATACCTCGCCGTTCTGCGGCACAGGTTCGTCAAAAAAGACCAGCATGACAATCTCCGGATCCTCCGCGGGAGCATAACCGCAGTAGGAAGCGATATATTTCTTTTCGCCCTTGCGTCCGGCGGCGTTCCATTCGTCGATTTTCTCAGACGTACCCGTTTTGCCCGCCACGCGATACCCGGCGACATAGCCGTTTTTCGCGGTTCCCGTGGTGGCGGTTTCCTGAAGCATGGCGCTGACTCTGGCGCTCGTATCCTCCGAAATGACCTGACGCTTCACCGTGGTGTCGTTGGACATCACGATGTTGCCCTCGGAATCAATGACCTTGGACACCACATGCGGCTGCACCAGATACCCGCCGTTCGCCACCGCAGCCGCGGCCGTGATCATCTGGATCGGCGTTACACGAAAGGTCTGGCCGAACGAGGAGGTGGCGAGCTGGGTCGGCCCCAGTCCGTCCGCCTTATAATAAATACTGTTGCTCTCGCCAATCAGATCGATGCCCGTTTTGGTTGTCAGACCAAACGCCTCAAAGTAGCGGTAAAAGGTCTGCGCGCCGAGCATTTCACCGAGCTGCATGAAAACCGGGTTGCAGGAATTGCTCAGGCCCTGCGCAAAGGTTTCCGAGCCATGCCCCGCCGTTTTCCAGCAGCCGATGCTGTAATCGGCCACCTGATAATGGCCGCTGCATGTGAACGTGGTATTTTCCGAGACCAGACCCTCCTCAATTCCCATTGAGGCCGTCACCATTTTGAACACGGAGCCGGGGTTATAGGTATCACTGATGCACTTGTTTCTCCACTGCTTTTCCTGTGCCGTGCGAATGGCGTTGGAGCGCTCCTCCTGGTGCTCTTCATCGTCCGGAATCGCGTTGATCGCCGCGAGATCCGCTTCGTCCGTAATCGTATAGGGATCGTTCGGATCGTAATCCCCCTTGACGGTCATCGCCAGAATCTCGCCGGTGTTGACGTTCATGACAATGCCGCAGGCACGGTTGCGCGCCTGGCAGCTCTCCGCCGCCGCTTCCACGCTCTTTTCCAGGAAATGCTGTACCACCTCGTCAATCGTCAGCACCAGACTGTAGCCGTCCTGCGCTTCGACAAGCTGTTCATACTGAAAGGGCATATCAATTCCCCGGGCGTTCTTTGCCGTTACCAGTTTGCCGGGAACGCCAGAAAGATATTCGTTGTAGGAGGCTTCCACACCGGTAACGCCCTGGTTTTCGCTGTTGGTAAAGCCCAGCACGCTGGACGCAAATGCTCCGTAGGGATAATAGCGTTTGTAATCCGGTTCCAGCTGGATGGCATTGCCAAGCCCCAACTCGGACTTCAGCTCCAGAATCTGATCCTTGAGATCCGTCTCCACCTTCGTCTTGACAACGGCATAGTAGGTCTGTTTCTCCATCAGAGCGCGCACATCCGCCGTTTCCAGCTCCAGAATCTCCGCAAGCCGCTGCGCGATGGTATCCTGAATGCCATCCATCCCTTTATCCTCCACAAGCTCCTTGCGGATGTAATTGGGATCCAGCACCACCTTCCAGACGTCGGCGCTGGTGGCCAGAACCTTCATATTACAGTCATAGATTGTCCCCCGCTTCGCGGAGAGGGAGGTGTCCTGCGTCTGCTGGTTCACCGCGCGTGTCTGGAGCTCTTCACCCTGGAGAATTTGCAGACGGAACAGGCTGACGATCAGTGTGCCGAAGCCTACCACGATCATCGCCACCAGAACCCCTATTGTACGCCGCCACATCCGGACGGTCGTTCCCTTTGCCATACCTTTGCTTCCCGCCTTTCTCTCCGCTTATGGAAAAATGGAAGTCAAGAATATCTCTTAACTTCCATTTTTCCTTTTGTCAACTCAATCCTATCTCAACATTACAAAAAACGGTATTTTATACTTATTGTAGAAAGGGAAAAATTATTCCCCGTCAGCCCAGAAGCTGCTGGAACCAATTCCAAATCTGGTCCAGAATCCCCTGGCCTCCGGCGTCCTGCAAAACCGTTCCCTGATCCTCCTGCGCCATGCTGATGTATTCCACCTGATCCTTTTCCGCCTTGCGCATCCCCAGATTCTGTTCCGCGTAGGCTTCCACGGAATCGAGCGACATGAGCGCGTCCGACTTCATCTGAAGCTGTGTATACAGGCTTTCGCTCTCGGAAAGCGCTTTTTCCGTGCTGTTGATGTTGTCCGTCAGCTCCGTCAGCCGCACCTGACCGTATACCAAGCTTCCGACCGTCGCGAGAATCACGAGCATCAGCGCCAGAGTGGAAACAACACGGAGCGGATGCAGACGCGGTCTTGCGTTTTTCTCAATCTGTTCCTTCGGAAGCGGAATGACGTTATTCTTTTGAATTTCCGGGGCTTGCTCCCGTCGTTTAGGCTCAAACCTCGCAAAATCATAGGCTGTGTTGTTTGAAACCGCCATGCTTCCATTCCCTCCCTGCGGAACTTCATTTTGCCGCGCTGTTCACGCGGAATTTTTCTATGTCCTTATCCTTAATCGTCCAATGCATTGTCCCGCAGCTTGACGCACACACGGAGCCGCGCGCTCCTGCTGCGGGGATTTTCCTCCAGCTCCCGTTCGCTCGGGGCCAGACCCTTTTTATAGACCAGCTCAGCCCTTGGCTTTTTGCCGCAGACGCACACCGGAAAATCCGGGGGACAGGTACAGCCCTCGCACCACGCGGCCATTCTCTGCTTGACCATGCGATCCTCCAGCGAATGGAACGTGATGACCGCCAGCCGCCCGCCGGGCCGCAAAAGGGAAAACGCGGCGTCCAAGCCCTCGGAAAGCCTGTCCAGCTCCCCATTGACAGCAATGCGAAGCGCCTGAAAGGTTTTCCGAGCCGGATGCCCCGGCTCCCGCCGGACTGCCGCGGGAACGCTCGCTTTCACCAGCTCCGCCAGCTCGTCCGCCGACTGCTGCGGATGCTCCGCCAGGCCAAACCAGACTGCAACCGTGTACTCTGTCTGGGTCCGATACTCCGGATAAGCACTCCGGAACGCAGACACGATTGCCGGATACAGCTCCTCGTAGGCTTCCACATCTTCTCCCAGAACATGCCCCGCCTGGATCACCAGCTGCGTGGACAAGGCATAAAAGGCGGACGCGATCAGATCCTCTCTGCTGGATCCCTTATAGCTTCCGGAAGGCGCGTCCAATCCCAGCCAGT
>OERR01000189.1_pt1 | contig 16159 bp, 16 predicted proteins | sample 1540051 | NCBI WGS metagenome assembly OERR01 (sample SAMEA3891884, study PRJEB23780) | metagenome | biome: terrestrial biome; feature: animal house; material: Caecal content | place: Italy | collected 2015-05-05 | reverse complement strand
GCTCTCCGACGTGCTTGGCAGCGACGCGGACGCCGTACATGAGAATATTGAACAGGACGATGAAAAGCAGGTTTTGCTTCAAGCCGTTGAAAGCCTGCCTGCGCGCGAGCAGATGATCATGCGCATGCGTTTCGGCCTCGACGGACAGGCGGAGCATACGCAAAAAGAGGTCGCTTCGCTGCTCGGCATTTCACAAAGCTATATTTCGCGGCTTGAAAAACGGATCATAGAACGGCTTCGCAAGGAAATGGAAAAAGCCGTGTGATTATTTGCACGCATGTCGATTTTTTAACGAAAAAGTCTATGCAGGCTTTCAAAAATATGATATAATATAAACAGTGTATTCCCACAACATCCGGAGGGAACACAGATAAAGTACAAAGCAAAACTTTGTAGAACTATTTTAGGAGGTTCAAAATGGCTAAATGGGTTTATATGTTTACAGAAGGTGACGCAACAATGAGAAACCTTCTCGGTGGTAAGGGTGCAAACTTAGCTGAAATGACAAAATTAGGCTTGCCAGTACCACAGGGCTTCACAATTACAACAGAAGCTTGTACTCAGTATTACGAAGACGGAAGAAAGATTAACGATGAGATCATGGAAGAGATCATGGAAGCTATTACGAAGATGGAAGAGGTTACTGGAAAGAAATTCGGTGACACAGAAAATCCTCTGTTAGTTTCTGTTCGTTCTGGTGCTAGAGCTTCTATGCCAGGTATGATGGATACAATCTTAAACCTTGGTTTAAATGAAGAAGTAGTAGAAGTATTAGCAAAACAGTCTGGAAATCCTCGTTGGGCATGGGACTGCTACAGAAGATTTATTCAGATGTACTCTGACGTTGTTATGGAAGTTGGTAAGAAGTACTTTGAAGAACTTATCGACAAGATGAAAGAAGAAAAAGGCGTAAAATTAGACGTTGAATTAACAGCAGAAGATTTAAAGGCTTTAGCTGGACAGTTCAAGGATGAGTACAAAGAAAAGATCGGTTCTGATTTCCCATCTGATGCAAAAGAACAGTTAATGGGAGCTATCAAGGCTGTATTCCGTTCATGGGATAACCCAAGAGCAAACGTATATCGTCGTGACAATGACATCCCATATTCTTGGGGAACTGCTGTTAACGTACAGATGATGGCATTTGGTAACATGGGAGATGACTGTGGTACAGGTGTTGCATTTACACGTGACCCAGCTACTGGAGAAAATGGACTCTTCGGTGAATTCCTTACAAATGCACAAGGTGAAGACGTTGTTGCAGGTGTTCGTACTCCTATGCATATTTCCGAAATGGAAGAAAAATTCCCAGAAGCATTCGTACAGTTCAAGAATGTATGCAAGATTTTGGAAGAACATTATAGAGACATGCAAGATATGGAGTTTACTGTAGAACATGGTAAACTGTATATGCTTCAGACACGTAATGGTAAGAGAACTGCTCAGGCTGCATTAAAGATTGCTTGTGACCTTGTTGATGAGGGAATGAGAACAGAAGAAGAAGCTGTTGCAATGATCGATCCACGTAACCTTGATACACTTCTTCATCCACAGTTTGACGCAGCAGCATTAAAGGCTGCTACACCACTTGGCAAAGGTCTTGGCGCTTCTCCAGGAGCTGCTTGTGGTAAGATCGTATTCTCAGCAGAAGATGCTGTAGAATGGGCTGCAAGAGGTGAAAAAGTTGTTTTAGTTCGTCTTGAGACATCTCCAGAAGATATCACAGGTATGAAGTCTGCACAGGGTATCTTAACTGTTCGTGGTGGTATGACATCTCACGCAGCAGTAGTTGCTCGTGGTATGGGTTCTTGCTGTGTATCTGGATGTGGCGATATTGCAATGGACGAAGCAAATAAGAAGTTCACATTAGCTGGAAAAGAATTCCATGAAGGAGATCCAATCTCTATCGATGGAACAACAGGTAATATCTATGATGGAATTATTCCAACTGTAGATGCTACAATCGCTGGAGAATTCGGACGTATCATGGCATGGGCTGATAAGTACAGAACAATGAAGGTTCGTACAAATGCAGATACTCCAGCAGATGCTAAGAAGGCTCGTGAATTAGGAGCAGAAGGTATCGGTCTTTGCCGTACAGAGCATATGTTCTTTGAAGGCAACAGAATTGATGCATTCCGTGAAATGATCTGTGCTGAAACAGTAGAAGAAAGAGAAGCAGCTTTGGATAAGATTCTTCCAGAACAGCAGGGAGACTTTGAAAAGTTATACGAAGCATTGGAAGGTAACCCAGTTACAATTCGTTTCTTGGATCCACCTTTACATGAATTCGTTCCAACAGAAGAAGAAGACATTAAGAAGTTAGCAGATGCTCAGGGCAAGACAGTTGAGCAGATTAAGACAATTATTGACTCCTTACATGAATTCAACCCAATGATGGGTCATCGTGGATGCCGTTTGGCTGTAACATATCCAGAAATTGCTAAGATGCAGACAAAGGCTGTTATCCGTGCAGCAATCAATGTTCAGAAGGCTCATCCAGATTGGACAGTAGCTCCAGAAATCATGATTCCATTAGTTGGTGAAATCAAGGAATTAAAATACGTTAAGAAGTTTGTTGTAGAAACAGCAGATGCTGAAATCGCAGCAGCTGGTATTGATCTGAAGTATGAAGTTGGTACAATGATCGAAATTCCAAGAGCTGCTCTTACAGCTGATGAAATTGCTAAGGAAGCTGATTTCTTCTGCTTCGGTACAAACGACTTAACACAGATGACATACGGATTCTCCCGTGACGATGCTGGTAAGTTCTTAAATGCTTACTATGATGCTAAGATTCTTGAAAACGATCCATTCGCTAAGTTAGATCAAGTTGGTGTTGGTAAGTTAATGAAGATGGCAATCGAATTAGGTAAGCCAGTAAATCCAAACTTACACATCGGTATCTGTGGAGAACATGGTGGAGATCCAAGTTCCGTAGAATTCTGCCATAAGATTGGTTTAGACTATGTATCTTGTTCCCCATTCCGTGTACCAATCGCAAGATTAGCTGCTGCACAGGCTGCTATTAACAACAAATAAGAAGCGGTTTCGATGTTGTTGAGATATAAACCAATTTTTGCAAGAAATTTGTGTTAAACAAAAAAATAGACCCTGTGAGTCATTACGACTCACAAGGTCCTATTTTTTTGTCATTTAATAAGTATTTCTGTTAGTTCTATCTGCTAATGTACTCTATATTCATCCAGTGTATTCTTCAAATCATACATAACATTCGGGTCGGTTTCCTTTTCAAGAACCGTTTCCTCATAATAGAGGTCAAAGGCTTTTAGGTCGCCTTTTATATATCCGCCTTTGGTAATGAGATATTCCTCAATATCTTATTCAAGACGTCTTTTTTATAGTTGAATTCTGGTGTAATTATTTACTCACCGTCACTTAGCAATTTCAATTCTTCATCTATTGTTTTAAATAAAGAGGTGCGCATTTCTTCGATATGCTTCCTCATCTCACTCTGTTTAGATGTTTTAGCAGCATCGATATCAAAAAATGTAATCTTGAAAGAAATATACATTTTATAGTCGCTCATAAAGCTAAGATATCTTTCAAAACGTTTGTCGTTTATATAACCACTTTCTGCAAGTTGTAATATATGCTCATATTCGGTAAAAGGTTTATTTTGTAACGCCTGGACAATAGGGGAATTATTATTGGTATCATTAAAATCAATTTTAGGAACGATATACCTACGTATCATCTCATTGTTATCAAACAAAGAAATAGTATCTTTACAATTTTTGTATGATAATGACATCAATATGTGCGCTGTTCGTTTTGCATTAATTTCTTTTTCAACCTGTTTCTTGTCAATAACAAAGAAGGTAATTATATAAAGCAGAACAACAACGAAGGAGTTAAAGAAAATGCCAAACAAGTCGATATTTACATTGGTTATATTTATTCCCAACATTTTCGGCAAATTCACATAATCAGTTATGATGTACGATATGAGTAAAGCTACAAGAGATAGAATGGATATTTTCAATCCTTTTTTGTTCTTGTTCATATTTACCCCCCTTTTTTTCCTGTTAAAACCTCGTAAATGAGGAACTTTTTTATATGCGGTGAGTTTTTCAATGATGGTCTGTTTTTTTGGTAATTGCAAAGTTGAAGTCTACAACTTTAGCTCTATAATGGAAAAACTCATTAGCAAAATATTTCGAACGAAATACATGTAATACAGGAACCGTCATATGCTGAAATGCCATAAGAACCCTGTCTATCTCATCGATGAATTCCATAAGAACTGTGGATTTTGAACAGATTATCAATTAATAACAAAACGGAACATGAAGCAGATCCAAAAAATAAGCAAACGACGGTAAAATACTACTATATTTCAAGTATACAGTCAAAGATACCATACCCCTTGTATTATTAAGGATTGTGGCACTTGTGTTGCATTGAAACTGTCAAAGAGATTATACTACATCTCCTTTAATAATTCAATCATAACCAACAGGTGCGTAATGAACTACACCGTTATTTTCTGAGGTACATAACAAATTAGAAAGGAATTTTTACCGTGAGACTTTTTTGAGAAAAAATTGGGATAAAAATGGGACGGTTTTGGTACTGTTTTTTTCAAAACCTAGTATTCTGACTTTATCAGCATGCTGTTTTTGAAGAGATTTTCGACTTCTTTTTCGGAAAAATAGAGTGCATCCAGATTTGTTAATTCTGTCATTTTTTTGATTTTTGCATTAACAGACTGATTTCTGGAAATGTTGATGTAAGATCCATCTTTCCCTTTCACAACTCGGAAGTCACGCATAAATTCGATCAGATCGTAGGAATTGATTTTATTTTTAAGAAGGGCAGCGAAAGACATAGCTATGCTTTACCACTCTCTGTGGAACTGGTTAAATTATAATAAAAAACTTGCAAAACAGTGCGGATATGTTGTACTAAAGAAAATACTTTAATAAAGTGACTATTGGAGGGTGTATGGCAAGTAAGAAAATAACAAATATGGAAGTAAAAAAGGAAAATAGAAATAGAATATATCGTTATGTACGAAAAAGCGGCATTGTTTTAAATCCAGATATTGTATATGAATTAAAACTTAGTCTTCCAACGGTAACTTAGAATACAAAAGAGTTGATAGAAATGGGATTGATAAAAGAAAATGGTGAGTTGGAATCGACAGGTGGAAGAAAAGCAAAAGCATTGTCAATAGAACCAGACTTTAGGATGGCTGCTGGATTGGATATTACTAAAAACCATATTGGATTAGTCTTAACGAATTTGACGAGCGAAATATTAAGATATGAGAGGATATATTATCCATTTTAAGGTAGCAGTTATGAACGGAATCGGGGAAATAGGATTTGAAAAGAGAGATATTCCATAGCCGAAAGCAGATGAAGTACTTGTGAAATTAGAATATGTAGGTATTTGCGGTTCAGGTCTGCATTATTATGAAACTGGTGCAATTGGAGATTATGTAGTAGAACCGCCGTCTGTTCTGGGGCATGAACCAGGAGGTGTTGTTGTTGAGGTCGGAGCAAATGTTCAGCACTTAAAAGTGAGAGACAGGGTTGCATTGGAGCCAGGAAAAACGTGTGGACATTGCGGATTTTGTAAACAGGGAAAATATAATCTGTGTCCAGATGTTGTGTTTTTTGCAACTCCTCCAGTAGATGGTGTTTTTCAGAAATATGTGGCACATGAGGCTGAACTGTGTTTTAAGCTTCCAGAAAATGTAAGTACTTTAGAAGGAGCATTGATTGAACCACTGGTGGTTGGTTTTCACGCAGCTATTCAGGGAGATGCACATTTAGGTCAGAAGGCAGTTGTTATGGGAGCAAGATGTATCGGTGTGGTGTCTATGATGGCATTAAAAGCAAGAGGAATATCAGAAGTATATGTAGTTGATATTATGGAAAAGCGTCTGGAAAAGGCAATGGAATTGGGCGCAACTGGAGTAATTAATGGTGCAAAGGAAGATGTTTTGGAAAGAGTACAGCAATTAACAGATGGAAAAGGAATGGATCTAGTGATTGAAACTGCTGGTACTGAAATTACAACAAGACAGGCAATCCACATGGCAAAAAACAGTCTAATATTGTAATTGCTGTTTATATCAAATCAGGAGAGATGAATCTTTCAATGAGTTTAGTGTTGGATAAAGAACTTACATTTAAGACGGTTTTCCGCTATCGCCATATTTATCCGATGGCGATTGATGCAGTAGCAACTGGAAAGGTAGATTTGCAAGGAATTGTTACGGATGTTTTCACATTGGATGAGGCACAAAAAGCAATGGATTATAGTGTGAATAATAAAGCAGTTGACTTTTTTATTCTTTTGTGATATGCTCACAAACGTTAATATATGAGAACTCACCGCCGGGGAGTAGGAAACGTTGGATATCGTATCGTTAGGCCATAGAAGATACGAGGTTCGACGTTTTTTTGTAGGTAAGAATCAGGTAGGATGTGCAAGGAATAGGAGGAAAATTATGTTTCGTGAGATGAGACGAAAAAAACAACAATTATCCACAAAAGAATGTGTGGAAATTTTGAGAAAAAGAACGTCTGGAGTATTGGCTGTTTTCGGAGAGGATGGGTATCCATATGCGGTACCAATTAGTTATGTGTATGAAGATGGAAAAATCTATTTTCACAGTGCGAAGGCAGGCCATAAAATTGATGCGATCCAGCAAAATAGTAAAGTTTCTTTTTGTATTATTGACCAAGATCAAGTTGTGCCAGAAAAATATACTTCGTATTTCAGAAGTGTAATTGTTTTTGGAAAAGTACGCATTTTAGAAGACGATCAGGAAAAATATAAATCGATTGAACAGTTAGCCGTAAAATATGCACCAGATGACCGAGAGGAAGAGCGAAAAAAGGCGATTGAACAAGAGTGGAATGCATTTTGTATGCTGGAGTTGACAATTGAGCATATGACGGGCAAAGAAGCCAAGGAATTAGCAAAGAAAAATTGCTAATATAAAAAGAATCATATAGGTCTGCGTGCTACAATGCAGACCTATCATTCATCATTGGAAAGGAGTTCATTATGGAGAAATCAAATTGTTTTCAAGATTTTGTGAAATATTCTTCTTTGAATGTATTAGGAATGATTGGTTTGTCTTGTTATATATTGGCAGATACTTTTTTTGTATCCAAAGGGCTTGGTACAAACGGTCTGACTGCTTTAAATCTGGCAATTCCTATTTACAGTTTTATTCATGGAAGTGGATTAATGATTGGCATGGGTGGAGGGACAAAGTATTCCATTCAAAAGAGCCAGGGGAAAGATAAGGTAGCAAATAGTATTTTTTCGCATGTGGTTGCCATTGCTGCGATTTTTGCTGCTGTTTTTGTACTGATTGGTCTATTCTTTTCTGGTAATATTGTAACATTATTGGGAGCGGATGAAACAGTCTATCAAATGACAAAAACATATTTACAGGTTATTTTACTATTTGCGCCAGCTTTTTTAATGAATAATGTGTTGCTTTGTTTTGTACGTAATGATGGAGCGCCACAGTTATCGATGACAGCGATGATTACGGGAAGTTTGTCCAATATTATATTAGATTATGTATTTATTTTTCCATGTCAAATGGGAATTTTTGGTGCGGTATTTGCGACTGGATTGGCACCAATCATCAGTATGTTGATATTGTCTTCACATTTTATAAAAAAGAAAAACCAGTTTCATTGGATCAAATGTAGATTGGAAAGAAGAATGGCGGCGAGTATATGTTCCAGTGGGATTCCATCGCTAATTACGGAATTATCATCGGGAATTGTGATTATTGTATTTAACTCGATTATTTTAGGACTTGAAGGAAATGTAGGTGTAGCTGCATACGGTGTAATTGCAAACTTATCCCTTGTGATTATTGCAATTTACACAGGAATTGCTCAGGGAATTCAGCCAATTATGAGCCGCAATTATGGAGTAGGAAATCATCGAAATATCCAATTGATTTTAAGGTATGCCTTAATAACTATGCTGATTTTATCCGTTCTTGTTTATATGGGGGTATTTCTGGGAGCGGAACAGATTGCGGCAATTTTCAACAGCGAACGAAATGAGCTGCTGCAAACGATTGCAGTGGAAGGATTAAAATTATACTTTATTGCCTGTCCATTTGCAGGATTCAATATTATTATTTCTATTTATTTTACCTCTACGGAGTACCCAATTCCAGCAAATATTATTTCTATTTTAAGGGGATTTTTTGTTATTATTCCAATGGCATTCCTTTTATCCTCAATTGCTCAAATTACAGGAGTATGGTGTGCATTCCCAGCAACGGAATTGTTAGTAACAATTGTCGGAGTTATCTTTTTTGTTATGAGTAAAAAATTAAGAAAAAGGAGAGTAAGATACAAATAAACGGAATGGAAAGAATTATTATAAGTATACGGTTACGTTTCATACAGGAGTTACAAATAAACTCTTGTGAATTAGAAAAACTAATGGTATATTTAATTTAATGGGGTGATTCTGTTTATGGATATAAGGATTTTGAAATATTTTTTAATTGTTGCAAGAGAAGAAAATATTACAAGGGCGGCAGAAATTTTACATGTTACGCAGCCGACTCTTTCTCGGCAGCTGATGCAGTTGGAGGATGAACTGGATGTTAAATTATTTAAAAGAACGAATCATAGTATTCGGTTGACTGAGGACGGGATGCTTCTAAAAAGACGGGCACAGGAGATTGTTTCATTGGCAGAGAAGACAAAAAAAGAGTTTCGCCATAAAGAAGAAGCCATCTCAGGTGAGATTACAATTGGAAGTGGGGAGACGAAGAGTGTACATATATTGGCTGAAATGATTGCAAAGTTCCGAGAACAATATCCAATGGTTCAGTATGACTTTTATACCGCCAATGCAGACGATATTAAAGAACGATTGGATAAGGGAATTTTGGATATAGGATTATTGACGGAGCCAGTGGATATTTCAAAATATAATTTTATTCGTTTGAAAAAACGGGAAAAATGGGGAATTTTGGTTCGGAAAGATTCGGAACTTTCTAATAGAGAAAATGTCGCACCAGAGGATTTGTTAAATATTCCATTGCTTCTGGTGAAGCGTCCACTTGTAAAAAATGAATTGGCTGGCTGGTTTGGCGATTATTACGATCAAATTCAGGTGGTTGGAACGTATAATTTAATCAATAATGCAGCAGTTATGGTAGAAAAGAGAATAGGAGCAGCGCTTTGTTTTGATCTTGGAAATAGCTACGATAACCTACAATTTATTCCGCTATCCCCATCCATAGAAACGGGAGCAGTCCTTGTCTGGAAAAAGAATCAGATTGTTTCGCAGACGACATATCGGTTTATTGAATTTCTGAAGAAATACAAATTATGAATAACTGATAAAATAGAATAGGTATTAGACACAGAGAAATATAAGATGTTATGATTATAGATGTCCAAATGGGCATCTATTTTTTATCTTATAAGAAATAATATTCTAAATGAAAGCATTTGACGACTCTGTGAGATAAAAAGCATCAGGATGGGAGTGATAGAGATGACAATGAAAGAAGCGAATGAAACATATCAAATTCCACTGGATATTTTGAAACAATATGAAAAATGGAATTTATGTAAAGGAACGAAAAAAGTTACTGGAATGTGGCAGTATGATGATGGAGATTTGGAACGTCTGGGAACGATTGTGACACTATATGAGATTGGATTTTCAAATAATGAAGTAGAACACTATATGAGATTATCCGTATGTGAAACGGATACGACAGAAAAAAGAATGCAGATTTTAACGCAGAAGAGAGAACAAATGTTAGATAAAATCCATTTCTATGAAAAACGGTTGGAACAATTGGACTATCTTCGCTATTCTATTGACAAAATTACTCATACAAAATATAATTAACTTTAAAGTAAATTACTTTTGTTTCACTTATTGAGCCTGATTACAACAGCTATATGGGACTTATTTTTGAGAGAGTCTGCACGGATTATCTTAGCGTGAAAAATGCAATGGGCGAACTGCCGATATTGTTTACTTCAATCGGAAGATGGTGGGGAACGAATCCTGTTACTCACGGTCAGGAAGAAATTGATCTGGTTGCAAACGACGGAAAGGATTATATTTTCGGCGAGTGCAAATGGCGAAATGAGAAGCTTGACCTCTCCGTTCTTCGTGAACTGAAAGCAAAGGCTGATATATTCAGCAAGAACAGAAACAGCACTTATTATATGCTTTTTTCAAAATCGGGATTTACCGAAGCTGTAATAAACGAAGCAAAGTCCGACAGCAGTATTATGCTTGTGGATTTGGATGAGATTATGAATTTCTGATATAATAATAAACCGCCCGACTGCCCTGAAATATTTCACAAATTATAATTGTGGGATTTGTGAAATATAGAGAAAATGAGGAAAATGGTATTAGTAAGATTGACTTATTCTGGGGATTATGTTACTCTATGGAACAGGAAAAGGATAGTGATTGTGTAAACAAGCTAGACCTATATATAGAAATATAACTAAAAGTTTCCGCTTTTGGCTATTTTTCTGTATATAGGTTTTTTTATTTGTAAGAGGAAGGAGGAGATTCTACATGAAAATTGATGATGGAATGTTGTAAGGGTAGCATGTTATGCTGAGAATCTTGCTCTAAAAGAGAAAATGGCAAACCCATCCCCAGTTGTTGTCCAGTTAAGAATAAAGAAATTTATAGAATTTTAAAGTAAAAAAACAGGTAGTATTTGGTACTACATGCGAATACTAGGAGGAATATTTTGTGAAAAAGATGGTTAAAAAATTGTTTCGTTTATATGTACTGTAATAATTATGATAACATTGCCAGTGTATGCTAATGGGAGTGCTCTTGCCCATACACTATTAGTGGATGAGGACTCTTTTTCTATTAAAGTTAATGGTTCTGAGTACTTATTTATTGATTATATAAATGATACTATTACACGTGGAGTACTGAATGATGAAAAAAATAAATTAATACTTTATTATCTAGATGGAAGAGTTTCTGTGCTAACGAAAGCCGAAGATGAAAATATTTATCGAGACGGAAAATTGTATTTAGAAAAAGATGCCAGGAATTTTCCTTCAACTTGTTCTATTCCCGCTGGTTATGAACGAGCTAATACATATAGAACGAAACAATCTGTTTATGGGGATGTTGCATCGATTGCGCTCTCAATTATATCTTTAATAGGGGGACCAATAGGTGTGGCATCTGGAATAGCTGGTATCATTGTTTCTTTGAAAGGAATGGTGGAAAATGAGGTATATATTGAAATAACTCAATATGTTCATAAAAGCATTTACAAATATTATAATGTAACTCGGTTTTATAGAGATTCGGCTTATACTGATTTAATAAAAACTGTAGAAAGTGGGCCATATGATGTATTCCCGTACTAAAATTTTTTTAATTATCTCGATTATTATTTGGTTTAGTGTACTTGTGTTAAGTATGCTCAATTATTTAAAAAGACCATCTCCACTTATAGTTGTTATATGTATCATGTGCTTTATAAACTTAGTATGTTTGATATATCGTCTTTACAAGAAGTAATTATCCTTTTTATTGCAAATGATAAGACTTCATCGTTCTAGTAAAGATAGGGGAGAAAAGTTTTATAAGATCAGGGGTGAAGATTCCAAAAGGTTTTTTTAGTGCATAGGAGGAGTAGAAAATGAGAATTTTCAAAATTCTAAATAACAATGCGGCGGTTGTTCGGGATGGAAAAGGACAAGAAAAGATTGTTATGGGAAAGGGAATTTGCTTTAAAAGAAAGGTTGGAGAAGAAATTGCACAAGAGGTAATTGACAAAACATTCTTTCTTAAAACATCGGAAGCAAACAGCAAGTTTCAAACGTTAATTCAAGATGTTCCAATGGAACATATTATGCTTGGAGAAGAGATCATTTCAGAAGCGAGAGTACGTCTGAATAAAAAATTGAATGATATGATTTATATTTCTTTAATTGATCATGTGCATACTTCGATTGTTCGTTGTCAGGAGGGAGTTTTTGTAAAAAATGTACTGTTATGGGATATAAGGAGATTTTACAAAGAGGAATTTCAAATCGGTTTATGGGCGTTGGAGCGAGTTTGGGAAGTTTGTCAAGTTCGTTTGCCAGAAGATGAAGCGGGGTTTATTGCGCTGCATATTGCAAATGCACAGATGGACGAGCAAGTCATGCATGATATGTATGAGATTACTCGTGTGATGCAGGAAGTTGTTAATATTGTTAAATACTTCTTTCAGGTTGAATTTGATGAAGATGATGTTTACTATTATCGTTTTATTACGCACTTAAGATTTTTTGCGAAGCGGTTGGTAGAAAAGAAGATTTATCGTGATGAAGAAAATGATGATTTATTAGATGTAATTAAAGAGAAGTATCAGAATGCATATCGCTGTGTAGAAAAAATTACACAGTTTATTCATAAAAAATATCATTATGATCTTTCCAAAGAGGAGCGCTTATATTTAACGATTCATATTGAAAGAGTAATAATGAAAACAAAAAAATAACTTGTATGCCAGGATGGTGACATTAAGTTGGCCAAACCTTCATAAATATAAAACTTTATAATTGGAGGAATGAATATGGGTAAGTATGAAAGTCTGGCAAAAGAGATTGTCAAGAACGTAGGAGGAAAGGAGAACGTCAGCAGTCTGACACATTGTATTACAAGACTTCGCTTTAAGTTAAAAGATGAGAGTAAAGCAAACGACCAAGTAATCAAAGATATGGACGGCGTAGTTACGGTTATGAAAAGCGGTGGTCAATACCAAGTTGTAATTGGAAATCATGTGCCAGAAGTATACGCAGATGTCATGCCATTGCTTGGAATGGAAGAGGGAAGTGCCGATCGTGCAGAAGATGCTCCATCGGGAAATTTGTTTAATCGAGCAATTGATATAATTTCAGGTATTTTCCAGCCAATTTTAGGTATTATGGCAGCCTGTGGTATGGTAAAGGGATTAAATGCATTGTTTGTAGCGCTTGGATGGTATCCAGAAACTTGTGGAGGATATTTAGTATTAAATGCAATTGGGGATGGATTATTTAATTTTCTGCCATTGTTTTTAGGTTACACAGCAGCAAAAAAATTTAATTTAAAACCAATGATTGGTTTAGTAATCGGTGCAATTATGTGTTATCCAACGATTCAAAACACTGCGTTGTCTAATGGAGGAGAAGCCCTTTATACGCTGTTTTCCGGTACGATGTTTGAATCAAAAGTTTACACAGACTTTTTTGGAATTCCACTCATTGCAATGGATTATACGGGAACGGTAATTCCAGTTATTTTTGTCGTATACTTTGCGTCGAAATGCGATAAGTTTTTCAGCAAGTTTATTCCAGATTTAGTAAAATTTTTCTTTGTACCAATGTTGACATTGTTAATTTCGATTCCAGTTGGTCTTTTAATTCTGGGTCCAGTTGCAACCTTTGCTTCTAAGATTATTGCAGAAGCAGTTATGACAGTCCGAAACTTCAGTCCATTGTTGGCAGGAGCAATTGTAGGTCTTACATGGCAAATTTTAGTTATTTTTGGTTTACATTGGGGCTTTATTCCAGTTTATATTAATAATATTCAAATGAATGGTTTTGATAATGTTATGATGCCATTCTTTGCCTGTACTTTTGCTACATCGGCGGTTGTATTGGCAATCTTCTTTAAGACAAAAAATAAACAATTAAAAGAAATGGCATTGCCGAACTTTATTTCTGGTATTTTTGGTGTTACAGAGCCAGCAATTTATGGTATTTTACTTCCATTGAAAAAACCATTTATTATTAGTTGTATTATAGGAGGAATTGGTGGAGGATTTTATGGAGCATTGAATTTCCGTAAGTTTTCGATGGGAGGAATGGGAATTTTTGAACTTCCAGCCATGATTGAGCCAGATGGAAGTATGGGAAATTTAATTGTTGCACTTGTAGGAATTGCTATTACGATGATTCTTGCATTTATTGTAACGATGATTTTATACAAAGAGGAAACTCCAAAACAGGAAGAAAAAGAAACTTTGATTACAGAGAAAAAACAGCAGGAATCTTGCGAAAATAAAATGGTAAAACAATTAGAAATAGCAAGTCCAATCAAAGGAACCGTATTAAAATTAGAAAAAATGAAAGATGACGCATTTGCATCTGGAGTACTTGGAAAAGGAGCAGCAATTATACCAGAAGAGGGAAACGTGTATGCACCAGCCGACGGCGTAATTACGGCATTGTTTCCAACACTTCATGCGATTGGAATGCAGGCAGATAACGGATTAGAATTATTAATTCATATTGGATTGGATACAGTGCAATTAAATGGAGAAGGATTCCGGGCAATGGTAAAACAGGGGGATCGAGTAAAGAAAGGACAGCTTCTGGTTACATTTGATAAAGAATTTATTGAGAGTAAGGGATTCTGTTTGGAAACTCCTGTATTGGTTACGAATTCAGATGATTTCCTGGAAGTGATTGAGACGAAGCAGACAGAAGTTTCTCCAGGGGATTGTTTCATTACGGTGTTACAGTAAGGAGGTGGATGTATGGGATTTCCAAACGATTTTTTATGGGGCGGAGCTACGGCAGCAAATCAATGTGAAGGCGGTATTTTTGAAGACGGAAGAGGGTTAGCCAATGTGGATGTATGCCCAGCAGGAGCCGATCGAAATGCGGTGATTACAGGCCGCATGAAAATGCTGGAATTGGATAATAAGCATATCTATCCAGCGGCAGAGGCGATTGACATGTATCATCATTTCCGAGAAGATATCCGTTTATTTGCAGAAATGGGATTTCGTGTATATCGAATGAGCATTGCGTGGACAAGAATTTTTCCAAATGGGGATGAAGAAAACCCAAATGAAGCAGGAATTCGCTTCTATGAGGAAATATTCAAAGAATGCCGCAAATACCAGATTATGCCTCTTGTCACAATTTCCCATTTTGATTGTCCGATTGGTTTGATAAAGAAATATGGAGGATGGAGAAATCGAAAGATGATTGATTTCTATCTCCATTTATGTGAAGTATTATTTAACCGCTATAAAGAATATGTAACTTACTGGCTGACATTTAATGAAATTAATATGATCTTACATGCGCCATTTATGGGAGCAGGAATTTATTTTGAAAAGGGAGAGAACGAAGAACAAGTTAAGTATCAGGCGGCACATCATGAACTAGTTGCCAGTGCGTTGGCAACGAAGCTGGCTCATGAAATCAATCCAGAAAACAAAATTGGATGTATGTTTGCAGCAGGGGCGGCCTATCCATATTCTTGTAATCCAAAGGATGTTTGGGAAGCCTTAGTAACGGATCAGGAAAATTATTTCTTTGTCGATGTACAGGCAAGAGGATATTATCCAAATTATGCAATCAAACGTTTGCATAAGAAAGGAGTATTTCCATTGATGGAGGACGGGGATGAGGAAATATTAAAATCCTATCCAGTCGATTTTATTTCTTTTTCGTATTATAATAGCAGGTGCATTGCAGCGCCAGGAGAAAAAACGGAAATCGCAGAAGGTAATCTATTTCGTTCTGTGAAAAATCCTTATTTAACGTTTAGTGAATGGGGATGGCCAATTGATCCATTGGGACTTCGTATTACATTAAATCAAGTGTATGACCGCTATCAGAAGCCAGTTTTTATCGTAGAAAATGGGTTAGGGGCGTTGGATCAACCAAATAAAGACGGATTGATAGAGGATGATTACCGGATTGAATATCTTCGAGATCATATTTTGGCAATGCGTCAGGCAGTAGAAGAAGATGGTGTAGATTTAATCGGTTATACGTCATGGGCTCCGATTGATTTAATTAGTGCAGGTACAGGAGAAATGCGAAAGAGATATGGATTTATCTATGTGGATAAACAAGAGGATGGCTCAGGAAGTTTGATGCGAAGCAAAAAGAAATCATTTGAATGGTATAAGCACGTAATTGAAACAAATGGAGAATGCTTATAATAAGCAATCATAGAGGAAAAAAGTACTTAGAGTATAATTGTCATTGGTAGTAGAGTAGAAGGAGGGAGAATTCTCCCCTCTTCTACTCGATTTTTTAACAAAAATAATGGCCTAAATTAAAGTGTTAAAGTGATAAGTTTATAAAAATTCTATTGTGTTAGCATGAGTATTATATATTTATAT
>OERR01000188.1_pt1 | contig 16175 bp, 10 predicted proteins | sample 1540051 | NCBI WGS metagenome assembly OERR01 (sample SAMEA3891884, study PRJEB23780) | metagenome | biome: terrestrial biome; feature: animal house; material: Caecal content | place: Italy | collected 2015-05-05 | reverse complement strand
GGACAGTATTGATTTTGAAGATTTGTCAAATCTAAAATTTGTGCGTGGTGTGCGGGATTTTTTCTCCATGGAGCATCATCTGGAAAGAGTCAGTATGGGTGTGATCGATAACGAAAAGCTAAATCATGTTGCATATAGCAACAGTGATCATCTCACGATCGACCTTTTGCTGCATTCGGATGTATGCAGTCTGGGACTGGACTTTATGCATGAACCGTATGCACAGTATACCATTAAGCCGCTTTCCATTAACGGCTGTGAACCGTTTTTGCAGTTGGGCTATGTATTCAATCCAGAGCGCACGCTGTCAACACAGGCAAAATGGATTGTTGAGCATTTTTCCAAAATGCTGTAAGTCGAAAAGTATGCTATAACGATTTGTTATGGAACTCTATGCAAATTTTCCCTCTGGTAAGCTTTTGCTAACTGATATATAATGTACCCCGTTGGCAAAACAACTTATTTTATTGGAGGGAAATATGAAAAAACGATTGGTGGCCGCTTTGATGAGCGGCGCGATGCTGCTCAGCGTGCTGGGTGGCTGTGGACAAAATGATGCAAATACAGTAGATGCGCAGACAGAAGAAAAGACTGAACTGATATTTGTCAACTATCGTGATATCCGCGACCTGAATCCGCATCTCTATGCGGGCGAGATGTATGCACAGAGCATGCTCTATGATACTCTGGTCAGCATAACGGATGACGGATATGAGGGGTGTTTGGCTGAAAGCTGGGAGATCAGTGAGGACGGAAAGATCGTTGATGTGGAAAATGAGGCAGGCGTTGGCTTTATCAACCAGCCGATTACCGGAAAACTGGAACTGACCAAGACAGACGTTGCGGATGGGAAACCCCTTCCAAACGCCGGATTCCGGATTAAAGACGAAGATGGAAATATCGTTGCCACAGGCGTAACAGATGAGAACGGGATCGCCACCTTTACCCTGCGGTATGGAAAATACACCTATCAGGAGTACAATGCGCCGGAAGGCTATGAGATTGATGAGTCCGAATACGCCTTTGAGATCAAGGAAGACGGACAGATCGTAAAAGCTACCATGACCAATGAGAAGATTCCAGAAGAACTGATCACGACACCGAAGACCGGGGATGACAGCAGGCCGGGCCTGTGGATCGGGTTATCTGCCCTGTCCGGAGCAGGCGTGGTAGCCTTTGGTATTCTGACCGCAGTAAAAATGAGGAAAAGGAAGGAGGAAGATAAGGCATGAACGCAAAGATGTGGATCACGGTCATCTTAGTGGCATTTATCGCAGGAGCCTTGATCTGGCTGAATCTGCGGAACCGGAAGAAATAGACAGAACGTGACAGGAGGCGGCGGGAAGCCGCCTCTTTACATAACAGGCGAAAGGAGATGAAAAAATTGGCACAGATTAACCATAAGGCTGTCCGTTCCCTCTCAAAGCTGATGGAGGCGGGATTTGACAGTGAAAAAGCAGTCTTAAATATGACAATGGATGATATTTTGTCTCTGCCGGGGATCACAGTGGCAGAAATCGGGATGATCAATGAGATCCAGAAAGCAGTAAAAGCCGGGAAATTTATCACATTTTTGGGAGGAGGGGAGATATGAGCAGTGGAAACATGATCTGCTTTACAGACAGCCGGGGGAACCCGCTTTTTTCACTTCCGGACAGTTCTTTTTTGTGTCTGGAGTATGGAAACGGGGACAGCTCCTGCGCATTTTGCCGTTACCACAGCGAGGAACAGGTAGAAATAGACGGAAAGTGCAGGAATATCCGTCAGTTTGCAAAGCAGATGGAGAAGAATGGAATCCGGTATCGGCCCATGAGTGAGAAAAAGAGGAAAGGAGTCAGAACACATGGCAAGATATAACGCAATGGAAGAAACCTTTACAGAAGTCCGGGTGTTAGGGAAACCAGCCCTTTTTCATGATCTGAGGATTGACCGGAGTACCGTACCAAAAGGGCTGTATTTATATGAAGTGCGGCATGATGATGAAGGGTGGGGAGATCCGGTGCAGATTGCAAAGGGGATCATGGTCAATCATTTTGGTTCTATTATTACCCGTGAACCGATCAGACTGCCACCGCACGGGTATTTAGATATTGATCCGGAAAAGGACTGGGATTTTTGTGATGGAGATTGCCGCACAATCCGGGAGGTTATGGAAAAATACCCACCTGCCAGACAGAAAGAAAAAGAACAGGAACGATAGGAGGGGGAAGAGGTGGCAAAGAAGAAATATGACCTGATCACAGACCTGTATGCGGAGGCAGTGAAGCAAGTCACAGCCAGTCCGGAAAACTGGATGTCTTTCCTACGCTCTGCCTGCCGGAACTTCCGTCTGCCTTTTGATGAACAGATCTTGATCTATGTGCAGCGTCCGGAGGCGTCCGCCGTGCTGCCTATGAAAGTCTGGAATGAGAAGTTTGGGCGGTGGGTAAAGCGGGATTCCAAAGGGATCGCCGTTTTTGACAAGGACAGCCCGAAACTGAGATTGAAATATTATTATGACGTTTCCGATACGCAGGAAGGGCGTTACCGCCGCCTGCTCCGTCCAGTGCCATTGTGGGAAGTGCCGGAAGAATATCAGCAGGATGTGCGGGAAACCCTTGCCAATGCTTTTGGTGTGGATGAGACAGTGACAGGATTTGCGGAAACCATACTGGAGGCGGCAAAGATTGCGGCAGAAGATAACCTTGCGGATTATCTGCCGGACCTACTCTCAGAACGAAAGAACAGCTATCTGGAAGAGGTGGACGAGTACAGCGTGGAGGTGGAGGCCCGTCAGCTTTTATCGGCCAGTGTTGCTTATATGGTCATGGTACGGTGCGGCGTGGATACTGACTTGTACCTGGACACAGAGGACTTCCGGAATATCACGGATTTTAATACGCCGGAAATGGTCAACCTGTTTGGCGTTGCGGCCAGTGATGTGGCGGAAATGGCATTATCCGAGATTTCCGATACGGTCAATAAGCTGAGAAAGGCAGAGAGAAAGAAAAATCGCACCTTTGCCGGGAAAGAGGCAGGCCGATATAATGAAAGCGAAAACAGAGAACAGATTACAGAAAGGGGCGTTACACATGAGAGCGATCACATACAGCAGACAGGGCGATTATCTTCTTCCGGATCTGACCGTGCCGGACGAACCGGAAGTACACCGTGGGAAGTACGCTTCTCTCCGTCAGACTTATCTGAAAAATTACCGGTACGGGATGTATCTGAACCTGCTGACAAAAGGAGAACTGAACCGACATCTGAACAAAGTACAGAGGGAGGCACAGGAGCGGATGGAAGTCCTGACCAGACAAATGAAAGCAGCATGGGGCGTGACAGAGGAACTGAAAGCGAAAGACCAGATGGCGTGGGTACAGCAGATGAACAACATCCGGCAGGCAGCGGAAGAGATCGTGATGAAAGAGCTGATCTACAGCTAACCGGACAGGAACCGCAGTCGGAAGAGGAAAGGCAGGAACCGACTGCAGAGCCACAGCCAACGGTGGCAGAACAACAGACATTTTTGGAAGAACTGGCAGGAGAGGAATCTCCTGCTTTTTCTATGCCACAGGAAATCATCGACCATGCACTGCAGATGGGGTCTTCCTTTGAACATGGCAAATACAGAATTTACTCCTATTTTCTGCAAGGACACAGCAATAAGGAGAGAGCAGATTTTTTAAAACAGGAATACGGGATATGGGGATCAGGATCGGACTATTTAGGAGAAAAATTTAACCGGGGAACCAGTGCAAAAGGGTATTTTATCAAATGGAAAGACTATGAAACTACCCTGAAATGGACAGCGGTTGCAAAACGGATCGAGGAACTGATTTCTGTCGGACGGTATATGACAGAAAAGGAACTGGAGTATATCCCGGAGTATGAAAAAGGAGTTCTGTCGAGAGGTATTTATAACTTTTTCTATCATCAGCCGGAGACGTTTTTACGTCCGTATCCGTATGGCTCAGATTATCATAGAGCGATAGACCAGATCCGTCCGCAGCTTGATGATCCAAACCGGGTAAAAGAAATCCTTTCCATGATGGAAGAGGTTCTTGCGGGAACCGCAGATTACGATCAGCGATACCCGTCCATGAAACAGGCATATAAAGACCTTACGGATTATCAGGACGGAGCGTTCAGTCTATTTACTCCGATACCAGCCGAAAGAGAAAACATGCAGGCTCCCCCGGAGCCTGTTCCGGCACAGAGCCGGGAGGAGGTTCTGGCCGGACGTCTCAATGCGTTTTACCAGTCGTATGACTGGTATGAATATCAGGATACGATTGAAGTGGGAGAGACACAGGAAGATATTCTGCGCCAGTTGCAGGAACAGTTGGCCGATCCCCAGTCCGTGCAGGAAATTTACAGCTATCTGATCAGTGTCCGGGAAGGGATGGACACGGAGGATGAAAACTATTCCGAAGTGTCTGAACTGATCGCCGGGATTGCGGACTTACCGGCCATGAATCCGCCTTATGACCTGCAGGTGGATACGATTGTCACAATAGGCACAAAAGAATATTCCATTGACTTTATCTCCGATGAGATGGTGGTTCTGCGTGACCAGATGTATCCGCTTTTCACAGAGGAAATGCCAAGAGAGGTGTTTGACCGCCGGGTACGGGAAAATCCGGCGAATGATCATCTGAAGGTATACAGGAAACCATCAGAGGAACCAGCCGAAAAAGACAGGGAGGAACCGGCTGCCACACAGGAAATGGCGCAGGAGCAGGAGGACGGATTTACCGGAATAAAACCGGAGGACAATCCTTTTGAGAAGGAACCGGAAGAAGTTCTGGAGGATCTGGCCCCGGCATGGACACAGAAGAAACCTGCCGGGAGGGTAAGAGGGTTTGATCCGCACCCGGAGATTCCCCAGGAGAGCCGCAGCCAGTATCGGATCACGGATGAGCATTTAGGGGAGGGAACCGCAAAAGAAAAGTTCCGTGCCAACATCATGGCGATCCAGCTATTGAAGAAGTGTGAGGAAGAAAACCGCTTTGCTACGCCAAAGGAACAGGAGATCCTTTCCGGATATGTTGGCTGGGGCGGCTTATCTGACGCTTTTGACGAGACGAAATCTTCCTGGTCAACGGAATATCTGGAATTAAAGACGGTCCTGACAGAGGAAGAGTATGCTGCGGCGAGACAGTCCACGCTGACCGCCTTTTATACGCCGCCGGTGGTCATCAGCGCCATGTATCAGGCGTTGGAGAACATGGGCTTGAAATCCGGGAACATTCTGGAGCCAAGCTGCGGAACGGGAAATTTTATCGGACGGAAACCGGAGAGTTTGTCTGACTGCAAGGTTTACGGTGTGGAGATCGACAGCATTTCCGCCCGGATCGCACAGCAGCTTTACCAGAAATCCACTATTGCTGCCCAGGGATTTGAGAACGCAGATCTGCCAGACAGCTTTTTTGATGTGGTCATAGGAAATGTGCCGTTTGGAAGTTATAAGGTGTTGGACAGGAAATACGATAAGTACAACTTTCTGATCCACGACTATTTTATCGCAAAATCCATTGACAAGACGAGGCCGAAAGGTGTGCTTGCACTGATCACGTCCAACGGGATCAGCGGCGGGACAATGGATAAGCGGGATGACCGGGTGCGGAGATATATCGCCCAGCGGTGCGACCTGTTAGGGGCGATCCGCCTGCCAAACAATGCTTTCCTTGCCAATGCCGGTACAGAGATCAATACGGATATTCTCTTTTTCCAGAAGCGGGAGACGCCGAGAGACTTAAATGTGGATCTGCCGGACTGGGTGGAAGTGGAGAAGATCTATGAAAATGACCATGTGAATGAACAGGGCGAGAGCCGACACCGGGTGGTCAGTATCAATCCCTATTTTCAGCAGCACCCGGAAATGGTACTGGGCGAGCAGGAGATCGTGTCCGGGCCTTATGGCCCTCAGTTGATCTGCAAACCCTATCCGGACAGGGATTTCAAGGAACTTCTGGAGCAGGCAGTCGAAAACCTTGAGGCGGAGATCACGGATTATGAGGTGGAGGAGCTGGTGGAGGAAGAGGACCATTCGATCCCGGCTGATCCTTTTGTGGCAAACTTTTCCTATACGGTTTATGACGGGAAGATCTATTACCGGGAAAACAGCCGCATGAAACCGGTGGAACTGTCCGTGACAGCGCAGAACCGTGTGAAAGGCATGATTGCTATCCGGGACTGTACCAGAGAGCTGATCACTTATCAGGCGGAAGGGTATCCGGATGAAGAGATTGAAAGACAGCAGAAAAAGCTGAACCATTTGTATGATCTGTTCCAGAGAAAGTATGGACTGCTGAATTCCAGGGCAAACAGTATGGCGTTTTCTGATGACAGCAGTTACCCTCTTCTCTGTTCCCTTGAGATTGTGGCAGAGGACGGAACGCTGGAACGGAAGGCGGATATGTTCACGAAACGGACCATCAAGCCTCACGAGACGGTAACGAAAGTGGATACCGCAAGTGAGGCTTTATCTTTGTCTCTCTCCGAAAAAGCCTGTATAGATATGGAGTATCTGTGTTCCCTGACCGGGAAAAGCGCCGGGGAGGTGGAAGAAGAACTAAAAGGCGTGATCTTCCGTCTGCCGGAGTCTGAGGGCATGGAGCAGCCCCGGTTTGTATCTGAGGACGAATACCTTTCCGGCAACGTGCGTCAGAAACTTCGGGAGGCGAAACGTGCGGCGGAGATCTCCGAGGTGTACCGGAGCAATGTGGAGGCACTGGAAAAAGTGCAGCCAAAGGATCTGACCGCTTCTGAGATCAGTGTCCGGCTGGGAGCTACATGGATACCGGAATCGGATATTGCCGACTTTATGTTTGAACTATTGCAGACGCCGAATTATTCCCAGTGGAAGATCAAAGTCCATTTCTCCCGACATACCGGGGAATGGAATATCGAAGGGAAGAGCATGGACCGGGGAAATCCCCGTGCCAATAATACCTATGGCACGAACCGGGTAAATGCTTATAAGATCATAGAGGATACGCTAAATCTGCGGGATACCCGTGTGTTTGACTATGTGGAGGATGAGGAGGGAAAACGTAAGCCAATCCTGAACAGAAAGGAAACCGCCATTGCACAGGGAAAGCAGGATCTGATCAAGCAGGCGTTCCAGGAATGGATCTGGAGAGATCCGGAGCGCAGACAGAGGCTGACCGCAGATTATAATGAGCAGTTTAATTCCATCCGCCCAAGGGAGTATGACGGGAGCCATCTGCATTTCTATGGTATGAACCCGGAAATTACTTTGCGGAAACACCAGAAGGACGGCGTGGCCCGGATCATTTACGGCGGGAATACGCTGCTGGCCTATGTGGTGGGCGCAGGAAAGACCTATACGATGGTGGCGGCTGCGATGGAGTGCAAACGGTTGGGGCTGTGCAATAAATCTATGGTCGTGGTGCCAAATCACATCATCGAGCAGTTCGCCGCTGAGTGGCTCCAGTTATATCCGGCAGCCAATATTCTGGTGGCAACAAAAAAGGATTTTGAGAAGAAAAACCGGAAAAAGTTCTGTGGGAGGATCGCTACCAGCGATATAGACGCTGTGATCATCGGGCATTCTCAGTTCGAGAAGAGCCCATTAAGTGTGGAGCGGCAGGAGCATATGCTGGAGGAGGAAATTAGTGAAATCATGGAGGGGATTGCTGAGGCAAAGAAGATCCAGGGGAGCCGCTTTACGGTTAAGCAGATGGAGCGGACAAAGAAATCACTGGAAACACGTCTGAAACGGCTCCATGACCAAAGCCGGAAAGATGATATGATCACGTTTGAGGAACTGGGCGTAGACCGTTTGTTTGTGGATGAGGCGGACGGCTATAAGAACCTTTACCTGACAACCAAGATGCGGAATGTGGGAGGGGTCGCACAGACCGAAGCGCAGAAATCCTCTGATATGTATATGAAATGCCGCTATCTGGATGAGATCACGGGAGGAAAGGGGGTAATCTTTTCAACAGGAACACCGGTCAGCAATTCTATGGTAGTGCGCCCGTAAGGGGCTGTAATAATCTTACCTTGAGCAAGTAATAGGGCAAGGTATCAAAGCGGAATAATCCGCACCCTATCGTCACCCGACTTATCCAAAAGGGGAAACCCGATGGGGAGTGTAGCATGTCGGAGGGCACGAAACACGGAAACTTCCAAAGTGTTTGCGTGGTAGTGGCGAAAAGTTATGAATAAGGATGAAAGCTAAACTGCCTGAATGACAGTCGGAGATTGGGCAAAATGTTGCTCCATGCGTAAGGAAGTTATACTCGCATGTACTCTGGTGGATATGAGTCGGCCATGCGTATCCACAAGATACCCAGAGTAAATCAGCCATAGGATAATGGAAAACGACGAACGTCACATCCGAAATCATAACAGGCTTATGTTATTACAGTTCTAAACGGGGATTGCCTAAGGTAAAATGCCGAAAATCGGCTATGAGTGCTATGAGAAAAGTGACTCTGAATATTTACTATGGCAACAGAGTCTCCGTAGTAGTCCGAGGACGGGAAAGCCGTCCACATGGCGAAGGGAGACAGTCTTTCTTCAATACAAATAATAAGGAAAGGTGCGTGAGGCATTATGAGAAGTCCCGAAAATGTATTGAAAAGTTTAAGTGAAAAAGCAAAAAACAAAGAGTACAGGTACGAGAGATTATACCGTAACCTGTACAACCCAGAGTTCTATCTGCTTGCATACCAGAATATTGCGACCTCTCAGGGGAGCATGACGGCAGGTGCAGACGGATTCACTCTTGACGGTATGAGCATGGAGCGCATTGAAAAGCTCATTCAGAAGCTGAGAGACCACTCATACCAGCCGAACCCTGCAAGGCGTGTTTATATTGCGAAGAAAAACAGCAGTAAAAAGCGCCCATTGGGGATTCCGTCAACGGACGATAAACTGTTACAGGAAGTTGTCCGTATGATACTTGAAGCAATCTATGAGCCGACATTCTCTGATAATTCACATGGTTTCAGACCGAAAAGAAGTTGCCACACAGCGTTAAAAGAAATCGTAACGCTGTTCACTGGTGCAAAGTGGATAATCGAAGGAGACATTAAGGCTTGTTTTGACAGCTTCGACCACCATATCACAATACAGCTTTTGAGAAAGCGCATAAAAGATGAAGCGTTCATATCGCTGATGTGGAAGTTTCTAAGGGCAGGATATATGGAACAGTGGACATACCATGAAACGTACTCCGGCAGTCCACAAGGCTCCGGTGTCAGTCCGATACTTGCCAACATCTATCTGAATGAACTTGATGAGTTCATGGCAAGGATGAAAAAGAGTTTTGACAAAGGCGATACAAGAAGCCGTAAAGTCCACAAAGACCATGATAAGGTACGCTGGGCTTATCGGAAAGCGCAGAAAAATCTGGAAATAGAGCGCACAGAAGCAAACCTAGCAGCATTTAAAGAAGCAAGGAAAGTGATGTTGTCCACACCACATTTAGACGAGATGGATGAGAATTACAAAAGACTTCAATACAACCGTTACGCTGACGATTTCCTGATTTCAATAACAGGTTCAAAGCAGGATGCTGAAAATATCAAGGAACAGGTAAAGATATTTCTAAAAGACAAGCTAAATCTCACAATGTCGGAGGAGAAAACTCACGTTACCCATTCCTCTGAAAAGGTGCGGTATCTTGGATACGACATAAGAATATCAAGAAGTCAGGACACAAAGCGGACGAAAAAAGGTCTGCAACGGGTGTGGTATGGAAAAGTGCAGTTATATATGCCGAAAGAAAAATGGATTGCGAAACTGCACGAATACGGTGCGTTTAAAATCAAAAAAGACGAAAACGGCAAAGAGATTTGGAAGCCACTCCACAGAGGGGCGCTTATGCCATTAGACGATGTGGCAATCATCAGTAAATATAATTCTGAAATCAGAGGATTGTACAATTATTACAGGTTAGCAATCAATGTATGCAATCTGGGGAAATTTCATTCTATCATGCGTGGAAGCTGTTTAAAGACGTTGGCGGCAAAATATAATTCTTCTGTTATGAAGATGTATAAGAAATACCGTAGCGTAAAGGGCGACTTTGGCGCAGATTACAAAACCAAGAGTGGAACAAAGCGGTGTGAGTTTTACAATGAAGGATTTAGGCGTAATAACAATATCGCACCTGAATTTGTAGACATTATGCCGAAATACAGAGGGCAGATAAAACCGAATAGTCTTGCAGGACGTTTAAAAAGCGGACAATGCGAGATGTGCGGAGCAAACCCCGTGAAAGTGTATATGCACCATGTAAAGCGCTTAAAAGATTTGAACGCTGATAATGAATTTGATGAACTGATGTTACTGAAAAGGCGGAAGTCATTGGCTCTCTGCCCGAAATGCTACGAAGAAGCAAAGACAAAATCACTTAAACTATGAAAGATGGCGAGCCGTGTACATCGAGAGGTGTAAGCACGGTTCTGGAGGGGGTTACGCCAAGACCACGGACGAAAGGAAGTATGGCGTGGCGTTTCCTACCTTATGAGCTTTATACGATCATGCGTTACCTGCAGTACGATACCATCCAGAAGATGGGTCTGGGACATTTTGACTCCTGGGCCGCCGCTTTTGGGGAGACAGTGACGGCGATAGAGTTATCGCCGGAAGGAACGGGCTACCGTGCAAAAACACGGTTTGCCCGTTTTTTTAATCTTCCGGAGTTAATTTCCCTGTTTAAAGAATCTGCTGATATTCAGACAGCGGATATGCTGCACCTCCCTGTGCCGGAAGCAGAGTACATCAACGAGGTATTGAAGCCCAGCCCGGAGCAGGAAGATCTGGTCAGTACCTTTGCTGACCGGGCGGAAATGGTGCGGGCCGGAGCTGTGGAGCCTCGTGAAGATAATATGCTTAAGATCACCAATGACGGACGTAAGTGCGCCCTGGATCAGAGGCTTATCAACGATATGCTCCCGGATTACCCGGACAGCAAGGTAAACCGTTGTGTAAAAAATGCCTTTGATATCTGGCAGGAGACAGCACAGAACCGTTCCACACAGCTTATCTTCTGTGACCTTTCCACGCCGAAAAATGACGGTTCTTTTAATGTATATGATGATGTGAGGGAAAAGCTGGTGGCAAAAGGTATCCCCAGGGAGGAGATTGCTTTTATCCATGAAGCAGGTACAGAGGCAAAAAAAGCGGAACTGTTCGCAAAGGTGCGTTCCGGGAAAGTGCGTATCCTGCTTGGTTCAACGCCAAAGCTGGGGGCGGGAACCAATATCCAGGACAGGCTGATCGCTCTCCATCATCTGGACTGCCCGTGGAAGCCGGCAGACCTGGAACAGCAGGAGGGGCGTATTCTCCGGCAGGGAAACCAGAATAAAAAGGTAAAGATCTTCCGGTATGTGACGGAAAACACCTTCGATGCCTATATGTGGGTGCGACACGAAGTCGCTTAATTTAACTGTTTGGCGGTAACCCCGACCAAACCATCCATTCCGTTGGATGAAGCCAATATCCCCGGCTTTGCCAGTAATGGCATTGTTCGGAAGCGGATATAAACGGAACCCTATTTGGAGCTAATCCCGTGAGGGAGAAGCGAAACTGCCAGCTACAAGGCGGTTAGGGTGCAGGCTTTCTGATAGCATGGTTAATTAACTGAATCACCGTAAGCTTCGTTAAGGCTGAACAAGCCAAAGTAGCTGACAGGCTTGAACCAAAAGGTGTGCAGTTGGATATTCCTCTCCACGATAGGAATACACGGACATAAGACTGCCGGAGTAGAGGTGAAACCTAAACTATCAATGATTGTTGATTAAGTGGAACGTGTCAAGCCCGTATTCTCGCCTGCAAAGGCAAGCGGACCGTAAGGGAAGCCGTTGGGAATGCGGGTAAAGGATTGCGGAGGAAGCGAATGCCGACCTTGTAATGAGGACGGATAGGGGTTCAAAATTTGCCCCACCCGAAAGGGGAGCAGAATTCCGCATGGTGCTTAATTACGAGAGAGTTTATAGAATTTTTGAAAGGAGTAAGGCAAATGAACATGAAAATGTGTGCGACTTCTGACGTTGCAAAGGCATGGGACAGCATCGACTGGAACAAAGCGAATGCATACGTTAAAAAACTGCAAATGCGTATCGTAAAGGCTCATCAACAGGGCAGAACCGGCAAAGTAAAGTCTTTGCAATGGCTGCTTACACACTCTTTCTACGGACGTGCTTTAGCTGTAAAAAGAGTAACGAGTAATAAAGGCAAAAAGACAGCAGGTGTAGACAAAATCTTATGGTCTACTCCCAAACTGAAATATGAAGCAATTCTCAGTTTAAAACGAAGAGGCTACAAACCATTACCGTTAAAGAGGGTATATATCCCGAAAAAGAACGGAAAAATGAGGCCGCTCAGTATCCCATGTATGAAGGATAGAGCGATGCAGACATTGTACAAATTTGCACTGGAACCGATTGCGGAAGTCACTGCTGACCCTAACTCCTATGGATTTAGAGCAAAGAGATGTGTCCAGGATGCAATCGAACAGTGTTTTACCTGTCTGAATAAAGCAAAATCCCCTAAATGGGTGCTGGAAGGAGATATTAAAGGCTGTTTTGATAATATCAGTCACGAATGGATATTGAACCATATCCCAATGGACAGAGATATTCTGCGTAAATGGTTAAAGAGTGGGTACGTTGAGACCGGAAGATTATTTCCGACAGACCTCGGCAGCCCACAGGGTTCGGCTATTTCACCAACTATCTGCAACATGGTGTTGGATGGTCTGGAAATCCAGATTAGGAAGAAATACCACAAAACTAAAAGGGATGGAAAAGCATATTTTCCAAAAGTGAACTTTATACGTTATGCTGACGATTTCATCGTCACAGGCGAAAGCAGAGAGCTTTTGGAAGCAGGTGTTCTCCCGATTATCCGGGAATTTTTATCAGAGAGAGGGTTGGAACTGTCAGAAGAAAAGACAGTGATTACCCATATCGAAGATGGTTTTGATTTTCTCGGATGCAATATACGGTGGTATAAAGACAAGCTTCTTACAAAACCATCCAAAAAGAACTATAAAGCCATTGTGAATAAGATACGGGAGATTATAAAGCAAAATCCATCTATGAAACAGGAAGACTTGATAAGAAAGTTAAATCCGGTCATCAGAGGTTGGGTAAATTTCCAAAAGTATAATGTCTCCTCGCAGGCGTTTGACAGATTTGATTTCGATGTATGGAGATGTCTGTGGAGATGGTGCAAACGCAGGCATCCGAAGAAAAGCCACAAATGGATAGCAAAGAAATACTTCAGGAGAGTCGGCACAAGGAACTGGACATTCAGTGTAAATATGGCAGACTCATTTGAATTACATCTGATATATGCTACTGATACTAAAATAGTAAGGTGGCTGAAAACAAAATCAGAAGCGACACCATTTGACGAGCGTTTCACAGAATATTTTGAGGACAGAGACACAAAGAGAATGCTTCGTGAAATCAATGGAAGAAAGAAATTAAATGCACTGTACAAAATGCAGAAAGGCATTTGTCCGCATTGTGGTGAACCTATCACAGTGGAACGGGGATTCCGAATCCATACGGAAGTGGGAGCAGATTTTAAAGAAAAGAATGTTTTATTACATGCTGATTGCCACAGAGAACTTCATTACTCGAAAAATGTTGATGAACTGGTTCTGCTAACGCAGGGCTTATAAGTGCTTGAGCCGTGTGAGGGGAAACTCTCACGCACGGTTCTTAGAGGGGAAAGCGGTAGTAATATCGCTGACCTACTCGACCAGATTTTGGAGAATAAGCAGAAGTTTATCAGCCAGATCATGACTTCAAAAAGCCCTGTCCGTGCCTGTGAGGATGTGGATGATGCGGCGCTTTCCTATGCGGAGATCAAGGCTCTTGCCACGGGAAATCCGTATATCAAGGAAAAGATGGATCTGGACATCCAGGTGAGCAAGCTGAAACTGATGAAAGCCAACCACACCAGCCAGATTTACCGTCTGGAATCGGACATTGCCAAGCGTTACCCGATGGAGATCACCGCCACGAAAGAGCGCGTGGCCGGGCTGAAAGTTGACCTGGAGGCGGTAAAACCGTATCTCAACCAGGACAAAGATGAGTTTGTCATTACCATTGGGGAAAAGACCTATATGGACAAGAAAGAGGCCGGCACGGCGATTCTGGCGGCCTGTGCCGGCTTAAAAGCCGTCAATACGGCAGGGCAGATCGGTGAATATCACGGGTTCGCTCTGGTAGCGAGCTATGATACTTTCAACCAGACATTTATGCTCACTGTTAAGCGGCAATGCAGCTATACCATTGAGGTCGGCAAAGACCCGCTGGGCAATATCCAGCGTATCAACAATGCTCTGGCGGGTATTGAGAAAAAGCTGCCGGAGGCAGAGTCCAAACTGGCAACCTTGCAGGCGCAGTTGGAGGCTGCCAGGGAGGAGGTCAGGAGACCTTTCCCGCAAGCTGCGGAGTTGGAGGAAAAGTCGGCGCGGCTGGCAGAACTCAATGCACTTTTGAACATGGATGAGCGCGGCGGCAGCGAGGCCGTTGGGCTGGATGAGACATCGGATGCTATGGAAACTGTGACACCAGCCCGGAAACAGCCGGAGGTTGGGCAAGAAGTGACCGAGCCCGATCGCCCCGCCAGGGGTGGGTCTGTTCTCGATAGGCTCCACGAGAAACAGACGGCACATAAGGAGGAGCAGGGAGCCAAAACTGCACCGAAAAAGACGCAGGCGCAGGAACTATAAACCGTTGTGGCACCGCCAGAGGGAGACAGCTTGTGAATCCCCCTGGCGGTGTCCTTTTTGTGAAGGGGAGATGATATGGATTTGTTGAAATTAGTACCGATAACTCTGCGTCAGGCAAACGCTTTTGTCCAGGCATTTCACCGGCACCATAAACCATCCGTGGGGCACAAATTCTCGATTGGTGTTTCGGATGGAGAAAAGCTGGTCGGTGTAGCGATCTGCGGCCGGCCAGTCAGCCGGCGCTTGGACGATGGTTTAACGCTGGAAGTCAATCGTGTCTGCACGGATGGGACAAAGAATGCTTGCAGTATGCTGTATGGCGCATCCTGCCGCGCTGCAAAGGCGATGGGTTACCGCAGAGTGATTACCTATATTCTCGAAAGTGAACCCGGTACATCCTTAAAAGCTGCTGGCTTTCATTGTGAAGGCCGTGCCGGTGGCCTGGAGTGGAACGGAAACCGCAAACCCAAAGACGCGGATCAATACCCGCATGAGAGGAAAACACGATGGTCCAAAGAAATGGAGGTGGCAACAAATGCCGGAAAAACAGGAGAGGTTGCATCAATTTAATCCAACGGAATCGGTGGTAATGACTTCCGGCCAGCAAGCACAAAAGATGGTGGAGGAAGCGAAAAAACGGTTTTGGCTCAATCCAGAAGAGGAAAACCTGATTGTCACCTATGCTCAAAAATATGATGATCCAAGTCTGGCGAGCTATCTGATTCATAAATTGGAACAGGCGGTGTATAACACTGATCCCGTGGCAGTTACCAGGGCATTACAGGAAGCCAGAGATGAGATTGACAAATTTCCTGACCGGGAGATCGGCCTTTCGGAAATGCACGAATATGGATACCGGAAGGATGATATGTACCCACTGTCGCAGGATAAGGCGCTGGAGATGCACAGGCTTGGCTTTAAGGTATACTGTTTGCAGCCGGACGGAACCGCAGGCACGTTTTCAAGCCGGGAGATGATCGAGGAACATAACGGCATCTTCGGCATCCGTAAAGCCGACTGGGATTATGAGATGGAGCACCTGGATGACGAGTACACGGAGGATACGGCGTATCTTCACCCGCAAATGAGCGTCTTAGAGAAGGATGAAGCACTGCGGCTCTTTGATGCCGGTGAGACAATTTATCTGATTACCACCAACCCGATCCCTGTTGCGGCGACCATCCGTTTGGAAATCGAATATGGCTCTGACTATTTTCAAATTTCCACCGAGGCATTGGAGAATGTTAGACGGCTTCAAACGGAAATGCAGGCACATCCTGAGCTGCAAAGCCTGCGGGAAGCAAAGCTGTTGTTGGAGAATGAGGACAGATATGGTGTTTATCAACTCCGAATTTACAGCCCTGTTACGGAAAAGCTGCTATGTCAGGGAATGGATGCCCTGAAATACCAGGGAAATTCAGTTGAGCGTGAAAATTACAATCTCGTCTATACAAATCATCTC
>OERR01000180.1_pt1 | contig 16635 bp, 17 predicted proteins | sample 1540051 | NCBI WGS metagenome assembly OERR01 (sample SAMEA3891884, study PRJEB23780) | metagenome | biome: terrestrial biome; feature: animal house; material: Caecal content | place: Italy | collected 2015-05-05 | reverse complement strand
ATGTAATTGTGATTACAGCTGGAGTTAATCAAAAACCAGGAGAAACTCGTTTGGATTTGATTGAAAAAAATGAAGAAGAAACAGAACAAGAATTAAAAAAACAATTTCAAAAAATATACCAAAATTATCTGAAAAAATAAAAAATAAATTAATAAAATATAAAATACAAATAATATAAAAAATAAGAAAAAAATACCTGTTTTTTTAATAAAAAATAGTAAAAATGCAAAAAAAATGCTGGACAAAACACAAATATTGTGCTAAAATCACATATATAAAAATCGATATAAATAGTGTGCTAGAAATATTGAAACACACAATTAGTATTAGAAGTTGTAATGATAAAACTTTTAAATCCCATAGAGAGAAAGGAGGATTTCTATGAAAAAACAATATTTATCAATACTATTAATAAGCCTTCTCTTATTAGTAGCTTGTACAAACAATCCTGCCAATCCTACACAGGATAGTAACAGTGCTGAAAGTACAACGCCTGTAGCTACAACACCTGTAGCATCCAGTTCAGATCCAGGGCAAGTAATCCAGGCAACGGTTGGTTTGGTATTACCATTTGATTTGCAATGGGGCATGTCATTGGAAGATTGTGCTTCTAAGTTCCAAAATGATTGGACTTTACAGGAAAGTGCAAGTGAAACGGAAACATCTTATGCGTTAAATCAAAAGCAGACCTTATATGAAAGAGAAGGAACGGTAATACTTAATTTTTCAAAGCGTCCAGATGCAGCAGCGAATGTACCAAGTAATTTATTAACTCTTCCAGATCAATTCTTAACTGGAGTGACGGTAACATTTGAAAATCCTGTAGATGAAATCAATGCAGAACTGGTAAAACAGTACGGACAGCCATTAAGTACAGAACAGATCGGAACGATTGTACGTACCTCATTTAGTTCTTCACAAGCACAGGTAAAGAATATTACAAATGAGAATCAAAAGAAAGCATATCATCTATACCGTTATGTGGTAATGCAGGATTATAGAGATTTGCAGGAATGTATTCAGACTCCGCAGGAGACAATTTTGGAGCATCAAAATCTCTACACCACGAATCCAGATGAAGTATGGAATCAAATCCAAGGTTGGAATTTTGATGATGGAGAACATTATTTGAATTCGGTTACGTTAACGAATAATACAGAAAGTCCAAATGGATGTGCCGTTGTGTATAACATTGGAGATCTTTTATACTTATTAAATGTTCAATAGATTATTAGATGTTGAATCGAGTGTGATAGAATCGCCGGCTACCGACAGTAGCTGGCGATTCTGTTTTTAGGCTTCTATTTCGTGGATTAGGTTAATCATTTCAATGGCTCCAAGTGCACAGTCATAGCCTTTGTTTCCTGCTTTTGTACCAGCACGTTCAATGGCTTGTTCAATGTTTTCCGTCGTTAAAATGCCAAACATAACTGGGATATCGCTATTTAAGGAAACGGATGCAATTCCTTTGGACACTTCGTTGCATACATAGTCATAGTGACTTGTGCTTCCACGAATGACACAGCCAAGGCAAATAACAGCGTCGTATTTTTTGCTCTTTGCCATTTTGGATGCAATCAAAGGAATTTCAAATGCTCCTGGAACCCATGCGATATCGATGCAGTCTTCGCAGACGTCATGCCGTTTCAGTCCGTCCAACGCACCTCCTACCAGTTTGGATGTAATAAATTCATTAAAACGTGCGGCAACAATGCCGATTTTGATGTTGTGATTGGATACTAGTTTCCCTTCAAATGTTTTCATAATTGGATGTTCCTTTCTGTTTATTTGTAATTTAAAATATGTCCCATTTTTTGTTGTTTTGTTTTTAGATAAAATAAATCGTGTGCAGTGGCGTCCATTTGAATTGGAACTCGCTCAATGATTTCCATTCCAAAATCAGCAAGCTGATAAACTTTATCTGGGTTATTCGTTAAAAGACGAAGTGTTTTGGCACCTAAATCTCGCAAAATCTGTGCACCGATATAATATTCTCTTAAATCCCCAGCAAATCCGAGTGCCAAATTTGCTTCCAATGTATCCATACCAGCATCTTGTAATTCATAGGCTCTTAATTTATTGATGAGACCAATGCCACGGCCTTCCTGTCTCATATAAAGCAGAATGCCACGACCTTCTTTTTCAATTTGGGTCATTGCAGAGGCTAATTGCTGTCCACAGTCACAGCGGGCAGAACCAAATGCATCTCCTGTTAAACATTCTGAATGAACACGGCAGAGAAGATTTTTACCGTCTCCGATCTCTCCTTTTACAAGTGCAATATGGTGTTCTCCGTTTAGTTTGTTAATATAACCATAAATGCGAAAATCTCCATATTTGGTTGGCATATCGGCGGATGCTACTTGCTCTACGAGTTTATCATGTTTTTTACGATATTCTTGCAGGGATTTAATTGTAATAAATTTAATATTCCATTTTTTTGCAAGTTCAAATAATTCTGGAGTACGCATCATTGTTCCGTCTTCTCGCATAATTTCACAGCAAAGCCCACACTCTTTTAAACCTGCCAGACGCATTAAATCAACCGTAGCCTCCGTATGTCCATTTCGTTCTAATACTCCATTTTTCTTAGACATAAGAGGAAACATATGACCTGGGCGACGGAAATCTTCTGGTTTAGCATCTTCGGATACACATTTCATAGCAGTAATGCTTCGTTCCGCAGCGGAAATGCCAGTAGTAGTACTAATATGGTCAATCGAAACAGTAAATGCCGTTTCATGGTTATCCGTGTTATCGGATACCATTTGAGGAAAACGAAGTTTTTTACAAAGTTCAATGCTCATTGGCATACAGATTAATCCTTTGCCATGTACTGCCATAAAGTTAACATTTTCTGTTGTAGCGAACTCGGCGGCACAAATAAAATCTCCCTCATTTTCTCTATCCTCATCATCGGTTACTAAAATAATTTTACCCTGTCTTAAATCTTCCAGTGCTTCTTCAATGGAATTAAACTTCATTGTATCTTCCTCCTAAAATAAATCAATTTGTATAAATTTCTCAGAAAAATCCGTTTTTAGTGAGAAAATCGGTAGTAATCGTTGTTTTAGGCTGGCAGTTCAATAAACGTTCCACATATTTTGCAATGCAGTCGTTCTCTAGATTAACAATATCGCCAGCTCGTTTATATGCCAAAATGGTTTGTTTTAATGTATGTGGGATAATGGAAACTTGAAAGCTGTCGTTTTGAACGGCAGCAACCGTTAGACTAATTCCGTCAATCGTAATGGAACCTTTTTCTACGATATAGCGTAGAATGGAAGGACTGGTTTGAATCGTATACCAAACAGCATTGGAGTCTTGTTTTGTGGAACGGATTGTGCCAGTTCCATCAATATGTCCCGACACAATATGTCCGCCAAATCGCCCATTGGCAGGCATGGCACGTTCTAAGTTTACTGGACTTTTGGAACATAGGCTCTTTAAAGAAGAACGGTTCAATGTCTCATGCATCACATCGGCGCAGAAGCTGTTGTTAGAAAATGAGGTAACCGTTAGGCAAATTCCATTGACTGCAATACTGTCTCCAATATGGATATCCGATAAAATCAAGTCTGCCTGAATTGTTAAAACAGCAGAATTTCCAGAACGCTGAATGGATTGAATTGTACCTATTTCTTCAATGATTCCTGTGAACATGAAACCACCTCACTTTCTAATAAAATATCGTTTCCAAGCATCTTTATCTCAGGAGGGGAGAGTTGGATACAATCGCTTGGATCATCAATTCCAATTCCTGTAACAGGAGAAGTTCCGATCCCTCCAAATAGTTTTGGGGCAATATAGGCCTGTACTTTTTTTACAATTCCCTGGTTTAGAGCGGACCAGTTTAATGTGCCGCCTCCTTCTAATAAAATACTGTCAATTTTTTGTTTCCCCAATTGTTCCATTAAATAATGCAAATCCACTTGGTTATTATGTTGTGGAGTTACAATAATCTGACAGCCAGAGTCTAACAATGGCTTCTGTTTTTCCTCATCTATGCAGCAGGTTGCCAGAATCGTAGGAATTTTTTTGGCAGTTTGAACAAGGTGGGAAGAAAGCGGAGTCCGAAGTTTTGTATCGCATACAATCCGAATTGGATGTTTCGTATTGGGAAGTCGGCAAGTCAGAAGCGGATCATCGGTGAGTACTGTATGAATGCCAACCATAATTCCCATATAGCGGTGGCGATCAAAGTGGACTTGTTCTCGTGCTTTTGCTCCTGTAATCCATTTTGATTTTCCAGTGCGGGTAGCAATTTTTCCATCCATTGTCATGGCATACTTCATGACAACATAAGGAGTTTTTGTTTGAATATAATGAAAAAATACTTGGTTTAATTGATCGCATTGCTCCTTTAATACACCTGTTGTAACTTCAATTCCATGAGAGCGCAGTTGCTCAATACCTTTTCCTGCGACGAGTGGATTGGGGTCAGAAGAGCCAATCACAACACGGTGAATGCCGCTTTGAATGATTGCTTCGGTACATGGAGGTGTTTTTCCATAATGACAACATGGTTCTAATGTAACATAAATCGTTGCTCCTTCTGGTGAAACCGAACAATGCTTTAATGCATTTCGTTCTGCATGGAGCTGTCCATATCGTTCGTGATATCCCTGTCCAATTATCTGACCATCTTTGACAATCACTGCTCCGACCATGGGATTGGGATTAACCCATCCACATCCCTTCTTGGCAAGATCTATTGCAAGCTGCATATAAGTAGTATCTGTCATAATGACCTCCTCGTTACGTGTGTTTTCTCTCATAGGATGATGCCTGCCATTTTAAAACAGTGTTTTCTATGAAATAAAAAATACCCTGAAGAAAGCTCTTCAAGGTATCCAATACAATATGATATGTACTACAATAAGGAATAATTGATTAAAAATAAAAAAATCTGGAATCAAAACAATTCCAGAGCAATTCATAATAAAACCAATAAGATCCATCTTCTTTCATCCAGACTATACTGTCGGCTTCGGAATTACACCGAATCATGCCTTGCGGCTCGTGGGCTGTACCACCGGTAGGGAATTACACCCTGCCCTGAAGATAATTATTCAACTGACTCTATTATAGCATCTATTTTCCATCTGTCAAGCTTCACAAAGTGGAAAAATTATGATAAACTTAAAAATAAGAGAATTCAGCTCAGAGGAGGAAAATATTGAAAGAAACTGGTATCAAACCAATTGTATTAAATGAAATTGTTGATTTTGCAGTAAAATATGGATTAGAGATGGTGATATTATTTGGTTCCAGAGCAAAAGGAAGTTATCAAAGAGCGAGTGACATTGACTTGGCAGTAAAAGGAGGAGACATTGATAAATTTGCTGTTGCTATGGAAGAAGAAACTTCTACACTTTTGAAGTTTGATGTCTTGAAGTAAATGATATTCTAAATGTGTATATTCCTGAATTTTTAAAAATGAAAAATGAAATTTTACTGCAATATGGAGCTATTTTAGACGAAATTTAAGAAAAAGCCATTGTCTTTAACACAATATTGTGCTAAAATAACAAAATACGCATAAAGATGCAATAGATTTTAAAAATTGTGAGGAGGAACGATCATGGGAATGACTATGACGCAAAAGATTTTAGCAGCGGCAGCTGGACTTGATGAAGTGAAAGCTGGGCAGTTAATTGAGGCTGATTTAAGTCTTGTGTTGGGAAATGATATTACATCCCCAGTTGCAATTCATGAAATGGATAAATTTGATCAAAAAGGTGTTTTTGATAAAGATAAAATTGCATTAGTATTGGATCATTTTGTGCCAAATAAAGATATTAAATCGGCAGAACATTGTAAATGTGTGCGAGAATTTGCCTGTCAGCACGATATTACGAACTATTTTGATGTAGGACAGATGGGAATTGAACATGCATTGCTTCCAGAAAAAGGTTTGGTAGTGGCTGGTGATGTAGTCATTGGTGCAGACTCTCATACTTGTACCTATGGAGCATTGGGAGCTTTCTCCACTGGTGTGGGAAGTACCGATATGGCAGCTGGCATGGCAACTGGTAAAGCCTGGTTTAAAGTTCCAAGTGCAATTAAGTTTGTATTGACTGGAAAGCCAAATAAATGGGTAAGTGGTAAGGACATTATTTTACATATCATTGGTATGATTGGTGTGGATGGTGCATTGTATAAGTCAATGGAATTCGTTGGAGATGGAATTGCAAATCTTTCGATGGATGATCGCTTTACGATTGCAAATATGGCAATTGAAGCAGGCGGAAAAAATGGTATTTTCCCAGTTGATGAGAAAACAGTTGCATATATGAAAGAACATTCCACGAAGGAATTCACTGTTTATGAAGCAGATGAAGATGCAGCGTATGATGCAGTTTATACAATTGATTTGGCTCAGTTAAAGCCAACGGTAGCATTTCCTCATCTTCCAGAAAATACAAAGACAATTGATGAATGTGGTGAGATTGCAATTGACCAAGTTGTAATTGGTTCTTGTACAAATGGAAGAATGGAAGATTTACGAGTTGCAGCAGAAATTTTAAAAGGTCGTCAGGTAAAGAAGGGACTTCGCTGTATTGTGATTCCTGCTACACAAAAGATTTATTTACAGGCAATTGAAGAAGGATTGGTTCAAACTTTTATTGAAGCAGGAGCAGTTGTCAGTACACCAACTTGTGGTCCTTGTCTGGGCGGTTATATGGGAATTTTGGCAGCTGGAGAACGCTGTGTTTCTACGACAAATCGTAACTTTGTAGGCCGTATGGGAGATGTTACGAGTGAAGTTTATTTGGCAAGCCCTGCCGTAGCAGCAGCAAGTGCAGTTACGGGTAAAATTTCTTGTCCATGTGAATTAGAGTAGTGAGAGGAGGAGATTACAATGCAGGCAAAGGGTACCGTATTTAAATTTGGAGATAATGTAGATACAGATGTTATTATTCCAGCAAGATATTTGAATTCTTCTGATCCAGCAGAGTTGGCAAAACACTGTATGGAAGATATCGATAAAGAGTTTGTAAACCAAGTAAAAAAAGGAGATATTATTGTAGCAGATAAGAATTTTGGATGTGGCTCTTCGAGAGAACATGCACCGATTGCAATCAAGGCAGCAGGAGTGAGCTGTGTAATTGCAGAAACATTTGCAAGAATTTTTTATCGGAATGCAATTAATATTGGACTTCCAATTATTGAATGCCCAGAGGCAAGCAGAGGAATTGAAGCAGGCGATGAAGTAGAGATTGATTTTGACAGCGGTATCATTTATAATCGCACAAAAGGAACTCAGTTTCAAGGTCAGGCATTCCCTCCATTTATGCAAAAGATTATTGCAGAGGGCGGTTTGATTAATTATATTAATCATAAAGAATAATGTTAAAGTGATAAAGCAGATATGAAGTAAACGCTAAAAATTAAGGACTGTAACGCAAAACAATTTATGTTACAGTCCTATTTTTATATAAAAGATGGAATTAATGTATGGTTATGCTGTATTCCGCATGGAAGGTCTGACCTTTTTCCAGCTTTTGGATTCCAGTTTTTTCAGAAAAATCTCCCATAAATCCACTATTGTCCGTACGTCCGTACCAAGGTTCCAGACAGATAAATGGAGCACCTGGTTTTTGCCATACTGCAAAATATGGGAAGTCCTGACAATGCATTGTCAGATAAGGTGTTCTATCAGGGAAGAGAAAACTGACTTCGTGAATTTGATTATGTTCAAATATAAGGGCATCGTTATCAAACATATGCTCTGTGATTGGGAAAATACCATCTGGACTTGTATATGGAGTCGTGATTTGAGGAAGTGCGGTTCCATCACTTGTGTCCAAACTAATATATTCTAACTGTTTCTTATCGCCAAATCGCAGATAAAAATCGGTTTGAGGCGTGTCACCCATTGGAGGAACATTAAAGGCAGGATGTCCGCCAATGGAAAAATACATGGTTCCATCGGTATCGTTTGTAACATCCCATGTAATCATTACATCATTTCCTTTTAATGTATGGGTGATTTTTAATGTAAAATCAAATGGATACAATTGTTTTGTTTCATCTGTTTGATGAAATTCATGTATGATTTGATTTTCTGTCTGACTGATAAGTGTGAAGTCATTGTCTCTTGCAAAACCATGTTGGTTCATATGATAGGTTTTTCCCTTATAGCGCAGTTCCTTTTTATAGAGTCCTCCTACAATTGGAAAGAGAACTGGCGCATGGCGGCCCCAATACTTATTGTCTGCCGTCCATAAAACCTCATAATTATTTTCTTTGTCATAAATACTGCTTAATTCGGCGCCATGATCACTAACTGTGATACTGAGGCGATCGTTGGATATTGTTCTTAATTCAGCCATTGTTTATCTCTCCGTTCTTAAATATTGATTTTGTTATTAGTGTAAATCATTCTATCCAATAAGTCAATTTAATATCTAAAACTTATTTTAAAAATATTTAAGAAGGAAATCCTTCTTTGACACATATGGCAAATTGTGATATAGTGAAAAAAATAGTTATATGCAAAGGAAAAGAGGTAAGTATGGATTGTCGTTTGATTGCACTAGATTTAGATGGAACTTTAAATAATTCAAAAGGAAGAATTACACCAAAAACAAAGCAAGCGCTAATTCAAGCACAAGAAAAAGGGGCTAAAATTGTATTGGCATCTGGAAGACCGCTTCCAGGTCTATATCAGAATGCCAGGGAGTTGGAATTTGATCGTTTTGATGGTTATTTGCTTTGTTTTAATGGGGCTAGAATTTGCACATGGAAGGAAAAACAGATTATTTATGATCAAACAATGTCGCCAGGGATGGCTCAATTAGTTTATGATTATAATAGAAGAAATGACTATAATATGGTTATTATGAGTTATGAGGGAGAAGACGTTCTGGCAGAAGATGCGAATGCGTATCGTGTCCAAGAAGAGGCAGCTTTGAACCATATGAATGTTCGTGTCGTTCCAAGTGTTAGAGATACACTGCGTTATCCTGTAAATAAATTATTATTTGCTGCTGCACCAGACTATCTTGCAGATATTGAAATGGAATTTAAGAGACCGTTTGTTGGACAGTTAAGCATTTATCGTTCGGCGCCATTTTATTTAGAAGTTATGGCGACTGGAATTGATAAAGCACGCTCTATGGAGCGTCTTGCGAAACATATGAGAATTGACCGAAATCAGATTATTGCGTTTGGAGATGGCTACAATGATCTAACTATGATAGAATATGCTGGTGTTGGAATTGCAATGGGCAATGCAGTAGACGAATTAAAAAAGAAGGCAGATGGAATTACAGCTAGTAATGATGAAGATGGAATTGCATTGGCATTGGAAGAATATTTTCTGGATTAGAGAAGGGATTATTAGGCAAGATGGAAAAAAATCACATGCGTTATTTAGGATTTTTGCTGGGAATTAGCGCTGTTTTGTTTGTTATGGCAGGATGCGGCATTTCCAGGGAATATCAAGAAAAACAATTTTTAGCTATGGATACTTTAATATCTGTAGCGCTATCTGGAACAGAAGAAGATGTACAGCAGATTCAGACAATAATAAATGAACTGGAAAATAAAGTGTCTACAACAAATCAAAGTTCGGAGCTTTATCAAATCAATCATCGTACAACGGATACTGTTATGGTCTCTGATACAGTGGCACAATTATTGCAAGAAGAACTGGAAATTTCTGAAACAACAAATGGTGCATTAAATCCAGCATTATACCCGATTAGCTTGGCATGGGGATTTACAACGGAAAATAAAAGAGTGCCGTCAGAACAGGAACTGGCGGAACTTTTGCCGAAAACAGACTGGAGACAAATTCAGTTGTCGGGAAATCAGTTGACACTTATGAATGGAATGGAATTAGACTTTGGAGCAACTGCAAAGGGATTTGCCTCGGACCTTTGCGCCGCTTATTTGAAAGAACAGGATGTGGAAAGTGCATTGCTGGATTTTGGAGGTAATGTATATACGATTGGTGATAATAAAGAAGGAAAGAAGTGGAGAATTGGAATTCGAGATCCCTGGGATGAAACGGCACAAAATTTTGCAGGCGTATTGGAAGATACAAATGAGGCAGTAGTAACGAGCGGTAATTATGAACGTTATTTTGAGCAAGATGGGATTCGTTATCATCATATTATGGATGGAACAACAGGAATGCCCGCTCAAAGTGGATTGGTATCCGTTACGGTTATATCTGAAAGCGGAGTGAAGGCAGATGGACTCTCTACAGCTCTATTTGTAATGGGATTGGAGCAGGGCATTGAATATTGGAGACAGCATGGTGGGTTTGAAGTAATTTTTATTACTGAAAATGGAGAACAATATTATACAGAAGGGCTAATAGGGCGCTATGAACCATCTTCAGAAAAGAAAGCAGAGGTAATTGATCGGTGAAGCAGTTTTCAATCATAAAGAAAAAAGAATTTATTGTATGGGGAATTCTTTTCGTTATCGTTGCGACGATTTTTATTGGGATGAAATTCATGCAAAAACAGGGAGATTTAGTTGTTATGTCGGTAGGAAATGAAGTAATTCAAACGCTTTCCTTAGAACAGGAACAGATTGTGCAAATAGAAGGAGAAAATGAGAACTGGGTAAAGTTACAAATTAAAGATGGCAGTGCAGATGTGATCGAAGCTTCCTGTCCTGACCAAATTTGTGTAAACCATTATGCGATATCCAAAGAGGGGGAATCGATTGTATGTTTACCAGCTAAAATTGTAATTCAGATAGAAGGAAAGAAAAATGAAGCGAAATGAAAAGATTGCATGGATGGCAATGTTATTGGCGTTAGCATTTGTATTAAGCTTTTTGGAACGAATGCTTTCGTTTGAAATTCCTGTGCCAGGTGTTAAACTGGGATTGGCAAATTTGGCAGTGTTGATGGCAATTTATACATTGGGTGTGAGGGGAGCTCTTATCATATCGTTATCCAGAATTTTTTTAGATGGAATGACGTTTGGTAATGCTTATCGTATGATGTACAGCCTGGCGGGGGGAATTCTCAGTTTTATAATTATGTATATGGGGAAAAGATGGAATTGGAGTGTTATGTCAGTTAGTATGGCAGGAGGGCTTTGTCATAATATTGGGCAAATTGCAGTGGCAGTGGCAATTTTAAGAACACCAGAAATGATTGCGTATTTACCAGTACTAATTTTAGCTGGAATTGCAACGGGCGCAGTGAATGGTCTGTTATGTGGAATGATTATGAGATCATTTGAACGGATTAGAAGAAAAACATTGTAGAAAAATTATAATAAAAAAGAAATATTAGAACAAAAAACATACAAAAAACACAAAAAATTTATAAAAATTTTAAGGAGATAAGAAAAACATTAGAGAAACGTAAGAAAATTGATAAGTTCTATTCATAACATGGACATAAACCGCATATATAGTAAGAGTAATAAAAATAAGGACATGCTAGCAGAAAATATGCCGTTACAAAATGCGGTATTAGGAGGTAAGAATGGAATATATGGCATATGGAATTTATTACGAACGTTATGAAGATATGAGCTTAAATAAATATCAGAAGTTTATGATAAACTTAGCTTTAAGACAGGATTGTGAAATGTTAGAATCTGTGTATACAAGAAAGCTTATCTATCAAAAGCCACAGGAAAAAAAGATGGAGGATAGTTTGGAGTATCAGATTATTATGAAAAATGGAGATACAAAGCATATGCATCTTGTAGCCAGAAGAAAACAGGATGGAGCAATCTGTAAAAAATCTGTGTGGTTATTAAAAGAAGACTGTGAGCGAATTCTAAATGGAGAAATTGATTGGATTAAAGAGGAAAATAATGTGGCACTTTATGATTTCTATTATTATTTAAAAGGAGGTTATCAACCTCAAAGAATGACAGAAAGCAAAAGTCAGATTTTGGATTTCCCTGGCAGTAATCATTGTATTCTTATCCAAACTTCAAAACGCTTATTGGAAGCTTCGCCAGAAGACTTTTTAGTAAAAAAACTGGATGGTCAGGAACTTATTAAACCAGGAAAAGTACATATTATTTATCGAACTGAATATACGTTTCCAGAAGGGGCGATGCGGATGATGAATATGGTCAGTAATCCAGAAATTCGTTATGTATTGTAAAAAAATGGAGCTTCTCAAATGAGAAAGCTCCATTTTTTAGTCATTATTCTTTTTCCAAATTTTTTTGAGCAGTGGCAAGCATTAATTTAATTCGGTTTAATTGGTTTACTTCTGATGCACCTGGATCATAGTCTACAGCGATGATATTGGAGTTTGGGTATTGATGACGAAGTTCTTTGATAACACCTTTTCCCACAATATGATTTGGAAGACATCCAAATGGTTGTGTACATACGATATTGTTTACTCCGCTATGGATGAGTTCTAACATTTCTCCTGTTAGGAACCAACCTTCCCCTGTTTGATTTCCGAGAGATACAAATGGATCTGCCATTTTTGCAAGCTGTTCGATGGTACTTGGCGGATCAAAATGACGGCTTTTTTCTAATTCTCGTTTTGCAATGCGACGGAAGTATTCTAAAAATGCAATACCGATATTGCAAAGCCTTGCAGTAGAAGTTTTCATACCAAGCTTATCTGCTTTGAAATTCGAATTGTAGAAACAATAGAGTAAGAAATCAAGTAAATCTGGCATAACTGCTTCAGCGCCTTCTTTCTCTAAAAGATCTACGATATGATTGTTGGCGGTAGGTAAAAACTTAACTAAAATTTCTCCAACAACTCCAACACGTGGCTTTTTCTTATCTAATACGGTTAAATCATCGAATTCACGGATAATACCACGGATATTGCGGTTAAACTCAAACTTACTGCCCATACCTGGTTTGCTAAGAGATTGAATACAGATTTTTTTCCATTTCTCATGTAATTGATTTGCAGAACCTGGAATTGCTTCGTAAGGACGAGTTCGATAGAGTACTCTCATAAAGACGTCTCCGTATACAACTGCCTGAAGTGCTTTCCAAAGCATTTTTGGAGTAATGCGGAATCCAGAATTGCTCTCCAGTCCAGCTAAATTTAAGGAAATAACTGGAATATGACCCATGCCCGCCTTTTCCAATGCTCTTCGAATAAATCCAATGTAGTTGGAGGCACGACATCCGCCGCCAGTTTGACTCATAAAAATGGCGATGTGATTTAAGTCATATTTTCCAGATAGCAGAGCATCCATGATTTGACCTACTACAATTAAAGATGGATAACAAGCATCGTTATTTACATATTTTAGACCAATATCAATGGAGTGTTTGCTTTCAGGAAGCACAACGACATGATAACCACAGGAATGGAATGCTGGCTCCAATAAGTCAAAGTGAATTGGAGTCATTTGAGGACAAAGAATGGTATAATTCTTTCTCATCTCTTTCGTAAATTCAATACGATTATAGGCAGAAGATACAACTTTTGGTTCAATATGTTTTTGATCTCGAACACGTAATGCTGAAATCAAAGAACGAATACGAATACGTGCCGCACCGAGGTTATTGACCTCATCAATTTTTAAAACGGTATAGATTTTACCCGATTTGGTTAAAATATCATTAACGCCGTCGGTTGTAACTGCATCCAAACCGCATCCAAAGGAGTTTAACTGAATCAAATCTAAATTCTTTTGGGTACGAACAAATTGAGCAGCTGCATATAAACGAGAATGGTACATCCATTGATCCATAACAATTAATTTACCATCAAGTTTACCAAGATGGGAAACAGAATCTTCCGTCAATACAGCAATTCCATAAGAAGTAATTAATTCTGGAATACCGTGATTAATTTCTGGGTCGATATGGTAAGGACGTCCAGCTAATACGATGCCACGCCGGCCAGTTTTTTCCAAGTATGCCAGCGTTTCTTCTCCTTTTTTAGCGATATCCTGACGTACATTCATTAATTCCATCCATGCGGCGTGAGCAGCTTTTGTAATTTCTTCCTTACTAATTCCAAACTTAGCAGTAAACTCTTCCACAAGACGTTTTGTTAGGATTTCCTCATTAGTGAAAGCGAGGAATGGGTTCATAAAATCTACATGCTCCGTTTTTAACTCTTCTACATTGTTTTTTATGTTTTCCGCATAAGAAGTAACGATTGGACAATTGTAGTGATTTTGTGCCGTTTCTGATTCAGTGCGTTCATAAGGAATACAAGGATAAAAAATGAATTTAATGCCTTTGCGAATTAACCATGTAACATGTCCGTGAGCAATTTTCGCTGGGTAACACTCTGATTCACTTGGAATGGATTCAATACCTAGCTCGTAAATCTTACGGGTTGACTGTGGAGAAAGAACAACGGAAAAGCCAAGTTCACGGAAAAATACTGCCCAAAATGGATAGTTTTCATACATATTTAAAACTCGAGGAATTCCAACGGTACCACGTGGAGCTTGTTCCAATGGTTTATAATTAAAAGTACGATTGTATTTATATTCAAATAAGTTTGGAATATTCTTTTTATTTTTTTCTTTTCCAAGACCTTTTTCACAGCGATTTCCTGTTATGTACTGATTACCATTGCTGAAACGATTGATTGTAAGTAAGCAATGATTCGTACAACCCTGACAACGGGTTAGTTTGGTTGTATATTTCATAGATAAGATATCGTTGATGGAAAGCATGGTCGTCTGCTTTTCTGGAGAATAGCGTTCTCTAGCTACAAGAGCAGCACCGAACGCTCCCATAATTCCAGCAATATCGGGACGAATTGCTTCACAATTTGCAATACGTTCAAAACTTCTCAGTACGGCGTCATTATAGAACGTGCCGCCTTGGACAACGATATGTTTACCAAGGTCTTTGGCATCTGTAATTTTAATTACTTTATATAATGCATTTTTAATGACGGAATAAGCCAAACCAGCGGAAATATCGGAAACTTGAGCACCTTCTTTTTGGGCTTGTTTTACGTTAGAATTCATGAATACAGTACAGCGAGTTCCAAGGTCAATTGGATTTTGGGCAAAGAGTGCAGCTTTGGCAAAATCGATAATGGTATAATTTAATGATTTTGCAAATGTTTCAATAAAAGAACCACATCCAGAGGAACAAGCTTCATTTAGTTGTACACTGTCAACGGTATTGTTTTTGATTTTTATGCATTTCATATCCTGTCCGCCGATATCCAGAATACAATCGACATCTGGTTGGAAAAAAGCAGCGGCGTAATAATGAGCAACGGTTTCTACTTCGCCTTCATCCAACATAAGGGCAGCTTTAATTAAAGCCTCTCCATATCCAGTAGAACAGGAATAGGCAATATGAGCCTCTTCAGGAAGCCGTTCATGAATCTCACGAATTGCATGTACGGTAGTGGAAAGAGGACTTCCATTATTATTGCTGTAAAAAGAATAGAGTAAGGAACCGTCTTCTCCAACAAGAGCTACCTTTGTGGTTGTAGAGCCAGCATCAATTCCGAGGAAACAGTTTCCTTTATAAGTTTTTAAATCTCCCTTTTTTACGCAATGCTGATTATGACGTTTGGTGAATGCCGCATAATCTGCCTCATCTCTAAATAAAGGTTCCATACGTTTTACTTCAAAATCCATTTTTACGCCTTTACTGAGACGTTCACATAAAGTATCAATGGAACAAAGAACATTGGATTTATGATTCATAGCAGCACCAATGGCGGCAAAAAGATGGGAATGTTCTGGAGCAATAATTGCATCTCCTTTTAAATCAAGGGTGCGAATAAATGCCTGACGAAGTTCAGATAGAAAGTGTAATGGACCTCCAAGAAATGCCACATTTCCACGAATTGGTTTACCACATGCAAGACCAGAAATCGTTTGATTTACAACTGCTTGAAAAATGGACGCAGATAAATCTTCTTTTGTGGCACCTTCATTAATTAATGGCTGAATGTCTGTTTTTGCAAATACACCGCAGCGTGCAGCAATTGGATAAATTGCTTTATAATTTTTCGCATATTCATTTAATCCAGCAGCATCTGTCTGTAAAAGAGAAGCCATCTGATCAATGAAAGAACCCGTCCCGCCTGCGCAGATACCGTTCATACGCTGATCTACGCCTCCGGTAAAATAAATAATTTTTGCATCCTCACCGCCAAGCTCAATTGCTACATCGGTATGAGGAGCGTAGTCTTGCAAACTGGTAGCTACGGAAACAACTTCCTGTACAAATGGAATATCTAAATGTTTTGCAAGGGAAAGACCACCCGAACCAGTGATCATAGGTGCAAGAGTAATCTGTCCGAGTTTTTCTCTTCCCTTTTTTAATAATGTGGCAAGAGTTTCTTGTATATTAGCATAATGTCGTTCATAATCTGAAAATAAGATATGGTTATCCGTATCGAGAATGGCAATTTTAACTGTTGTAGAACCAATGTCGATACCGAGTGGGTAATAGTTGCTTTGATTGTTCTGCAATCTTGCTACCTCCTTTGTTTCAGTAAAATGGATTTGGGTATTCCAATTTGTTTATTGATTTTTATATAAATAAAGTAGAAAGAACTATTATTACATAAATAGCCTTAGTTATAACTGACTGACTGTAATATTATATGTCTTTTTATGACAAAAAGCAACTCAAAGAAAGGTAAAAAATTTATGAAAGCTTAAGAAAAAATTTTATAATAATGCCAAATTATGCGGATCACATTTATGAAAATTATATAAT
>OERR01000177.1_pt1 | contig 16669 bp, 15 predicted proteins | sample 1540051 | NCBI WGS metagenome assembly OERR01 (sample SAMEA3891884, study PRJEB23780) | metagenome | biome: terrestrial biome; feature: animal house; material: Caecal content | place: Italy | collected 2015-05-05 | reverse complement strand
GAACTAACTATTTATTACAAAATCTTCTTTTAATTATACAAAAAAGGATGTTATCCAAACGACAACATCCTTTTTCTTTCGCTATTTTTATGTATTATTACGCCAGTGTTCTTCCTAATCCTCTACAGGATTCAACTGCTTCCTCATCTGGAGCTCCATTTGCAATTACTGAATCACAAGCGATTTGTGCACCTGCATTCATACACTCTTCTTCCCAGTTTCTCATCCATTCGCCATCACCCCATCCATAGGAACCAAACAGAGCAATTTTCTTTCCGCCTAATTTTCCTTCACAAGCATCAAACATTGGCTGAAATTCTTCTTCTTCTAATACTTCTGCTCCCATAGCTGGGCATCCAAATGCAATTGCATCAAATTCATCAACTTTATCTTCTGAAAATTCCGCTGCACCAAATACCGTTACTTCTGCACCAGCTTCTTTTGCTCCTTCTGCTACTTCATTTGCCATTGCTTCGGTATTTCCTGTACCACTCCAATAAACGACTGCTACTTTACTCATTTTACTTTACCATCCTTTTTTATTTTATTTTTATTATGCAGCTACAGTTAGCTGCGTAATTGACCTTCCATTTGTGAACAACTTCCTATATACTGCCGTACATTTTTTAAATCTGGCAAATAATTTAATTGTTTCACATTCATTGCAATATACTTTCCACAATCCTCTGCATTTATAATTTTTTCCTTCTTGTTCAATAAATCCTATGACATCTTCTAATGGATAGCTTAAAAATAGTCCAATTTCATGTGGAAAATCATTTGATTCAGAAAGTCTGGTTTTTAACTCTAATAGACAATTTTCCATTTCTTCACTTTTGTATCCATATCTGAATAATAATGTCTTGACTTCATCTTTTTTTAAGTCGCTTTCCAATCTTTTTTTACGATATACATACAAAAGTACTTGCGTATCTTTTATTTTTAAAACTTCTATAAATACTCCTTTTTGATTTAACTTCTGGTTTTCTGCTTGAATCTCTTCTAATAAACTATCCGTTGATGAGAATCTGTAATTAAATATATTGGCTGTTTTCAATCCCGCTAACGTAGGAGAACAATGTTCTATTATTTTCCATTCCAGCATACACCTTCCTCCAAGTTTTCTATTTTGATCTCATATTTTTGCTGCGCCCATATAGTTAGTTATAGCTAACTATATGAGTGAAAGGAACGGGTATATTCTATACCCGTATTACAAAATGATCGCATTCTAAAAAAGTCTTTAGTTCTATCAATTAGTTAGCTATCACTAACTGTTATTATATTATCACAAGGATTCGTATCTGTCAACTATATATTCAAAATTTTTTACTTATTTTTTCTGTTGTTTTTTTCTCTTTTTCATTCCATTAAATATCTCATTGCCATTAAATGTTTTCGATTTCATAAAATATTTGATATCTGGTAGACAGATAGGGTATGATAAAGGTATAATGGAATTATCTATAAAAGAAAGGACTCTTGTATATGAATCAATTTATCGACTTATTCCGTCAGGATATGAATATTTTTTATGAAAAGACAAAAGCTTTTTACAATGGAGAGATTACGAAAGCAGAGTATAAGGGAATCTCTGGCGGTTTCGGCAGTTATGCAGAGCGAGATGGAAAGGCAAATATGCTTCGTCTGCGCCTGCCAGGAGGACGAATTTCAAAGGACACCCTTGCTTTTATTCTTCAGCAAGTGGAAGATCATCAACTTGACACCATTAAATTAACAACTTGTGAAACCATCCAGCTTCACCATTTGGAACCAGATACGTTATTTGATATCGCATCAAAAGCACTTGATTTTGGTATTATTTGTCGTGGCGGCGGTGGAGATTTCCCAAGGAATGTAATCGTATCTCCACTTACTGGAGTTCAAAAAGATGAGTATTTTGATGTTATGCCTTATGCACTGGCTGCATCGGATTACTTACTATCTTTTATCCATGGACCAAAACTTCCTCGTAAGTTAAAAGTAGCTTTCTCTAACTCTCCAGAAAACGTACCTCATGCTACGTTCCGTGATTTAGGCTTCACTGCCAATAAAGATGGCAGTTTTGATGTCTGCTGTGCTGGAGGTTTGGGCAATAATCCAAAATTTGGCGTTCGTGTTGCAGAACAAATTGCTGGAGAAGACATTCTCTATTATATTCATGCAATGGTGGATTTATTTATAGAACATGGCAATTATCAAAACCGTGGACGTGCCAGAAGCAGATACTTACAAGACACGCTTGGCAAAGAGGGATTAATACAAGCATTCCAGGAAAAACTTTCAATCGCAAAACAAGATCCATCTCTTAAACTTTCTGTTTCTCCAATCCCTGTGAACAAAACGGGAAATGGTACCATTAGCAATGATCGTGTTATCGCTCAGAAGCAAGAGGGACTTTTTGCAGTATCTTATCAGCCAATTGGCGGACTGATTTCTCCTCAAACATTAAAAGCAATCTCTGACATCATTCAGGATATGGAGGACGTAGAACTGCGAATTTCACCATTTGAAGAGATTTACATTATTAATTTAACTGCCGACGAAGCACAAAAAGTATTAGATGTAACAAAAGATGGCGCCGCTACTCCACTGGAACATTCGGTTGCCTGTATTGGAGCTTCCATCTGTCAGCAAGGAGTTCGGGATTCTCAATCTCTTTTACGTGAATGTATTGCAGCAGCAAACGCTTCTAACCTTCCAGCCAATGCATTTCCACAAATCCATATTTCTGGATGTCCTTCTTCGTGTGGAACACATCAAACTGGCTTGATTGGATTCCATGGTGGCGTGAAATTAATTGATAAAGTTCCTCATCCTGCCTTTACCTTACATGTCAATGGATGTGACAAGCAAGGTTTAGAACGTATGGGAACTCAATTAGGAGTGATTCTCCAATCCAAGATCCCTGCCTTCCTTTTGGATCTTGCCCAAGCAGCTGCGGATGCCGATATGGATTTTGTATCTTGGTTTAACAGCCATGAAGATGAATTCCACACAATTGCTGAGAAATATCTTGTTTAAAACGATTTACAAAAATAGCAAAAAGAATCTCCAGTGGAGATTCTTTTTGTATATCATTCGTCAATATCCATAACAACCTTTCTTCGTTTCCAATTTCCCGTTCGATACCAAACAAATGAAATCAAATAGTTTACAAACCATCCCATTGGTACTGCATACCAGATGACTTGAATCCCAAAGATTGGAGATGCCAATTTCGCTACCGAAACACGAATTGTAAGATTAATTAGATTAGCAATCATATAAACCGTCGTATCTCCAGCTCCTCTTAAAATCCCATCGGTAATCGCCTTAAATCCTAAAACAAAAAAGAACCATCCACAGAATTGAAAATAGGCATTTCCTGTTGCAAACGCAACAGGAGACTCTTCTTGACTTACAAAGATTGATACAATCGGATCATGAAACAACTGAGAAATCAAAATAAGCCCAAGTCCAAATCCGATTACAATCACATAGGCAGCTCGATATCCTTTTCTCACACGCTCTTCTTTTCCAGCTCCCAAGTTTTGTGCCGTAAATGTAGAAACTGCATTTCCCGTAGCAATCATCGGCACAATGCAAAGCGATTCCAAACGTGTTCCAGCAGAATATCCTGCCAATGCGGAGGAACCAAACACATTAACTGCGGATTGTGTCAGTAACATACCAATACTAACAATGGATTGCTGGATAATGGATGGAATTGCCATCTTAGTTCCCATTGCAAACATGACAGTATCAAACATTCTAGCCTTGCTTTTTAATGTATACCGTTTTAAAACATTCATTAAAATGAAAAAGGAAAGCACACAAGAAACTCCCTGTGCAATTACTGTTGCAATTGCCACACCTGCTACGCCTGCATGGAACACTTGAACCATAATTAAATCCAGCACAACATTCAAAACAGAAGAAAAAATTAATAAGATAAGCGGAATTTGTGATTTTCCTAATGCATTAAAATCTGCCGATAAAATATTATACATAAACGTAAATGGAAGTCCAATAAAGTAAATTTGCAGATACAAAACGGCATCATCAAAAATATTTTCTGGAGTTTTCAACAGTTTTAAAATGGTTGGATTAAAAATTAATCCAAGTACTGCAAGTACAATACTCACAGCCAAAAAAGTACATAAGAACGTATGAACGGAAGTTTTCATTTTTTCATACTGTCTCGCCCCTAAATATTGGCTCGTTAAAACAGATGCTCCAATTCCTCCTCCGATTGCGATCATAATAAATACTGTTGTAAAGGAGTATGATGCTCCCACTGCTGCCAGAGCATCTTCCCCAACAAAATTCCCTACAATGATGGAGTCTGCCATATTGTAAAATTGCTGGAACATGTTTCCAATAATCATAGGCAGAGCAAAACGAAGTAACGATCTTCCAGGTGCTCCATTGATTAAATCCAAACTTTTTTTCATTTTCTTATTTTAACAGAATCATACTGGCATAAAAACGGATTCTTTTATCCCCCATTTCTCATTTTTCACTGTCACAGTATTTCTCTGCTTTCCTCCCTTTTGTTTATAGACATTGTAAATGAACCACTCCTATTACTCGTCCATAAACAACGGTGTAGAATAGTAACGATCTCCATTATCTGGAAGCAGTACAACAATTCTCTTTCCTTTATTTTCTGCTTTTTTTGCCAATTCAATTGCTGCATAAAGTGCCGCTCCCGAAGAAATTCCAACTAATACCCCTTCTTGTTTTGCCATAAGCTTTCCACAAGCAAATGCATCTTCATTTGTTACTTTTATAATTTCATCATAAATCTCTGTATTCAATGTTTCTGGTACAAAACCTGCTCCAATTCCCTGAATCTTATGGGATCCACTCTTTCCTTCTGAAAGTACAGGGGAATCCGCTGGTTCTACTGCGACAATTCTTATATTTGGATTTTGTTCTTTCAAAAATTCGCCCGTTCCTGTAATCGTTCCTCCTGTTCCTACTCCTGCTACAAAGATATCTACGTTTCCGTCGGTATCTCTCCAAATTTCTGGACCAGTTGTCTTTCTATGAATGGCTGGATTGACTGGATTTTCAAACTGACCTGGAATATAACTATTCTCAGTTTCTGCTGCTAATTCATTCGCTTTTTCAATTGCTCCCTTCATCCCCTTTGAGCCTTCCGTTAGCACAATCTCTGCTCCATAGGCTTTTAAAATATTTCGGCGTTCCACACTCATCGTTTCTGGCATAGTAAGGATCATTCGGTATCCTTTTGCTGCTGCAATTGCAGCCAATCCAATTCCTGTATTTCCTGACGTTGGTTCAATAATTACAGAATCTGGCTTTAATATTCCCTTTTCTTCTGCATCTTCAATCATTGCTTTTGCAATACGATCTTTCACGCTTCCAGCTGGATTAAAATATTCCAACTTAACAAGCAGTGTCGCTTCCAACTTTAAATTTTTCTCAATATTGGTGACTTCTACAAGTGGTGTGTTTCCAATTAATTCTAACGTTCCCATATAAATATTCGCCATAATTGTCTCCTCCAATTCATAGTATTCCTGTAGGAATTATACTTTTATACTATACTCTTGCCATCTTTGTTTGTCAACTGCAAGGTAATTTCAGAACCATTTGGCTCATATTTATCGTTTCCTTTTTTCTATTTTTGATCCGCAAAATTTCCTGTATAAAGCTGATAATATTTTCCCTTCGCTGCAATTAATTCTTCATGTGTTCCTCGTTCTATAATTCTGCCTTGCTCCATAACCATAATACAATCCGAATTTTTTACTGTTGAAAGGCGATGTGCAATTACAAAAGTCGTTCTTCCATTCATTAACGCATCCATTCCATCCTGTACCAAAGATTCTGTACGGGTATCTATGGAAGAAGTTGCTTCATCTAAAATCAAAACAGGTGGGTCAGCTACGGCTGCTCTGGCAATCGCCAAAAGCTGTCTCTGTCCTTGACTTAGATTACTTCCATCCCCTGTCAGCACCGTTTGATATCCATCTGGAAGTCTTCGAATGAAACTATCTGCATTTGCCAATTTCGCTGCTGAGATACACTCTTCATCTGAAGCGTCTAATTTCCCATAGCGAATATTTTCCATAACTGTTCCAGTAAAAAGATGCGTATCTTGCAATACCATTCCTAGTGATTTTCGAAGAGCAGGTTTTTTAATTTTTGTAATATTGATTCCATCATAGCGGATTTTTCCATCTTGAATATCATAAAAGCGATTGATCAAGTTCGTAATTGTTGTTTTTCCTGCTCCAGTTGAACCAACAAATGCAATTTTCTGTCCAGGTTTCGCATAAAGTCGAATATCATGCAATACCATTTTTGTATCATCATAGCCAAAATCTACGCCATCAAATACTACATTTCCTTCCATTTTTTTATATGTAACGGTACCATCTGCCTTATGAGGATGTTTCCAAGCCCAAACACCCGTACGTGTATCCGATTCAGTCAAACTGCCATCTGGATTTTCTTTTGCATTTACAAACTCTACATATCCATGATCTTCCTCTGGTATTTCATCTAACAACGCAAATACACGTTCCGCTCCAGCGGTGGCCATAACAATCGCATTCATCTGCTGACTGATTTGTGTAATTGGCTGTGTAAAATTTTTATTTAAACCAGCAAATGCGATAATCGTTCCAACAGTAATTCCTATATTGCCATGCAATGCCAATAATGCTCCAATTACTGCACATAAAACATAACTTACATTTCCGATATTTGCATTGACTGGCATTAAAAGATTGGCATAACGGTTCGCTTTATCTGCACTGTCCCGCAGTTTATCATTTAATTTCTTAAAGTCTTCGATTGCCTTTTTCTCATGACAAAATACTTTTACTACTTTCTGGCCATCCAGCATCTCTTCAATAAATCCATCTACTACACCCAAATCTCTTTGCTGTTCTTGAAAGTATTTTCCCGACAATCTGGAAAATTTTGCTGTTACAATTAACATAATTACCGCCATAAAAAGAGTAATGACTGTCAACGGTATATTCAGTACAATCATCGAGATCAATGTGGCAATTAGGGTAGCTGCGGAGTTAATAATTTGAGGAATACTTTGGCTAAATAATTGACGCAATGTATCTACATCATTCGTATATACCGACATAATATCCCCATGTGCATGAGTGTCGAAAAATTTAATCGGCAATGATTCCATTTTAGTAAAAAGTTGAATACGTAATTTTCTCATTGTTCCTTGGCTAACATTAACCATAATTCGATTATATCCATAGGCAGTTACTACACCAATTATATAAAAAACTACAATCCCCGCTAATGCATGTGCAAGTGCAGAAAAATCCGAAGATTGTTCTCGAAGTAATGGTGTAATATAATCATCTACCAACGACTGTACAAAAAGCATTCCTCTCATTGTAGCAATTGCACCAATCCCAATACAGAGAATTACTACCAAAAATGAAAACTTATAGTTTTTTATCATATAATATAACAATCGTTTTAAAATACGAAATGCTGACTTTCTCTCTTTTCGTTCCACAATATTTCCTCCCTCTTAGATTGGCTGATCAAAATCTCCTCCGCCCTGGCTTTGAGATTCATAGATTTCTTTATAAATTGTATTGTTTCTAAGCAAATTTTCATGTGTATCAAATCCATTTATTTGTCCATCTTCTAACACTAAAATTCGATCTGCATCCTGTACGCTGGAAATTCTTTGTGCAATAATAATTTTTGTCGTACCTGGTATTTTTGTTCGAAATGCTTCTCTTATTTTTGCATCTGTAGCAGTATCCACTGCACTCGTTGAATCATCTAAAATTAATATTTTGGGATGTTTTAACAATGCTCTGGCAATGCAAAGTCTTTGTTTTTGTCCTCCTGAAACATTGGAACCTCCCCGTTCCAAATAAGTGTGATATGTATTTGGCATTTTTTCAATAAACTCATCTGCACATGCCGCTTTACAGGCTTCCATACATTCTTCTTCTGTTGCATCTTCTTTTCCCCATCGAAGATTTTCCAAAATTGTTCCAGAAAACAGTACGTTTTTTTGCAGCACAACTGCCACTTGATTTCTTAACGTTTCCATATCGTATTGTTTAACATCCACTCCACCGACACAGACGCTTCCATCTGACACATCGTAAAGACGACTAATTAAATTAACAAAACTTGTTTTTCCGCATCCAGTTCCTCCAATGACTCCAATTGTTTCACCTGATTCAATATGAAGATTAATGTCTTTCAATGACTCTTTTCCCATTCCCTTCTTATAAGAGAAATTTACATGTTTAAAATCAATACTTCCATCTTTCAATTCCTTAACTGGGGATTCTGAATTATGTAAGCTTGGAATTTCTTTTAATACTTCTGAGATTCTACGAACACTTGCAGAACTCATTGTAATCATAACAAAAATCATAGAAAGCATCATTAACGACATCATTACAGACATAATGTAACTAAATAATGAAGTAATCTCTCCCGTTGTCATCTCCCCTATTACAATAAACTTAGCTCCAAACCAGGAAACTGCTGTAATGCAAGCATATACTACTAACATCATTGCAGGGTTGTTAATTGCTACCAAACTTTCTGCCTTTACAAATAATTGATATAATTGATCCGCTGCTTTTGTAAACTTGCTATTTTCATAATCTTCTCTCACGTATGCCTTTACTACTCGAATCGCTGAAACATTTTCCTGAATACTTGCATTTAAATCATCATATTTTTGAAATACTAAATTAAATACACGAGAAGCTTGCTTCAATAAAATAGCTAAAATAATGGCTAAAAACACCATTCCTGCCAGAAACATAAAACTCAACTGTGCATTAATCAAAAAACTCATCATCATACTCGTTACCATCATCAGTGGAGCTCTGACTGCAATACGAATAATCATTTGAAATGCATTCTGTACATTTGTAACATCTGTCGTCATTCGAGTTACCAATCCAGCTGTACTAAACCGATCAATATTGGCAAAAGAAAAGGTCTGTATTCGCTCATACATACTCTCTCTTAAATTACAAGCCAAACCTGAAGAAGCACTTGCCGCATATTTTCCTGCCATTGCGCCAAAAAATAAACTGCACACTGCCATAAGCAGCATAATTGCTCCATATTGATAAACTACCTTCATATTTTCTTGCTGCAATCCCTTATCAATAATCATAGCTGTAATAAATGGAAGCAGCACTTCCATAATTACTTCCAATGCAGTAAAAATAGGAGTCAAAATGGTTGCCTTTTTGTACTGCCTTATCTGATTTAAAATTGTTTTCATATTTTGCATCCAGCCTTTCAATTTTTGCTTTTTATTTTCATTCTTCATAGTATGACTATTCTTGATAGATTGGAGTCACAGTTATATTCTAACTCTATTTTCCCTTGTTTGTGAAATTCAAATATGTTATAATCTATAAAAAACTTTTATAGATATTAATAATTTTTATTTTTAAGGAGTTCTGTTCATGAATACAACACAACTTGAATGTTTCCTACATGTAGCAAAACATTTAAATTTCTCCAAAGCATCTGGAGAACTTAATATTAGTCAACCTGCCGTCAGCCATCAAATTCAATCTTTAGAGGAAGAATTAGAAGTAAAACTATTTCAACGTACAAGTAAAACCGTTTCCCTCACTCCCGAGGGAATCCTTTTTCTGCCAGATGCAGAAAAAATATTGAAAATTGCATTAACTGCAAAAGAACGTCTTTATAATCCAGAACGCCCAATGATATTGGAAATTGGCTGTCATAATCAGGCAGAACTCGATCTTCTTCCTCCTATCATAAAAGAATTAAAACGAGAATATCCGCTTTTCCGTCCACTGATCCACCTTGTTCCTTTTGAATCTTTATCCAATCTATTAAAAACTGGACAAATCCATGTTATGTTCGGTTTCAAAGGAGATTACTCCAACGCTTCCCTTTCCTATCGGGAACTCTATCAATGTCCTATTTGCTGTATTTGCAGTAAAAATCATCCATTTGCAAACTATACTTCTCTAACGAAACATATGCTTCAAGGGAAATTTATTCTATGCAGTCCTAATAAAATATCCGATAGCATATTCCAAATTCAGAGTCATATTGCCTCTCGATCCCCTATATCAGACCGATATTTGGGAGAAGAATATGAAACAGTAATCACTTTTATCAAATCTGATTTTGGATATACACTGCTTCCTAAACTTCCCTCTCTTCATGACCCAGAATTATGTTATATTCCAATTGTTGATTACCCCACCATCTCTTTTGGAATTTATTATCAAGATACAAATTATACGTCTCTATTAAAACAATTTTGGCAATTGCTAAAACAAACCAATCCTTTTTAACTCGAACGAGAATCTAAAAAAATTAATTTTTTATTGACATAATGTATACTTTAACTAATATGATAAAAACAGAACACGGAACAAATATTGGAAAGGTTGGTACAAACAATGAGATTTCTTTATTTTATCATTCCTATACTGTGCATGACTCCTATCGGCATTTATTTATACATCTACCTAAAAAGAATGTCTATATTTTTTAAAATTCGTATACATAGCAAAATAATCCATCTTATCCTGGCATTATGCAGTCTAGTTGCTGTAATATTAGCCTTAAATATATGGGGAATCTGGGCAATGATCTTGGCTCACTGGTTTATTTTTGCCCTAAGTATGGAATTCGTTAATTTTGTGATATGCAAACTAAGAAAAAGGCAAGGGCTCTGGAAACGAGTTTATCGTTCAGGGCTTGTTCCAATTTTCCTTACTATCCTTGTATTAGGTTATGGTTATTATTGTATGCATGATGTAGTAAAAACTACTTATACGATTAATACACAAAAAAACATTCGAGAAGAAGGATATCGGATTGCCTTTATTTCAGATCTTCATTTTCGTACTACTATGAATGAAACTACATTAGAACAATATTGTAGAGAAATTGAAATGGAACATCCAGATTTCGTTGTACTATGTGGAGATATTGTAGATGAGCAAACCAATTTATTGGACTTACAAAAAGTATTTCAAACACTTAGCACAATTCAATCCGATTATGGAGTATTTTTCGTATACGGAAACCACGATCGTGCTTCTTATAATCCTAAAGCAGATTTTACACCAGAACAGCTAACACAGATATTAGAACAGAATGGAATTCACATATTACAAGAAGAAAATTATTCGATCACAGAAGATTTTACAATTATAGGAAGAGAGGATTGGTATACAAGAGATTCTACGATAACTGCTAAACAACTATTGACCAACGTAGATACAACGAATTTTCTTCTTTTACTCGATCATCAGCCTCGTAATTTAAGCGAAAATGCAGCAGCGGGATACGATTTACAACTATCTGGTCATACTCATGGAGGTCAAATCTGGCCTGTAGGTCTTATTACTGACTTACTTGGATTTGGAGAAATGAACTATGGGTATCGAAAAATAGATAATTTTCAAGTAATTGTTTCATGCGGACTTGGCGGATGGGGATATCCAATCCGAACAGGATACCATTCCGAATATGTTATTATTGATATTCAAAAAGATCCTCCTGTTTCTTAAATCCCCAAAGGAGCCAACACAAGAAACCTTACGTCCTAAAACAAAAATACTTCCAACAGCTACAGAATGCTATAAAGCATACTGCAGTTGCTGGAAGTATTCTTTCAGCAATAAGATTATATCGTATATTTAACGTTTTCTTTCAGAAAATACATGCTTGATAAACACATACATAACAATAACAAATGCAATTAAGTATCCAAATGCACCAAGTGCTGGAATTCCACAGATTTTAGGAGTCATATCCGTAGTACAAATAATACTGGAACTAATCAAAAGAGCTACGACCCAAAGTCCCATTACAATATTTCGTATTAAACGCCGTAAAAGCCAAGCTAAATCTTTGGATACATGTAAATCTAAATTCACTCGTGTCTGTCCCTTTAGATAACCCTGTAAAATATCCACGATAAGAGAAGGAATGTCAATGGACTTACGCAAAGAGCGGTAGAAACTTCTTTCCGTGGACTTTACTTCTTTTTTCCAGCTCTTCTCCTGAAAAAACATTTGCTTAATACGAGCTGCTGCAATTTCCACCATATTAATTTCTGGACTAATATCGGCTAATACTCCCTCCATATGGGTAAGTCCTCTTGCAAGCATTGTCAGACCATGCGGCATAATGATTTTGTTCTCTTTCATTACTTCCATTAAATCTTGCATCAGCTTAGCTACATCAATCGTTCCCATATCTACCGTTCCATACTGTGACATTAGGCTTCGGATATCTTCATAGAGCTGGCTTTGATCTGGCTTTCCACGGAACTTCCCAAGCGCCAGTACTGCATCTTGAATCATCCCAATATCGTTAAGCGCAACTCCCTCGACCGCTCTCCCAACTAATTCTTTATCTCGATCGGAAAGTCTTCCCATCATGCCCATATCCATCCATATAATTTTTCCCTCTTGAACTTTGACATTGCCAGGATGAGGATCTGCATGAAAAAAACCATCTTCCATTACTTGTTTCATATAATTATCCACTAGCTTGCTGCCGATCTCTCTCAAATCATATCCATTTGCCAGAAGATTTTCCTTTTCGTCAATTGCAAATCCATCTATGTACTCCATAACTAAAACATGGAGTGTCGTATACTCTCGATATAAAATAGGAGTCCGTACAAATACAACATCTTGATTTTTTTCAGAGAATTCTTCCATATTAGAAGCCTCAGTTAGAAAATTCATCTCTTCTTGTGTTACTCTCCAAAGTTCATCTAAAACTAAATCCAAATCTACTAAACCTTTGATACTGACTGGTGGAAGCAGTTTTACTGCTCTACGCATCAGCCGAATGTCCTGTAACATCACTTCGTAGATTCCTTTTCTCTGAACTTTAATCACGACTTCTTCCCCAGATTTTAGTACCGCCTTATGAACTTGTGCAATCGAAGCAGAACCAAGTGGGTTTTTCTCAATTTCTAGAAAAATTTCCTTCCAGGGACATCCAAAAGAATCTTGAATCACTTCTTCCACTTGTTCAAATGGCATCGGCGGTACTTCCGAACGCAGCCGCATTAGCTCCTCACAATACCGTTCTGGAAGAATATCCGAATGCATGGACATAATCTGTCCTAATTTAATATAAGTCGGACCCAAATCTTCCAAAATCATCCGCAGCTTTTCTGGCGTGACTCCCCTTGTAATTGCATATTTACGCAGCACTGCCGTGATTTCTTTTAATCTTGAATGATTCTTTTTCGATTCTGTTTTTATTGACTCTTCTTTATTCATCCTAATTGTTTTTCTCTTGCGATTCGCTCTCTTCTTTTGTTTCTGAATCCGAAGTTTCTTGCTTTGTCTTGGCTGTTTGCTTTGTCTCCATCTTCTGAATCTGTTCTTTTAGTTGTGCAAGCTGCTCTGGAGTCATTTGATCCAAAAGTTCTCTTAATTCTTCTGGAGAAGAAGGCTTTACAGAAACATTAACCTTTTCCTTGACTGTTCTCTTAATATTGTGTTTTAATTCCTGATTCAACACCTTTCCCTGTTCTACCGTTAATTCTCCTTTTTTCACCATCTCATCCAATATTTCCTTGGATTTTTCTGCGGTCACTGCCACTGTTCCGATTCCAGCTAATAAAAGTTTTTTCATATTATCTCCAAATTTATCCATTCTCACACATTCCTTTCTTTCCATTTATTATCTGATTATCATTATACACCAGCTAAAATTATTCGTAAATAGGTAAATATCTTTGGCAGAAAAATAATTCCTCCAATTACTGCTGCCATAATTGCCGCAATTAGAACTGCACCCGCTGCCGTATCTTTTGCTAATTTTGCCAACGGCTTTTTTTCTTGTGTAACTAGATCTACAACTGCCTCCAATGCGGTATTTACTAATTCTAATGCCAAAATCATTCCAAATAGAACCAAACAAATGCACCATTCCATAACGGTCAATTTAAATACTATTCCCGCAATTGTTACAAGAATTACTGCACTGCAATGAATTTTCATATTTCGTTCTTTTTTTATACATGCAAAAATTCCTGTAAATGCATATCCAAAACTCTTATACAATGGATTTTTCTTTACCATAATTTCCTCCAACCTTCTAAACTTTTTCGATACCGTTATTTTTCCTCTGCCTTAACACCCAATTTTTCTAATGACATGAAAAAGAAGCTGATTAATAAAAGTAAACAAGAAAACCATATCATACGAATTCCAAATCGAGCCGATAAATTCCCTCCAATTCCAGCACCGACTGCAAAAAAGAAAATAATACCAAAATAATACATTGCCTGTCTCAACTGCTCTGGTTTTTTCTCTCTCAAATACAAGGATAACGTAGCTGTTCCACTTCTTAGATTTCCAATGCACATTGTACTGGCATAGGAATAACCATTTACCTTTCGGAATGTCTGTACTTGCATTGCACAAGTAAAGGAAACTAAAATCGTTGCAATCGTATTAAGTTCAATGGGAAGAAAACCAACCAAAAATAAAATTCCCATTTCCGCTAATAATATGCCCTGTCTCCAATGTAAACGTTTCGCATAACGATACCGATTCTGAATTCTCTCTGCAATAAAAACTCCAACTGCAAATGCTAAAATTGGAAATAAATACTTGAGTGCATTCATCCATTCTCCAATCATAAAATTCTGACTCATTAAAACTACATTTCCTGTCTGAGCATTGGAAAACACTTCATTTCTTGTATTGTATGTATATGCATCTTGAAATCCTCCAGACAGAGCCAAAACTGCACTATTGCAGAATGATTCTGACATTTGACTTTGAGCGGATAACCGTATTCTCCAACCCCATTTCTTTCTTATCGTTTTCATAATTCTTTCCTCTTTTTTCTTATGTTAAATTTTACACATCTGTCCACCTGGAATTTCTATTTTTTCTTTCTCTATTTCCAGCCATACTGATTGAGCGGATGGATTATATACTTTATCTCCAGCGGCAGTATAATACAAACGCTTTGCAGCATCCATATAATCTACGATCTCAATATTTGTTGCATACCAAATATCTTCTTTTCCTCCAACCATACTGCAAAATTCTTCGATTAATTCCCAGTTATTGTCACGAGTAAACTCGTAGCTATGCCCCCATACATACATCATATAAAGATACTGCGTTTTATGCAAATTTATAAATTCTTTTCCTAATTCCAAAAGATTATGATTATGATGACAAGTTGCCATCCATGTTAAAAAATTTTCTGGCATAGAAAAACAATCTGTGTTACCTACTACTCTTGCATAACGAATTCCAAGTGCAGGCAATGCATCTACAATTTCCTTAGAAAAAGAACCATTTGGATACGATAATCCTCTCACGGGATACCCAACTGCCTTTTCTAATGCTTTTCTATCTTCCAGAATTTGACCGACAACCTGTTCCATTGGACAGCGTGCAATTGTTGGATGAGTACATGTATGACAGGAGACTTCATGTCCTGCATATAATTTTTTATATTCCGATACTGGTATTCGTTCTTTCATAGGAAGCTGTGAATTTAAATGAAATGTTCCCTTTATTCCATTTTTATTAAAAATCGACACAAGGCGATAATCGTCAATTTTTCCATCATCATAACTCATCGTCAATACTTTATGCTTTCCCCCTGGAAAACAAATATAAATATTTTTCATCTTAATCGTTTCCTCCTCCATAATCACTTAATTTTTCTTTTAACTGCTATTATAACATAAAACGATTAAAAAATCATTTTCTATAAATAAATTACTAGTTAGTATAGTAAATACTTTTATCTATATTTTAATATGCTTGACAAGCATATTACAACTTTATATAATACTAAGTGTAGGATTAAAGGAGGTGTTTGTTATGGAATTACGTGTTTTGCGCTATTTTCTCGCCGTTGCCAGAGAACAAAATATTTCCAATGCTGCGGAATCGTTACATTTAACACAACCAACGCTCTCCAGGCAATTAATGGAGCTAGAACAAGAACTTGGGAAAAAACTATTTATTCGAGGCAACCGAAAGATTACTTTAACCGAAGATGGAATTCTTTTCCGTAAAAGGGCGAATGAAATTATGGATCTGGTAGAAAAAACAACTGCGGAAATCAGCACTCCCGAAGATACAATTACAGGAGATGTCTATATTGGAGGAGGAGAAACCGATGCCATGCGTCTAACAGCACGAGTTGCATCAAAACTACAAAAAAATTATCCAGACATTCGCTATCACTTATACAGCGGAAATGGGGATGATGTAACCGAACGTCTCGATAAAGGGCTGCTGGACTTTGGTGTATTAATTGAACCTGCCGATATCACGAAATATAATTATATTCGCCTCCCCGTCACAGACACTTGGGGATTGCTTATGAGAAAAGACAGTCCTCTATCCAAAAAAGACTTTATCACTCCAAATGATCTATGGAATATTCCAATCATTACATCCGCACAGACATTAGTAAATAATGAATTTTCTGGATGGCTCGGAGCAGATTTTGAAAAATTAAACATTGTTACTACTTATAATCTTGTATACAATGCTTCTCTTATGGTAGATGAAGGGTTTGGTTATGCGTTATGTCTGGATAAATTAATTAATACAACTGGAGATTGCAACCTCTGTTTTAAACCACTTTTTCCTAAATTTGAAGCAAAATTAGATCTTGT
>OERR01000176.1_pt1 | contig 16765 bp, 16 predicted proteins | sample 1540051 | NCBI WGS metagenome assembly OERR01 (sample SAMEA3891884, study PRJEB23780) | metagenome | biome: terrestrial biome; feature: animal house; material: Caecal content | place: Italy | collected 2015-05-05 | reverse complement strand
GGGTAGATGCTCGAAAGCATCGACGACGAGGCGCTGCTCTTCTTCGTTGCGGTAACTCCCAAAAGTGAGAATGATGAATTTATCGGTCGGTAGTCCCAGATTATTGCGGGAGGTCAACTTCGAAGGGAATGCATATCCACATGAATCGTATATGTGATGAGGTATGACGAAATGCCGAGCTGTGTTTTCGGGATATATACGGGCGAACTCTTGTCGGCTATATTCTCCCAAATGAATAATCGCATTGCTTTGAGTTTCGACGATACGATATAGTTCCAATTTGTTTTTGTCCGTGCAATAATGCGGGATAGCGTCATGGCGGGTATATACGATTTTGGTTCCCATGCTTTTCAGGCGATCGATTCGTTGCCGTAGAGCTTTTAACCCGTTATCGGAGGGTTGCCGCCATTTGAAAATGACTTCGGGAAACTGAATGTGGACGATGTCGTATTTTCGGGTGGAATTCCAAAAGGCATCGATACTGCATTCTATGGAGCCATTTTGTCGTCGTATCTCCTCGCATAGGGACTTGACGTACAAGTTGTCATTCTGAATGATTTTGTCGAAGTAGACGAAAAGTATGTTCATGGCTATGCTTGGACGATGTTTCGTATATCGACAAAAGTAATAAAATTTTGTAGAAATGTCCCGACGGAAAGATTGAAATGAGTATTGTGCAGAAATTTATCTTCAACCGAGGAAAATTGTCTTGGTTTTGAGTGCTTTCGAGATTGAGAAACAGAGCTTATGTAAAGATGCCGAAGCGAACAATATGAACCTTCGAAGCATTGTATAAATAGGTAACATTATTTATCTGGAATTACAGATTGCCCGACCGCCGTTATTGGTTCGGCTGAATGCGGTATTCGATAGCTCTACGTTTGCCGGTCTATGATTAGTAATGCATTGGTGGAGGGTGTGAAAGATTTGATTTTGTGGAAGATATACTTCGATTCAATTTTATATGTGGCATGTTTTTTGCAATTATGTTATCGTTAATTTAAAATTTGGAATATGAACAGATTATTTCTTTTTATGACAATATTGACATTAAATTTTATTATCAAAATAGTTTTTCATCCAGTATTCAAAACTCACCGAGATAATCCTTCACTAATAACAAATCGTCCTGAGTTGTAACTTTTATATTATAGTAGCTTCCCATTACTAACTTTACTTTCTTATCTGTAAAGTTTTCCACTACCATGGCATCATCTGTAATCATTAACTCTTGAACTGACGCAAACATTGTATCATAGGCTTTTTTTACGAGAGAATATTGAAACACCTGAGGAGTTTGTACTATCCAAACTTTTGACCGCTCTGGTGTTATCTCTGCAAACTGATTTTCATCTGCTATTTTAATCGTATCTTTCGCTGGAACGGCTGCAACACACGCATCATATTTTCTTACAGTTTCAAAACAGTTATTTAATATTTCCTGACTAATACATGGTCTGGCACCATCATGAATAAATACATAATCGCAGTCTTTTATCGCTTTTAATCCTTCATAGACAGAATCATATCGTTCTTTTCCACCGGCAACAATGGAAGAGACAGAAGTAATTCCGTACTTTTCTACAATTTGCTTTCTGCAATATTCTATTTCATTTTGACTCGTAACAAGAATAATTTCGTTCACTCCAAATGTTTCAAACGCTTTCAAAGAATAATAAATCAATGGACGTCCATTGATTTGCATATATTGCTTTTTTACATTGCTCTTCATACGTTTTCCGCTTCCAGCGGCAAGAACAATCGCAGCACATTTCTTTGCTTGCATTTCTATTTCTCCCCTTTACTTAATAACACTACCGCTCTCCCAGTTTTAATCCTGGCACTGCATTTAAATCCCATCCATGACGTGTTCCTTTAATAAATTCATAGTATCCAGCTGCTCCAATCATTGCAGCGTTATCCGTACAATAAATTGGGGAAGGATAGTATAATTGAATATTCTCTTTCTCGCAGGCATGACTCATTGCAGCTCGAAGAGCTGAATTAGACGCAACTCCACCAGCCATTGCAAGCTTATGAAAACCATATTGTTTTACGGCTGAAATTGCATGTTCTACTAATACCTCCACGACTGCGTGTTGAAAAGATGCAGCTAAATCTGCTGAATTCACCGTCTCTCCTCGCATTTTTGCATGATTTAAATAATTCAAGACGGAAGACTTAATTCCACTAAAACTAAAATCAAATGGTGCTCCATCCACCTTTGCTTTTGGGAATATAATTGCATTTGGATTTCCTTCTTTTGCCACCTTATCGATCTTTGGACCTCCTGGATAACCCAGTCCAATAGAACGGGCTACTTTATCAAATGCTTCCCCTGCGGCATCATCTCGAGTTCTTCCTAAAATTTCAAATTCTCCATAATCTTTTACTATCACAAGATGAGTATGTCCTCCAGAAACAATTAAGCAAATAAACGGAGGTTCTAACTCAGGATGTTCAATAAAATTAGCCGCCACATGTCCTTCAATATGATGTACTCCTACTAGCGGAAGTTTTTTAGCATAGGCAATTGCCTTTGCCGCAGACACACCAACTAATAAAGAACCAACTAATCCTGGACCATAGGTTACTGCAATTGCATCCATTTGATCCAGTGTCATTCCAGCTACTTTTAATGCTTCTTCAATCACTTGATTAATTTTCTCCATATGCTTTCTTGATGCAATCTCTGGTACAACACCCCCATACAATGTATGCAAATCGATTTGAGAAGAAATAATATTGGAATATACTTCTCTTCCATTTTTTACGACCGCAGCAGCCGTTTCATCACAAGAACTTTCTATTCCAAGAATATAACAATCTCTCTTTTGTCCCATTTTTACCTCCTTAATATACTTTTGCACCCTTAATTTACTCTTTTAACAGGATCATCGCTATTCTGTCTCAAAATCCAGTTCTGTTGTTATTCCATCTTTTGGTATCACTGTATTAGGAAAAACAGCACAGACTTCTTCTAAAAATTCTTCTGGATGTGTCATAGACGGACTATAATGCGTCAGCCAAAGCTGTTTAGGCTGAGCTGTTTTAGCAATCTGAGCAGCCTCATACATTGTCATATGTTTATATTCTTTTGCCTTTACAGCTTTTTCCTTTTCTCCATACATTCCTTCACAAATAAATAAATCGGCTTCTGCTGCCTGCTCTGCAATAATGGACGTTGGGCGGCTATCCGTTACATAAGTTAGCTTAATTCCTTTTCGTTCTGGCCCTAAAACCATATTTGGCGTAAATACCATCCCATTTAACTCTAACGTTTCACCCTTTTGCAGACGATTCCAATATTGTACGGGAAGATTTAGCTGCTGCGCCTTTTGTACGGAAAATTTTCCTTTTCTTGGAATAGAAATGGTATATCCATAACATACAATATTATGATTAACTCGAAAAGCCTCAATATGATATCCTTTTATGTCAAAGGCTTGTTTTTGCTCGGTTAATTCGATAAATTCCAATGGAAATGGCAATTCTGGGGCAATGACACGAAGAGCATTAACCACTCTCTCCAATCCCTTTGGTCCAATCATAACCAATGGTTCTTTTCGTTCCGCATTTCCCATCGTAAGAAGCAGTCCTGGCAAACCGCTAATATGATCTCCATGATAATGAGTAAAACACATAACATCAATTGGATGACAACTCCATCCCTTTTTGCGTACAGCGACCTGGGTTCCCTCTCCACAATCAATCATTAAAGAACTACCATTATATCTCGTCATAAGAGAGGTAAGATAACGATATGGCAATGGCATCATACCGCCAGTACCTAACAAACAAACATCTAACATGAATACTCCTTTTATCTATAACAATTCATTTTCTATTTTCCTTTCTAATGCAACAGCAAACTGACTTGTAATGCGATCATAGCATTGTTCGCAAAGTTCCCAACTATGATGTTCGCCATCTTTATCAGAAAAGTATCCCCACATTTTTTCTACACTGATATATTCTTCTGCCGCAACTCCATTTTTCACTGGAATTTTTTTCCCACAACCATTACAAATTACCTCTGTTAATACTTTTTCATAATCCTGATAATACTTTTTCATGAAATTCTCCTCCTTGTTTTTCAAGTTCTGCCAAAACGAAGAGTGATTTTCTATGGTAACAATCACTTATGTCAATTATATCGGATTTTATACATGAATTTCAATGGTAATTATTATCATAATTGGTATTTCCACATAATTATAGCATCTTCCGTTGGCTTTTGATAAAAATTTTTTCTGATACCAACGGAACAGAATCCCATTTTTCTATATAGCTGAATTGCAGGCTCATTTCCCACTCGCACTTCCAGCGTCATAGCCTGTATCCCTCTTTCTCTACAATCTTGAACCATACGATATATAAGTGCTTCTGCAATTCCGCACCGACGATACTCTGCTTTTACTGCAATATTGGTGACATCCGCTTCCTCCAAAATGATTGATATCCCCATATAACCAACCACTTCTTCCGCTTCTTCTGCCACAAGAAAATAATACGATTGAGATTCCAAACTCTCTTTTAAACTTTTCTCAGACCATGGCTCTGAAAAACATTGTTTTTCTATCTCTGCCACGGATAAAAGATCCTTTTGAAGCATACTACGTATTTGCATGTAATTTCGCTTCCCTTTCTCTCTCTGCCTGAGATTTTCTTAGATAATTTGGCAAATGTTCTCTGGCATTCTCTATTTTTCCCTCGGCATAATACTTTGCTCCAAGTTCTGCCACTACGGCTCCTCTTTGACGATTCATAAAAGATGGGGCAAAATGATGCGTTACTTCCAATATTTGCTCTAGCTTTTCCCTATATACAGGAACCCCGTCTCCTAAGAACAATACTTCTCTTTGGCAAGCATTAATTTTCTTTACTAAATCTAATACATCCATGGCACATGGCTTTAAAATTTCTTTCATTGTTTCCCCTTCAAAACAATAAATCCCTGTATAAACTTGGTTTCTTCGTGCATCCATAATCGGACAGATAATATCACTTGAACGAAAACATCCATAAGCCATTGCTTCAATCGTTGGCACATGAATCAATGGTTTTTCTAATGCAAGTCCTAATCCCTTTGCTGTTGCAGAACCAATACGAAGTCCAGTAAAGGAACCCGGTCCTCCTGATACTGCGATCGCATCCATTTCTTCTAAATTCGTCTCTGTCATACGTACTACTTCATCAATCATTGGAAGTAATGTCTGAGAATGTGTTTTTTTAAAATTAACCGTATATTCGGCTGTAATTACATCATCGGTTAGAATTGCTACACTCGCTACAAGTGAAGAACTCTCAATTCCTAAAATTTTCATTCTCCTACCTCTTTTTCTATTTATTCTACTGTAATACGGCGGTATTCAAAACCATATTCTAAATCTTTTTCAATTGTAATCCATACTGCATAATCTGGAATAATCTCTTCAATTAAATTCGCCCATTCAATTAAACAAACTCCGTCTCCGAAAAAATAATCTTCATACCCGATCTCTTCCATTTCATCAATATCTGAAATACGATATACATCAAAATGATAGAGCGGAAGCCGTCCCTCTTCATACTGCTGGATTATTGTAAATGTTGGACTGTTCACGGGCTCTTGAATTCCAATTCCCTCTGCAAACCCTTTTGTAAATACTGTTTTTCCAACTCCAAGATCTCCATTTAAACAATAAATCTCTCCAGGTTTGGCAAATTGTCCAAGCTGTCTTCCTGCTTGATAAGTTTCCTGCTCACTTCTGCTTTCAATACGCCTCATTTTCTCCTCCTCCCTACTTTCCTTTCACACGAGATGCTGGCATTTTCGTTTTAGCCAACTCTAATATCATCGCAACTTCTTTTTCATTACCAGTTCTTGGAATAATATTGGCTCGAATCGGATCTGTAAAAATATAAATTGCATTCTTTCTCGCTATTATTTTCCATAATTCTTCCCAGCTTACTGCTGCACAATTATCATCTTGAGATACTCCCATCCCTTCTTCTCCAAAACTATAATTCATTGGCTTTTGCATAACAGGATGATTTGCTTGTTTTACAGCCTTTCGATACAATGCAATTGGTTGATAAATTGTAAACATTGTCCCTATTAATAATAATAACAATGTACTATAGAGTTCTACTTTTCCAAATGAAATTACTGCTCCTACAAGACATGCTGCACTGAATAAAAATCCAATTACTCCAATAAATCGAGCATAATTATGATAAAGTAAGAAACAAAACAAATCCTTTTTTCCTACCAATGCAGTCACATTTATTTCTTTTTTCTCCAGATTTCTACTTTTTTCCGCCTTCTGATAAGAAGCAGATGCTGTTTTCTTCTCTTTCATTTGCATCCTCCTACTCTACAAACCTCATTTTGGGAAAGACTTTTTTAAGAACTTGGTCAGGCAAATAATGGTCTAAATATTGATCACAAATCGTAGAAACAGGTTTTTCTTCATGCCTTTGTGCCATACGTATTAGTCCAAAACCAGTTATCACAGTCGTTATTCCAAGATATCCTGTTAAAAACCACGTTAAAATCATTCCCTTTTTTTTAGGAATTTTTTCAATTATCCAAGAAATCGCTGGATATCCCCACTTTCCCCATATAATTGCAACCGTTCCCCAAAGTACTGAAAAAACAAGGCTAATTCTTCCTCCAATATTCAGCGGTAAATGTGCATAACTCCAAAATGTCATATGTAATACTTTTTCGCAAAGCCAACCACAGGAAAATTCTAATGCACTTCCACATAGATATCCTTTTATAAAGAGCTTCCAAAATGAAGTCTCTTTATCTTTATAAAGAATAAGAGAAAATAATGCAAATCCAATTCCCCATACAATACTAATTGGAAAAAATGCATTACTGCTTCTTCCCATCCAATATCCTAACGCAAAACGACACCAGATCGTTTCCACTAAACAGCCGATTACACCCCCTATAATAAATATCCAACAGAGTTTATAAAATCCACATCCCTGTGCAAACCTTTGTTTTTCTGTCTCATGTCTGTTATTCATTTGTCTGCTCCATTTCATTGCTTTTTATATTGTAGTGATGCATAGGAAATTCTATGAGGATTTTATAGCTTCATTGTAAGCTGAATACGATGTTTTGCAATATCTACGCTTAATACTTTTACTTCTACAATATCCCCTACACTCACAACATCCAGTGGATGCTTAATATAAGATTTTGATATTTCTGAAATATGTACCAATCCATCTTGATGCACTCCAATATCTACAAAAATCCCAAAATCAATGACATTTCGGACTGTTCCTTTTAAAATCATTCCTGGCTCTAAATCCTTTAATTCTAACACATCGCTCCTTAAAATTGGTTTTGGCATCTCTTCTCGAGGATCTCTTGCTGGTTTTTCCAACTCTCCTATAATGTCATTTAAAGTCATTTCTCCGATACCAAATTCTTTTTCCATTTGCTTTTGATCGATTTTACCTCGAATATTTTTCGCTGCGCCTGTTAAAATATCTGACGGACGATAACCTAATTTTTTCAAAATAGCTTCTGCTGCACCATAACTTTCTGGATGTACTGCCGTAGCATCCAACGCATTTTCTCCATCATTAATTCTAAGGAATCCTGCACATTGCTCAAATGCCTTTGGTCCTAACTTTGGTACTTTTAACAGCTGCTTTCGATTTGTAAATCTTCCATTTTCCTCTCGATACGTTACAATATTTTTCGCAACCGTTTTACTGATTCCAGAAATATATTCTAAAAGCGATGCGGAAGCTGTGTTTAAGTCCACCCCTACACGGTTTACACAATCTTCTACTACACCAGTTAACGCTTCTCCAAGCTTTTTTTGATTCATATCATGCTGATACTGTCCTACTCCAATTGATTTTGGATCAATTTTTACTAATTCTGCCAACGGATCTTGTACACGCCTTGCAATTGAAACAGCACTTCTTTGACCTACATCAAAATTTGGAAATTCTTCTGTTGCCAGTTTACTCGCCGAATATACCGAAGCCCCTGCCTCATTTGTAATAATATATTTTACAGGAAGTCCAAACTCTTTGAGCATATCTACAACAATTAGCTCCGATTCCCTGGAAGCAGTTCCATTTCCAATCGAAATTAACGTAATATGATACTTCTCAATTAATTTTTTTACAATTTCTTTTGCTTCTTTCACCTTTTTTTGAGGCAATGTTGGATAAATTACAACCGTATCCAATACCTTTCCTGTCGAATCTACTACTGCTAGCTTACAACCTGTACGAAACGCTGGGTCCCATCCAAGTACAATCTGTCCTACAATTGGCGGCTGCATTAAAAGCTGCTGTAAATTTTTTCCAAATACTTTAATTGCATCATCTTCTGCTTTCTCTGTCAATTCATTACGAATATCTCTTTCAATTGCTGGAGCAATAAGACGCTTATATGCATCTGCCACTGCCTCTTTCAGTATATCCGCTGTTTCCGAATTTTGATTTATAATGACTTTTTTCTCTAAGTAATGAATGATATTATCTTCCGTTACTTCTAATTTTACAGTTAAGAACTTTTCTTTCTCTCCTCGATTGATTGCCAAAGTCCGATGGCCTGCCATTGTCTTAACAGACTCTTCATAATTATAATATTTTTCATAGACCGATTCTGCCTTTTCATCTTTCGCAGCGGTAACAATCTTTCCTTCTCTCATTGAAACTTTACGGATATAACTTCGATAATCCGCATTATCGGAAATCGTTTCTGCCAAAATATCTCTTGCTCCCGCAAGTGCATCTTCTATCGTCACAACTCCCTTTTCTTCGTTTATATAGGAAGCCGCCACCTCTGATAATGGCTGTTTTAGGTTCTGCATCCGAATCATAACGGCAAATGGTTCCAATCCCTTTTCTTTTGCAATCGTTGCACGAGTACGGCGTTTTGGACGATATGGCAAATACAAATCTTCTACTGCCACAAGTGTCTGTGCCTTTTCAATCTTTTCTTTTAATGTTTTTGTTAATGCTCCCTGTTCTTCAATTGTCGCAATAACTTGTCTCTTTCTTTCTTCCAGGTTACGAAGATAACGCAGACGCTCATCCAAATTACGGAGGATCTCATCATTTAATCCTCCATGTTGTTCTTTTCGATATCGAGCAATAAATGGTATTGTATTGCCTTCATCAATCAAACGAATTACTGCCTCTACCTGTTCTGCCCTTATATTCAATTCTTCTTGTAAAACCTCTACAATATTCATCTATCCATCCTCAGCTTTCTGTGGTTTTCCCCGTTATTATAATCCATTTATTGCTATTGTGCAACTACAATGAATGGATTCTATGGAGATCTCATTCTAAGTAGGCATTGCCATTTTTATAGCTTTGTGATAAAATGGGGAAAACAACTAGAGAAGAATGAGAAAGGAGCTTTCTTGAGATGGAGAATCATGACGATTTTTATCAGGAACGACAGTCAAATGGCTCTGCTTCACCTCAAACAGAGCCTGAATTACCAAAATTGCCTCCTAGTCAAACAACACAACCAAATAAGTTCGCTGCATTATCATTAATGATTAGTTTACTTTCTTATGTACTTTGCTGCTGTCATCCTTACGCAATGATCGCTGGATGTGTACTGAGTATCGTATTTGCTATTTTTTCCAAAGTAATTGTAGAGCCAAATCATAGAATGAGAAAGCAGGCAGTTGCTGCTATTATTATTGGCGCAATTGGGCTTTTTATCATTCTAGGTTCCTTCGTATATACGTATGTGATTCTTCCAGAATTGCTAGAAACTAATCCAGAATTACGAAATATGATGGATCAAATGCTTCAACAATATGGATTAAAATTATCCGATCTGGGTCTTACTATTATCTATGGAATTAGATAGATTCCTTTTACCACCAAATAATAATTTTTCCAAAAAAAGTTTCCGATTAAAATTGCGACTCCGATGTAACAATATAACATCCGAAAATGCAAGGCGGAAACTTTTATTTTTGTATAACGCATAATCGTCTGTGATGTCATATATATTGTTAAAAAACCTACTGCATAGCATACAACTGGATTATAAAGTAAACTTTTTCCAATCTGTCCATGAATTAAAAAGAAAAATGCTCTTGTTCCTCCACAGCCAGGACAGTATAATCCCAGCATGGAGCGCATCACACATGGATATTGAGGGACCTCCCAGCCAGCAAGATAGAAAACAGCGGCGACAATCGTCACCGCCATTATTATTTTTAACAATAAATGATACATAAAATCATCCATTGTATCGTAATCTAACTGTCTCATTAGTTTGCCAGACGAATACGGTTTAAAATACCTGTTATTTTTCCCGCTTTTTCCATATATTCTGCTTCTGTCATTTCTTTTGTTAAAATACCAAACTCTCCCTCAACTACTTTCACAATATCAAATGAACCAAACACTGCTTCTAATTCCTCTTGACGTTGCTGTGCTTCTCCGCTGATTCGAACGAAAAATGCATTTTTTGTCAATTCAAATGGTTCTAATTCCAACTTCTTTTCGCTCCAACGGCGCATTACTGTGCGATTTAAATTCTTCGCTGCTTCTACTACATCCGCTACAACTGCACTTGCAGTAGGAAGTTTTCCAGCCCCAGCTCCATAGAACATTAAATCTCCAATGACATCTCCTCTCACTAAAATGCCATTCATTACTCCGTTTACACTATAGAGTGGATGTTCTTCTCCAATCATAACAGGACTTACCATTGCATAAATTTTATTTTCTATTTTCTTACTCGTTCCAAATAATTTAATTGCCTTCTCTAATTTTAATGCATATTTGATATCTATATCACTAATTGTTGTAATACCTTCTGTATGGATATCTTCATAATCTACCTGAGCGCCAAATGCCAGCGAAGATAAAATTGCAATTTTACGACATGCATCAAAGCCTTCAATATCTGCTTCTGGATGCCGTTCTGCATAGCCAAGCTCTTGTGCTTTTTTCAGAATTGCATCAAATGTCATCCCTTTTTTCGCCATATTCGTGAGCATATAATTGGTCGTTCCATTTAAAATACCCGTAATTTCATACACTTCATCGGAAGTAATACATTGATTGAGAGGACGAATAATTGGAATTCCTCCTCCTACGCTTGCCTCAAATAAAAAATTGATCTGTTTTTCTTCTGCAATCCGCATTAGTTCTGCTCCATACTTCGCTACTAACTCCTTATTGGAAGTGGCCACAGTTTTTCCAGCTTCCAGACAAGCCTTTACAAAATCATATGCTGGTTTTGTTCCTCCCATTGTCTCTACTACAATCTGGATTTCTGGATCTTCTATAATCTGATGAATATCATGCACTACTTTGTTTTCCATAGGATCTCCAGGAAATTCTCTTAAATCCAACACAGATTTTACTTCTATTTCCTGTCCAGCTGTCTTTTTAATGCACTCTTGATTCATAGACAAAACTTGAACCACACCTGATCCGATATTTCCATAACCTAATACTGCTACCTTAATCATTTTATCCTCCTCAATTACTAGTCTAAACTTTTATGGTTTTTCATAATATACTCGAATGGGATTATAAATTCAAATAGAATTTTACTGCTCAAACAGATTATTCCCTAGCAAGTATTTTCAAATAATGAACCCACGGCAAATTTTCAATTCCCTGCAACATTTCTGAAACATCTTTTGAACTACTTAATATATCTACACTTAAAGTCAATGAGGCTACTCCATTAATTGGAATCGTTTGATGAATCGTTAGTATATTTGTATAATATTCCGCTACTTTTTGCAGTACAGTCAATAATGCTCCTGGTTCATCTTCCATCTGCAACATAAATGTAATTGTCTTTCCTCTTACATTGTCATGAAATGGAAAAATATCATCTTTATACTTATAAAAAGAACTTCGGCTGATTCCGACTGCCTCTGTAGCATCGTGAATCGTTTCTACTTGCTCCGACTCCAGCAATTTCTTTGCCTTGACCACATTTAAGAGTACTTGCGGCAAAGCTCTTTGCTTTACTACATAATATTGGTTTTCATCCATTTCCCCATATCCTTTCCATTTGTTCGTCCAACAAATACATTTGTATTCACTCAAAAGATATTAGCACAATTTTTTAAAAAAAGCAAGCCCCCAAAATAACCTCTATCGAAGCTTTTACCACAAAAATAAGGTTACTGCAAACAATTCACAGTAACCTTATCCATTTTCTATTCTTCCACTTCAGCGGCTCCAGTACTCTGCCATTTCAAGTACGCATTAATAAATAAATCAATATCTCCATCCAAAACTGCTGCCGCATTTCCACTTTCTGCTCCAGTTCTATGATCTTTAATCATTGTATACGGCTGGAGTACATAGGAACGAATTTGGTTTCCCCATCCGATTTCTTTGACTTCACCTCGAATATCGGATACTTTTTCTGCATTTTCCTGCTGTTTTAACATATACAGCTTTGCCTTTAGCATCTGCATTGCCTTATCTTTATTCTGAAATTGAGAACGTTCATTTTGGCATTGTACTACAATTCCAGTTGGAATATGGGTAATACGGATGGCAGAAGAAGTTTTATTAATATGCTGTCCACCCGCTCCACTAGAACGATAGGTATCAATTCTTAAATCATCTTCATTAATCTCAACGTCCAAATCTTCCTCAATTTCAGGCATAACATCACAAGAGACAAAAGAAGTCTGTCTCTTACCAGCTGCATTAAATGGAGAAATACGCACAAGACGATGAACGCCTCGTTCTGATTTTAAATATCCAAACGCATTCTCACCATTAATCTGAATCGTAACCGATTTAATTCCAGCTTCTTCTCCATCTAGATAGTCCAATACTTCTACCGAGTATCCTTTTTTCTCTGCCCAACGGCAATACATACGATACAACATACTTGCCCAATCACAGGATTCTGTACCTCCTGCTCCTGCATTGAGACGTAAAATTGCATTGTTTTTGTCATACTCTCCAGAAAGCAATGTACTAATTCGCATTTCCTCTAATTTGTTTGTAAATTGATGAAGCATTTCTTCGATTTCTGGAATTACTTCTGGATCATTTTCCTCATATCCCATATCAATCAGAATCTGTATTTCTTCATATTGATTTTCCAATGCTTCAAATGCTTTTACGGTATCTTGAAGATTTTTTAACTCTTTTGTAATCTTTTGTGATTCCTCTGGATTGTCCCAAAAAGACGGCTCTTCCATATGACGTTCCAGTTCTGTAATTTTTTCCTTTTTCGCTGCTAAGCTAAAGTGAATCCCTCAATTCATACAGCGGCTTTTCATAGGTAGACAGTGTATATTTATACTGATCTAATTCTACCACGAATCTTCACCTCTTTCTATTATTTTATTTCTCCACAAATCTTATTTGTCTGCAAAACGTCCACAGCACTGTTTATACTTCTTTCCAGAACCACATGGACATGGATCATTTGGATAAATCTTATCTGCGGTACGTTTCTTTGGCATATTCGCAGTAGAGTCATCCTTATTGGTTCCTGTTACTTTTGCTACTTGTTCTCGTTCTGCATTCTTTTGTTCAATTCTGGCATGGAGTAATAGACGTACTGTTGTCTCTCTCACGCTTGCCATCATCGCATTGAACATATCATAACCTGCCATTTTATATTCTACCAATGGATCTCTTTGACCATATGCCTGTAATCCAATTCCTTGACGCAATTGATCCATATCATCAATATGATCCATCCATTTCTGGTCAATGACCTTCAATAAAATCACTCGCTCTAATTCACGAATTTGTTCTGGCTGGAATTCTGCTTCTTTCTTCTCATAAAGCTTCACTGCTTCCTCTTTCAGGATTTGTTTCAGTTTTGCTTTTGTCATGCGCTTTTTATCGTCATCTGAAATCTCAATTCGTTCAAATGGAACAATTGGCAGTAACGTTCGTTCTAATTCTCCCAAATTCCATTCCTCTACCGACTGATCGTCTGAAATACATTGATCGATTGTATTCTCTGTAATATCCGTTACCATCTTAAATACAACATCACGCATACTGTCACCATCCAATACACGACGACGCTCTTTATAAATAATTTCTCTCTGTTCATTCATAACTTCGTCATATTTTAACAGATTTTCACGAATACCATAGTTGTTTCCTTCGATCTTTTTCTGTGCCTTCTCAATTGCAGAGGAAAGCATTTTATGTTCAATCTGTTCTCCCTCTTCCACTCCCAATGCATTAAATACATTAATGATCTTTTCCGAGCCAAACAAACGCATTAAATCATCTTCCAGGGAAATATAGAAACGAGATTCTCCAGGATCTCCCTGACGTCCAGAACGACCTCTCAACTGATTGTCAATACGTCTTGATTCATGACGTTCTGTACCAATAATTTTAAGACCGCCTAATTCTCTTGCCTGATCATCCAACTTAATATCTGTACCACGACCAGCCATATTAGTAGCAATCGTAACTGCTTTATGAATACCAGCATCTGCTACAATTTCAGCCTCTAATTCATGGAACTTTGCATTTAACACTTTATGTGGAATTCCCTGGCGCTGCAACATTTTACTTAACATTTCTGAAGTTTCAATCGTAATCGTACCAACCAAAACTGGCTGCCCTTTTTGATAGGTTTCCACTACATCTTTTACAACTGCATTAAACTTTTCTTTCTTCGTTTTATATACAGCATCTTGGTGATCGGTACGAATAACTGGACGATTCGTAGGAATTTCTACTACGTCCATACCATAAATATTACGAAATTCTTTCTCTTCTGTTAATGCAGTACCCGTCATACCACTCTTCTTTTCGTATTTATTAAAGAAATTTTGGAATGTAATCGTAGCTAATGTCTTACTTTCTCTCTTTACTTTTACATGCTCTTTTGCCTCAATTGCCTGGTGCAATCCATCGGAATAACGGCGTCCTGGCATGATACGTCCTGTAAACTCATCTACAATTAAAACTTGATCGTCTTTTACGACATAATCTTTGTCTTTTGCCATTAAATAATTCGCACGAAGAGCTAAAATAATATTATGCTGAATTTCCAAATTTTGTGGATCAGCCAAGTTTTCAATATTAAAATACTCTTCCACCTTATGAACGCCTTCTTCTGTTAAATTAACAACCTTATCTTTCTCATTAACAATAAAGTCTCCTGATTCTTCAATCTCTTCTCCCATAATTGCGTTCATCTTAGAGAATTCGCCACTTTCTTCTCCTCGCTCTAAACGCTTAGCAAGAATATCACAAACTTCATAAAGTTTGGTGGATTTTCCACTCTGTCCAGAAATAATCAAAGGTGTTCTGGCCTCATCAATCAAAATGGAGTCAACCTCATCAATAATTGCATAATGCAAATCTCGAAGTACCATCTGTTCTTTATAAATAACCATGTTATCACGCAGGTAATCGAATCCTAATTCATTATTCGTTACATACGTAATATCACATGCATAAGCAGCTCTTCTTTCATCATTATCCATGCTGTTCAATACAACACCAACGGTTAATCCTAAAAATCGATGTACCTGTCCCATCCATTCCGCATCACGCTGTGCCAAATAATCATTAACGGTAACTACATGTACACCTTTTCCAGTCAATGCATTCAGATAAGAAGGAAGTAATGCCGTCTGAGTCTTACCTTCACCAGTTTTCATTTCCGCAATACGTCCTTGATGTAAAATAATACCGCCAATTAACTGTACTTCATAATGTTCCTGGTTTAAAACACGGCGAGCAGCCTCTCTCACCGTTGCATAAGCTTCTGGTAAAAGAGAATCCAAACTCTCTCCTTTTGCATAACGCTCTTTATACTCCGTTGTTTTTTCTTTTAACTGCTCATCACTTAATGCCATCATGGACTCTCTTAGATTTTCAATCTTTTTAATCAATGGCATAATTAGTTTTATTTCTCTTTGGCTATGCGTACCAAAAAGTTTCGTAATAATACCCATTCTTTCCTCCTATCATAAAGCAATTAATCTATTGTGGCTTTTTTCAGTGAGACTAGGCTTATTTGTCTCACTCCTTGTTTATAAACGCATAAAATCCCTATCTGCATCCAAAACACGTATCGTTATTGTATCACTGTTTGTATACGAATTCAAGTTAAAAATCTATGACCAAATGGTTAACACACTACTTGTAAAGCCATTCTTTCAGATAAAATGACATTCTCAAATTCCCCTTTTTCGTAAAATTTTTTATAATTGCGTAAATTTACCCAAAAATTCCATCTTTTTATTTTGATTATACTCTAGCAAAATGCACAAAGATTTTCTTATTTATTCCATTTTCGTTCTTCGATTTTGCCATTTACTCTCTTTTCTATTTAATCCGTAAAAAAGTTATCCACCAGTTCTTTCTCTATTTTTTCGCTGTATTTCGGTTATCCACAGAGTTATCCACAATTATTGTTCGAATATTGTTTGAAAATACCCAAAATCCTTGTGCAATTTTGCCAATTTCTTTCAGTTATCCACATTTTTAAGATTTTTTTACTAGAAGATTTTATGCTTTTTTATTCATTTTTGTGTATAGATACCCAATGGAAACCATCTTTATACATTTTAAGTGTATAAAAAAAGGTATCATGAGGATACCTTTATGGACAAAGTGATGTTGGCACTTTCTCAATTTTATTTTCATCAAATACTTCTACTATTTCTAAGTTATGTCTTAGTCCTGCTTGATAGTCATTCATATCATGTGCTGGTGTGATTTTTACACATCCTGTTCCAAATTCTTTTTCTACAAATTCATCTGATATTATTGGTATTTCTTTATT
>OERR01000175.1_pt1 | contig 16782 bp, 13 predicted proteins | sample 1540051 | NCBI WGS metagenome assembly OERR01 (sample SAMEA3891884, study PRJEB23780) | metagenome | biome: terrestrial biome; feature: animal house; material: Caecal content | place: Italy | collected 2015-05-05 | reverse complement strand
GAAAGCCCCCTTGCCGCCGACGGTTGGCAGCGGTTTTGAAATGGCAGGTTCCCTGAGTGGCGTCAGCACCAAAAGAGCGCTGCCCAGACAGAGGGCAGTGATACCGTATACAGCCTCCCAGGACCAGGAGACGATGAACGCGCCGGCGGAAATGGTGGCGCCGGTCAGGATGGACTGGGCCGACTTGAGCCTGGCGTTCAGCTGCAGATAGTCTTGCTCCTGATGGTTCTTTTTAAGAAGCTCATAGAACAGTGCATCGTCGCTGCCGCTGCTGAATGTATAGCCCATGCCCTCCAGAAAGCCCAGGGCGACCAGCGCCGCAGGCTGCTGCAGCGCCATCATGAGAACGCAATGGAGCAGCAGCAACAGTGTCCCGATTTGAAGGGAATGAACTTTTCCCACCTTGTCGCCGACTGAACCGGTGGGGACTTCCAGTAGGAACATGGAGAGCTGTACCAGCATTTGGTAGAGGCCTACCTGGGCAACAGTCAGCCCCTTGTGGGTCAGATACAGCATGAAAACACCGCGTGAAAACAGGCAGGACGTCAGCAGTGCATAACAGAAAAACCGGGCGATGTCCCACTTTGCCTTGATGTGATTCAATTTTGTCATGATGAATTCCTTTCTCAAACTATGGGTGGAATAGGCTCATCATTTACTTGCGGTATGCTTTTTTCACCACTCCTGTCTTAGGACATTGCGAGAGCGCCCTTTGGCTTTCTGTTTGCGCTGCCAGATATAATATAATTATACCATACTGGGCTGCTGGACACAACTTGTAAACACCACATCCTCAGCGCTTGCGCATGAAACAACATATTGCACAAAGCAGTTTGAAGATTTCCCGGATTTTACTTGGAAATGGGACATACAAGTTCTAGTTGACTGCTCCGAAACGCTTAATAGACTCTGATTCTTTGTGTAAGATGACATTCATGTGTGGGTTCTGACCACGTCCTGGAATGATACTCATACAAACAGCGCGCAGCAAAAGCAGGATTTGGGGAAGGCACTCCCCAACAAGTACGACCGGTCAGTGAGACACGATTTCAAATTTTGAAATTGTGGCCACAGGTCGATACTTGCTTATCGCTTTTTCCGTCCAAAATGAAAATACAGATTTCAAACTGGATTTCGGTTTCCAAAGCTGGGAGTGCGTGTGCCAATAGAAGTGTTTTCTATTTGCGGGGGTCGCCGCTTGCACTGAATCTGCGTTCCTGCCCCTGTGTTGCAGCGGCGTTGTCCGGCTCGCCCGCATTTTGTGCGGGGTCATGGCGCGGTATCCAGATTCAGACGGCTCATTTGATTTTCAAGGTGCGCAGTATGAAGAATTGCAGGCCGGTGGTCCGGCTGCAAATTCTCTCGGGAAATAAAGAAAGCCGCCCCGCAAGGGACCAAAGGATTTTGTCGGGGACAAGCGGCGGCAAAATGGTTCGGTGTGGTTGCGGGGCGGCGATTTATTGAAATAAAGCGATTGATGTAGTGTAAATGGTAGCATAACAATGCTGTTGTGTCAAGAAAAATGCAAAAGATTTTGCATAATGACGAACAAGATGCAAGTTATTTGTGCAAAATTTACAATGAGATGGTCTCTTGAAATCTGTATGACTATCTAATACAATATAAGTGGTTATTTATGTCAGTTTACTTTCATGGAAGAGGAATTCAAAATGAATTTGGATTGGGTGCAAAATCCGTGGTTTACTCTAACAGGTTGGATTTTTGGTTTAGTTGGATTGGTAGTCGGTATTTACTTTGGAGTAAAAGGAAATCGCAAGAAACAACTCACATGTACAATTGTGAAGTGTGATCATTTAATTAGTAAGGGGCGAAAGATTATTCCTAAATTACGCCTCTTTTTTGAGGACAAGGAAATTGAAGATATAGCAATAACGAGCTGTGTGATTTGGAATACAGGAACAGAAACAATAGATGGTTCAGACGTTGTATCTGAAAATACAATTAAGATTACAGCAGAAGACAATTGCCGTATTTTGGATGCAAGAATTCTGGCAACTAATAAAACAACCAATAATTTTCGTTTAATGGAACTTTCTGATTCGGCTTTTGAAGTGAAATTTGACTATGTTGACAAAAACCAAGGTGCCAAGATTCAAATTGTACATGAGGGAAAATCTGTTGCATTTAAATGTGAGATTAAAGGGGGAAATTTCAAAGTCAGTGGAAAAATAAACAACAAAGCGGAGTCTCCGTATTTTAGGCTCCATTTTTTAAAGTCACTTGCCAATATGTCTGTATGGACGGCTTTTATATATCTTGTGTTCTTTGTGCTAGGATATTTAAATCAAATTAATATTATTGAACTTCCAGGAATCTTTATGACGGGTTTATGGAGGGATTTGAGGATTTTTGATGCAAATATTTTCAGAACAATATTTTCAATTGTGATATGTATGTTGTTTTTTGGGGGGTGTCACATTATCCTGTATAAGTCGGATTACCGAGACCTGCCCAAATCGCTATATTTGAGTCCCTACGAAATTGATGATGACCTACGAGATAATGATTCGGAAAATACAAGGCTATTAAAAGATTAAGTCACTGGGGAGAAATAACCATGCCAGACAAAAAGACCATTGACCAACAAGCCGCCGCGAAGCGCTTTGCCCAGGTCTGGAAAGACCGCGGATATGAAATAGGCGACAGCCAGACCTTCTGGCTCAGCCTGCTGCATGATGTATATGGGGTGGAGCACCCTGGCGAGTTTATTTCCTTTGAGGAGCAGGTGCACCTGGACCATACCAGTTTCATCGACGGGACTATCCCGGCCACCCGCGTCATGATCGAGCAAAAGAGCCTGGGCAAAGACCTGCGGAAGGCTATCACCCAGTCGGATGGGTCCAAACTGACCCCCTTCCAGCAGGCCAAGCGGTACATCACCGAGCTGCCGCTCTCCCAACATCCGCGGTGGGTGGTCACCTGCAACTTTGCCGAGTTCAACGTCTATGATATGGAGCGCCCCAACGGCGAGCCGGAGGTCATCTACCTCAAGGACCTGGAAAGAGAATACTACCGCCTGCAATTCCTGGTGGACACCGGCAACAGCGATGTCAAAAAGGAAATGGAAATTTCCCTCAAGGCCGGCGAGCTGGTGGGCGCACTCTACGACAAAATTTTGGCGCAGTACAAGGACCCCACCGACCCACACAGCCTGAAAAGCCTGAATATGCTCTGCGTCCGGCTGGTGTTCTGCCTTTATGCCGAGGATGCCGGCATCTTCGGCGGGCACGGCAAGTTCCACAACTATCTCAAGAAAGTGGCGGACCGGGACGTCGCCGACGTCCGGCCCAAGCTGATCGAATTGTTCCGGGTGCTGGACACCAAAGAAGCCGACCGCGACCCCTACATGGAGGACGAGCTGGCATCCTTCCCCTATGTGAACGGCGGCCTGTTCGCGGATGAGAGCATCGAGATCCCGCGGTTCAACGAGGAGATCGTCCACCTGCTGCTGGACAACGTCAGCGAGAACTTCAACTGGCGGGACATCAGCCCCACCATCTTCGGCGCGGTGTTCGAGAGCACCCTCAACCCCGAGACCCGCCGCTCCGGCGGGATGCACTACACCTCCATCGAGAACATCCACAAGGTGATCGACCCGCTATTTCTGGACGGCCTGCGCCGCGAGCTGGACGAAATCAAGGAGATCGCGGTGGACAACCAGCGCAAGCGCAAGCTGGAAGCCTTTCAGAAAAAACTGGCGTCTCTGACTTTTCTAGACCCCGCCTGCGGCTCGGGCAATTTTTTGACCGAGACTTACCTCAGCCTCCGCAAGCTGGAAAACGAGGTCATCAGCCTGCTGCAATATGGGCAGATCACCTTCGGCGACGAGCATTACAACCCCATTCAGGTGTCCATCGGGCAGTTCTACGGCATCGAGATCAACGACTTTGCTGTGACGGTGGCTAAAACCGCCCTGTGGATTGCCGAAAACCAGATGATGCAGCAGACCGAGAGCATCATCCATATGCACATCGACTTTTTGCCCCTGAAAAGCTATGCCAACATCATCGAAGGCAACGCCCTGCGCATCGACTGGAAGGCCGTTGTTCCGCCCCACAAGCTGAACTACATCATGGGCAACCCTCCGTTTGTGGGGGCGCAGTATATGACTAAACAGCAAAAAGCTGATATCATGACTGTATTTGCCGGTAATAAGAAAGCCGGCATACTGGATTTCGTCTCTGGATGGTATTATAAGGCATCAGCGATGATGCAAGGAACAACGATTCGAACCGCGTTTGTTTCTACAAACTCTATTACTCAAGGGGAACAAGTTGCCGCTTTGTGGAAACCATTGTATGAAAACTTCGGCATTCATATTGATTTTGCATATCGGACTTTTCGCTGGGACAGCGAAGCCAATATTAAAGCACACGTTCATTGTGTAATCATAGGATTTAGTATCACTCAGGAAACGGTTCATTTGATTTTTTCAAATGGGCAACCACAGCGGGCCACAAATATTAACCCTTATCTGATGGATGCCCCCGTAGTGTTCATAGAAAGCCGGAAAAAACCTCTTTGCTCCGTTCCCCCTATGACAAAAGGTTGTCAGCCAACGGATGGAGGAAATCTAATTATTGATGATGATGAATTGGCAGACTTTATTGCTCGCGAACCAAATGCAAAACCATATATAAAAAAATTGGTAGGTGCCCGCGAATTTATTAACAATCAAAAACGATGGTGTTTGTGGCTGGTTGGTGTTGGCCCGGCTGAATTGAGAAAAATGCCATTGGTTATGGAACGAGTAAAAAGGGTTCGAGAAATGCGCCTTTGCAGCACGGATGCAGGTACAAGAAAATTGGCGGATAGGCCCACAGTGTTTAGAGAAACCTATAATCCGGCCTCATTTATTATTGTTCCCAGTGCATCTTCTGAGCGCAGAAGATACATTCCGTTAGGCTTTGCAGGGAAAGATACAATCTCAACAAATCTTAACCTTATTATTCCCGATGCTACGCTTTACCATTTTGGCATTCTCACTTCCAACATTCACATGGCTTGGATGCGCGCGGTATGCGGACGCCTCAAGAGCGACTACCGTTACTCCAAAGATATTGTCTACAACAATTTCCCCTGGCCCACGCCTACCGATGCCCAGAAAGCCAAAATCGAGCAGACCGCCCAGTGCATTCTGGACGCCCGGGCCCTCTACCCGGACGCCAGCCTGGCCGACCTCTACGACGAGCTGACCATGCCGCCTGAGCTGCGCAAAGCCCACCAGGAGAACGACCGCGCCGTCATGCACGCCTATGGGATGCCGGTGAAGGGGACGACCGAAAGCTCCTGCGTGGCCGAGCTGATGCGGAGGTATCAAGAGTTAGTAGGGAATGTGCATCGAAAATAAGAGGAGGATAAAATGGAACAACAGCGTCCACAATTAACAAATGAAAGTCGTAAAAGAGCTGGAATATCACAAATGGAATTTTTCTATCAGAATCAATATCTTTTTTGGCGTGTTGCGGTTGTAAAATCAATTAGAAAGATTCTGAAAACAAGCGACTCATTTTATGAGGATTTGGAAAATGAACTACGTTTTGATCAATCTCAGCTTCCTCTTCAAGAACGAACAGACGTTGTGCATAACCAAATAAAAAATGGTTGGTTATTTGAGGCGGTGGCTCAGGCAGAACAAGGCATTGAAGATTTGTTTTCCATTTTGAAAAATGCAAAAGATCCATCATTTTTTGCAAAGGACGTTATAACGTATAAAGTTGGAAAAATATCCGGTTTTATCCGCGAGTTTGAGGCTTATGATCTGCAAGCCATTCTAAACATATTTGATTTGCCATATTTTCCATTAAATGAACCATGGGAAAATATAGAGGTTTTTGAAACTTATCAAAAATCAGTTTTACTCCTACAATCGTATGTAAAAGAATTGGCTGAATTTCATCAGAAATACTATTTGGATTACTGTCAGTATAAACATGGGATGGCTGTTGCGCTATGTCCGTTTGGAAGAAGTGACAAAAAGGGAGATTGTCAAGAAGAAAAAAGAGCTCAATGGGGCGAGGGTGCTTTAATGACCTTTGACAATTATAACGTGTCTAAGCGTATGAAAGGAACGAAAATTCTGCCACAACTTAACTTGTATATGACAGAATATACCCAGCCGTATTTGAGACAATTGCATGATGAAGAAAATCTGCTTCATTTTTCTGTACATCTGGTTGATATCAATGAAGTGGTCAAAATCACAGAAAAAGCGTTTACTTTATTAAATGTATTTTGGATCAATTTACTAAAGAAAAATGAATATACTGAATCGGATACTATCCGTGAGGTGGCATTTCCGTTGGAAGATTATAAAGGAGTTGTCTACATTGGATTTCCAATGGATAAAGGCTAAGCAGGTGATCCCATGACCCATCAAAACATCCTCTACATCGAAGCCTCCAAGGCGGACTATAAAGAACAGCTGGAAGAAAAGAAGCCACGCAGCTGGCTGAAATCGGTCTCTGCCTTTGCCAATACCCACGGTGGGCATCTGATTTTTGGCGTCAAGAATGAGCCGCGGACTGTGGCAGGCCTTGCAGACCCGCAGGCCGTCATCAGCAAGGTGACCGAATTGATCAAAGCCCGCATCGACCCGGCGCCCCGCTATATGGTGCAGGTGGTCGAAATCGAAGGCAAAGTCTGTGTGGACCTGGAGGTCCAGAATGGCCCGGCCTACCCATACTATTATGCGGCGGATGGAGTCCGTATTGCCTACGTGCGGCACGGCGACCAGTCGGTGGAGGCAACCGCGCGGGAACTGAATGAACTGATTCTGAAGGGGATGAATCAGACCTTTGACGCGCTGCCCAGCCCCTACCGGGTGGGAGATGTCAGTTTCACGTTGCTGGCGGCGACCTTCAAAAACCTCAGGCACGAGGAATTCGACCTCGCCAAGGAACTGCCATCGGCCGGGCTGGTGACGCTGGACGGTCAGGTGACCAACGGCGGCCTGCTGCTCTGCGACCAGGGGGTGCTGAGGCAGTCCCGGGTGTTCTGCACCCGCTGGAAGGGGAACTGCAAGGGCAACATCGACGAGGATGCGCTGGATGATAAAGAGTTCCAGGAGGCGAGCCTCATCACGCTGCTGCAAAATGCGGAGGACTTCATCCGCAACAACAGCAAAAACCCCTGGAGCATCCGGGGAATGAGGCGGGAAGAGCGCAGCGACTACCCCTACAAGGCGGTCCGCGAGGTGCTGGTCAACGCATTGATCCACCGAGACTACCAGATTTTGGGCTCGGAGATCCATGTGGACATCTTCGATGACCGGCTGGAAATCTTTTCACCGGGCGGCATGATGAATGGTCAGCGCATCCAGGATATGGACCTGCACCACATCCCCTCTATGCGGCGTAATCAGGTGATCTCCGACGTATTCTCACGGCTGGACCTGATGGAGCGCCGGGGCAGCGGCATCGACCGGATTCTCAATTCCTACGCCGAGGTTACCCAAAAGCCTTCGTTCTACTCGGATTCCGACATTTTCCTTGTCACCCTGCCCAACCGGAGTGTGGCAGAACCGGTGCAGACAGCATTGGGAAATGGTGCAACCTCCGGTGGAAGTGTAGCAACCTCGGCCCAAGATTTAGCGACTGACCCTGAAAATTTAGCAACCTCGGGCCCGAGTTTAGCAACCTCCCCTGAAGATTTAGCGACTGCACAGCCGCTGACCCCGAAGGAGGCAGAGCGAGAAGCGTTCAAAGCGATGCTGAAAGATCTGCCGATTTCCAATGGCACCCGAGATAAAGTGGCGGAATTGTTCCGGCGTTATGGCTATGGGTACACCTTCCATTCAAGCAATGTGGCTGATATTTTTGGGGTCAAGTCGGCTGCAGCTACGGCAGCGCTGCGAAAGCTCCGTAAGCTGGGCGTGGTAGAATCCCCTGAGTATAGCGTTTACCGGTTCATCAAAAAATAAAACAGCGGCCGCCCGCCACGCCATGTAGCGTGATGGGCGGCCGTTCTGTGTGCCTTGACCTCTGCCGGAGAACCGGTGAACGATTTGTCCATATAGCCTCTCTGCACATTTTTGTACACATTTTGCACATCGGAATGCCTGTATTATGGATGCAAAGCGATACATGGAATGCAAACAATGCAAAGAGCGACAAAAATAAAATTACGATAATAAATAGAAAACGATGATATTTCGAGAATTGCTGATTTGACGAATGTTGCCTAGAAAGTCCTTTTAATCAGAGGGCCTGGGATTCGAGTTCCCACGAGCGCACCAAAATCCCACGAGAAATCGCAAGATTCTTCGTGGGATTTTTCTGTTTTAAGCCGCCTGCACAGTTTTGTGTGGATGAGTTGCTTTGTGAAAAGGGATATTCACCGGAGCCCTCCGATCAAGAGAGCCAAAGCGACAACCGGCAGCACCGCCCAGGAAATGTACCGGCCTGCTATTTCCCATTCGGATGGCTCCGCATGGCCTGCATCGCGGATGCGAAAGGCCAGGTTGAAACGGAACAGTTCGTCTGCAAACAAAACAGAAACCACGGTGGCTGCACAGATCAGCATCCCGCCGGCCCATAAAGGCCAGGCCCCTTTATGGGTCAGTTCGGGGCCAGTCATCAAATCCAGGATGGTGTAGGCGGAAGGCTCCATGGGATCAATTACATTTCCGTTGCCGTCCATGGTGATAACATTCTCCGCACCACCATTAATAGTTACCGAAATGCCTGCATCTGCTAAACTGCCATCTGCATGATAAAGCAATAAACGGCCGCTGAGGTCTGTTATGCCGCCATAAAAAAGGAGCTTTTCACCGCAGTAAAGTTCCACGCCGGTCATCTGTGTGTGCATCTCGCTATTCTGGGGGATGGCAGCCGGATTTTCCCGAACGGTGTAGGGCCCGTAGTTCCGATCACCGTATTGAAACGTCACCGTTTTATCTGCCTCTACAGCAAAACATGCCGGCTCTCCCTGGATCTCTCCGATGTAGAACGTGCGGCCGTCTGCCTGTTGCAGGATGAGAAGTGCATTCTGGTAAAGAAAGCCCTTCTGGGAGGCAGCCATGAGGTAGATGGCAGTAAAAAGCAGCATCATAGCGGCAGTCAAAGCCAGAACGGCTTTCTGGAATCGGTTCAATGATTGGATCCTTTTCATAACCATGTCCCTTTTTCATCAGTTGGAGTTGTTCCGTTGCATTACGGCTGTCTTACGGCGAACTTTATTTGAAAATGGACAAATCGCAAAGAACAGCGTGCCTGCTTACCGCAGCAGCTCCTGTTCCGGTCCTGAACCGTCCCCCACTTGCGCAGCGCCGGCAAAAGTGGTATCTTTCCCATAGAGCCCGCGCGGGGGCTGCCCCCGCAGACAAATGGATCGCAACAGGAGGCAAACAGGATGGAACATATGGCATGGAAGGGCCGGGTCAAGCCCGGCTGCAAGGCGGAGTACCAGCGGCGGCACAGCGAGATCTGGCCCGAAATGGTCCAGGTGCTGAAAGAGGCCGGCATCTGTAATTACAGCATCTTCTATGTGAACGACGAGCTGTTCGGCTATTATGAGTGCGCCAAAGGGGTGGCCTATGCCGAAAAGGTGCAGGCCGAGAGCCCGGTGGTGGCACGCTGGAACGAATACATGAAGGATATTCTGGAGCTGGAGATGGACCCCGAGACCGGGGCGCAGCCCAAGCTGGAGCAGGTGTTCCGGTTAGACTGACCGGCTTGCCCGGTATTCGGCGGGGGAACAACCGTACCTGGCCCGGAAGCGGCGATAGAAATAGCTGCTGTTCTCGTAGCCGATGTTCTCCAGGATCGACTCCACCGGCAGGGGAGTGTGGCCCAGCAGATAGGCCGCCTGCTGCAGCTTGCGCTGCTGGAGCAGCTGGCGGAAATTCTGGCCGGTATGGCGGGTCAGCAGGCGGCTGACGGCATAGGCGGGGCGGTGCACCAGGGCCGCCGCGTCGGCCAGGGTGCCGTCCCGGTAGTGGGCCTCGATGTACTGCAGCACCGTAAAGACGGTGTTTTCGTCCAGGCGGTCGGGGCCGGCCTGGTTGATGTCCTGTGCAAACAGGGACAGGTTGAGCAGCAGCAGGCCCATGGTGGTCTCGTTCAGGTCGTTGACGCCCCGCTTGTTTTCCAGCAACGTCCAGATCATGTTCTCCAGCAGGTTGTGCACCGGCAGGATGTCGTGGGCCCGGATGTGCAGATACCCCGCAAAGGCCGACTCCCCCGACAGGGTGGACACCAGAAAGTCCCGCAGGACGTTCTCCTGCTGCAGCATGGCAAAGCTCCGGTCGAAAAACTGGGGCAGGATGATGAAGTTGACCGCCACATCGTCCTGGGCGGCGGGCAGGATCTCGTGGTATACCCCCTGGTTGAGAAAAAGCAGGTCCCCCGTCTCGAGCACCACCTGCTGGGCGCCGTTGAGGATGTGGGTGGTGGAGCCGCTGCACATATAGATCAGCTCCACGTAGTTGTGCCGGTGGCGCGGAAAATGGACGAACCGGGTGTGGGGCCGTATCTCGATCAGCTTGCCTTTTTCCAGCAGGCGGGCGCTGTCGATGACGAACTCGTGGCGGGTGGTGTACAGGCTCCGCCGCACGGTGGCGTCCCCCGCAAGGATGGCGCGCTCTTCGTCGGTGATCTGGCGCAGCCGGGCCAAAAGTTCCTGGTTCATGGCGGGTCCCTCCTTTCACCCACAAGCATACCACAGCCCGGGCCCCGTTGCAAGAAAGGTCCCTGTTTTTGTCCGGACGGCGTCCTTACCGGGGCGCTTCAGAACCGTTATACTTGTAGCAAAACAGACAAAAGCTGCAAGGAGGCGGTTCTTTTTTTATGGGCAATACGCATCTGGCCATCGACATCGGGGCGTCCAGCGGGCGGTGCATCCTTGGCCGGCTGGAAGGGGACCGGATGGTCCTGGAGGAGGTGCACCGGTTCGCAAACCGGCAGGTGCGCCGGAACGGCCACGACTGCTGGGACCTGGACCTGCTGTGGCAGGGAATCTTGGACGGGCTGAAAGCCTGCAAAGCCTGCGGGACCATCCCCGCCACCATCGGCATCGACACCTGGGCGGTGGATTTTGTGCTGCTGGACCGGGAGGGCCGGCTGCTGGGGGACGCGGTGGCCTACCGGGATGGCCGCACCCGGGGGATGGACGCCGTGGTGGAGCGGGCGATCCCGGCGGCGGAGCTGTATGCGCGCACCGGCATCCAAAAACAGAGCTTCAATACCATCTATCAGCTGGCGGCCCTCCAGGCCGAACACCCGGAGCAGCTGGCCCGGGCCGGCTGCCTGCTGATGATCCCCGACTATTTCAACTACCTGCTCACCGGGGTGCAAAAGCAGGAGTACACCAACGCCACCAGCACCGGCCTGGTCAACGCCAGGGACTGCCGCTGGGACCGGGACCTGCTGGACCGGCTGGGCCTGCCCTCCCGGCTGTTTGGGGAGCTGTCCATGCCGGGGACGGTGCTAGGCCCCCTGGCGCCCGGCATAGCCGGGCAGGCAGGCTTTGAAGCCCAGGTGGTGCTGCCGGCCACCCACGACACCGGGTCGGCCTTTTTGGCGGTGCCCGCAAGGGACAGCCAGGCAGTGTACCTCTCCAGCGGCACCTGGTCTCTGCTGGGGGTGGAGAACCCCGCCCCCATCACCACCGAGGCCAGCCGGGCTCAGAACTTCACCAACGAGGGAGGGGCCTGGCGCCGCTACCGCTACCTGAAAAACATCATGGGCCTGTGGATGATCCAGTCGGTGCGGCGGGAGCTGAACGGCGAAGGCTATGTGGCGGGCAAGGCCGCCGCGCCCTGGCAGCTGGATGTGGAGGCAGGGCAGAAGCAGTGGTCGTTCCCCGACCTGATCGCCGCGGCCGAGAGGGAAGCGGATTTCCCCTCGGTGGTGGATGGGAACGACAGCGCCTTCCTGGCGCCGGCCAGCATGATCGCCGCGGTGCAGGACGCCTGCACCGCCAGCGGCCAGCCCCGGCCCGCCACGGTGGGGCAGCTGATGCAGTGCCTGTACCGCAGCCTGTCGGCCTGCTACCGGGACGCCATCCGCAGCCTGGAAGAGCTGACCGGCGTCCATTACACCAGCATCAACATCGTGGGGGGCGGCTGCCAGGATATGTACCTGAACCGGATGGCCGCCCGGGCCACGGGGCTGCCGGTCTATGCAGGGCCGGTGGAAGGCACCGCCATCGGCAACCTGGCGGTGCAGATGATCGGCGCGGGGGAGCTGGCAGACCTGGCCGCCGCCCGCAGCTGCATCCGCAGGAGTTTTGACGTCCGTGAGATCCTGCCCTGAACAGCCGGACGGGCAGCATGATAACAACCAAAAGGAGGAAGATCGCATGCAGTATACCGAAGCGCGAGAAAAGTACATGGCCTTGGGCGTGGACACCGAGGCCGCCATCGAGACCCTCAGACAGGTCCCTGTCAGCCTGCACTGCTGGCAGGGGGACGACGTCCGCGGGTTCGACGGCGACCCCTCCAAGCCCCTGACCGGCGGCATCCAGACCACCGGCAACTACCCCGGGCGGGCCCGCAACCCCCAGGAGCTGATGGCCGATCTGGACCAGGTGCTGGCCCTGATCCCCGGCCGGCCCAAGATGAACCTGCACGCCAGCTACGCCATTTTCAACCAGGACAACGGCGGCTGGGTGGACCGGGACAAGCTGGAGTCCAAACACTTTGAACCGTGGGTCCGGTTCTGCAGGGAGCGGGGGCTGGGCTGCGACTTCAACCCCACCTTCTTCTCCCACGACAAGTGCGACCCCCTGACCCTCACCAGCCCCCGCGAGGAGACTCGCCGCTTCTGGATCGAGCACGGCCGGGCCTGCATCCGGATCAGCCAGTATCTGGCCGAACAGCTGAACGACGTGTGCGTCATGAACATCTGGACCGGCGACGGCTTCAAGGATGTGCCCGGCGACCGGATGGGCCCCCGGGAGCGCTACCGGGACTCCATCGACGCCATCCTGGCCCAGCCCTATGATTTCAGCAAGGTCAAGCCCTGCGTGGAGAGCAAGGTCTTTGGCATCGGGGTGGAGGCCTACACCGCGGGCAGCGGGGAGTTCAGCCTGCTGTACGCGGCCATGCACAAGGAGAAGTGCATCCCTCTGATGGACAACGGCCACTACCACCCCACCGAGATGGTCAGCGACAAGATCCCCGCCCTGCTGACCTTCTTTGACGAGATCGCCCTCCACGTCACCCGGCCCATCCGCTGGGATTCCGACCATGTGGTGCTGTTTGACGACGAGACCCGGGAGATCGCCCGGGAGATCGTGCGCTGCGGCGGCCTGGACGGCCGGGTGCACATCGCCCTGGACTACTTCGACGCTTCCATCAACCGCATCTCGGCCTGGGTGACCGGCTACCGCAACCTGCAGAAGGCCCTGCTGTTTGCCCTGCTGCAGCCCAATGCCCTGCTCAAGCGGCTGCAGGACGAGGGGGACTTCACCCGGCTGATGGTGGAGCAGGAGCAGCTCAAGACCATGCCTCTGGGCGAGGTGTGGGACGAGTACTGCCGCCGCTGCGGCAAGCCGGTGGACGGGGAATGGTTCCCCCGGGTGCTGGAATACGAAAAGAATGTGCTGAGCAAGAGAGGTTGAGACGATGAAAGACATCCTGACTGCCCCCTTTGTGGAGGAAATGAAACAGACCACCGCCAACATGTACCGCCTGGGCTGGGACGAGCGCAACGGCGGCAACATCAGCTGCCTGCTGCGGGAAGAAGAGGTGGCGGAGTATCTGGACACCGGCAAGGTGCTGCGCACCATCCCCACCGGCTTTGACGCCAAACCCCTGACCGGCCAATACTTCATCGTCACCGGCACCGGCAAATACTTCAAAAATGTGGAGAAGGACCCCGAGACCAACCTCGGGATCATCCGCATCGCCGCCGACGGCACCACCGCCGAACTGCTGTGGGGCTACAAGGACGGCGGCCGGTTCACCAGCGAGCTGCCCGCCCATCTGATGAGCCATATGGCCCGGCTGGAGGTGGACCCCGAGAACCGTGTGGTGATGCACAGCCACCCCACCTATACCCTGGCCATGAACTACGTCCACGAACTGGACGAGAAAAAGCTCACCCATACCCTGTGGGAGATGTGCACCGAGTGCATCGTGGTGTTCCCCGACGGGGTGGGGGTGCTGCCCTGGATGCTGTGCGGCACCAACTCCATCGGCGAGGCCACGGCCGCCAAGATGAAGGAGTTCCGGCTGGTGATCTGGGGCATGCACGGCATCTACGGCGCGGGCAAGACCCTGGACGAGACCTTTGGCCTGATCGAGACGGTGGAGAAGGCCGCCCAGATCTACATGCTCACGGCCCACCTGCCCCGGGTGAACACCATCCGGGACAGCGAGATGCAGCAGCTGGCCGAGTTCTTCGGGGTCAACTACCGCAAGGACTTTCTGGATCTGTAAGGCGCGCCGGCGGGCGTCTCGGACTGAAACGGTCCCGGGTTCCTTTTTGGCCAAAAGTGTGCTATGATAAAACCAGACAAAGCGGCACCGGGGCGTCCCGGCCTGCCGGAAAAAATGAAAAGGAGCGTAATCATTATGGCTGACCGCATTGTTCTGAACAGCATTTCCTACCATGGGCACGGCGCGATCGAGAACATCGTCCCCGAGCTGACCGCCCGGGGCTACACCAGGGCCTTCGTCTGCTCGGACCCCGACCTGGTCAAGTTCGGCGTCACCGGCAAAGTGACCGCCCTGATGGACGCGGCGGGCTTCCCCTACAGCGTTTACAGCGAGATCAAGCCCAACCCCACCATCCAGAACGTCCAGGACGGCGTGGCCGCTTTCCAGGCGGCCGGCACCGACTGCATCGTGGCCATTGGCGGCGGCTCCGCCATGGACACCGCCAAGGCCATCGGCATCATCATCAATAACCCCGAGTTTGCCGATGTGCGCAGCCTGGAGGGCGTGGCCCCCACCAAAAAGCACGCGGTGTTCACCATCGCCGTGCCCACCACCGCCGGCACGGCCGCCGAGGTCACCATCAACTACGTCATCACCGACGTGGAGAAGAAGCGCAAGTTCGTCTGCGTGGACACCAACGACATCCCCGAGATCGCCGTGGTGGACCCCGACATGATGGCTTCCATGCCCAAGGGCCTGACCGCCGCCACCGGCATGGACGCTCTGACCCACGCCATCGAGGGCTACATCACCAAGGGCCACTGCGTCATCTCGGATATGTTCCATCTGGAAGCCATCCGCCTGATCAGCCGCAGCCTGCGGGGCGCGGTGCAGAACACCCCCGAAGGCCGGGAAGGCATGGCCCTGGGCCAGTACATCGCGGGCATGGGCTTCTCCAACGTGGGGCTGGGCATCGTCCACAGCATGGCCCACGGCCTGAGCGCCCTGTATGATACCCCCCACGGCGTGGCCTGCGCCATCCTGCTGCCGGTGGGCCTGGAGTACAACAAAGAGGTGGCCGGCGAGCGTTACCGCGCCATTGGCGAGGCCATGGGCGTGATGGACATCGAGAAGATGAACGACGCCCAGGCCGCCGACGCCACCATCGCCGCCGTCAAGCAGCTGTCGGCTGATGTGGGCATCCCCGCGAACCTCCAGGGCATCCTCAAGGAGGAGGACATCCAGTTCCTGGCAGAGAGCGCCTATGCGGACGCCTGCCGCCCCGGCAACCCCCGCGACACCAGCGTGGAGGAGATCGTGGAGCTGTACCGCAGCCAGTTGTAAGCCTGCCCGCTTCGTTCCATCCGGCGTGTCCAAAACAGCAAAAACGGCCCTGTGACGTCCTTGCGCCACGGGGCCGTTTTTGCTGGCAAGAGCCTTTGCCTGTGCGGTCAGAGGCTGTCCAGGTCGTCCGAGGCGTCGTAGCTCTCGGTGCGGTAGCCGCTCTTGGCGGCAGCGGCGGACAGCATCTGCAGCAGCTGGCGGAACTGCTCGGCGTAGGGGCCGTCGTAGTCCTCGTCGGCTTCGCAGTTCACCGGGCCGCGGGCGCGGATGGCGGCCAGCTGGCCGTTGTCCTCCCGCTCGTAATCGACGATCCAGCCGTAGATGGATTCGTCGGTCACCGAGAAGGAATAGACCTGCGGCATAAAGGGGGTCCAGCAGGCGGTGCAGTACAGGGTCCGCCCGTCCTCCTGGCCCACCAGCTCGGCGACAAAGGTGTCGATCTGGCAGGGGTTCAGCTCCACGTCCTCGTGGTCGCCCATGTCGGTGTCACAGCGGCGGTTCAGTTCGATCCACATAGTTGATTGCTCCTTGTGTTGTATGGTTAAAAGGTGACCCGCATCTGGTACCACACCACGTCCCCGTGGGTGGACTGGGACACGCCCTCGTTCACAAAGCCGAACTTGGCGTAATAGTGGACCAGGCGGTCTTTGCAGGTCAGGACGACGCCCTTGCGGCCCTGGGCCCGGGCCTGGGCCAGCACGTGCTCCAGCAGGCGGGCGGCGCAGCCCTGGCGGCGGTAGGCGGGCAGGGTGTCCACCCCGAAGATCATCTGCCAGGCCCCGTCCTCCTGGTGGAGGGTGGGGTCGTCGTACATGGCGTCGGCCAGGTCGGGGGCGTCGGTGCACATCCCGTTGACAAAGCCGACGATCTGGTCCCCCTCCTCCAAAAGCCAGAAGTGGCCGGGGTAGGCATCCAGGCGTCCGGCCAGGCTGGCCCGGCCGGCGGCCTCGGCCGGGGGGAAGCAGGCCGCCTCGATGGCGGCCACGGCTTCCAGGTCGGCGGGGGTAGCGGCGCGAATTTTCATGGACGTCCTCCTCAATCCTGCAGCATGATCTTGACGATCTCCTTGTCGGTCTCCCGCATCCCTTCGCGGC
>OERR01000170.1_pt1 | contig 17188 bp, 21 predicted proteins | sample 1540051 | NCBI WGS metagenome assembly OERR01 (sample SAMEA3891884, study PRJEB23780) | metagenome | biome: terrestrial biome; feature: animal house; material: Caecal content | place: Italy | collected 2015-05-05 | reverse complement strand
TATTAGTTTACATAATATATTTATGTTAATTTATAATTGAAGTGCTAATTAAAAAATTAATTTGAATGTGGTTGCACTTACCCTAATTTTATGCTAATCTATTACCAAACAAATAGATTAGCATATGCAAAAAGAAGGAATTGTAATGAATGAGGAATACTTCATTTTATTTGTTGCAGTTTGTAATGTGATTGAAAAATTAGAAGATATTAATCAATTACTACGTGCGAAATCTATTGATGATGTAATAGAAGAGCTGAAACAAACAAGCCAGGCAGCAGAAAATTACTATATCAATCGATGATAAAAGCAAATGAATGTGAGTTTATTCCTAATTAATACAAAAGTAAATAAAATGTATAAAATACAAACAAGAAGAAAGAAGGTCATATGGAACAGTATAAGAAATTATCAGCAACAGAATATAAATTCATGAAAGTTATTTGGGAACATCCATCAGGAGTAACAAGTAATGAGATTTATCGGCTTTTCCCACAAACAATGGGAGCTAAGTCCACATTGCTTCATCGGATTATAGCAAAGGGATATGCACGATCTGAGCAAATTGGAAGATATGTGTATTATTATCCTACTATGAGTCAGTTGCAATATGAACGAGTCACGCTCAATGCAGAGCTGGAAAAGAAAATGGGAATTCAAATAGAAACGCTATTTGCTTTTTTATGCGGAAAAGAATCGTTAAGTGAAGAACAAAATCTACGATTAGAAAAATTACTAGATGAGTTGAGTAAAGAAAATGAGTGAATTAATGTTATTTTTAATTACAATGTCCATTTCGGGAAGTATTGTATTCCTGTTAACTATGGCAGTGGAATTTCTTTTTTCAAAGAGTTATATGCGCTATATGTATATAGCAATGAAACTTATTATATTGTTCTTCCTAATACCAGTGACGATTATCGTATGTAAAGTTATTTTAGCTCAAACAGAAGTAATTGAGATGGATTCAGGAGATTTCTCCTATATGGTAATAATCAGCTTGAAAAATTTTACAATGCTGTCTTTAGGCAGGAGAATTGGAACTGTTTTGTTCTTTATATGGATAGCAGGATTTTTCTTTTTTTATGTAATATCTACAGTAAAAGGTATGCATTTGATGAAACGACTCTTTCTTCTATCGAGCAAAGTAACAGAACACGAAATATTGGATTTAGTAGAAACTTTAAAACATGAATTGAAAATAAAAAAGAAGATTAGAGTTTATCAAAATTCATTTGTAACATCTCCGTTTTTGACTGGAGTTATTCATCCTAAGATTGTAATACCTGAAGATACAAAAGATAAAAATAGCTTAAGTTTGATGTTGCGTCATGAGCTAATACATCTAAAAAGTTACGATGTATTTTTTAAAATGCTGCTCAATCTGATACAAAAAATTCACTGGTTTAATCCTATCATATATATTTTTTCTAAGAAATTTTTTGATATGAGTGAACTAGTTTGTGATGAGAGAGTAATAGAACAAATAGAAGAAAAGAAACGTTGTGACTATGCCTATTTACTAATTGAAATATCAAAAGAAAAGACAAGTGCAACAAACTTAGCAATTCCTTTGAAAGGACATAGCTACAAAATTATGGAAAGGAGAGTGCGTAGAATTATGCAGTACAAAAAACAAAAAGTAACAGCTAAATTTATTTTAACAATGTGTATGTTAGGAGTTGCCGCACCTACCGTTACCTATGCTTCATCCATGGCATCCCTTCAAATACAAGATACAATAATAGAAAATAATACAAAAAAAATAGAAGAAACTCAGATAGAACAAATAGAATACACCGTTCAAGAACCATTGTCTGTCGATATTGATTTAGGTTCAATTTTGGCAAGAGGAAGTAACGTAGTTAATACTACATTGGGACCAGGTCAAACATCAGCGTTCCGATCTTTTTATTTAAAGGCGGGATCCATTATTATGATATCCACTTTTGGCAATCCTACAAGTGAGCGTTATTTAGCGGGATATGAATTGAATGATAATAAAACATATATAGCTAGTAGTAACGGAATAGTTAATCATACATTTACTGTCCCTAAGGATGGAACGTATACTATCTTTTTCCAAAACTACAGTACAACGAAAAATATTAATATCCAAGGCAATGTTAACATTTTTTAGATATTAATAAAATACCTCCATATAGAAAATCGAATGGTTTTTTGTATGGAGGTATTTTTGCGTGAAACATATAAAAAGTAGTAGAGAAAAATACTATTTTAATTATTCGCAAAATGATACTTTAACGAATAGTTATGCAAAATTTCTTGATTTTTCCTCTTGAAATTAAGTAAAAATTATACGATAATGGAGTAAAATTAGACGGTAGGTGATATAATATGAATATTGATCCATTATCCTTTTTCATTGAAATGTTTCAACAGCAAGGAATTTCTCATTTTTTTATTGACCAAGATCGCAAAAATCTGGATAAAATTGATGGTGGGCTGCGTCAGCATTTATTTTTAGACTTTGATCCAAACGTATATTTTAACCCAATTTTTAAACAATATCGACCTCAGACTCTTTACCAGATGAAAGACGATTTTCAAATCTATTATCTTTGTGTCTATTTACCAGAGTCTTTGGCAGAAACTTGGAATGCTGCTCTTTTAATTGTGGGACCATATCGGTTTTCTCCAATATCCAAGCTAAGTTTTTTCGAAATCACACAAAAACTACAAATACCAGAAAGTTATCACTTAGATTTGCTAGAATATTATAACCACATTCCAATTATTGCATTCAATAACTGGGAAAACTTTCTTCTATTTTTTGGAAAAGCAATTTTTGGGGATGAAACGGAGTTTCAGCTAGAATTCGTCCAGATTCCAATTGAAAAGGATTTTGGGAAAGTTCATTACTCTTCTGGCAATGAACCTGCTCTGGCAATGTCAATTATTACCGAACGGTATGAAATAGAAGAACAACTCATATCTGCGGTTCAATATGGAGACACGAATAAAGCTTTAGAACTGCATGGAAAGTTTGTGAATTATAAAATTACTCCTCGTACTGCCGATCCTGTTCGAAATGAAAAAAATCTATTATTTGTTCTAAATACATTGTTTCGCAAAGCGGTTCAGAAAAATTTTGTACATCCGTATCATATTGATGTGTTGTCAAGAAGAATTGCAATTCAAATTGAAGAATGTACGCACTTAGAAGAACTTTATCGATTACCAAAAGAAATGATACATCGGTATTGTAATCTTGTAAAAAATTATTCGTTGCGAAACTATTCTTCTCTGATTCAAAAAGCAGTTAATTATATTGACTTTTATTATGCACAGCAGATTTCACTTAAAAGTCTTGCTGAAGAGTTTTCTGTCAGTCCAAGCTATCTATCAGGGCTGTTTCGCAAAGAAGTTGGAGTCACATTAACAGATTATATTCACAAAGTTCGCATCGACCACTCTTTAGTTTTACTAAATACTTCTACTCTCTCGATTCAGGAAATTGCAGAACAGGTGGGATTTTTAGATGTCAATTACTTTACTCGAACTTTTAAAAAATATCATGGTATTTCTCCGAAAAAATATCGTGACTCGATTCAATAATAAAACTCAAACCTCATTGCGGTTCAGAGGAAGATTTCTAAAGAAAGGAACCTTCCTCTGAAATGGAACTGCCTTTGTAATCAATACTTGCTTTCTGTGCTTGAGTCATCTGATATTTTCGCTCAATTTGATAAATCTTATTGCCTTTTTTAAAAATCGCTCCTGTCTGCTTAAAATGGAATGAAACATTGTGGTTGATACACTGCTGGCGTGTGCTTAAAACCCATGCAAAATCACAAAGTCTCGCACTTTCGCCTGATTCTCCGCCGCAAATTACTTGTTCGATTTGACCAGATTCCAGATATGGTTCAATCCAAATCGCTTCTAACATCGGTTCGTGAATAATCCACTTATGCTTTATCGGTAGACGAAGAAAAATTGGAAGACGCTCATCGGCTTTTATCTGGTTTTCACAAGTGCACACAATGGTAACGTTTTCATAACCGTCATTCCAATCGTTTGGAATGCAAGTCTCAAACCGATTAATTCGCTTTGTAATTATGACAAAATTTAGATCACTGCGCAGCCGAATCATTTGCCAAACACTCGGTCTCCATTCGTCTGCCTCTTCAATAAAAAAGTCCGAAGTCATACAAGTATAAACTGGTTCGAATTCAGATTGTAATTTATATTCTTTCTTTCGATTCTTCTTTAATGGTAAATCAAACATTGCAGTTTTTGTCACGATACGGCTGTCTTTTCCGAAGCTGCGATCTCTGCGATAAACGTAACAATTATAACATCCAGGACTAATTTTTTTACAGCCATGCCACGGATTCCAGATTGCCATTGTGTTTCCTCCTCTGGCACTATATTAACCGTTCATCTTCTCTATATCAGAACAGTATTGTTCGGTATGTTCCATAATAAAGACTAAATTTTTCAAATCGGTAAGAACATTTCCTGTTTCCAAAGAATGATTTGCATTTTCAATGATAATAAGCGGTAATCGTTTTTCAGCGCACTTCTCTTTTACTAATAAAGTGGATACCCATGGATCTTTCGTTCCATGAAATACGATTCCATTTTGATTCATAACAGCAAACGATAGTTCCACTGGGGTATAGAAAATATGATGGGCAGAAATCCGATGTCTTTTGGCAAATGCTGCTGCAACCGCAGTTCCAATACTCTTAGAAATAAAGAGGATTGTCTCATATTGAGAAAATTGGATTCCCTTTAATTTCTCCTCGGCTTGTTCTAATGCAATTTCCACCGATTGCTGCATTTTTTCTTTGGAATCTTTTACTTTTTCAGGGAAGTGCTGATAGGAAACTTTCACAATCTCATATCCATGAGAAGCAGCCAATTTCTTTGCATAATAGAGCAGCGGCTTATCCGTGTGATATCCAATGCCTGGAAACAGCACTGCAAGTTTCATTGAAATTCCCTCCTTTGATTCAATTAAGCATTTAAAAGTCCTAGTTTCTCAAATGCCCGATAAATCCCATCTTCCGTTACTGCTGGACAAATATAATCGGCTTTTTTCTTTAAAACTGGACTTCCGTTTTCCATTACAACTCCACAACCAACCGTTTCAATCATTTCCAAATCATTCATGCTGTCACCAAAACCAATCGTATCCTTAATATCAACGCCTAAAGCTTCGCAGACACGTTGTACTCCACGTCCTTTATCAAACTGGCGATTGATTAACTCACCATTTACAATACCATATTGGTCAGGATCTTGAATGCAGACGTTGAACTCATTACTCAACTCACGAATTGGCACTTCCATAGCTTCCATACTAGGACTCATAAATACAATCTTATAGACTGGTTGTCCCTGATACTCCTGCATCGGAAGGATATTTAAAGATTCTTCTAATTGTTTCCTCCAACGAATTAATTCTGAGTTGGCTCCAGTTGTATTCTGTTTTTCCAAAAAATCTCGGAATTCAATGTCCGTATAAGAACCGTCTGCACATTCCACCGTACGGAACACGCCATTTTCTTTAAAAACAGCCATTACATGCTGGAATTGTTTGTCTGTCATTGGACAGCTATAAAGAATCTGATCTCCATACGTAATATAGCCTCCAGCGCTGCCAATTACTCCGTCAAAGCCATATTTTAATAGAGGAGATAACATGGCCAGATTACGACCAGTACATAAAAAAACTTTATGTCCAAGTGCCTGTGCCGTATGAATCGCAGTCAATGCAGACTCTGGTGGTATATTACTTCCTGGTTGGGTCAATGTCCCATCAATGTCTAAAAAAATAAGTTTCTGATTCATAAAAACCTCCACAACTTACGTTCATATTGTAATCGTTTTCAATCCTAATTATAACATTTTTCAGAGAAACTGCAACTGGCAATTTGACTTATAAATAAACTTTTTCTTAGTATAAAATGACAGTCCTCCATTTTTTATAATACAAAAACAGCTGTTAAGTAAGTAAACAACCTATCTTAACAGCTGCTGCAATAAGTGCAATATGGAAATGATTCCAATCATAATTGGTCAGAACATGATTCATCCAGTAAAACCAATTCATATTCTCTTACGCCAAGTCCCAATGCTGCTGCCCATTCTACCGTATGAATTCCATTTCGAGACTCAATTCGCTCAATTAAAGCGGCTTTTCCAGGATCTGGAGAACGATAAACAGCATCAACACAAGCTTGATCCAAAGCAACTGGATCGGTAGATGCAAAAATTCCAATATCCGCCATTTCTGGTTCCTGTGGATTGGAATCACAGTCACAATCTACAGAAAGTCGATTGGCTACGCTGATATATAAAATATTGTCTCGTCCCAAATATTCCATTACTGATTGATCGGCTTCTGCCATGGATTCCAGGAACGAATCGTGATCCGCAGTCCAAATCTTTTCTGGTTCTCCAGCCCCATGAATATAAGCCTTTCCCTTTGAAGAAGCAACTCCAATCGACATATTCTTTAATGCTCCTCCAAAGCCTCCCATTACATGCCCTTTAAAATGAGATAAAATCAACATAGAATTATAGTTCTTTAAATGCTTTCCAACGTAGTTTTCTGTTAAATGCTTTCCGCCTACTACTGGAATTGCAAAATCGCCCTCTTCATCCATAATATCACAAGCTGCAATCTCCATAAATCCATGCTCTTTGATTGCCTGCCAATGTTCTTTTGTTGTGTTTCTTCTTCCCTCATAGGCAGTATTACACTCCACAATAGTACCATTTAATTCGGACACCAATGGTTGGATTAATTTCGGTTGTAAAAAATTATGTCCGCCAGGTTCTCCTGTAGAAATTTTAATTGCCACGTTTCCACTTAATTTTTTCCCTAATGCATGATAGACTTTCATTAAGCCATCTGAATTAATTTCTTTTGTGAAGTAAACCATTGCCTTTTCCATAGATGAACAACTCCTTCCTATAATGTCAAGCCTAAAAACATTGATTTTTCAGGCTTTTTCTAACTTGTTACCTCATATAAACAGAGCCAAAAGTGATGAACAGTCATAGTATCTTGTACTGAATAGCTATAGATGGGTGCACTTCATAAAGCATCCTTTGATTGACGATTATAAAGGCTATTTCCCCTCTGTTTTGCTATGATGGTGAACCTTCCGTGTCTACAGGGATCGTGTCCCAACTTCCTTCGTCCCACCTGTTCATACACTGAGTGCCAGCTAAGCTTTCTAACAGGGTCTATGCCCTATGGAGGATACTCCTGCCGGCTACAGCTCTTGTTTGTGTTTGATTATTTACTGACCTGACCGGTTCCGTACAGCACTCATTCAGTGGACGCTACGCTGTGCCTCCCCTTAGTCGGTCTTCTGATGACAGGGATTCCTTTTCCCCGTCTCCTTCGGGTCCCTTTCCAGAACCCTGCTCAGCACCAGACGTTTCTGCAACTCAGCAGGATCCTGGAATTCTTCTTTTCTGATCTGTTCGATTACGCTGCTGCTGTCTGTACATTCTCTGGATACCGGATATCCTTCAACAGTTTCTCAGGATCATACGGTTTTCCTGTCTTCAGCATCGTATAGATCACACGAAGGAGCTTACATGCGATCACGATCAGTGACTGCATCTTCTGGAGCGCATTTCCCGCCCGCGTTGTATAGTGGGCATGGATCCATTTATATTCTTCTCCATGTGCCACCGCTGACCGGGCTGCCTGGAATAGCCAGTATCTCAGCCTTTTGCGTCCTCTATGGCTGATCCTGGTCTCTCCTTTATGCTTTCCGGAACTGCATGAAACCAGCCCCAGTCCGCTCAGTTTCTGCAACTCTTTTGCATCGTCAAAACGGGAAATATCTCCCATTTCCGCAAGGATCCCGGAAAGGATCTTCCCGCCGATCCCCGGTATCTCCAACACATTTTCTGCATGGGGGATCTCCCTGCATTTTTCATTCAGTTTGTTTTCTACTTCTGCAAGCTCTTCGTCCAGTTCCATGATCTTCTCTGCGAACCACCGTACGGCTTCCCTTCCGGCTGCTGTGCCATCTTTCAGCCCTATGCTCGTTTCTGCATACTTTACGATCTCAGCCGCCCTGCTGTAGCCGCGCCCTCTCAGCTTTGCCTGGTGCCAGATCTCTCGGATCCCTTCTCCTCCCAGTTTCAGGATGTCCTCCGGAAACGGCGCTTCCTTCAAGACTGCCATGCAGAATGCCCCATCTATTTTTCCGAACGCGTCCTTATATTCTGGAAAATAGATCTTCATCTCCCTGTGCAGCCGGTTCATGCTCCGGTTCCGGTCCTCTGTCAGCTGTTCCCGGAACATGGAGAGTCTCCGCAGTTCTGCGTATACTTTTTCCGGCAGATACGGCATCCCGTAATTCCCGTCTTTCACAAGGTTTGCAATCAGCTTCGGATCTTTCCGGTCATCCTTCTGCTGGCTGTTGTCTTCCAGTTCTTTCGTCTGTTTCACGGCGTAAGGATTTACCTGAACGACACTAATCCCGTTTGAGACCATCCATGCCGCAAGACAGAACCAGTAATGTCCGGTAGGCTCAAGTCCTAAGACAATCTGTTTTTTATCGTTTGCGGCCGCAAGCTGTACTGCCCAGTCATGGGCTTTCCAAAATCCCTCAGCATCATTTTCAAACGCAAGCACCTTCTTACTCAGCTCCCTGCCTCTTGCATCGATTGCCCTGACATAATGTGTCTCGCTGCCGATATCACATCCAACGATCAGCATATCATCGCTGATGAAGGAGAGCTTATCATTTTTGCTGAATTTTCCCTGAGTCTCAAAATCTCTCCAGGTATAGGATTTCATCTCATTGAGTATACGGTTTGCTTTTTCTACCATCTCCCTCTGTTCCTGTATATTCATCACAGAATTGACTTGATTGTTTGCTCTTTTTGTTTTACTATTCATTTCAGATACCTCTTGTGTTTTTAGATTTTACCAACTCGCCAGGTCAGTAATAATCTAAATTTACTTGAGGTATTTTCTTTGGTCAACTCCTTGATTTAAAGTATACAGGAAGCTTTCTGCTTATTTTCATCTTATCACGTTTTTGGTAAAAAGTCTGGTAAAATTTTTGTTACAATTTACGGATTACTCTACACGGATTGCCGACAGCAAGACATTTTGGAGGAATATCTTTTGCAACAACACTTCCAGCGCCAATAATACTGCCTTCTCCAATCGTTACACCTGGCAAAATTAAAGCACCCGTACAAATCCAAACATTATCCCCAATCGTAACGGGATGAGTATATTCCAGACCAGCCATCCGCTGTTCCACATCCATTGCATGTTCTTCGGTTATAATGCAGACATTCGGAGCAATAAATACATTATTTCCGATTGTGATTTTTCCACTATCCATCAATTTTCCATTCACATTCAGGAAAAAATTATCTCCCACCGTTGTATTATATCCATAAGTACAAAAAAGTGGTTGCTCGACCACGCAGTTTTTTCCTACTTTTCCAAGGATTCCTTTAATGGCTTCACTTCTTGCTTCTCGATCCAGTGGATGTAAATTATTGTATGCATATAGTTTTCTTACAGTTTCTTCTCGATCTGCCACCAGTTCTGGATCACCAGGCTGATATAATAGCCCTGCATAGGATTTCTCTTTTTCTGTCATAATTCACTACTCCTTCGCATTTGTATTTCATTCCATTATACTGGAAAAAAACAAAAATCGCAATTCTTTCCTTGGATTTCCTTGACAACCTTTTTTTCCTGACTCATAATAAATACAGATACCCCTAGCTGTATTGAAAAGGAGGAAGACAAAATGAAACAATGTATGGATTCAGCTAATTTGCATCGCCGTTTAAAAAAGATTATTGGACAGGTACAGGCAATTGATCGAATGGTAGATGAAGATATTCCATGTGAGGATATTTTAGCTCAAATTAATGCTGCAAAGTCTGCACTGCATAAAGTTGGGCAAGTTGTATTAGAAGGACATATTAACCACTGCGTCAGAGATGGAATCGAACATGGGGATGCTGATCAGACAATTGCAAACTTCACAAAGGCAGTAGAACGCTTTGCGAACATGATTTAAGTATCACCTAAGTGCGAGAAAAAGGGAAGCTGTATTAGAGCTTCCCTTTCATAAAGTCCAAAATCCTATTTTGAGTCTTGACAACTGATACCCCTATAGGTATAATAATTATATACCTATAGGGGTATCAGGAAAGGAGACGATTTATTTTGGAGAAATTAGAAAAACTGTTAGAATGGGGCGGAATGAAACGAGATATTATCTTTTTAGTTATTTCTGGTATTGCTTTGGTAGTAAGTTTGGTTGGCTTTGATCCATTTCCGTTTCATATGGCATGGATTGCCATTGTTTTATGTGGTATTCCAATTATTTTGGAGGCAGTGATCGGATTAGTGACGGCTTTTGATATAAAAGCGGATGTTTTGGTTTCGATTGCTCTCATTGCATCGGTTATGATTGGAGAAGATTTTGCAGCGGGTGAAGTTGCATTTATTATGCAGCTTGGTGCATTACTTGAAGATTTGACTGTTGCAAAAGCAAGAGCCGGCATTGAAAAATTAATCCATTTAACCCCTCGTACTGCCAGAAAGCTTACGGATTCTGGAGAACAAGTCATTTCCGCAGAGCAAGTACAAGTTGGAGATATTCTTCGGGTTTTGCCTGGAGAAACCATTCCAGTCGATGGAGTCATTTGTTCTGGTCAAACTTCGATTAATCAGGCGGTTATGACAGGTGAATCACTCCCAGTTGATAAATCCGTCAATGATCCTGTATCGAGCGGAACAGTGAATCAATTCGGCTCGTTTGATATGAAAGCGACAAAAGTAGGGGAAGACAGCTCCATCCAGCGTATGATTCGACTGGTTCAGTCTGCCGATGCTGGAAAAGCGAAAATCGTTGGGATTGCCGATCGCTGGGCAACTTGGATTGTAGTAATCGCATTGACGGCTGCTGCCCTTACTTGGCTTATTAGTGGTCAAATCATTCGAGCCGTTACCATTTTAGTTGTGTTTTGTCCGTGTGCACTTGTACTGGCAACACCAACTGCAATTATGGCAGCAATTGGAAATGCAACAAAACATGGATTTCTCGTTCGAGAGGGAGATGCTCTGGAACGTCTGGCATCCGTTTCCAATCTTACATTTGATAAAACAGGAACGCTTACTTATGGCACTCCAACCGTTGTTGCAGTAAAAACCGCTCTGCCTGACATAGAAAAAGAAACACTCTATGCCTACACCGCCTGTGCAGAATTGCGTTCGGAACATCCATTGGGAAAAGCAATTGTACAATGTTATCGTACCGATCAGAAAAAATCACTTTCCGAACCAAACGATTTTCAAATGATTCCAGGAAGAGGCGTACAGGCAACGATAGGAAAGAAAACGATTCTGGCAGGCAATCAACTGCTGCTAGAAGAGAAACAAATCCGAATCTCCAAAGAACAATTGCAGGAATCCGAAAACTACATAAAAAAAGGATGTACGATTATTTTTGTTGCAGCAGATCAACAATTCCTTGGATTTTTAGCATTATCCGACACGGTAAGAAAGGATGCCGCTGTAACCATGAGCAAAATAAAGAAAACAGGTGCAGTTCCCGTTCTTTTAACAGGAGATCATGAAAACGCTGCAAACCATATCGCCAGTCAGCTTCATATCGAAGAAGTTCATGCCAACTGTCTTCCAGAAGACAAATTAAAATGGATTGACACGTATCAAAATCAGAACAAACAAGTCTGCATGATCGGGGACGGCATAAACGATGCACCTGCGTTAAAAAGAGCCTATGTAGGAATTGCCATGGGAGGCATTGGCAGCGATATTGCTGTAGATGCCGCCGATATTGCTTTGGTCAATGACGATATTAAAGAACTGCCACATCTGCTGCTTTTGGCAAAGCGAATGATGGTAACAATTAAATGTAACTTAACCTTTTCCATGACATTGAATTTCATTGCAATTTTACTAGCCATTACGGGAGTGTTAAATCCTATTGTCGGTGCACTTGTACACAATGCTGGATCCGTTTTGGTTATTATTAATTCGGCATTCTTATTATCGTGGCATACAAAAAAGAAGAAGAATTCGGTAGGAGCAATTTAATTGATTTTCGATCCTCCAAATACTTCTGACATTGGAATGGTCTCCAATATCTGATCGAATGTTTTCACTTCAAGATCGGTCAGTATCACATCGGTCGATTGCGCATTTTCCACCAGACGGTCATACTTACGGGTTCCAGGAATTGGTACAATCCAAGGTTTCTTGGCAAGCATCCAGGCCAGAGAAATCTGTGCTGGCGTCGCATGTTTCTTCTCTGCCATATCCAAAAGCAGTTTGATAAGCTCCTGGTTTTTATCAATTCCTTCTGGGGAAAACTGTGGCATGATACTTCGGTAATCGGTTCCTTTTGCAAACTCTGCGTCTTTGCCATATTTGGCAGATAGAAAACCGTTTGCCAATGGGGAAAAGGCAACAAAACCGATCTGTAATTCTTCCAATACAGGAAATAACGTTTCATAATCACGGTACATCATAGAATAGCGATTCTGTACCGCTGTTACAGGACAAACGGCATGGGCACGTCTTAACGTCGTTTCATCTGCTTCCGAAATTCCCCAGTGCGTAATCTTTCCCTGTTCCATTAACTCTTTCATAGCTCCTGCTGTTTCTTCTATTGGAACGTTTTGGTCAATTCGATGAATATAATAAAGATCCAAATGATCCGTTTGCAGACGCTTTAAAGAAGCATCCACAGATTTTTTAATTGTTTCTGGTCTGCCATCGGGTATGAGAGGTTTATTCACGCTGGATGCGGTTTCATCAAAACGGATTCCACATTTCGATGCTAATACAATTTTATTTCGATAAGGCTTTAACGCCTCTCCAAGCAATTCCTCATTATCATGGGGATTTTCTGGAGTACCATATACTTCAGCCGTGTCAAACAAGGTATAGCCCAATTCCACTGCCTGAGACAGTAACTTCGTCATCTCTTTCTTATCCGCAGCAGGACCGTATGCATGACTCATGCCCATACATCCAAGTCCAATTGCAGATACCTCTAAATCTCTTCCTAATGTACGGATATTCATATTTTTTCACCTCATATTCTTATTGATTAAAAAGCCAGCCCATAATTGCTTGATCATTTGCAAAAAGAGCCCCGCCTGCATGTTGATTTGTAGTTCCTCGATCGGTAAAATAAGCTTCGTCCTTTATATCTAAAATAAGAAGCTCATCAATCTCTTCTTCGGAAAGACCTTGCTCTTTATATAGACGATATAACGTTTCATACGCTTGTTTGGTCGGTTCCGAACCATAATATTCATCCCTCTCGCCCACAACAAGATAGACCAGAGTTCGACTTTCTACTACTGGCTCATATTCACCGTCCCATTGGGAACTGCAATGAAGATAGGCAGTAAAAAGCTCTGGTCTTTTTCCCATAACAAGCGACATCGTTTCTCCACCGCCAGAATAGCCTTCTGCATACACCTGGTCAATATTATAATGAGAAAGAAAGTATTCCACTAAAGCAATCGTCTGATTTGCAGACGTCTCTCCCCAATCTTCCAGCTGCGGTGCGACAACAATCATTTTGGAATTGTACTCCTGCGCCGTAAACGCAATCGTCTCAGTTCTGAGATTTTCGCCTACCCCTTGAAAATACAATCCCCCATATCCTGGCAGAGTAAAAAATAACGCATAAGGCTCCGTTCCGTCATAACTGTCAGGAATATACAGGTTATAATGAATCTCCCCATCCTTTTCAGAGTGAAGAACATTATCCAAAATAAATCCTCGATATTCCTCGGTGCCTTCTGTAACAAACACATCCTCGGTTGTTACGAAAGAGGACGCTTCTGTTGTTGTTAAAGAATCCGACGAATCCAAAGTTTCCAGAGATACCGTATTACTGCCACATGCACTCAACAAAACAATGGAAATCACCAATAGAATCACTGCTATTTCTCTTTTCACAAAAAACCAACTCCTTCCTACCCCTTTATTATAAAACAACTAATTTCCATACAGAAGTTTCAATCCGTTACCCAGTATATACCCAAGGGTTTTATCTCCTCATATAAAACAAAAAATACTTAATAAAAACCTCTTTTGGATGTGCATATCACGAAAAAAATATTCTACAGTGATAGTATAAAAATAGTACAAAGTAAAGATGCCATGTATATCTAAATCATGTATAATAAGAAAGATACAGACATGGCAAAAGGTACGAAATATGATCAGCAGTTTAAGGAGAACGCAGTCAGATATCGTCTGGATCATCCAGAACTCACACTCAAGAAAGCAGCTGAGAATCTAGGAATCAGTGATTCCGTTCTCAAAACATAGATACGGGCAGCCAAGGAACAGGATGGCTGTGTGCCAACAAGAGGATCCAGGAATTATTCCAGCGATGAGGCAAAAGAGATCGCACGTCTCCAACGGGAACTAAGGGATACAAAGGATGCCCTTGAAATACTCTTACGGTTATATTCAGAAAGGATTTACAACTGGTATTAATCCATCCTATGTAATTACATCTGAAACTTGGACGGATTTATATTTTCCTAAACAACTTCCAAGTGGTCAGTTAGATGGAATTTATGAAACCATGGAAGCTCCGCTCTAATTACAATAAAAAAGCTGCTGGTAATTTCCAGCAGCTTTTTTTAATTAATAAGCACACTATTGTTTATAATTTCTCCTTCCTCTATTATCGTATAATTATCCTTGTCTATTTGTCGTATATGATATCCATAATGCTTTACATTATTGTCATTCTGATACCAATATTCTATAACAAACTCATTTATATCGTCTGTGCGCTGACTGATTCTCTTTTGAATTACTTCATAACCAGCTTCTCTCATTAGAGCTTCTCTCATTAGATTATCTGAAAAAGTAACTACCCCTATCGTATCAATGGATATAATTTCATTTTCTTCACTGTCAGTTGCACAACTACACATACAGATTACAATAATTGAAATAAACACATAATATATAACTTTTCTCATAACATTTCTTCTTTCTGTCCTCACCGTGAGGACGCTCATGCTCCGTACTTTACAACGTACTTCTTATATTCTTCTTCCAGCCTTTCAAACACTTTTTCTGTTTCCATCTTATAGCAGGCTTCCACCTTGTCCTCTAAAAAATAGAAATGCGCCATCAACTCCTTGTACTCCTATTCCGTCATTTTCATGCCCTACACCTCATTTCCTAGCAGCTTCGAGTATCCCTGCCGCCATTCCAGCACCTTTTTCATTTCCTCGTCAAATGTTCCGCTCTGATAGTCTTTCTTTTTACCGCTGTACTCGCTCCAACACTCTGAAAGGATTTCCCGGTCACTGGCAATCTCGTCCTTTATTGCTTCGATTTCTTCCCGGCACTCGGCTTCCCATTCTTCCTTGCTGGTATAGAAAGGCTCGTTGTTTGAGTTCACAAGGCCTTTCCATGTGTAGAAAGTTCCGTCATGGTTCTTCATCACACCGCTTTTTAGCTGTTCTTCCAGTTCTTCTAGTTCCTCGGTATTTCTTTCAACATCATCCTATGCCCTCAATACCTCGTCTACATTCCAAACCAGCAACGCTCAAACCATTGTTCGGCATACATTCTTTCATCACTGCCATTGGAATACGTACCACACACCAAATCGCCTATAAAAGCTTTCAGCAGTTCAGCAACGGAAAGACCATGCGCCCCTGCTTTCTCCGCCAAACGCTTCACATCAGCGTCGGACAGCTTAATCTCCAGCGTTCTAGGCTTGATGGTTTCTATTTCTTTATTCTGCTGTTCGCCATGTATCGGAAACATTACAACGCCCCCCTTTTACTGACATCTACATAAATAGAAATTGTTTTAATTATATAACTTATTTCAGTTGTGTCTATTATTCCTTTGTGATTTTATCATACTCTTTCAACTTGTCTGCATGGGCGGCTACATACTCCGCTATCAGTTCCGATACAATATCGCTTACACTCTTACGGTCAACATAGGCGATTTTCTGTAAATCTCCATAACTGCTAGGATAAAGGGCAAGGCTCACTCGCTTCTTAATTTCCCTTTCTGCTTTTGGTCTGCCTTTTCCTGCCGCCTGTGGCTTCTCCTGCGGCTTCTGCTCCGTCTTTTCCGTACCGCCTGCAGTTTCCCCTATGATAGACCTAAAAGCTGCTTCCTGGTCAAATTTCGCCTTTCCTGCCATTACTCCAACACTCCTTTCAGAAATTCATCTACAAAGGCTTTATAATCTTCAGATACGGTTGATTTTTCCGCATAGGTAAATATGTCCTTATGGTTTGCTTGGGCTTCCTCTACGGCTACGGCAGACCGAATATAAGTCTTATATATCGGTGCGGAAATGTACTCGCTCAACTGCTCTGTCAATTCCTTTATCTGCCTGCTGATATTTGCCCTCGGATTAAATCTTGTAAAGAGAATGCCCATTATCTGCACATTGGGATTGCAATATTTCTGAACACTCTTGACGGTCAAAACGCCTAAAGAGGGCGGTGTGTCAATGATGATAAAATCATACTTGCCGGATAACGGCTCTAGGGCTTCTTTTAGGCGGTGTTCCTTTCCTGTGTAGGAAAGTTCCTGTTCTGCTCCGGCAAGCATGATATTCGCCAGAATAAAGTCATAGCCGCCCTCTAAGCACTGGATAGCTTCTCCAGCTTCTGCGTCCTAAGGGCTTCTCTGAATATCCTTTATCAGCAGATTGATACGCTTTAAGGTCTTTTTATCCTGCCCCTGCCAATAAAGATGCTTCATCTTCCTATGATAACCGCATTAGTCGTCCATCTCAATCAAATCATGCTCCGCAAAGTGCGTTCTGCCCTCGTCAATCTCTCTTTTCTTCCGTTCCAGATAACGGATATTGCTATCAGAATAGAATGGGTCAACCGACACCTCAAAAGGTATGCGCTTCTCCCTGCCTACCTTTTTTGCGAAAATCGTAAAAGCTGCACTCATGGAAAGCCCCATATCGGAACATGCCTGTTCCATACTCTTTTTTACATCTGCGTCCAACTTAAAATTAACATTTACTGCCCTTGCCATAATCAACACTTCTTTCATATCTTTATTGTATGCGAATATAAAGAAAAATACAAGTATTTTTCTTTAATTTTTATTATTGGCTTTAGCCAGTTGAGTGTGACTCCATTTTTCGTGTTCCGA
>OERR01000169.1_pt1 | contig 17234 bp, 12 predicted proteins | sample 1540051 | NCBI WGS metagenome assembly OERR01 (sample SAMEA3891884, study PRJEB23780) | metagenome | biome: terrestrial biome; feature: animal house; material: Caecal content | place: Italy | collected 2015-05-05 | reverse complement strand
TCAAATGAACGGCTTCGCCGCCCTTGACATCCATCCCCACCGGCGTTATGTTGTAGACATAGGCGGCAGACGGTCAAGCCGCTGCCGCCTACATATAAATTTCGCTCTATTCCTGCACTCATTGGACTTTACACAAAATTTGGGAGTGACCCAATACTATGCAGGCTCTCGCTGTATATGCCAAAAGTGCCCAACAGGAAAGCTGTTTTGACGCACTTCCAGACGGCAGTAATATCCTTCGCATGGAACTGCAAATGGAAAACAAGAAGATCGGCAAAATATATGGCTGCCGTCCAACATGGAATACCCTACTCTGTTTGGTTTCTGATGCTCCCGCTTTAATGGAAAATGACATTCGTTCTATTCTACCTACGGGCGACTACCGCACCAGCCGTGATGCTTACCAAGCTATTGATGCCTCCGACCGCCGTACCAAAGTCAAAAACGAGCTTTGGGATCTAATTCAGCAATACTCTAAGGCCCAGAACCAAGCAGAACAGATTAAAATATCCAAGGACTACATTGCAGAAAAATCGCAAAAGAAATTCGACAAACGGATGTACGCTTTGAATAACCTGAACATTGCACCCGTTTGTCTGGACAATGGGGAAGAGATAAATTATCTGCCGAGCCTTTATAAGCTGACCCAAGAGGGAGTAAGGCAGTTTGAAGAACAATTAAAGTACAGGTGGTAGCTGTATTTCATCCTAACGGTAAGAGAAAGCCCCGAACAGGGACACGGGACGGTGTCTTTGTTCGGGGCTTTTATTATCTTTTCAAAATTCCTTTTGTATTCATTCTCTCCTCAATTTTTCTTGACGTTTGTTGATTTTTTGAACATTTCCCTTGCATGTATCACAGTATTTTTTCTTTGCATTTGTCCTCCGAACCAGAAAATACTTATCACAAGATGGACTTTGGCATTTACGACGAATATAATATTGGGAATCACAATAAAAATGAGCAAAATATAAAGCCGAGTATAAATCCGGGATTTTCCAATCCGGCCTTTTCTCTTCTATATCATATATGGGATGGATATTTTTCATTCCCCAGTCAAGTTCGGTTTTGCAAACTTTTCTTGCAAGTTTGAGCAAATCTTTTCTCATAGAAGCATCAAATTTAATATAATCCAGTTTCGTTTTTAGTTCAATATTTCCATCCTCGTCGAGATACTTGATTTCTCCAACTTTTCTAATAAAGTTAAACAAAAAATCTATAACTTCTCTTGCCTCTTTACAATCTAACGGGATATGCCTGTAAAAATACCAGATCACATACGATATATCGTAAGAGTAATCTTTTTTATTCGTATCTCGAATTTCAGATTCAGAATCCAATCCTTCACTTTGACTTAGCCTTTTTATTATTTCAGCTACTCTTCTCGAATTAGGTGTGCTACAATAAGCGGCGTTACAATTTATATTTGGCTTTGGAAGCGGATTTTTACTTTTTATCTCTTCCTCAAAATTTTCATCCTCCAATTCTTCATACAAAAAACGACTAGATACATCATCCCACCACGTTACTGTAAAAGAATTTCCATTATGCGGTTCTATGCCCAAAGGGCATCCATCTGCCAAATATCCCATAAAACCTGTACGGCGATAAAAAAGATAAAAAAAGGTCAACTCAAAAATCTGATCATAATTTATCAAATGTCTGGCCGACGTATCTGCAATCGCTAGATTTTCTAGTAGTTCGTGTAGCTTACATAATGGCTGTATATAACGAAACAGTTCATCACTTTGAAGTGCTATTCTTTTATTTTCCATATATTCAAAATAATTTACAGGCCAAAAGAAACCATATTTTTCAATATACTTAGCCATTTTTTTGGACCATTGCTTGTTCTTATACTGCAAGGACAAAAACTCATCCAAAGGGGTAACATCCAATCGCAATTCATCTCTTTCGGCATCATATCCAACCATACCGCCAGATTGCGGCGCATAGACATATAAATGTTCTTTTCTTACATCTGGATCCTCGGTGATTACAAGAAGATCAATGTACTCCTTTTTTTGCTCATCGCCCTGAGGTACTTGCATTACTTCACATTTACATGCTGGAGTCTTAAAAATGAATCTCTCTCCTCTCACAAAATCTCTTGTACCATTCAGTTGTTTTCCATATTTAAAATCACTCATCTATACTACCTTCCTTCCAATCATTTGTATTATATCAATAACATACAATTTTTTCTTGTGCATGTCAATCTTATGCCAAAAATAATATTTACAATACAGCCGTATTCACTATACATATCAGTACAACATCGCGCTTCGATATTTATCATACATTTATAAACGCACAGTTTTCTTTTTGTGTTTGTAAAATGTCCGTTTTATCACTTTGATGGCGTCAAATTTCTTGGTTTTGGTGCTTCATTAAGAAAAAATAGATTTGATATAATTGAATCGTCCTCAAGGCCACCCCTAGTGGCCGCGGGTCTGCACCTTGACAACTGAACATCCGCACCACACACAAGTCTCCAACTGCAGATAGCACTGTGCGTTATATCGTCTAAAATCATCAGATTGCGCAGTTGCACACCGATTTTCGAGTAACAGGCCATCCTGTTGCTCGGTCTGGTTCGCCTCTACAGTCATGCCAGGACAAACGATCTGACGAAGAGAGATTATCGTTAGAGCCATCTGCAGCTGGGAAGGCTTTGGGAGACTAAAGTATCCTTAACATGTAATAGTGATTAAGTATTGGCATCATCATAAGGCACCAATTCCTTTACTAAGTTAGGAGATAATTCACCATGAAAAAAAGACTATTCGTAAGACGGCCTGCGACTGCCGAAGAAATGCAGTGGGCAAGGGATCACTGCTGTGAGAAATGTGGAGTAAATGCCGCGATATCTGTCGAAAAAGTCATCAAGCACCATGATCGAGATAGCGTTACTGAAACCATCGATCTTCTGTTAATCACATCCAACGGAGAGGTATTACAGGTTCGTAATCTTTCGCCTGCCGAGTTAACAGCCGCCGTCATGCAACGAACTGTGGGATTCAGTTCAGGAGTCTGTTTTAATCCGACGATCTTTAACAACAGCATTATCCCGTTGGTAGAAAAGCAAATCCTCGATCGGTCTATATCAGTCGAGGACCAGTACCACTTCTCTGGGCGTGATCCTGAAAAGGTACAGTATGTCTGCCGGGATGGAACTTTACTGGCACCTTTGAATAGTATTACACCCGAGGATCTTATTAAAGTTCCCGATGGAGTTAGCATATTCAAACTTCTTGACTATCTAATCCGTGTTGCCCCAAACTATATTGCCATCTACATTCTCGCGCTTCGGGCCTTGGCATCCATGCTGAGTTCGCCAGCTTTGGAGGGCAAGTTGAAGCCATCTTTCGGCATCATCCTGCTGGGTGAGACAGGGAGTAAGAAAACGAGTCTGGTAAAAGCGCTTTTCTATATGGACGAGCATCCCTACAACGCCGTCAACTTCAAATGGACGCCCGCTGCGGTTCAAGAGAAACTGAAGGACGTTCGGGATGACATTGTTCTTGCAGATGACATGTACCCTGCCAAAATCACTTCAGAAAAGAACCAGCAGCGTGAAATGTTTTCTCTTCTTATCCGAGCTACCGGAGATGACATTGGCTCACGACAAAAGATGCAGGGCGGTACAGTCACCACTGGCAAGGCATCGTCTTTGTTCATTGCCACAGCGGAACAACTCATTCCCTGTTCCGAATCGGACATCTGGCGTACTTTCATCCTCAACATCTGCAAGGATGATGTAGACAAAGACGCTCTGTCCTGGATTCAGGGGCACCCAGATGTTATCCGGTTTTACTCTCGGCTATTTATTCAGTGCTTTACCCTGAGCGACGAACGGGTTGCCAAGCTCTACAAAGGCTATATCGACAATCGCACCTGCCTCCGCGACCGCAAGCCCGAGCTTCCAGACAGGTTGGTTTCCAACTGCGCCTGGCTGGAAGCTGCTATATTAGTCATCGACGATTTTCTGAATGAAATATCATCCGTACAGTCTCTCACCGAGGAGGACTACACTATCTGGACGAACTGGGATGAATATTACCGCCCAAACTCTTTGCATAACATCGAAACCATTATCACACACCAGTACGGGCGATATAGCAGCGGCGGCGATACTGACACCGCGACGTTTGCTCAGGTCATGGACGTCATAAAGGCGATGCGCGATGACGGAGTACCCCTGTTTATGCCGCTTGTCAAAGGCGAGCGTGGCGTTCAAATTGCGCGAACGCCCGACAAAGCTTTGGCCTTTTACTGGCCCAATGACGATTCCTACGCGTATCTTCGGACTGATACGCTGATGGAGGCTGTCGGAGAATACTACCGCGGTCATGGAAACATCGATTTTACCGCGCCATCAGGAAAAACATTCCGATCCATGCTGGTCCAAAATGGACTCTTTGTCAGGCAGCAACATGGCAAGAACCGGACCAAGGAACTTAGCGTCAACGGCACCAGGTACAAGGTCACTGTTGTGTTCCGCGACGAGCTCGAAAAGTGGATCGGCCCTATGGAGCAAGAGTAATGAGGAATATATATGAAATACAAGACATTAGAATCTGCAGCAGAAGCTGCTGTTGCTCAAGCCAAGCTTCACTCCCTCGTTGATGCCTTATACCAGGGCGATAAGCTAAGCAGCACTGCCGATCAGCTGGCAGCCTTTATCAAGGCGCCCCCTTACTTGGACGAAATCTGCTGGCAAGAACTCGATGACGTCATCAGGTTCCTACTGCGCAACCGCCTTATTCCGTCCGATCCCTCTTCGTTCAACAGACTCCTGGGGGCCTATCTGGAGAATCATCCGATGGAGACCCCTGAAACAAGCTACGATATCGCTGCCTTTTGCTTCTTCTGCCCAAATGTCATAAGGGGCAGTTCTTACGACCTATCTGTGCTGATTCGTTCCGAGGCCTGCAAAGTGCTGCTGTGGCTTGCAGCAGGAGATGAACCCTGGGAAGCGCGTGACATCTATCAGAACCTCAAAAGCCGGATATTTACCAACTCCGAAATCTACGCCAACTTTGCCTTATTTCGCTTGGGCACCCTGCTTTACCGTATGAAAGGCGACATTCCTCCCCAGCTTTACGCTTCCCTCCCCAAGGTCATTGACAGTGGGTGGAAAGCTAAACGTGCAGCCATCAACAGCCTTTTGTCCATTTATCTCCAGTTTCTGGACCACAATGGATGGGTACAAGTCGAGTTTTTCGGTAAGGCACACTATGAATATTGGAAGGGTATTCCGATCTACTGCGATGCAGATGCCATTAAGCTGTGTGAGGCTCTATTCTACTATGGGGTCTTACCCAAACGGCGCGCTATGCGGTACTTCGACTTTCCCGAAGAGGAACAGAAGGCGGTGGCTCTCGGTCGCATACGCGCTTTCAGCGAGGTAAAGGCCCAAAAACTTCGCTAATCGTAAATCCTCCCTCTCGTAAGCGCATATTATTGTGGTAGAGCAGTGGTTCTGCGCCGCTCAAACCGGCTGCATAACCCCACACTATGCCGCATACAACAGTATCACACGAAGGAGGTGGTCCCGACCTTGAAGAGGCCCAAACTGCATTACACCTTCCATAACCCCAACACCCCGGAGGCAACCGCCGACTTTCTGGTCAAGCTCTTCATCGAGGTCAACCAACCCAAAGTAGAGCAGATCATCCGTCAAGCGCAGGAAGCAGTTCTTGATTCTCCATCCGAATCATCTTCAGCTGCTCCTACATAGCAAACTGGGACCGCCGTAGAGGGCCTCTCTCCCTCTCTGGCGGTTTCTTTTTTGTGATAATGTAAGTTTACAACAAATTCTGGTAGTATGCAATTATTTTTTTGAATTTGCCATTTCTCTTGTTTTTGGCATGCAATTTCATTATACTATATAGTATAGATGTCATAGTACGTTTTGACTAGAGGAGTCTGTATGAACATTGCCGCTTACTGCCGGGTCTCCACCGACAAAGAAGATCAGCTGAACAGCCTGGCATCTCAAAAAGCTTTCTTTATGGAGTATACCAAGCGCACCGGCGACAATCTGGTCCGCCTGTACGCCGATGAGGGCATCTCCGGCACAAAGACCAAAAACCGCAAAGAATTTCTGCGGATGATGGCGGACGCTGAGCACGGTCTCTTTGAGATGGTGGTGGTCAAGGACATCTCCCGCTTTGCCCGCAACACGGTTGATCTGCTGCAAAATATCCGCAAGCTGAAAGCCCTTGGCATCGAGACCCAGTTTCTGACTGCCAACATGACCAGTATGGGCAACAGCGAGTTTGTGCTGACCATCTTTGGCGCGCTGGCACAGGAGGAAAGCGCCAATACTTCCAAACGGGTCAAGTTCAGCAAAAAGATGAACGCCGAAAAAGGCCGGGTCCCCAACATTGTCTATGGCTATGACAAGACCATCGGCGATTACTTCAACCTCGCCATCAATGAGAAAGAAGCCGACGTGGTCCGCCAAATTTTTCATTGGTATGTAGAGGAAGGCTATGGCACCGCTAAAATCTCGATGTTCCTCAACGAGCGGGGCCTGCGCACCAAACGAAACTGTCAATGGAGCCAAAATGCAGTACGCCGCGTATTAAGTAACGAACTTTATACCGGTAAGATTATCAACGGCAAACAGGAGGTGACAGATTTCCTTACAGGCAAGCGGGTCAACAAAGACGAATCCGACTGGATGGTGGTAGACCGACCCGACCTGCGCATCATCGAACCGGATGTATACGAGCAGGCCCAGCATATCAAACAGGCCCGAGGGGAGGCTTACAAAGTGGACAAGGAACGTCAAAGCAACAAACACCTGTTTTCCACCCTTATTAAATGTAAAGAATGCGGCTGGTCCTTCTTCCGTACCACCCGTACCTTCAAGAACACCTATGTCCGCTGGAGCTGCTCAGGCCGAAACGGACGCAGCGGCTGCAACTGCCCCAATACCACCAAGGTTGATGAGGATGAGCTGATCGATGTCCTGCAGGCATACTTTGCCGGGCTGATTAAAAACAAAAAGAACGTCATCCATTATGTCGTCCATGAGTTCGAGCGGGTCTATAAGGCCAAAGATGAAAACCTGGAATATGAGAAAGAACTGCGGGACAAACTCGCCAAGCTGCAAAAGACCCGCCAGCGCTACATGGATATGTATACCGACGACCTTATCTCCCGCGAGGAACTCAACGCCAAGATCGGCGGAATGAAGAAAGAGATCGACCATCTCGAAAATGAACTGAAGATGGTCAGCTGCCACCTGACCACCGGCGATCAGCTGGAAAACCTCCTCCAGCAGACCTTCAAGGAGATCGAGAACATCACCGATGTGCGCCAAATGACCAACGCCCAGCTCAAGCGGATCGTCCACAGGATCGAGGTGGGCAAGGACGGCAATGTGGAAATCTATCTGAAGCTCCTGAACGATCTGGGGCTGGACGAAACCGTCTATATTCAGGACGACAGTACATATAGAAGTAACAATACAGAATAGTTTGTGGAGTGGATCCAGTAAAAGAAATCCGCCAAGACTACTCCCCAAATAAAAAGAGCAATATCCTTTTATGAACGCCGATAGGGACGCGGCAGAAACAACCTGAATTAACGGCTAACAAACAGGTGCAAAATAATGCATCAAATGTTTGACACATCATTTTTTAGTACAAAGTGATATATAGGAAAATATTCTTGCGATCATATCTTGTTTTTGTTATAATTACATATAAGACATTATTTTGGAGCGCTGTCGATGGGAGGCGATTATCTTCTTTTATTTTTTCTTCGACAACCTGTATTGGGTTAAGGAAGTGCAACAAGCATTTAAAATGATTTGCTTGGATAAGATGTTATCTGATGGCTATTTTGATATGAGCATATATATTTATGGTCGTATTAAGAAGGATGAAATGTATGCAAAACTTGTTGCACACAAGTCAAAATATGCTGTATTGTACCAAGGATCATATCCTAATCAAGACAATGCACTTTCTGAGTGGAATTCAAAGGTACAAAAGCAAGAAAGTGTCGATAACTCACAAAAAATCGAGCTCACCCATGAAGAGGCAAGTGCTATCGTCAATTGGGTATATAGATCTCTCAGAAACGCTCAAGAAAGGGAGGATTTTACCCAAGAGCTTCTTCGGGAAATAAAAGACTTTTATAGCATTCAAAATAGTGTCCGTTTTTCCAATGGAGTAGCATATAATGCTGCCAAAGTAGATCTGCATTTCTTTTCATCTGTTTCTGGTGTAAGTTCTTTTATTTCTTCTCTAAAGAAGTGTAACGACACATTAATTTTTTTAGAGGACATGCAAATCCCAATTATATTCTGCGTCCATCAATTATGCGTACGGATGGCTTGCAAAAAAATGAGAGTACGTTGTATAACGAATTGCTAATCAACTGCCCTGAGGAATTTGAAAAGTGTCATACTCATTTAGAAAAATTAGTCAAGATGCAACACTATGGTTTGCCAACACGATTACTAGACATTACTAGAAATTTGTTGGTAGCGCTATTCTTTGCTTGCGAAAGTCAGCCTGAGACCTATGGAGAATTGATATTGATTGCTGCTAACCATCAGGAAATCAAATATCCACAAAGTGACACAGTTTCTATTTTGGCTAGTCTTCCAGTATTTTCAGCACAGAAACAGGATGAGTTTTTTTCGCTAGCAAGTGATCCGAGTATTTCTAATCTACAATTCAATATGAATATATCGAGATTGATTCATGAAGTGAGATTGGAAAAGCCGGCTTTCCAACCAGACATAAACAAAAATGACGTTCTTAGTAGTTACATTGTTTATGCACTTAAAAACAATAGCAGAATTGTGAAACAGGATGGTGCCTTTATTCTTTGTGGGCTTGATAATCAGAATGGCTTTCTAGAAAAATTTCGTTATAGACAGGATGGAAAAAAAGTAGTAATATTGATTAGTAAGAAGAAGAAAATCCTTGAGCAGTTAGAAGCTTTTTCTATCAATCGTGCTTCCCTTTTTCCTGAAATTGAGTGTGTCTCTGAATATCTTAAAAACAAATATTTATAGCGTAGTTGTTATCTCTTGGTGACTTCTACGCATTTCAAACCGCATTGGAAAAGTTAAGAATGATGAGATGCTTCCGACTGTCCAACTATGCCAGAAAGCCACAGTAATATCGGGCTTTTTTGTCCTCTAAATACGTAGATGCGTAAGCACTTCAAAAAATAGTGTACTTAACAACAAAAAGGACCAGTCAAAGCTGGTCCTTTTTCTGTTATTTAAAATAACTGCGCATGTGGTCACTCCAAGGCATCAAGTCCTTCATCAGTTCAGGACGCTGGCAGAAGTCCATGGAGGGAAGAGGTAGGGGGCGTGCGGATCTTTATGACTGTTTCAATGCGGCCAATAGTTCACTGAATCCGTCCATGGCTGACTGAAGGTTCTCCATAATATCCTGAGCAAGTTCCTCCGGGGCGGGGAGGTTGTCCAGGTCGGCAAGGGATTTGTCCTTGATCCAGAAAATATCCAGGCTGGTCTTGTCCCGGGCAAGGATCTCCTCTGCCGTGAAGCGCCGCCAGCGGCCTTCCGGGTTTTCCTCGCTCCAGGTCTCATGGCGCTCGTGCCGGTTTTCCGGATGATAGCACTGAATAAAGTCCTCCAGATCCCCGAAGGTCATGGGGTTCTGCTTGAGGGTAAAGTGGATATTGGTCCGCAGGTCGTAGACCCAAATCTCTTTGGTCTGTCGCTCCGGGCTGGCGGGGCGCTTGTCAAAGAAGATCACATTTGCCTTGACACCCGGTTTATAGAAGATACCGGTGGGCAGCCGCAGGATGGTATGGAGGTCGCAGGTCTCCAGCAATTTCTTGCGGATGGTCTCGCCTGCTCCGCCCTCAAAGAGCACATTGTCCGGCACCACCACCGCCGCTCTGCCGGTGGGTTTCAGCAGGGTGTTGATGTGCTGGAGGAAGTTGAGCTGCTTGTTGGAGCTGGTGGTCCAGAAGTCCTGCCGGTTGTAGACCAGGTCCTCTTCCTCCTGTTCCCCTTCCTCGTTGGTGAAGGTCAGGGCAGACTTTTTGCCAAAGGGTGGGTTTGTGAGCACATAGTCGAACCGTTCGCCGGGGTCGGTGAGCAGGGCGTCCCCCAGGGTGATGGGCACCTGACCGTAAAGGTCACCGATGTTGTGGAGGTAGAGATTCATCAGGCTCATCTTGAAGGTGGTGGGTACGATCTCCCAGCCCCGGAAGGCCTCTTTTTTCAAAAATTCCTTGGCTTCCCGGTCCAGGTTGTAGTGCTGCGGGTCGGCCAGATAGCTCTGGGCCGCCAGCAAAAAGCCGCCGCTGCCGCAGCAGGGGTCGGCCACGGTCTTCATAGGCTCCGGGCGGACACACTCCACCATCGCCTGGATCAGCGGCCGGGGGGTAAAATACTGGCCCGCTCCGCTTTTTACGTCCTCGGCGTTCTTTTGCAGCAGGCCCTCGTAGATCTCGCCCTTGACATCGGTGGACATGGAGACCCATTTTTCCTTGTCGATCATCTGGACGATGCGGTAAAGAATGGCGGCATTGTTGATCTTGTTGGTGGCCCCCTTGAAGATTTTGCCCAGCGTGCCGCTCTGCTCCCCCAGGGTCTCCAGGATGGATTTATATTTTTCCTCCAGCTCTGCGCCCTTGAGATCGCTCATATCCGCCCAGTTACAGCCCTCCGGGATGCCGGTCTGGCGATTGTATGGCGGCTTTGCATATTCATCGGACATCTTCAAAAAGATCAGGTAGGTGAGCTGCTCCAGGTAGTCACCATAGGACACGCCGTCGTCCCGCAGCGGGCCGCACATGCCCCAGACCTTGGAAATGATACTTGCGGTTTGTTCAGACATTACAGTTCCTCTTCAAAAAGTTCTATTAGGTCGTCATGAATTGAATTATAAAAACGAATCTCTTTTGGAGTTTGCCCCTCAAATTTCTGATTTACAAACTTTTTAAGTATAGCTGCATCAGCTTTTAATTCTTTCATTTTGTAGCTTCGAATATTGGGAAGCATCAAGAAAACAGGAATTTCATTTTCAATAGCAAAATCAATTAATTTATTAAAAGAGTTTAGGCTTTCCTTAGCCTGATCCTTAGCCCGATCCGTTTCTTTAGAGTCTTTGCCGTCATAATAGAAAAATGATTTCAGAAAATGATACCCAAAGTAAATGGCAGTTGGATTTACAAGAATATTGAGAGGTATTCTCTGGGTTTTACCATCTAAAACGATAATCATCCGCCACTCATTTTCGTATTTCCAAACATCTGATTTGTTAATCGCCGCACAGAGTACCGCTTCATCCAATGGATATTCTGCAATCTTATCTTTTTGATTGTCAACCAGATCGGAAACATCTACTGGTACATTTGAATATGCAACCGGGAAGAGAAGTTTTCGTTGCAGTGCCTCTTTTCCCCATTGATTAAAATCATATGCTATGCAAATACCTTTTTGAGAATCCGCATAATGAGCCCACATTAATACCGAATCATTTTCAGTTGAAAAACATGCCGCATAAGTACCCAGATAATCAGGCAGTCTAAATATCGAACGAGATTTTGTCTTAAAATAATTTCTGCGCTGTTCCGTATAGCCATCATGGGAAAGTACCGCCCCAGGAAATCCAGCTTTTTGAAACGCTTCCTCAAGTTCGTGCCATTCCTGCTCAGCCGCCTGCTCAATTTCTTCTTTAGAACCATATTTGTGGATTGCCCCATCAAATAAATCATTAAAGCTTCCAATAGATGTGGCTGTCGCAGTATGATTAACAATATCATCAACAGCATATTTAGAAAGGCCACGATACTTATAGAGGCGGGGAAATCTTTCCGGGAATGCAAATGCAGGATCACTAATTCCAGCACGCAGCCGTTGTAATACAGATTCCCGAAAACTCTCTTTTTGAACGACATCTAAAAAAGTTAATATTGTAATCGCCTCCTTTATAACCTTCCCTCAAAGGCCTGTTTCAAAATACTCTGCCGCAGGGCTTCTGCCTGCTGCAAAGAGGTGTCAATGGTTTGTTGGATGCTATCACAGACAGATGACCGAGACTCGATTTTTTCAAGTAAACTGCGCTGATCGTTAAGGGAAGGTAAGAGAATTGGCAGATTGCCATATTCCTTCACATTCAAATGACCTTGAGCAGCACCATGCTGATTTTTTCTCACAACCTCAAGTCCATATGGCGAATTGGTATATTGAGCAAGATATTCGGGTAAAACAGATTCTTTTTTGGGTACAGCAATTACAACATCAATTGCATTATATCCATCATATTTTTCAGGAACAACTGCAGCCATTCCCAAATTTACACCGGATCTTGCGATAAGAACATCATCTTCATGCACTTGACTTTTTAAATTCTTCTGATGTCCTTCTTGCGAAATCATGGCCCAATCTTTATCCTCAATATAATTTCTGCGAACGTTTGCGTTTCTAAATGCTAATACTCCTCCCTGTGTCACATAATACTGAGTAGGTTTAATGACAATTCCTACTTTAATGGTCTCACAGACACTTTTGATTGTTACATTGTCGCTATTAGCTTGAATCGAATCAAATGCTTCTTTTAGCACCGCCTGGCGGTAGACTTTCAGCTTTTCCTTTGCGGTTTGCAGTTCCGCCACGCTGGCGTCCAACTTGGAAAACAGCTCCTCAATCTTGGCGACAATGCTTCGTTGTTCTTCGATAGATGGAACAACTACTTGAACAGTGCCTAATTTTTTAGCAGAAAGCTCTTTAAACGTTGTTCCAGAACCCAAATCCTGTAAAACACGCTTTAAATACTTTAATTGATAGTATAAAAACTCGCTATCAACACATTTTTGGGGGACAATACTTTTAAAGCCTTGGTTTGTACAAATCTCATTTTTTGCAATAGCCACATAGCCTATTGGAGCTCGCGATGAAAGCAAAACAGTTCCTGGGGGCATAAGTTGTGCGGAACAGCTGTTATATCCTTGGCGCGTTAGATTTCTCGCCCCATGCGAAATATATTTTTCATTATAGCCAGAAAGATCCGCAGGCGTAAGCCATGGAATTTCACCGCCAAAGTTAGTGGCTATTGACGTTTTGGGGGTTGCTCCTGATACAATCTCTCCAATTTCAGAAATAGCATATTTTTTATACATAGATAACTCCAAATAGATACTCTATAACAGCATCAAAAAGGCAGGTCATCATCATTTGTTGCAGTTCCCTCAAAGAGCACCTTTTCTTCAAAGAACACCAATTGTTCAATCTTATCCTTGGATCTTATATCCTTAAAAGAACCATCAGAATTGAACATTTCTCTTCTTAGGATAAGAATCTTTTCTGTCGAATTTTCTTCTTGTATATACTGGCGTATATTTTCAGATGAAGTATTCTCGACAATTTGATAACCAGCAAATCTCAAGACCTCGTCCAAAGCCGTAACATCTTTAGCAAAAAAAGAAGCCGACTTTAACCCTAATTTCCGCTGTATAAATTGAAGAGGCATATTTGAAGCAAAAATCGTTGATTTAAATTTATCAAAGAAACAATCCCCGTTTTTTTGAAAGCTTTCAGCAGCTCCTTCAAGCCTTTTTATAGTTTCTTCTAGCTCTTGTGCCATTTTGATATTTCGCATAGACACTTCTTGAGCTAAATAATTTTGAAATAGACCGGCAAATTGTGCTCTTAAAATTTCAACTATCTGATCAGTTGTATCAAACGATGCTATTACATTGCTTTTCAACTTATCCTTTAGTTCTGCAATAAACTCATGAATTTTAATATTATCTGTATATGCCGATTTAAAGCAACCCGAATCTCTGTTCTGCAAATACGTCCGATTTTCAATATAAACATCATTTGCAACGAAAATATATATTTTTTTAGAACCACTTATTGCAGTTCTGAGTTCATTCATTGTAATAGAGAGGTCATTTTCCATGGAAGGTGAGCCAAAATGGTTGCCAATGATACAAACAACAATATCACAGCTTGCCAACTCATGATAACAATCATCTTCCAATGGTTGTGTTTGTGTATATGCAACCCCTGAACGTTCATGCATAACCGGTTCATAGCCAAGGCTTTTTATAAAATCGCCAATGTTATTTCTCACCTGCTTTAGGTCATAAAAAGTTGAACTTATAAATACTCTCGGCACTGCCATAATCCATCTCTCCTTGCTTTCTGTTCCTGAGCATTACGCCACCAATTCCCGATTCATTTCCATCAAAACCGCCTCATACTGTTCCCCGAACACCTCATAGAACCGCCCAAGACCGCCCTTGCGGTCGAAGGGGCTCAGGTCCAGATCTTCCGGCTGGATGCTTAGAGAGACGGCGATATGGTCTTTCACCAGCTGGAGCCACTCCATCTGTTCCGGGGTGAAATGCACTGCACCGGCGTTGCGGCGGAAGGTCCATTGCTGAAAGTTATAGTTTACCTTATCCGCAAAGGGTTGTAAACCCTCGGCCTCTCCCATCTCAAACCGGATGATGGAGACGAGGTCTGCTAACTGATGCAGCGTTCCCTTTCCTTTCACCTTTTCCGGCTTCTTGATGGCATAGCAATCCCACAGCCGCTCGATGGTCACGCCTCGACCCCGCAGTTTTTCATAAAGAGCTTTCAGCTTTTCAATAGCCATGGGCCGATCCTGGTAGGTCTGGCTGTACAGGATGCGCAGAGCAATGATCTCGTCCTTGTTTTCCTCGATAAATTCATGGAAGGTTTGAATCACCCGGTCGGCATTCTCCTCCTTTTGGGCATCAAATCCCGCAAAGAGCAGGGTATCCGGGTTGGTGGTGTCGATGATCTGTTCATGGCTGCGGCGGACATTCTCGACAAAGTCACGCACTTCCGGGCGGCAGAAGGGCGCGGTTGCCTGAGCCGCTGCCTCCCGCTGCACCACCTGCATCTGCTCCCCAGTGGGCTGCGCGGTGCAGAACTGCTCTCGGGCCCGGACGGCGAGAACATCCTCATCAAAGGCATTCAGCAGCTTTTCCGCCAGCTGACTGGCCGGAACACCAACCACCTGGGCAAACTCCTTCCGCTCGCTGGAACTCATCTGGCTGTTGAGGCGAATCACCCGATTGGCAAGCGAGGTCAATGTATCCTCATCTTTGGCCCCTAGGGCCACCGTCATCATCAGTTCTCTCAGCGAAACAGAGGGTTTGCGCTCCAAAGTACGAGTTTCAGACTTTCTGGATTTGGTTACACCCACCGCATCTACAATGACAAAGTGGTCCTTGTTCTCAGTGGCTGAAGGGGTCACCTTTTGCAGATCGTCTTTATCGAGCACGCGGGTGCCCCGGCCCTTCATCTGTTCAAAATAATTCTTGCTGCGCACATCCCGCATAAAAATCAGGCACTCAATGGGCTTGACATCGGTGCCGGTGGCAATCATGTCCACCGTGACCGCAATGCGGGGGTTATAGTTGTTTCGGAAATCGCTGAGCACCCCTTCCGGGTTCTCGGCGGAGTAGGTAATCTTTTTACAGAACTCGTTTCCCTCGCCGAACTCCTCCCGGACAATTTGAACGATATCATCGGCGTGGCTGTCAGTCTTGGCAAAGATCAGGGTTTTGGGGACTTCCGTCCGCCGCGGGAACAGTGTAGTGAACAGGTTGTCCCGGAAGGTACGAATCACGGTGCGGATCTGGCTGGGGTTTACGATGTCCCGGTCCAGCTGGGTGGGCCGATAATCTACATCTTCATCCAGCTGCTTCCATCGTTTTTCCCGCGAAAGCCGGTTGCGGCACTCGATGACCTGCTTCATAATATGAGCGCCGCTTTGGGTCACCTGGGTCTCAATCAGGAAGATGTCCTCTCCCACATTGACGCCGTCAATGATCGCCTGTTCCCGGGAATATTCGCTGACCACGTTCTCATTGAAAAAGGCAAAGGTGCGCTTGTCCGGTGTTGCGGTCAGGCCAATGAGGAAGGCGTCGAAGTAGTCCAGCACCTGCTGCCAAACGTTGTAGATGGAGCGGTGGCACTCGTCAACGATAATGCAATCGAAAAACTCCGGCGGATACTTCTCGTTGTAGACCACCTCTTTGGCTGCCTGGCGGTCCGCCGAGGCAAACTCATTGAAAGAAGTTTCTTCCGCCGACTCGTCCAGCTCCTCCCCTTTCAGGATGGAGTACATCCGCTGGATTGTACTGATGCACACCTGCACATCCTGGGGGATATAGGAGCTTTTCAGCCGCCGTACTCCGTAAATTTCCGAAAAAGAACGGTTGTCGTCGTTGGGACGGTAGGCCAGGAATTCGCGTTCCGCCTGTTCCCCCAAACCCTTGGTATCCACCAAAAAGAGAACTCGTTTGATTTTGGCGTATTTCAGCAGACGGTATACCGCTGTAATGGCTGTGAAGGTCTTGCCCGCACCAGTAGCCATCTGAACCAGCGCCCTAGGACGATTTTCCGCAAAAGACCGCTCCAGGCTTTCAATAGCTGTGATCTGACAGCTGCGGAATCCGGTTGTGTCAAAGGGCGGGAAGTGCTTCATATTATTGCGGACAGTGTCCTCAGATCTCAGCAGAGCGCGAAGGCTTTCGGGGCGGTGAAAGCTGAATATGCTGCGGGAGCGATACTTGAGATCCTTGTAATCGGTGAAGCGGGTCAGCTTTCCTGTCGCCTCATAGGCAAACCGAATACAGCACCCCGCTTTCACCCATTTGAAGGTACTTTCAGCATATCGGCTGGACTGTTCTTCCACGGTGGTGATGTTTTCACCCTTTTCATCGGCCTTGGCCTCGACAACGCCAACCGGGACACCATCTACAAAAAGGGCATAGTCCACCGGCCCAGTGCTGGTTGGGAATTCCCGCACCGCTACGCCGGGCCCAGCCATAGGGTTAAGCTGCCGCATATCCTGCAAAACCCAACCAGCTTGGGTCAGTCGCTGATCGATCATTTCACGTGCTTTTTGCTCTGGAGTCAAAACCTTCACCTCCAACAAAAATCGGGTATTTATTCAATTATATCACGCATTCTATATCCTTGCTACAGTTTTTACCAAGTAGCAGATCGTTCTTATTATGTAAAACATACCATGACGTTTTCCATGGCGCATTCCCCTCAGTAGGCATGTGCGAGTTATCTGGGTTTAGTACTCGCATAAAAATTGTACCGGCCAAAAATAGATCGACCGGTACGAAGGCTTTGAACATTTTATTATTTATGGAACTGCGAAAAGGCTAGAGCGTGTTTTAAAACCCGGAAGTTGTGTGCAAAGTGCCAATATGGTAAACTC
>OERR01000168.1_pt1 | contig 17256 bp, 20 predicted proteins | sample 1540051 | NCBI WGS metagenome assembly OERR01 (sample SAMEA3891884, study PRJEB23780) | metagenome | biome: terrestrial biome; feature: animal house; material: Caecal content | place: Italy | collected 2015-05-05 | reverse complement strand
CGAACGGTACGCTACGTGGTGTGGAAGGGGAGGGTCAAATCTCCCCTATCCGATTCTTATTTTTTCTACTCAATAATTAAAATTTATGTTATAATAAGTCTGAATCTGAAACGAAAGATAGAGGAGTGAAATTTTTTATGAAAAAAGAAGAATTTGCAGAGGGTCTTCGGGATGGAGTACCTATTTGTTTGGGATATCTTTCGGTTTCCTTTGCATATGGGATGATGGCTGTAAATAGCGGAATGCCAATTTGGTCTACAGTATTAATTTCTCTCTCCAATTTGACAAGTGCAGGGCAGTTTGCTGGTACAAATTTGATTCTTGCAGGAGGCAGTTTTTTGGAAATTGCTATGACAACTTTTATCATTAACATCCGCTACTTTTTGATGTCCCTTACGATGTCTCAAAAAGTAAAGCAGGAAATGACGATGCCGCAGCGGCTTAGTATTTCATTTGGAATTACCGATGAAATTTTTGCAGTATCCATGCAGCATCCAAGGGAGTTAACAGCTTCCTATATGGCAGGGCTGATTATAACACCTGTAGCTGGATGGACGGCAGGAACGTTTTTGGGAGGTGTTTTAACTTCGCTTATGCCTCAAATTCTCTCCAATGCATTAAATATTGCATTATATGGGATGTTCATTGCCATTATTGTACCTCCAGCAAGAGAACAGAAAGCAGTTTTATTTACCGTTGTATTGGCGATTGGGATGAGTGTGATATTTGCCTATGTTCCAGTATTATCGCTGTTGTCAGGCGGATGGGGAATTATTCTTATTACAATCGTGGTTAGTGCAGTTGCAGCATGGTTATTTCCAATGAAGGAAGAAAGGGAGGAAGTGTCTTGACAATTACATATATTTTAACGAGTATAGCGATTATGGCAGGAATGACTTATTTGATCCGAGTACTTCCAATGGCAATTTTCCGAAAAAAAATAGAAAGTCCGTTTATTCGTTCCTTTTTAAATTATGTTCCTTATTCGGTATTGGCAGCCATGACATTTCCAGCAATTTTTTCCTGTACTGGTTCAGTGCCAAGTGCATGGGGAGGCTGTATTGTGGCGATTTTGCTTGCTTACTGGAGGCGAGGACTTTTAACCGTTGCAGTTGGAGCATCCGCAGCGGTGCTTATAATACAGTTAATTGGATTTTGAAAGATGGGGGAGAAATCTAAATAGGAAGATATTGTTCTATATTATTACAAATTGAGATAGAAAGGTAAGAAAAAATATGATTCGATTTATTGCGTCGGATATTGATGGTACACTTGTTCCAGATGGAGGTACCAATATGAATCCTGAACTATTTGAGTTAATTCATCAGTTAAAGAAAAAAGGAATTTATTTTGCTGCTGCAAGCGGCAGACAATATGGCAGTGTCTCAAAACTATTTGCTCCAGTAAAAGATGATATCTTCTTTATTGTAGAAAACGGAGCATTAATTCGGACTGCTTTTGAAAAAATTGTCTCAGTTCCAATGAAAAAAGACTATGTTCATCAGATTATCCAAGAAGCAAGACAGATTCCAAATTGTGAAAGTTTACTCTGTATGGAAGATATTTCTTTAGTAGAATCTCATGACCAAAAATTTATTGATTTTTTACGCTATGGCTATAATAACGATATAGAACAAGTGAAAGATCTATTGGCAGTAGATGGAACAGTGTTAAAAGTTTCGTTATATAATGAGAACGATGCAGAAAGTTGTATTGGACATATGATTGAACCGTGGAATCGTGTACTGAAAGCGACACTTGCTGGCAAACAGTGGGTTGATTTTATGGACCCTTCTGTAAATAAAGGTGCAGCATTAAGTTATTTACAACAATATTTAAATGTGAAGCCAGAAGAAACGATGGTATTTGGAGATCAATTAAATGATATCGAAATGATGAAACAGGCGAAATATAGTTTTGCTGTAGCAACGGCGAGAGAAGAAACAAAGCGGGCTGCCAATGCAATTTGTGGTTCCTATAAAGAAGATGGAGTCATTCAGGTGCTTAGAAGTCTAGTGTAAGAATTATCTAATTTTTAGAAATTTTTTCGAAAAAGATCGGAGGAATTTTATAAAAATGGTGGGAAAACAGGGGATTTTATGGTATACTTAAAAACAATGCTTTGGGGAGCATGAGAAAACTAAGTGACAGGAGGATGAAACAAATCCATGAAATTAAGACTATGGAGAGAACGGTTACACCCATATGAGTTGGCGGTGCAAGAATTAGTTATGAAGCTGCAATTTGTTATAAAAGAACATACAGATTGTGGTGTTTATTGCCCGATTGAAAAAGTAAACGGAAGAGTAAAATCGATTTCCAGTATTTTGTCAAAAGCAGAAAGAAAAGGAATTCCTGTGGAGGAAGTATTGGATCGAATTGAAGATATTGCAGGAATTCGTATCATATGTCAGTTTGAAGAAGATATTTACCAAGTTGTAGAATATCTTCGTTCCAGAACGGATATGAAAGTTACAAGTGAAATTGATTATATTGCTCATCCAAAACCGAGCGGATACCGAAGCTATCATATGGTAATTGAGTATCGGGTACAAACCAGTTTTGAATCTTGTACAATTCCTGTGGAGATTCAAATTCGGACTTTGGCCATGGATTTCTGGGCAGTAGTAGAACATTCTCTACAATATAAATATGAAGAGAAAATTCCAGACCGAATTCGCAGACGTCTTATGACTTCTGCGGAGGCAGTGATTTCTTTGGATGAAGAGATGACGGCGATTCGAGATGATATTAAGGAAGCCCAGACAGCATTTCATAAAAAAGCCAATTTAGTACAAGATATTATGAATAGTCTTGGAGTGCTAAGTAAAACGGTGGCAGATGAAAAATTGATGACATTACAAAATCGCTTTTTTGAGTTATATAATCAGGGAAATATGGAAGAACTAAGACAGCTGCGTGACGAAATAGACCTTCTATGTAAAATGCAGTTGCAGGAAAAACTTAATTTATAAAAAGAATAGGAAAAAGTATGAATTTACCAGAATCATTTCAAGATCAGATGAAACAGTTGTTGAAAGAAGAATACGAACAGTATATACAAAGCTTTGAACAGACAAGAGTTTATGGGCTGCGTGTTAATACATCCAAAATTTCAACTGAAAAATTTGAACAAATATGTCCGTTTTCTGTTCATAAAATTCCATGGATTTCCAATGGATATTATTACGAAGGAACGGAGAAACCGGCAAAACATCCTTATTATTTTGCCGGTTTATATTATTTACAGGAGCCGTCGGCAATGACGCCAGCACAATTGCTTCCAATTGAGGATGGAGATCGTGTTTTGGATTTATGTGCGGCTCCAGGAGGAAAGAGTACCGAATTAGCGGCGAAATTAAATGGAACAGGTGTGTTGGTAAGCAATGATATTAGTAATTCTAGAGCAAAAGCATTGCTGAAAAATTTGGAATTATTTGGGATATCGAATGCATTTGTCATGAGTGAAAGTCCACATAAATTGGTACAATATTTTCCATTATATTTTGATAAAATTTTAATTGATGCTCCTTGTTCTGGAGAAGGCATGTTTCGGAAAGAGCCAGCAGTAATAAAAAGCTGGATCGAACATGGAAATGAATTTTACGCAAAACTGCAAAGGGAAATTGTAGCAGATGCATTACAGATGCTTCGTCCAGGTGGTATGCTATTATATTCTACGTGTACATTTTCTCCTATGGAAAATGAGGAAACGATCCAGTATATGATGGAAATTTGTCCAGAACTTCAAATTATGCCAGTAGAGCGCTATTCTGGATTTGGAGAAGGGCTGGTAGCAGAGGGAAATAGCAGTCTCAAAGAATGTATTAGAATCTGGCCGCATAAGATGAAAGGAGAAGGACATTTTCTGGCATTGCTGAAAAAAGGAGAAGGAGAACGTGCAGTTCGAACAAGCAGAAAAGAAAAAACAGCGAAGTTTTTAGAAAAACAACCAGAATTACTGGAGTTTTTATCGAATATCAATCGGAAGTTTGATTTATCACGGATGGAAATACGAGGAGAAAAAGTCTTTTATGTGCCAGAGTGTGATCAGAATTTAAATGGATTACGAATTATGCGTTCAGGACTTTTGCTTGGAGAGTGTAAAAAACACCGTTTTGAACCAAGTCAGGCACTTGCGATGGCATTAAAAAAAGAAGAATATAACCAAGTCGTGGATTTTTCTAGTGAAGATCCAAGGGTGATTAAATATTTAAAAGGAGAAACATTAGAAGTAGAAGATATTATAAAGCGTCCGAAAAAAGGTTGGCAGCTCATTTGTGTAGATGGATATCCGCTAGGGTTTGCAAAGGCAAATCATACAACATTGAAAAACAAGTATTTGGCGGGATGGCGTTGGCAAAGTTAAGGAGAAGAGTATGACGAAACTGCGTTTAGATAAATATTTAGCCGAAATGGGCTGTGGTACGAGGAGTCAGGTAAAAACTGCAATTCGAAAAGGCAGAGTAAAAGTAAATGAGGAAACAGTAACGTCTCCAGAGAAAAAGATAGACACTGGCATAGATCAGGTTTCTTTGGATGACACACAAATTGTTTACGTTGCAATGGAATACTATATGTTAAATAAACCAGCAGGCGTCGTATCAGCGAGAGAAGATGGAAAATATCCGACGGTTTTGGAGCTGATCGATCAAAAACAAAGGAATGATTTATTTCCAGTTGGACGGTTGGATTTGGATACGGAGGGACTTTTGCTTATTACAAATGATGGAGCACTCTGTCATGAGCTGCTTTCTCCAAAAAAACATGTGAAAAAGGTTTATTATGTGGAAGTTGACAAGGAGATTCCGAAAGGAGCAGCAGAGCAATTCCAAAATGGAGTCGATATTGGGGAAGAGAAGCTGACATTGCCGGCACAATTAGAAGTTTTGACGCCTAAAACAGCTCGTTTAACGATTCAAGAAGGAAAGTTCCATCAGGTAAAACGAATGTTTGAAGCAATTGGAACGAATGTTTTGTATTTGAAGCGGTTATCCATGGGAACGTTAGTCTTGGATTCGTCGCTGCCGTGTGGACAGTACCGTCCATTAACAGAAATGGAAATTCGTATATTAAAAGGGGAATATCTATGAGAGTAAAAGGAGTTATCTTTGATTTAGATGGTACACTTGTAGATTCTATGTGGATGTGGAAACAGATTGATGTAGAATTTCTTGGACGATATGGATTAGAAGTACCAAAGGACTTGGAACGAGTCATAGAAGGAATGAGTTTCTCAGAAACAGCAGTTTATTTTAAAGAGAGGTTTCAACTTCCAATGACGTTGGATGAAATTAAATCTACATGGAATCAGATGGCATTGGATAAGTATTCCAATGAGGTGAAACTAAAACCAGGAGCAGATGAATTTTTACAATACTTGAGTCAAAACGGAGTTGCTATGGGAATTGCAACAAGTAATTCTAGACAGTTAGTGGATGCGGTTACGAAAGCGCTTCATATTCAGGGTTATTTTGGGTCCATTACAACTGCATGTGAAGTAAAAGCAGGGAAACCTGCTCCAGATATTTATTATAAGGTGTCCGAAGATTTAAAGGTGAAACCAGACAGTTGTGTAGTATTTGAAGATGTTCCTGCTGGAATTTTGGCTGGAAAACGGGCTGGTATGAAGGTCTATGCAGTCGAAGACGAGTTTTCCAAAGATTTGAAAAATGAAAAATTAAAACTGGCAGATGGTTATATCAAAGATTATCGGGAAATTATTCAAGAATGGGTACAGCAAGGAGGAGTTTGTTATGCGTAATATAGCGATTGTAACAGGTGCATCCTCTGGTTTTGGCCGAGAATTTGTATTGCAGCTGGCACAAAAATACCCAGGTTTGCATCAAATCTGGGCAATTGCAAGAAGGAGAGATCGTTTAGAGCAGCTTGCAAAGACGGTCAAATGTAAAACTGGCGTTACCGTTGTGCCGATTGTTATGGATTTATTAGATTTGAGTGGAATGGGGGAGTTGGAAATTATGCTCCGCCAAGAAAAAGTAACCGTTAGAATGCTCGTAAACTGTGCAGGATTTGGAAAAATTGGAATGGTGCAAGATCAGAATATACAAGACCTAATTAATATGGTTCATCTCAATTGTGAATCATTAACTGCGATAACCAAGACAGTGCTTCCATTTATGGGTTCCAAAAGCCGCATCATACAAGTAGCCTCAACGGCTGCATATTTACCTCAGCCAGGTTTTTCTGTTTATGCTGCGACGAAATCCTATGTGTATAGTTTTTCAAAGTCATTAAATGAAGAACTGCGTTCCAGAAAGATTACAGTCACTGCTGTTTGTCCAGGACCTGCAAATACAGAATTTTTCCAAGTAGCGGCAAGTGAGAAGAAAGAACCGTTTTATAAAAAACTCTTTTTGGCAGATCCGAAAAAAGTAGTTAAGAAAGCCATTAAGGATTGTTCAAAAGGACGAAACGAGTCTACCTATGGAATTGCCATGAAGTTAATAAAGATTATATCTAAGTTAGTTCCGAATAACCTGGTAATTCGAGTGATTGGATGGATGCAGGAGGTAACATCATGAGAAAAATACAGAAAGGACATTATGGATATATTCGTGCAAGAAAAAAAACACTTCTCATTCGGACAATTATATTATTTCTAGGGGTGTTTATTTTATTGGCAATGGGGTTTGCCTTGACCCATACAAAAAAGAATCTTTTGACTGTGGCAGCCATTGTATCGGTGCTGCCAGCAGCAAATCAAGCAGTTGTATTGTTTGCGTTACTGCCATATCATGGAAGAGAAAGAGAAGAATACGAATCGGTGCGGGAAATGGTTGGAAATGGAATATTGGATACCGAATTGATTCTTACCTCTAAAAATGATAGAAGTATGCCAATTGATTATGCCTATGTTCATCCAACAGGATTGTATTGTTTTAGTTCGGACTCAAAATTAGATATTCCAAAGACCGAACAATATATTCGGACAATGCTGAAAACGAATCATTTAAATACACATGTGAAGCTGTTTAGAGATTTTCGGCAGTTTCAGAGACGATTAAGAGAATTGGAGCCAGTGGATCGAAATACTTGTGAAGAAAAATTATTAAAAATAGAAGGAGTGCTTCGAGCAATTTCCATATAACTTTCTTTTGACGGTATATGCTGCAATCGATTGAGGAGGTATAAAAAATTATGAAACAAATTTCAGTAAGTAAAAATGAGGCAGGTCAACGTTTAGATAAGCTGCTTGCAAAATACTTAAATTTAGCGTCGAAAAACTTCCTTTATAAAATGCTGCGAAAAAAAAATATTACATTAAATGGGAAAAAAGCGAACGGAAATGAGATGCTTGTGCAAGGAGATCAAATAAAAATCTTTTTATCGGATGAAACGTTTGACAAGTTTTCCAATATTCAAGTGCAGGCAGCCGATTCTTCGGATTTGGCAATTATATATGAAGATTCCGATATTTTAATTCTCAATAAACCAGCAGGGATGCTCTCGCAAAAAGCGAAGCCATCCGATGTCTCGATGGTCGAGAAAATAATTCAGTACACATTGGAAACAGGAAAACTTTCCAAAGAAGAATTGCGTTCTTTTCAGCCAGCAGTATGCAATCGACTGGATCGAAATACAAGTGGACTTTTAATTGCAGGAACTTCTTTGATTGGACTTCAGACAATGGCAAAGCTTTTGAAAAATCGTACGATGCACAAATACTATTACTGTATTGTAGACGGGGCTTTAAAACAAAGTCAGAGAATCAAAGGATATTTAACAAAAAATACAGTAACCAATCAGGTTACAGTTACAAAAAATCCAATTTCCGAACAGTCGCAATGGATTGAAACGGAGTACATACCAATTGCAAACAATGGAAATTGGACGCTGCTGGAAGTATGGCTTGTTACAGGACGGACGCATCAGATTCGTGCTCATTTGGCTTCGATTGGCCATCCGATTATTGGAGATGGAAAGTATGGAAATCGAGAAGTAAATCAACTTTGTTTGAAAAAATATGGTTTAAACCATCAATTGCTTCATGCAATCCGTTTGGAAATGCCCCTAATCGAAGGAGAACTAAGTCAGCTTTCTGAGCAAAGTTTTACAGCGCCATTGCCAAAACTATTTTTGACAATTATAAGAAAAGAAAAATTAGAGTATAGGGAAAAACGAGACGAATGAGGATAAGGAAGGGATCATAATGCCAACATGGAATTCAAGAGGTCTTAGAGGATCTGCGTTAGAGGAAATGATTAATTATACCAATGAACAGTATTTGATGAAAAAATTGGCTTTGATTCAGAAAATTCCAACCCCAATTAAACCGATTCAGATTGAAAAAGAAACAAGGCATATTACGCTGGCTTATTTTGATCAAAAAAGTACCGTAGATTATATTGGAGCGGTACAGGGAATACCTGTTTGTTTTGATGCAAAGGAGTCGGCAGTTTCAGCGTTTCCACTTCAAAATATTCATCAACATCAAATTCAATTTATGAAAAACTTTGAACAGCAGGAAGGAATTGCATTTATTATTCTATATTACAGTCATCTTCATGAAGCGTACTATATTCCTTTTCGTGATATTATTTTTTTCTGGGAGAGAGCTGAAAAAGGTGGAAGAAAGAGCTTTACTTATGAAGAAGTGGATAAAACATATCGAATTGCAATTGAAGGTGGAATATACATCCGATACTTGGAGACGCTGCAACTGGATTTACTGTCTCGGGAATCCTAAAAGATAGGGATTGACAAACATATGGTTTTTCGATATAATTCACATGTTATTACAGTGTTATAGTATCACACTAACGTGATAAAGTAAAAGCTGGTTGGTACGAAGAAAGGATTCGATAGAATGAGTAAGGAATTATTACATACGCCGGATGGGGTTCGAGATATTTATAATTTAGAATGTGCAAAAAAAGATGCTGTAGAAAGGCGAATTTCAGAGGTGATGAAACGGTATGGATACCGTAATATTCAAACTCCTACGTTTGAATTTTTTGATATCTTTAAAAAAGAACGTGGAAGTGTAATTTCCAAGGAGATGTTCAAGTTTTTTGATCGGGATGGAGAAACGCTTGTATTGCGTCCAGATATTACCCCTTCAATTGCTCGATCCGCAGCAAAATATTTTATGGATGAAGATATGCCAATTCGTCTTTCCTATTGTGGAAATATATTTATTAATAAATCCAGTTATCAAGGACGTTTAAAAGAAAGCACACAGATGGGGGCCGAGTTGATTGGAGATGTGACGGGGGACGCAGATGCGGAAATGGCGGCGATGTTGATTAGCTGTCTGCTGCAAGCTGGTTTAAATGATTTTCAAGTGGAAATTGGCCATATTAATTTTTTTAATGGTTTAATGGAAGCAGCCCATTTGGATGAAGACGACAAAGATTATTTGCGTACGTTAATTGAAAATAAAAATTATTTTGGTGTAGAAAATTTCATTTCGGAGAAAGAAATGGCAGCCGATCTGAAACATGCCATTTTAGAAATGCCAAAAATGTTTGGAACAATTGAACAAATTCGACAAGCAAAAGCACTTGTTCAAAATATTCCAGTTTCTCTTTCTGCAATTGAAGCATTGGAAGAATTATATGACGTATTGAAATTATATGGAGTGGAGAACTATATTACATTTGATTTAGGTATGCTTGGAAAATTTAAATACTATACAGGAATTATTTTCAAAGCTTATACATATGGAACAGGTGATGCAATTGCAACAGGAGGACGGTATGATAAACTTTTAATGCAATTTGGAAAACAAGCAGCGTCGATTGGTTTTGGTATTGGACTGGATGCATTAATGATTGCATTAGAGAGACAAAAAATTGAAGTAGATACGGATATAGTAGGAACAATTTTATTATATGACCGCAAGCAAAAGGCTGCTGCCATTCGTCTTGCTGCACAGTTGCGTTCCAAAGGAACGAATCTTCAGTTGATGAAAAAGTATTACGAAAAATCAGTAAACGATTATATGGAATATGCAAAGCGCAGTTATATTGGAAAGATTCTCTATATTGATGAAATAGGAGAACTGGTACAAGTAATTCCAGTCAATGGTGGAGAAGTTCAAACAATAGCATTGGAAGAATTGCTAAAGGCATGAGAAAGGTGGATCATAGAATGAAATATATTACATTTGCACTGGCAAAAGGGCGTTTAGCAATGAATACGCTGGCATTGCTAGAAAAAATTGGAATTACCTGTGAGGAGATGAAAGATAAATCATCTCGTAAGTTGATATTTGTAAATGAAGAATTGAAATTAAAGTTTTTCTTATCAAAAGCAGCCGACGTTCCTACCTACGTGGAATATGGCGCAGCCGATATTGGAGTTGTTGGAAAAGATACGATATTAGAAGAGGGCAGAAAACTTTATGAAGTGTTGGATCTGAATATGGGAAAATGCCGTATGTGTGTAGCTGGACCAGCATCTGCAAAGGAATTATTACAACATCATGAAATGATTCGTGTTGCATCCAAATATCCTCATATTGCAAAAGATTATTTCTACAATAAAAAGCATCAAACGGTGGAGATTATTAAACTCAATGGTTCGGTGGAATTAGCTCCGATTGTAGGTCTGTCTGAGGTAATTGTAGATATTGTGGAGACAGGATCGACATTGAAAGAAAATGGATTGGAAGTGCTGGAAGAAATCTGCCCATTGTCTGCCAGAGTTGTAGTAAATCAAGTGAGTATGAAGATGGAAAATGAACGAATCAGTAAGATTATTAATGAGTTAAAGAAAGTCATTGAATAGGAGGAGCAGAAGATGAGAATTGTAAAACTGAACGAAGACGCAAAGAAAAACATTTTAGCGGACTTGTTAAAGAGAGATCCGAATAATTATGATCAATATGCAGAAAGTGTAAATGCAATTGTAGAGGATGTGAAAAAAAGAAAAGATCAGGCATTATTTGAATATACAAAGAAGTTTGATGGAGCAGATTTAAACTCCAGTAATATTCGAGTTACAGAAGAAGAAATTCAAGAAGCATTAAACACAATTGACTCAAAGCTTTTGGAAGTAATGAAAAAAGCAATGAAAAATATTCGTGCCTATCATGAAAAACAAAAACAGTATAGTTGGTTTGACAGTCAGCCAAATGGAACAATGCTTGGTCAAAAAGTAACTGCATTGGAAAGTGTAGGCGTTTATGTACCAGGTGGAAAAGCTGCCTATCCATCTTCTGTTCTAATGAATATTATTCCAGCCGAAGTAGCTGGCGTAGAGCGAATCGTGATGGTAACGCCTCCTGGAAAAGATGGAAAGGTAAATCCAGTTACATTGGCAGCTGCACATATTGCTGGAGCTACAGAAGTATATAAAGTCGGGGGAGCACAGGCGGTTGCTGCGCTTGCGTTTGGGACAGAATCCATTCCAAGAGTAAACAAAATTGTAGGACCTGGTAATATTTATGTGGCACTTGCAAAGAAGGCAGTTTATGGACATGTAAGTATTGATAGCATTGCAGGACCAAGTGAAATTTTAGTAATTGCAGATGAGACAGCCAATCCTCGTTTTGTAGCAGCAGATTTATTATCTCAGGCAGAACATGATGAGTTAGCCAGTGCAATCTTAGTTACAACGAGTCAGGAATTAGCCCAAAAGGTTTCAAAAGAGATTGAGGAATTTTTAAAGACACTTTCCAGAAGAGAAATTTTGGAAAAATCGCTCAATAATTATGGATATCTGCTTGTAGTGGATACGCTGGAAGATGCTATTGATACAGCAAATGAAATTGCTTCCGAACACTTGGAAATTGTAACGAAAAATCCATTTGAAGTTATGACAAAAATTAAAAATGCAGGAGCCATCTTTATTGGAGAATACAGTTCTGAGCCATTAGGAGACTATTTTGCAGGACCAAACCATGTACTTCCTACGAATGGAACGGCGAAATTCTTTTCTCCACTTGGAGTGGATGATTATATTAAAAAATCTAGCATTATTTATTACTCCAAAGAAGCATTGGAACCAATTCATAAAGATATTATTCAATTTGCAGAATCCGAGCAGCTCACAGCACATGCAAATTCCATTCGTGTAAGATTTGAACAATAAAAGAAATAACGGAGAGGGGAGATTGCGATGGAAGAAAGAGTGGCGACAATTTGCCGTACCACAAAGGAAACGAAAATTGAATTGACATTAAATCTGGATGGTACGGGAAAAACTCAAATTAATACAGGAATTGGTTTTTTAGACCATATGCTGAATAGTTTTGCAAGACATGGCTTATTTGATTTAAGCGTAAGCGTAGATGGAGATTTGGAAGTAGACTGTCACCATACGATTGAAGATACTGGAATTGTACTTGGACAGGCGATTGCAAAAGCAGTTGGAGAAAAAAAATCTATGCAGCGGTATGGTTCCATCATCCTTCCGATGGATGAGACATTAATTCTTTGTGCAATTGATTTGTCTGGACGCCCGTATCTTGTATTTGATGCTAATTTTACAACCGATCGAGTTGGAAACTATGATACGGAAATGGTAAAGGAGTTTTTCTATGCGGTTTCTTATTCAAGTGGTATGAATTTACATATTCGCCAGTTAGCAGGAGAAAACAATCACCATATCATTGAGGGAATTTATAAGGCATTTGCAAAAGCATTGGATCAGGCAACGAGAATTGACTCCAGAATTGTAGATGTATTAAGCACAAAGGGAAGCCTTTAATCAATTAAAGCATAGAAGAAGTTTAAAGTAATCGTGGAACTAATTTAATAAGGAAGCAGTATAGGAGACTGAGTATAAATTATGAAAAAAGCGTTGGTTGTAATTGATATGCAAAATGATTTTATTGATGGTGCATTAGGAACGAGCGAAGCTCAGGCAATTGTTGGAAATGTGAAGAAGAAAATTGAACAGGCATTAAAAGCAGGCGATGATGTAATATTTACGCAAGACACGCATTATGATACTTACTTGGAAACGGGAGAAGGAAAAAAACTGCCTGTACCGCATTGTATTTATGGAACAAATGGATGGGAAATTTGTCCAGAACTAAAAGAATATAGTGAAAATGCAGAGGTATTTGAAAAACCTACGTTTGGTTCTGTGAAGTTGGCACGTTATCTGGCAGTGAGAGAGTATGAGGCAGTGGAATTTGTAGGGCTTTGTACGGATATTTGTGTTATTTCCAATGTATTGTTAGTAAAAGCAGTTATGCCAGAATCAGAACTTTTCGTAGATGCTTCTTGCTGTGCAGGAGTAACGCCTGGGAGTCATAAGAATGCATTGGAAGCGATGAACATGTGTCAGGTTAATATAATCAACAATTGATTTTGTAAAATCAAGGATAAATATAGAGAAAAGGAAGAGAACGGAACATGACGAGTCAAGAAAAGAGACATCTTATTTTAAACAATGGAGATAGAATTGGAATTGTTGGATGTTCAAATGGGATTCGTTCAGAAGCTCGATGGCAATTGGAACAATTGCAGGGTATTCTGATGCAGATGGGTTTAGTTCCTGTATTGAGTCCCTATTTATTTCGAGAAGGATATGAAACAAGTACAGAAAGACAGCGGGCAGAGGCACTTATGGATTGCTATCGAGATGAACGTGTAACGGCGATTTTTGACATATCTGGAGGAGACTTGGCAAATGGAGTATTGGACTATTTAGATTATGAACGAATTCAAAATAATCCCAAACCGATGTTTGGATATAGTGATTTAACGACTGTTCTGAATGCAATTTATCAAAAAACAGGACAAAAAGGATATCTTTATCAGCTGAGAAACTTAGTATCTGATAATGGAATCATGCAGCATATGAGGTTTTCCAACTCATTGTTTCAAGGAAAATCAGACTTATATCAGATTCATTGGCATTGGATTCAAAATATTTCTATGGAAGGGATTGTTGTTGGAGGAAACCTAAGATGTCTGCTGAAGCTGGCAGGAACTGAGTATTTTCCAAATATGAAGGATAAATTACTGTTTTTAGAAAGCCGCAGCGGAAACATTGAATTTATTGCTTCCTGTTTTACACAACTGAAACAAATGGGAGTTTTTAAGCAAATAAAAGGATTATTGCTAGGTACATTTTCTCAATTGGATGAGCAATGGGGAAGTTTTATGGCGGAAAAAATTGCTCTTCAAGTGTTGAATGACCGCTTGCTGCCAGTTGCCAGAACGATGGAAGTTGGACATGGAACAGATTCAAAATGTTTAATTATTGGAGAATATTATAAAATTCGTTAAGTTTTATAAGAAAGATAAATTTTCAGTTGAATATTTTGCTTTTATCTATTACAATGAAGAAAGACGCTAGAACTAAGAAAAAAAGAGGAGGATATGATTGATATGTATAAGATTTTAAAAGCTGAGAAATTGGCAGAAAAAATCTATCTTATGGATGTAGAAGCTCCAAGAGTGGCAAGCCATTGCCAGCCTGGACAGTTTATTATTGCAAAGATTGATGAAGTTGGAGAAAGAATTCCATTGACAATCTGCGATTATAATAGAGAGGCTGGTACAATTACAATTGTATTCCAGATTGTAGGTGCTTCTACAGAACGTATGGCGATGTTGCAGACAGGAGATGCATTTATGGACTTTGTAGGTCCTCTTGGCTGTGCATCTGAATTTGTAAAGGAAGATCTCGAAGAGTTAAAAAATAAAAAGTTTTTATTTGTAGCTGGAGGTGTAGGCGCAGCTCCTGTTTATCCACAAGTAAAATGGATGCATGAACACGGCATTGCGGTAGATGTTATCGTTGGTTCTAAGACAAAGGACTTAATTCTGTTAGAAGAAGAAATGAAGGCGGTTGCTGGAAATCTTTATATTACAACCGATGATGGAAGTTATCAGAGAAAAGGTATGGTAACAGAAGTAATTAAAGATTTGGTTGTAAACGATGGAAAGAACTATGATGTCTGTGTTGCAATCGGACCAATGATTATGATGAAATTCGTCTGTCTGCTGACAAAAGACTTAGGCATCCCAACAATTGTAAGTATGAATCCAATTATGGTAGATGGTACTGGTATGTGTGGTGCATGTCGTTTGACTGTAGGTGGAAAAGTAAAATTCGCATGTGTAGATGGACCAGAATTTGATGGACATCTCGTAAACTTTGATGAGGCAATGAAGAGACAGCAGATGTATAAGACAGAAGAGGGACGTGCGATTCTTAGACTCCATGAGGGAGATACCCATCATGGCGGATGTGGACAATGTGGAGGTGACGAGTAATGGACGTATTAAAAAAAGTACCAGTTCGGGAGCAAGATCCAAAGGTTCGTGCTGCGAATTTTGACGAAGTTTGTTTAGGATATAATATGGAAGAAGCTCAGCAGGAAGCTAGCCGTTGTATTAAATGTAAAAATGCAAGATGTATGACTGGTTGTCCAGTTTCGATTAATATACCAGGATTTATTAAAGAAATTCAAGATGGTAATATAGAAGCAGCTGCGAATATTATTGCAGAGTCTTCCGCACTTCCAGCGGTATGTGGACGTGTATGTCCGCAGGAATCTCAGTGTGAAGGCGTTTGTATCCGTGGAATCAAAGGAGAACCAATTTCCATTGGTAAGTTAGAGCGTTTCGTAGCAGACTGGTCTCGTGAAAATGGATTTGTTCCAAAAAAGGCGGAAAAGATGAATGGCAAGAAAGTAGCAGTCATCGGTTCTGGTCCAGCAGGGTTAACTTGTGCTGGTGATTTAGCAAAACTTGGTTATGAAGTAACAATCTTTGAAGCATTGCATCAGCCAGGTGGTGTATTATTATATGGTATTCCAGAATTCCGTTTACCAAAAGATACAGTTGTAAAGACAGAAATTGAAAATGTTAAGAAATTAGGCGTAAAAATTGAATGTAACGTTGTAATCGGAAAATCAGTAACGATTGATCAACTCCTGTCGGAAGAAGGATTTAGCGCAGTATTTATTGGCTCTGGTGCAGGATTACCTAAGTTTATGGGAATTCCAGGAGAAAATGCAAACGGCGTATTTTCTGCAAATGAATTCTTAACCCGTAACAATTTAATGAAAGCATTCCGTGACGATCATGATACACCAATTGCAAGAGGTAAGAAAGTTGCAGTTGTGGGCGGTGGTAATGTAGCAATGGATGCTGCCAGAACGGCACTTCGTTTAGGAGCAGAAACTTATATTGTATATCGCCGTAGTGAAGCAGAACTTCCAGCCCGTGTGGAAGAAGTACATCATGCAAAAGAAGAAGGCGTAATCTTTAAACTCTTAACCAATCCAAAAGAAATCTTAGTAGATGAGAATGGATGGGTAAAAGGTATGGTTTGTGTAGAAATGGAACTCGGCGAACCAGATGCATCAGGCAGAAGACGTCCAGTAGAAAAAGCAGGTTCCGAATTTACCATTGATGTAGATACCGTTATTATGTCACTTGGCACCTCACCAAATCCATTGATTTCTTCCACAACGGAGGGACTGGAAGTAAATAAATGGAAATGTATCGTAGCAGACGAAACAAACGGAAAGACAACCAAAGAAGGTGTCTATGCTGGTGGCGATGCAGTAACAGGAGCAGCAACTGTAATTCTTGCGATGGAAGCAGGCAAAGCAGGAGCAAAGGGAATCCACGAATACTTATCTAATAAATAAAATAGATGATAATAATAGCCACAGGAGCAAATCCCTGTGGCTATTATTTGTAATATACAAAATTTTAATGAAGTTTTTTATTTTGTTGTACTGCATACGCTGCAAACTGTTGTTTTACCTGCTTCTTTGGCTTCTTGCTCTGTTCCGCTTATAATTGTTTTGGAACGTTTTAAGTAAGTACAATTTTGATCAGCATGGTAAGATTTTCCATTTGGAGTCCAGAAAAATACAGCAGATTGCTCGAACTTTTCATCTTCGTTTCTATTCTGTTCCGTGTTAAGATCTTCATCTTCTAAAAATTCATCTTCCGATGCAATTGCCTCTTCTAAAGAAGCTTCTTTGGCATGAGCAGTTAAATCCGCTTCCTCTACGTCTGCCTCCATCTCTGGTTTTATTATTTCGTTTGCTGATATAGAATCAGATTTTTCGTTTGGTATATTTTTCGTAAAGTTTTGTTGCTTTGCCGTTGCTGTATGAGTTTCTGGTTTTTTCATAACAGTAGTTGATTGTTTGGCAGTTGGTTTTCTCTTTCTTAATAATAAGTAAAGAATGAGAATTAATACAAGTAATAGGACAAAGCAAAGTAAGAACATTTTCTTTTTGTCAAACATAATAACTTCTCCTCTTTTTCTTAACGTTGGTTTTCAACGTAGATACTTCTATACTTG
>OERR01000164.1_pt1 | contig 17555 bp, 21 predicted proteins | sample 1540051 | NCBI WGS metagenome assembly OERR01 (sample SAMEA3891884, study PRJEB23780) | metagenome | biome: terrestrial biome; feature: animal house; material: Caecal content | place: Italy | collected 2015-05-05 | reverse complement strand
GGGAGGTTCCCATGACGAAGGGCGACGTGCGCGCCGCCATCCTCGCCCGGCTCGCGCCGAACCCCTCCGACGTGCTCTGGGACGTGGGCGCGGGGACGGGCAGCGTGAGCGTGGAGCTGGCGCTGGCCGCGCCGTGGGGACGCACCTACGCGATTGAGTGTGAGGAAAAGGCGATCGATCTCATCCGCGCGAACCGCGAAAAGCTTGGCGCGTGGAACCTGCGCCCCGTTCACGGGAAGGCCCCGCAAGCCCTCGAACCGCTGGAAGCGCCCGACGGCGCGTTCCTCGGCGGCACGAAGGGATCGATGGCGGAGATTGTCGATCGGATTCTTTCACGCAACCCGCGCGCAAAGCTCTGCATTTCGGCCATCTGTGTGGAAACGCTCGGGCGCGCCGTCGACGCGCTCAAAGCGCACGGCATCGAGCCGGAGATCACGCAGGTGAGCGTGTGCGGCGCGCGGGCCGTGGGAAGTCTGCACATGCTGACGGCGCAGAATCCTGTCTTTCTGATTGCGGGGAATTGTGATGCTTGAATTTCTGGTGGCGGCCCCCTCGTCGGGCAGCGGAAAAACCGCCGTGACATGCGCGCTTTTGGCGGCGCTCGCGGATCGCGGCCTTGCGCCCTGCGCGTTCAAGTGCGGGCCGGACTACATCGACCCCATGTTTCACCGCTCCGTGCTGGGCGTGGAGAGCCACAACCTCGACCGCTTTCTGTGCGGGGATGAGACTATTTTCCGCGCGCTCTATGACCGCTGCCGCGCCGGACACCAGGCCGCCGTCACCGAGGGCGTGATGGGCTACTATGACGGCCTTGGCGGCGTGACCGACCGCGCCTCCGCGTGGGACGTGGCCCGCACGCTGCGTCTGCCCGTGCTGTTGGTGCTCCGCCCGAAAGGGTCGAGCCTGACGCTGGCGGCACAGGTGCGCGGCCTGTGCGCGTTCCGGGAGGACAGCCGCGTGCGCGCGCTGTTTCTGAATGACTGCTCCCCGATGCTGTTTTCGATGCTCGCCCCGATGCTCGAACGCGAGACGGGACTGCCGGTTGTGGGCTTTCTGCCGCACCGGGAGGAAGCCGCGTTTGAAAGCCGCCATCTGGGATTATACACCGCCGGGGAGATTTCCGATCTGCGGGGCCGGATCGGGACGCTGGCGGGGCTGCTCGAGGAATCGGGCTGCATCGACCGGCTGATTGCTCTTTTCGGCAGCGAATCTGGCAGCGAATCCGATCCCGAAAAAACCGCCGATCCCGCAGTTTCCGCCGTTCCCGCCACTCCGCGCGCGGACGAGTGCCCGCCGCCCACGGCGCGCATTGCCGTGGCGCGGGACGAAGCCTTCTGCTTTGTCTATGAAGAAACGCTGGACGCGCTGCGCATGGCGGGCACGGAACCAGTCTTTTTCAGCCCGATGCGGGACGCGACGCTCCCGGCGGACGTGGGCGGGCTGTATCTGCCCGGCGGCTACCCGGAGCTGCACGCGGCGGCTCTCGCGGAAAACGAACCGATGCGCCGATCGGTGCGCGAAGCCGTTTTGGCCGGGATGCCCACCGTGGCCGAGTGCGGCGGCTTTTTGTATCTCGGGCAGAGCCTACAGGACGAAACCGGCGTGCCGCACCCCATGGCGGGGGCGCTGCCGGGGGACGGACTGCGCGGAACCCGGCTGGTGCGCTTTGGCTACACGGAATTGACGGCCAAGGAGCCGAGCCTGTTGTTTGAGCCGGGCGACCGCGTCCCGGCGCACGAATTCCACTACTGGGACTGCACGGAAAACGGCGCGTCGCTGACGGCGCAAAAGCCCGTCACCGGGCGGACGTGGGACTGCGCGTTCACGGGACCGTCACTGTACGCGGGCTTCCCGCACCTGTACTTTGCGGGCTCGCCGCGTCTCGCGGAGCGGTTCGCACAGGCAGCGGCGCGCTATGCCAAATCCGCGCGCGGCGTGTGACGGCGCGTGAGGGGAACACCCCGGCGCACGGCCCCGCTGCAACACGGGGACAAGATGGGAAAAGAGAGGATGCAGAAAATGGACGCCAACGAAAGAGAACTGCTCCACCTGCTCGAAAGCGTGACGGAGCCGGACGAAGCGGCGCGGGAAGCCGCCGCCCGTCAATGGGCCTCGTGCGCCAAGCCGCTCGGGAGTCTGGGACTGCTGGAGGAAGCCGTGGAGCGGATCGCCGCCCTGACGGGGAACTCGCCGGTTTCGCTCTCGCCGCGCGCCGTGCTGGTGCTGTGCGCCGACAACGGTGTGGTCGCGCAGGGCGTGACGCAGACGGACAGCAGCGTGACGGCGATTGTCACGCGCAATCTCGCCAAGGGGCGCACCTCGGTGTGCCGCATGGCATCGGTGGCGAACTGCCGCGTCGTGCCGGTGGATATGGGCGTGCTCGATTTTCCCGAAACGCCCGGCGTACTCCGCCGCCGGATCGGCAACGGCACGGGGGATATCTCTCTCGGCCCCGCCATGACGCGCGAGCAGGCCGCGCAGGCCCTTCTCACCGGGATCGATCTCGCGCGCGAGCAGCGGGAAGCGGGCGTGCGCCTGCTGGCCACGGGCGAGATGGGGATCGGCAACACGACGACATCAAGCGCCGTCGCGAGCGTCCTTCTCTCCCGTCCCGTGCCGGAGATGACCGGGCGCGGCGCGGGCCTTTCGGGGGAAGGGCTTCGCCGGAAAATCCGCGCGATTGAGAGCGCGATCCGCGTGAACCAGCCCGATCCATCCGACCCGCTCGACGTGCTCGCAAAGCTCGGCGGCTTCGATCTGGCCGGGATGTGCGGCATGTTCCTCGGCGGCGCGCTGTTCGGCGTGCCCGTTCTCGCGGACGGCTTTATCAGCACGGTGGCCGCGCTGTGCGCCGTGCGCCTGTGCCCCAAAGCGAAAAAGGCCGTGTTTGCCAGCCACGTCTCCGCCGAGCCCGCCGGGCGGCAGGTTCTCGACGCGCTCGGCCTGCCCCCGCTCATCACCGCCGGGATGCGGCTGGGCGAGGGTACGGGAGCCGTCGCGGCGATCCCGCTGCTGGACATGGCGCTTTCCGTGTTCGCGGAGGGCGACACCTTTGAGGAAAGCGGCATCGAACCCTATGTGCCGCTGGGGGACACGGAATGACGGCGCTGGTGATCGGCGGGGCGGCCTCCGGAAAAAGCGCGTTCGCGGAGCAGCTGGCCGTCTCGCTCTCAGACGGGCCTCGCTGCTACATTGCCACCATGCAGCCCTTTGACGGCGAGTGCCGCGCGCGGATTCAGCGCCACCGGGAGCAGCGCGCCGGAAAGGGCTTTTCGACGCTCGAATGCTTCACCGGCCTTGCGCGCGCCGTGCCGCCCGCACGCAGCACGGTGCTGCTCGAATGCGTGAGCAACCTTGCCGCGAACGAGCTCTACAGCCCGGACGGGGCGGGGGACGGCGCGGTGGAAGCCATCGTGGAGGGCGTGCGGGTTTTGCGCCGCCGGTGCGATCATCTGGTCATTGTGTCGAACGAGGTGTTCAGCGGCGGCTCCTCCTACGCGGGCGATACGCTTCACTATCTGCATGTGCTCGCACGGGTCAACCGGCTGCTGGCGCAGGAAACCGACGAGGTGTATGAGATTGTATACGGCCTGCCCGTGTGCCACAAGGGAAAGGGAGTGAGGGCATGACAGCGCTGGAAACGATCGCGGTGGCGTTTGCCATGTTCTCCGCGATTCCCTGCCCGCAGCCGGTGTGGACGGAAAAGAACATGCGGTACTGCCTGTGCGCGTTCCCGCTGGTGGGCGCGGTGTGCGGCCTGCTGTGCGGGGGCTGGGCGGCGCTGCTCGGCGTGCTCCACGCGCCGGATCTGCTGCTCGCGGGCGGGATCTGCCTGATCCCCGTGCTGGTGACAGGCGGAATCCATCTGGACGGCTTTGCCGACACCTCCGACGCGCTCGCGAGCTGCGCGCCGCCGGAGAAAAAACGGGAGATTTTACAGGACCCGCGCTGCGGGGCGTTCGCTGTCATCCGGCTGTGCGCGTGGTTTCTCGCGGACTTTGTGCTGTGTGCCGTGGTGCGCTGGGACGCGCGCGCGCTCGTCTGTCTGGGGCTGGCGTTCGTGCTGGAACGGTGCCTGTCCGGGTGGGCGATCGCGTCCTTCCCGATGGCAAAAAACACCGGGCTGGCGCACACCTTCGCCGCCGCCGCGGACAAACAGCGCGTGCGCGCCGTGCTGTCCGTTTTCATCATGGCGCTCGTGGCGGCGCTCGTCGCAATGGGCCGCGCGGCGGGCCTTGCCATGGCGGTCACGGCGGGCGTGGTGCTGCTGCTCTACCGCCGCACGGCGGTGAAACAATTCGGCGGCATCACCGGCGATCTGGCCGGGTGGTTTTTGCAGCGCGCGGAGCTGTTCATGCTGGCGGCGCTCGCCGCCGTGCAGCTTCTTGCGGCTCAGCCGTGGGCCGCGCAACTGACAGAGGGGGGATGGCTGTGATTCTGATCACAGGGCCGCTGTTCAGCGGCAAGCGCAGCGCCGCCAAGGCGCTGCTTCACTGGACCGACGAGGAACTGGCGCAAAACGCCGTCTGCGACGCGCAGGATCGGGCCGCCGGGTGCACCGATCTGGACGCGCTCGCGCGGCAGCTGGCCCAGAAGCCGGTCGTTATCGTCACAGAGGTGGGCGGCGGTGTGGTGCCCGCCGATCCGGACGAGCGCGCCGCGCGCGAAGCCGCCGGGCGGCTCTCCTGCCTGCTCGCGGAGCGGGCGGAGACGGTGATTCGCGTATTCTGCGGGATTCCGACCGTACTCAAAGGAGGGATCGCGCCATGATTGCGTTTGCCGCTCTGATCGCTTTCGTGCTTGACATGCTTCTGGGCGACCCGGAAGGTTTTCCACATCCCGTCGTTTTTCTGGGGAAAACGATTGCGCGGCTGGAAACGTACCTGCGCAGCCGCTTTGCCGCCACGCCCGAGGGCGAGCGCGCGGCGGGGCGTGTGCTTGCCGTGTGCCTGCCGGTGGGGACGTTTCTCGTCACCGGCTTTGCGTGCTGGCTCTTTTCCGCGATTCATCCGCTGCTCGGGCTGGCGCTGCACGCCTTCTGGGGCTGGCAAGCGCTTGCCATGCGCTGTCTGGCGCAGGAGAGCGCCAACGTGTGCCATTGCCTGAAGGCGGGCGATCTCGAAGCGGCGCGCAAGGCTGTGGCCCGCATCGTGGGCCGCGACACCGCCAATCTCTCCGCGCAGGGCGTGACGCGCGCCGCCGTGGAGACGGTGGCCGAGAACGCTTCGGACGGCGTGATTGCCCCGCTCTTTTACTTCCTGATTGGCGGCGCGCCGCTCGCGCTCACCTACAAGGCCATCAACACCATGGACAGCATGGTGGGCTATAAAAACGACCGCTACCTGCACTTCGGGCGGGCGGCGGCAAAGCTGGACGACGCGGCGAACTATGTACCCGCGCGGATCGCGGCGCTTTTGTGGATCCTCGCCGCTCCGCTGGCGGGCGGGAACATGCGCGGCGCGTGGCGCATCTGGCGGCGTGACCGGCGCAACCATGCCAGCCCCAACTCCGCGCAGACGGAATCCGCCTGCGCCGGATCGCTCGGCGTGCAGCTGGCCGGGCCCGCGAGTTATTTCGGGAAACTGGTGGACAAACCCACGATCGGAGACGCGACGCGGGAGATCGAGCCGGAGGACATTCTGCGCGCCAACCGGAACATGGTATGGGCAAGCGTGCTCGGGCTTGTCATCGGCCTTGCTCTGCGCTTTTTCGTGTGGCTGATGGTCATGATCCCCGTATGGTTCGCAGTGATTTTTTCTCACCTGTTCTTTTAAGGGAGCGGGCATGCTATTTTCAAAAGGAGGAACCGGCATGGAATCCGAACCAAACCGCCGCCCCGCTCCCCGTCTGACGCACGGCGGGGACTGGGCGGGCTATCAGGAAGAGTACGGCGGCCAGCCGCTCGACTTTTCCGCGAACGTCAGCCCGCTGGGCGTGCCGCCGGGCGTGCGGAAAGCCATCCGGCAGGCGGCCGCGTCGGCGGACCGGTACCCGGACCCGCTGTGCCGGTCGCTGTCCCGCGCGATTGCGGCGCACGAGGGCGTTCCGGAGTCGTTCGTGCTCTGCGGCAACGGCGCGGCGGATCTGATCTTTCGCGCGGTGCTGGCCCGCAGGCCGCGCACGGCGCTGATCACCGCCCCGACCTTTTCGGAGTATGAGACGGCTTTGACCGCCTGCGGCTGCGAGGTGCGCCGCCATCTCCTGCGCGAGGAGCAGGGCTTCCGGCTGGGGGACGATTTTCCCGGCGTGATTGAATCGGGTGCATCCGGTGCGAGCCCGGACATGGTCTTTCTCTGCGAGCCGAACAACCCGACCGGCGTGACCTCCCTGCGCGAATTGCTGCTCGAAACGGCCCGCCGCTGCCGGGAGACGGGCGCGCTGCTCGTCCTCGACGAATGCTTTTCCGACTTCCTCCTGGACCCGGACGCGCACAGCCTGCGCGCTTTTCTGCCTGAGTTCCCGAACCTGCTGATCCTCAAAGCGTTCACGAAGCTTTACGCCATGGCCGGGGTACGGCTCGGATACGCCCTGTGCGCGGACGCAGCGCTTCTTTCCCAAATGCGCGCGGCGGGCCAGCCGTGGGCCGTCTCCTCGCTGGCGCAGGCCGCCGGGGAAACCGCGCTCTCGGAAACGGACTATGTGGGGCGGGTGCGCGCGCTGATTGCGCGGGAACGCCCGTGGCTGACGGCACGGCTGGAACGGCTGGGCCTGCGGGTCATTCCCGGGGAAGCCAACTATCTTTTGTTCTTTTCGTCCGTGCCGCTTCTCACACCCATGCGCCGGCGCGGGATTCTCCTGCGAAGCTGCGCAAACTATCACGGGCTGGGCGAGGGCTGGTACCGCACCGCCGTGCGCACGCACAAAGAAAATCTTCGTCTGGTGGAAACGTTACGCGAGGTGATCCGATGAAACACGCAACCTGCATCATGGTACAGGGCACAATGTCCGGCGCGGGCAAAAGCCTGCTGTGCGCCGCGCTGTGCCGTATTTTCAAGGAGGACGGCCTGCGCGCCGCTCCGTTTAAAAGCCAGAACATGGCGCTGAACAGCTACGTCACGCGCGATGGGCTGGAGATGGGCCGCGCACAGGTGGTGCAGGCGCAGGCCGCCGGGCTGGAACCGGACGTGCGCATGAACCCGATCCTGCTCAAACCGTGCAGCGACACCGGCAGTCAGGTGATTGTCAACGGCGAGGTGCGCGGCCAGATGAGCGCCGCCGACTACTTCCGCATGAAAAAGAGCCTGGTTCCCGAGATTCTCGCGGCCTATGAAAGCCTTGCCGCCGAATCCGACGTGATTGTCATCGAGGGCGCGGGAAGCCCGGCGGAAATCAACCTGCGCGGCGACGACATCGTGAACATGGGGCTGGCGGAGCTGGTGGACGCGCCCGTCCTGCTCGCGGGGGACATCGACCGGGGCGGCGTGTTCGCTCAGCTGTACGGCACCGTCGCGCTGCTGGAACCGTCCGAGCGCGCGCGCATTGGCGGGCTGGTCATCAACAAGTTCCGGGGGGATGAAGCCATTCTGCGCCCCGGCCTTTCGATGCTGGAGGAAAAGACCGGCATCCCCGTGCTCGGTGTGGTGCCGTATCTGCGCGTCGACGTGGACGACGAGGACTCGCTTGCCCCGCGTCTCGGACAGCAGGCGGCGAAGAAGCCGATCGACGTGGCGGTGATCCGTCTGCCGCGCTTGTCGAATTTCACGGACTTCTCCCTGCTCGACGAGCACCCCGCGCTGGGCGTGCGGTATGTGGAGGACGCGCGCTCCCTCGGCGCGCCGGATCTTGTCATCCTGCCCGGCACGAAAAGCACCGTCTCCGACCTCCTGTGGCTGCGGCAGAATGGGCTGGAAGCCGCGATTTTGAAGCTGGCGCACGGCGGTACGCCGGTGCTCGGCGTGTGCGGCGGCTATCAGATGCTCGGCCGCACGCTGCGCGATCCGCTCGGCACGGAGGGCGGCGGGGATGTGCGCGGCATGGGCCTTCTGCCCGTGGACACCGTGTTCTGTGAGCAGAAAACGCGCACCCGTGTGCAGGCGAGCGTCACGGCCCCCGCGTTTGCCGGAGCCGCGCTCGACGGCTACGAAATCCACACAGGAAAAACCACCGTGGAGGGCGAGCCGTTCTGCCGCCTGGAAACCGGCGCAAACGACGGCTGCGTGAGCGAAAACGTGTACGGCACCTATCTGCACGGCCTGTTCGACACCGGAAGCCTGACGCAGAAGCTCGCGGCCTTTTTGTGCGATCGGAAGGGAATCCCCTGCGGCGACGCCGCCCCGATCTCCCATCGGGCATACCAGGAGCAGCAGTTCGCGCTTCTGGCCGAGGGCGTGCGTCATGCGCTCGATATGAAAGCTGTGTACGCGATGATGGAACAAAGGAGAGGATAACATGGAAAACGGACTCATCCATTTATATTGGGGCGACGGCAAGGGCAAGACGACCGCCGCCATGGGCATGACGCTGCGCGCTCTCGCCGCCGGAAAACGCGTGGTGATCGTTCAGTTCCTCAAAGGATCGGAGAGCGGGGAGATCCCGCTGCTCCAAAAGCTGGGCGCGACGATCCTCCGGGGCAAGCCGGGGCAGAAATTTGTCTTTCAGATGAACGAGGAGGAGAAGACCGAAACGCGCAGACAGCAGCAGGAGCTTCTGCTCTCCGCCCTGCGCGAGCCCGCCGATTTCCTTGTGCTCGACGAAGCGTGCGCCGCCTTGCAGCTTCAGATGGTCGACGAGGACACGCTCCGGCGCGCGGTGCTTGAAAAGCCGCGGGAACAGGAGCTGGTACTCACAGGCCGCACTCCCGCGCCGTGGATGTTTGAAGCCGCCGATTACTGCACCGAAATGCACTGTGTACGGCATCCGTATGAAAAGGGAATCGGAGCACGGCGCGGCGTGGAGTATTAAGGGGAGGATCGTATGGCTCAATCGCTCAAAATCGCCGTGGTGGGCCGGGAATGCGTCGCCTGCGGCTGCTGTGCCCGCGTCTGCCCGAGAGAGGCTATGCTTCGTCCTGTGCGCCGTCCTCAATCTGCATGGTGGCCATCTGCTCCGCTGTGACGCCATTTTTCGCCCCGTACTGGATCCAGTATTTTGTGGAAGCCTTCACAAACATTCCCCGGGGAATGGGCATCGTTACCCGCAGATTGCAATGCTTTCCCGTTTCGATCGCCCTCGCGAGCTTTTTGATTTTTCTCCGCACCGAGCCGCGAAACGGCGTGCCGAGGATCGCTTCGCCGCTGCCGATTTCGAGCGCCGATCCGAACGGGAACCCGGCCTGACGGCAGAACTGACGCACCATGTCCACCGCCACATCGTTCTGCTCCGACTCGTAAAAGCCGCAGTTAATCAGCACCGAGACGGTGGGCCTGCGCTTGGGCGGCTGCTTCTCGAACGCTTTGAGAGCACGGAGAAGCGGCACCGGGATGCCGTCCGCATAGAGAGGGAACACGAGCAGCAGATCGGTGCAGTCTTCCAGCGCGCCGCACAGCTCCGCTTGGTTGTCCCGGCCCACGGCCAGATACTTCGTCTGTGCCCGGCATTGTTCGGAAAACAGCTCCGCGTACTGCTTGGAATTCGATCGCGGCGCGCGGGGGCTTCCGTTTAAAATCAGGATTTCCGCCATGCTTCCACCTCCTGCCGTGCCAGCGTTTCCACCGCGTCCTCCTGCGCAAACAGGACGCGATAACCGGCAAAATTCATATTCTTTGCGTTTCGGGCCACCAAACGGCGGAACAGCTCCTCTTCCTCCGGCGACGTACTGCCGTAGGCAAGAATCGTAGCCTGTTTCGGCGCTACCGCCCGCTGCACATGATGCGTTTCTCCGTCCAGCACCCGGATAAACGCCTGCTGCACGGGGATCGCTCGCTCGATCATGGTTTTCATGACGGTATCGTAGCCGCCGTACCGAATCCGGCTGACATACAGAACCGTTTCACTTTGGGCAATCAGCGGATACACCTTCACCGCATCGTCCCGAATCACGCATTTACCGGGGGTTTTCGTCCAGCATCCGAAGCAGCCGACGCAGTTTGCAATGTGCAGCTGCGACAGATCCACAAACCGGATACTCTTATCCTGAACCGGCAGGCTAAGCGGCCGGTCGCTCAAAATCAGTTTCATTGCATTCTCCCTTCCTCCGCGCGCCTGCGGCGAGCCTATCGCGCAAGGCAGCTCCCGCTGCCCCAGCTTGTGCGGAAAACAGCCAAGCGGCCCGCGCTGCCGCCTGTCTGCTGATACGGAAGCACGCCTGCGGCGAGATGGATTTCTGTTATTGTACCATGTTTGCGGCGGAAGATAAAATGATTTTTTCTTTTAGAAACGCTATCTGAACACCTTGCCATTTTCCACAGGGCCGCGTATCATAAAAACACCTTGGATAGGGTCGTCCTGTTATTTTTGAGCGGCGGCAATAGAATAGATACCATACGACATCTACTTATTTTCCATCCGCTTAATTTTGTTCGCTTGCTGTCTGGCGATAGGAAGATATTTTTTATAGAATTCGCTATTTTGAGTATTGTATTGATTCCCTACAAACACCCATTCGCAGTATTCAAAAAATAAAAAGTACTCCAGCGTATTTCTCCATTCCGTGTAAGAAATTCCCATCTCCTGCAACAAATTATTATAATAATAATCGATGGCAAAAGCTCTGTCTTCTGACGTCATAAAAAACATGGCATTTTCCGTCTCTTCGCCATGTGCAATCAAGCGGGCAAATGCTGTTGGGTATGGGAGAATTCCACCACACTCCCAATCGATCAGGACTGCCTTATGATCCGAAGCAATTACATTGAAGGGGAGCAAATCATCATGGCATAGTGCTCGTGGTACGGTATGGTACATCCGCATAAATTTTTGATACACTTCTTCCAGAAGCGGATCATTTAAATATTCACCACGATGCTCACGCCCACGCAGACTTTTTTCAAAGGAGTATCCATAAGCAGCCAAGGAATGGTTATTCCAAGTCTTTTTTTGTAAAGAGATCAAAGCATCCAATGCTAAGGTCAGTTTCGCACGATTACATTTACACAAGTTCTCTCCATCTGCATATTCCATGAGAAGATAGTTTTTTCCATCCGCGCAAATGGTTTGATACAGGATGGGGATGCAGTCATCCTGTAATTTTGAGAGAATCAAGTGGTAGGTCTCTGCTTCGTCTTCTTTTGCTTCTTTAAGAATGTATCGGGTCGTGTTTGTATCAATTCTCCATACTTGGTACGGTTCGCCATCCTCCACATGCTTGAGCTGTGTAACAACCGCTTGTTCTGTTATAGGCACAGCATTTATGCGTTTTATAATATCTATTAAACTCATTTTGTACTACATCCTAGGTTTTAGTTTTTATGAAAACATTATATCTTAGTGGTACTAATACTTCAACAACAAAAATCGCAAAGCCCCTGACACGACTTGCGCGGCGAGACCTTGTATTTTGCTGAATCCTGTGGTATTCTCTATTCGTGGTGCTACCGATAAACGGCAAGCGGTTAGTTCCCCTGACCAGATCAGGGGCGCTTCCTGCCCCCTGATCGTCTCTTGATAGAAAGGGGGGCTGCCCAATGGTTACATATTCCGATCTGATTCAGATAGGTATTTTGATCGTTGGCATTATTGCTCTGTTCATGCAGGCCAATAAAAAGAAGTAACCGCCCGGCCTCACCAAACCAGCGGTTACTTCTGTAATCCATGTGGGGGCTAACCGTTTGCTGGTAGCACCCTTGTTCTATGTTCAGTATAATTCAAGGTCTCTGAAATGTCAATAGAAGCCATGCAAAGCGAGCAATATGATAAGCTGTTCAGTGGCGCGCGGCCCCGCTCGGATCTCCGGTTCGAATCCCTCTTTGAATGAAAAAATAACAGGACGGCCCCGTTAGGGTCGTCCTGCTATTTTTGAGCGGCAGCAATAGAATAGATATCGACCCCAGCCGCGAGCGGCGAAGCAGAAGAAAAGGCCGGACACAGGACGCGAAGTGCGGTGCGGCTCCCCGGTGGGGAGCGAATTAGCACCGGTCTTCGCTCCCGCTTCAGTCGGTGCCTTACGGTGTGCCACCGGCACGTTTTCTTTACGCTTGCTATCCTTTCAAGTAGAATAAAATATTTAGGGTAAACAAAGAGTATTCCTGTGTGTCACATACTCAGGAATTGTCTGTAAAAAATCATACGCAGCCTGCCTAAATGAATTTTCCTGATTTTCCGTAACGCCGGTAACACTTCCATTGTCTTCTATTCCAATAACGACCAAGCCTCCAGAAGCATTTGCAAAAGCTGACAAGTGATGAGCAAAATCTTGCGCTTGGATTCGGGCGCTTTTTCTGTCAAAAAATCAAGCCAAAATCTGATTATCCCTTGAAAACACTGTATCCACGGGCATTTCAGACAGGTCAAAACCATCTCATTTACTACGATTTTACTACTGTTGAGTGAGCCTTGACACGCTGAAAGACCACGAAATGCCAAGATACGGGTACAGTACCCGTCAATCGGGGCCTGCTCCCCTTGACCATACAACTGAATACAGACCGGCCATCTGCCGGGGCAACGCCATAGGTAACACAAACCTGTGGCGTTTTTTTTTGCCCTGCCGGGGGCACCCAAAACTGTATGAAAACGGGTGGGAAATCCCCTGTTTTTTCGCCTGTGAGCGGCGCAAACGAAGCCGCCCATAGACCGCGCTTTCTGTCAGAATGGGCTGTGAAAACAGGGCCGCGGCTGCCAGTGCCGACGCGGCCACACGCCGCAGGCGGGATTTGAATGTCTGTTTCATGGTGTCTCCTTCCTCTGAGTTTATTTTAACTTGTAAAAATGGGCGTAAAAAAACAGGCCGTGCGGTGCACGAGCCTGTTATCTCAAAATATAAGAGTAGATTTCATTCAGATGGAACAGTTCTTATACCGTAGTGTGATTTACTTATGGAACAAACTTCCTCAATAAAATCAGCCAGAGTAGATTACCCTAAACATATTACCTATCAGGGATGTTTTCAAGATCAGCAAAAAGTTTCGGCAAATTTATTGTGCTTATTTTTTTCAAGATGGAAATGCCTTAATTCAAAAGGGGATTTCTACCATTTTCATCATCTCTATTTTTTGCTGGCTTCATATTCAACAACCAAATTGCGGATGTCCTCGTACAAGTCTGCAATCAAAATGTCGCCTACAATGGGTGCTGAATGCTCCGGATTATCTTCCAATTCAATGATTATCCCACGAATTATGTCCGTGTTTACGCTTTCAGGAATTGTAATGCCTGAATCAGTCAAATATTGAATTAGTTTGGTATCCTCCAATTCTGACAATTTGTTTTCCGTGTTATTATTGGAACATGCAGAAAGCAACAAAGCTGTTAGAACAATGGCCAAAAATGAAGTCAGCCAACTTCTTCTGTAATGCATTTAATTACCTCCCTCCTAAAAAAGAATGCATAAACAGACCGGCAGAAGTCCAACTGAGGTTGTTTTTTAATACAGGAACATCTTCATATAGATACGGATCATACATGGTTCTGCTCTCCTGCTGCGCAATGCGGCGGTGATGATCCAGAAGCGCTTTTTTCATCTGCTCTCCTGTCAGTTCTCCGCGAACTCAGCTGTGGGAAAGAGCTTTTGCGTACCGGGACACAGGCACACCTTCCACAGCATTGATAGCGCAGGCCATTTTATATGCCGCGAGACGTTTCTTTTCAGCAGGACTCATCACAGTATCCCCCTTTTGAAATCTATGCGATTATTATACTACATAACCACACGAATTTGAAGGGAAAACCTGTTTCACAGCGCCTGCTTCACCGTCACAATCAACCGCACATCCGGCCGGTTGGCAACGCAGGTGACAAGGGTAAGCTGATTTTCCACCGATCCGGTCAGAGGAGACAGGTCATTCACGGAAACGATGCGTGTATCGGTCACCTGATATATCTTCACGCCGAGCGGCGTCTGATAGGTGATCTGCTCGCCGGAGGTCAAACGGATGAGATCTCCACTCCAGCGTTCCCCGGTAAAACACAGAGTGAAGATTGAGCGCGTAATACCGGGTCCAGTGATAGTGCTCATAGCTTCCGTCTTCTCCGCCGTACCACGCCCGCTTCATCTGCTCCATAGTCATTCCGGTAGGCATTTTCCGGATCTTTTCCAGCATCGGTTCGCGGACCTTCTGGCACCAGCGTTCCACTCGTCTTTCATTAACATTGAGCGCCTTGAACAGGATGTCCTCTTTTGAATACATAATGGAAAGAGCGTTTTTGAGGCTCAGAGGGGTATGTTGGGAGGCGTCCACATGGACATGATGAAACGCCTCCTTTGTGAATCCGATGGTTTCCTGTGGACAGAAAAAGAGCCCGGAGCACAGAAGATGGCATCCGGACTCTTTGTGAGAAAGGGAAGAAGCTGATGGGAAGCGGATCTGTTCTTTCCCAGCCGGTAAGAGATACGGGGGAGAGGTGTGGAGAGGGGGAGAAGAGCAGATTTTCGTAAGCTCCTGCAAAAGGGTATACTACCCCCATGTACCCGGAACCCTGAAAAAAGCAGATCCGTTTCCGAATTGTAACATCTATCTAGGGCAGCACCGTACCATTCCAGGTGGTGGAGCGGGCCAAAAAATTTTTTGCGAGACAACCAAAAAGCGCAGGCAATCCTTTCCGGATTGGCGAGCATTTTGGGGAAGTATCACGAAAAATTTTGGTGCGATCCGCCGCCTGAGCCACAGGCGTGAATGGTGCGGTGGTGCCCTTGTAAACCGCTGTGAAATTCTACCTGTTCCGCAGCGATGAATTGTCCTCAAAACGCAAAAAAGCGGAGCCTTTTTGCCCGAAAAAACGGACGGAAGGCTCCGCAAAGGGAAAAATATCTGATTTCAGGGTTTGGACATCTACGGTGCAGCGCACTTGAAAATTCGGGCTCAAAAAGCCCGCAAACCCGCATGAAACCTGAAAAAAATGGGACGACATCTATTTTGTCGTCCCTTCATGGAGCGGGAGAGGGGAATCGAACCCCCGTATTCAGCTTGGGAAGCTGATGTTCTACCATTGAACTACTCCCGCAGAACATAATTCACTTTACAATGCTTTGTTATATTAGCATATTTCTTTCTGGATTGCAAGAGGAAAAGGTGAAAAAGTAAAAATCATTTATCTGTGGTTCAAAAACATATAACATTTTCTTAACATAAAACTGAAATTGCGTGAAAAGAAAAATCCCAAGTCCGCATTTTTCACATTTTCCACAGGGTTTTCCACAAAGTATCACTCGTTTTTCCCTGTTGTTTCCTGCTTTTTCGCGTGTTTTCCCTTTTTTCCACAAGAAAAGCACTGTGGAAATTGGGGAAAACTCAGATTAACATAACGCTTTCATAAAATGTCCTGCATTTCATTAAAATGAAGCGCGCGCGGTCCGGTATAATATGCAATGGCGCGGCGAATGAAATCCTCCGGCATCTCAAAATATTCCGCAAGCTGCCAAGGTTCCTGAAACCCTTCCCGCATGGCTTGCCGGAGGGAGTGAAAAGGAAGGCATGATTCTATGGCCCAGCGTTCGGCTTTATATTCATGACGCTCCACTAAATCGATGGGACTGCTCATGCGATGTGTACACCCGGTTGCACAGTGCCCTATTTCATGTGCTAGCACCGCTTTCATATTCCGCAGGCTTGAAAAACACGCGGGATCGAGGAAAATGGCATATTTCTTCTGATATTCAATGGTGGCGGCTTGTGAAAAACCGATATCCTTTAAATAAAGATGAATGTCTTGTTTGCGCAGTTCTCCGTACAACTGTGAAAGCTGTACCATATCATTTCTCCTTCGCTTCTTTTTCCTGCTCCGCTTTAAATATCCGGGCAAATTCAAGGAGTCGCTGCTTGTTTTCCGGCGTCAGTTCTTTCGTCTCATTGTGAAGAGCATAGGTGAAATCGTCGAATGTCAAGTCCGGCTCCGTTTTGGCGGGAGGCTGTTCGCCGCGCAGCAGATAATCCACCGGAATGTCAAAATATTCCGAAAGCTTTTGAAGCGTGGCGCCGCTTGGTGTCGATCCTGTCTTCCATTTGGAGACCGTGGAACGGGAAAGATTGATATCCTCCGCGGCCCGCGAAGTGCTTACGCCCTTTCTGGCACAGAGACGGCTGAAATAATCGTAAAACATGAGAAATTCTCCTAAATAAAAATGAGAGATATGAAATCGCTCCAGTGAATCGCTTCCAGTTCCGGGTTCCCTGTGATATCCCGAACAAGCCAGGGTATACTGAAGAGGAGCGGAGCCAATGTTCCGCCAAAGGAGAAACAATCATGAAAAAAGAACAGAAGAATTCCGTACCTGAGGATCGGCAGGCGTATGTTCCCTGGGAAACGGAAGAAGAGCTCAACGATTTAAGCGGTGTGGTTTCCTGTGGAGAATGCACCGGTCTGGTTCCCACGCCGCCGGATGATGAGGCGGAGGGGGAGGCCTACGCGGAGCTGTATCCCATCCCACAGCCACAGCCGCAAAATGAGAAGCATCATAAGTAAAGGCAGGGCGATCCGAATGGATCGCCCCATTTTACCATATCCTTAATAATACCGGACAACCGCCACCACGCGGCCGAGAATGGTCACGTCTGTCACATAAATAGGCTGATAATCCGGATTTTCCGGCTGCAGGCGAATGCAGTCTTTGTCATGATAGAAGGTTTTCACCGTGGCTTCATCTTCAATCAAAGCGACCGCAATTTCTCCGTCGTGAACCGTGGAAGTCTGCCGGGCAACGACAATGTCGCCGTTGAGGATACCGGCCATTTTCATACTGTCTCCGCGCACATTCAGCGCAAAATATTCCTCTCCCGATCCGTGCGGAGGAGAAAACGGAACATATCCCTCTATGTGCTGCTCCGCCAGAATGGGCTGTCCCGCGGCGACCCGGCCCACAATCGGCACCTGCACCGCACTTCGTTCTCCCACAATATGGATAGCGCGGTTCAGACCCGGATCGCGGATGATGTATCCCTCTCGTTCCAGCGTTTTCAGATGAGCGTGGACGCTGGATGTAGAGCGCAGGCCCGTGGCAAGACAGATTTCCCGCACAGTGGGCGGCAAACCGTCCCTTGTTCTGCTTTTTAAATAATCATAAACCTTTTGTTGGCTTTTGGTAAGCATATTTCTTCCCCCTTTCCAAGTGGCACATGTCATTATCGCTTGGATTTTACGGATTGTATATAGTATAGCATAAAAACTGTCGGTAGTCAAACAAATGTTTGTAAAAAACACCTCCGGATCTTTACTCTAATTTGCTTGAAAAGAGAGAGGTTAGCGGCTTTTCCCGAAGCGTGCTGCCGGCTGAGGAAAGGTTCAAAAAAGTAGTTGCCAGGGGAAAAAAGGCGGTATTTGCGCCGTTTTGCGTCAGCTCCGGCGCACACGGGAATAATTCAAAGAATATTCACAGCGCTGTAACAACTGTTTTGAGCAATGTGGCTATAATAAAGCTGTAATCAAGGAAATGGAGCCGCACCATTCTTTGATTCATGTTCTACCCTCCTCAATAATACCCCTCAAGCTAAAGAGAGAAGGCCAGTGGCGTTTGCCACGGCCTTTTC
>OERR01000160.1_pt1 | contig 17738 bp, 9 predicted proteins | sample 1540051 | NCBI WGS metagenome assembly OERR01 (sample SAMEA3891884, study PRJEB23780) | metagenome | biome: terrestrial biome; feature: animal house; material: Caecal content | place: Italy | collected 2015-05-05 | reverse complement strand
TTATAAACATTCATTAATGATGGAATTAAACTTGTTCTAACAACACTCTTATCAACACTCATAGGATTAGGTAAAGTAATTCTTTCTTTTCCTTCATAATAATGTTCTCGAATGCAGTTTTTAATTTCTGCATAATCCTCTCCCATATAATAATCTTCTATCATTCGAGATATTTTTTGCAATGTTTTCGAGTCTATATCCAATTCTTGACTTTCTTTCCCCCAGTGATACAGTTTCTCAACTAATTCCCCTTTGATTTCATGCAGTAAATTATCATATTGCATCTGTTCCCTCTGTATATGATCTCTCTCCCGACTCATCTTATCTAATTCTTCCAGAAACTGGCTATATCTTTCCTGTACTTGCCGCTCCTTTTCCAGTATATTTACTCCTTTTTCTATGCGTGAAGTATAATCTTGAAGCAACTTAATATGCATTGAGAATGGATACGATTGTTCTGGATACTGCATTAAATTATCTTTCATAAATATAAATTCATCAAACGAAATATCTTCCAGTTCTTCTTCCATTTGTTCCAAAACTTCTTCCAGCTTACTCCATTTTTCCTCGCCACTTTCCGTCTGTTGTTTTTTGTTACTCTCGATTTGTATTCTTTTTTCTTTTTTCGCCGCTAATTGATTATTTTTTTCCTGCTGTTGCTTTTTTAACGCATTAATCTCTTTTAAGCAATCGTTTTCCTGTTCCTTTAAATGGAATGCATCATTTTGATCCAACGATTGCTTTTCTTTTTTTAATACTCTTTCTTCTCGTTCTAACTCTTCATAATGTGTTTTCTCTATTTCCCGTTCTAATTCTAATTGTTCCAGTTTGTTTCCAAATTCACATTCCTTCTCTTCACATTTTCTGAATTGTTTTCTTTTTTCATTATAAGCAAAAGCTTTATTATACAGTACAATTTGATTGTATTGATGATACACTTTCTGGATCTGCTTAGCAGCTTTTACACTTTCTTTGGCTGCATCCAAATTTATTTTTAATCCATCCATATTTTCAATTGCTTCTGACATTGGACGCAAATCATCTTCGGAAAGTGTTTGTAAAGAACTGCTTAAAATATCATTAATGATACTTGGTTTAAACTCTTTGGAAAGTTTTGGAGTACGAAGCTGGATTAATAAATCTAACAATTCCCGATATTCTTCCATTGTTTCAAATCCAAACAAAACACGATTTACATATTGTGCGTATTCTTTTTGTGTATCAAATACTTTTCCGCCTTCCCCAATTCGATTTTTTAATTCGATTTTCGTTAAACTAATCTTTTCCCCTTTTTCTTTATATAAAAAGAAATCTTTTCCAATCCTTCTTCCATCTGTAATTCCAAAGTACCATATGTCCATCTTTTTGTTTTTTCTGGCACGCATCCCAATCCCAATTGTTGTATACATCTCACTTTCTATTCGTTTTAATTCCATATACAGATATGCGATTCGTTCTTCCCTCTCATCTCCCTCTTCCAAAAGATAATTTTCTATTTTTCTAGCTCTTGACCCAAATGGATCCAATCGTTCAGGACGCATATTTCCATCTAAAAGAAGTGGAATAAAACTTTGCATCGTAACGGACTTTCCTGATCCATTAGCACCTCGCAATAGCATTCGTCCTTGTAAGAAATAAAATTCTTCTTCATCGTAATACCAAAAGTTAATTAATCCTACTCGGTGAATTTCCCATTTGCTGTTCATAACTCATCCTTTCTTTTTCTCAATAACAAAGTCACTTGGATAACTACCTGTAAGTTTCCCTAATATTGGATTTACCCAAATATCCTCTTTGTGTTCTTCAATTAATTCTAGTTGTATCATATAGTTTTTTATTGTTTTAATAAATTCTCCTGTTGTCATTTCACGGTACGTTTTAATCATTCCTGCTCCAAAGCGTTCTTTACATTGTTCTACTATATTTTGAAATTTTTCTGACGGTATTTTGAGCCGCTCATCTGGCGGAATACAAAGCTCACCATTGTTTACTTTTTCATGAATGATTTGGGATATCAGCAATGAAATATCTGAAATTGTATTTTCTTCTGGAAAACACCGTCCCATTCCACAATGTTCTCCTAAAATTAGAAATGCACTCGTCCTATGTACTTGTAATTCACAATCAAGCATTTCCTCTAAATCGCCTTGAATCAAATTGCGATAGTGCCGAATATACGCAAAATCCTCTTCACTATCCTCTGTTTTGTACATTGCTGGAGACATTAAAAGTTGGCGATAGACTCGCTGTCTTCGTACAATTCCTCGATCTTCCTCCAAATCAATCCATTCTTCTTTCTGAAATTCGATAGGAGATTGATAATTCATAATATTCTGTGTAAAATTCCTCATAAAATACCGTGAAACGCCTGTATTTTCGTAGAGGACTTCATTTGTATTATCTCTCGCAAATCCTTCTTCCGTTCCATCATTTGTCTCCATCATTCCATTTACAATACAGAATTTAATTACTTTTACTAAATGTCTGCGGTAATGATATAACGTCCAATCAATGGATTCTTCTTGATAATGGCTTTGAATATATTCTGTAAGCTCTGATAAAACAAATTGTTCTTCCGTCTCTTTATCTTCTAAAAACATTAAAATCAAACAGAGAAATGTATACTCAATCTTATCCGAAAACTCTAAAATTCCCATCCATTTTTGCGGCACAGCAGGAAGTTTTTCCAATTTTATTAAATATGGATTTATAATTACCTGGTATCCTAGTTTTTCCGTTAGAAATCGTTTAATTGCTGGAAGTTCATCTTTTATTTTGTAATACAAATCTTTCTCTTTCGATTTTAAAATCCAACGTCGATCTAACAATGTTTCCAATACATTCATCTTTATTTTCCTTTCTTACCAGCGCAACTTTTATTTAAAGAAAAACTAATGTGTAAGCGGGCATTTGTAATGTTCCATCCGTGCAGTTTAAAACACAGGTTTTCCCTTTTTCTTCTACATAGTATTCCAAACCATCTTCTGTCTTTGCACGGTGTTCTTTATTTTCCAATGCTTTAGAGAGCCACAAAAGGAATACATCTCTTACATGTGGTTCTATAACAGGAAGCGAATCAAATTCTAGTCTCTGTCCTTGAATATAACTTTGAAGAAGCATTCGTTGTTCTTGCAGTTGTTGAATCGTTTTTTTTCTTGTCTCCTCTTTTTCTAAACTATATTCAACAATTGCAGTCCGTTTTGTTTTTTCCCGATAGGTTCGTACTCTCGGTGTCACAATAATATTGCATGGATCTTCCTCCCATACACCACTATTGATACTTTCTGTTTTTCTTTTAAAATCACCATTTAAATGAAGTGGACGTTCAATCCCAAATATACTGGCTGCCAAACAATGTGCTTCTTGAATATCATTACATTTCGAAAACATCACTGCCAATTTATAATATTCTTCTTTTCGATTCGCCCCACTATTGCTTCGTTCGCTAATTCTAGCTGCATATCGGGTAATTTTACGAATAATTTCATTTGTAGTATCAAATACTTTTCCAACTTCAGAATCCCCTCCATTTTTTCCAATAAACCACTCCAATATACTCTTCCACCTTCCCCTTATTTTTTCAGCAATCTGTTCTTTTTCTACATCCATTTCAAGCCTTGGAATAGACCATTCATACTCTGTAATTCGCTCCAATATCAAATTCGTAAAACTTTCCTCTATCTCTTTTAAATACACTTCTATTGCAGATGCATTCATTTGGAGACTTTTTACAAAACTTCTTAAATATTCAATTAGCCGATCTTTAAATAGCAAAAATTCCTTTGTTTTCATCATTTCTTCTGCTTTCATACTATTTAATTCTCTCATGTAATCCTGGTAGTTTTGATTTAACCTTACGAAATCATTATTTAAATCACTCCACCAGCCATATAACCGTTCATCGCTTTCCTGGCTTATGGAGGTTATCTCTGATATAGAGTTTTTAATCCGTTCCAAAAGCGTTGGCTCTAAAGAAGCTCCTTCAATAAATAGATTTTCTAAACGAATCACCATTCGTTCAATTTCCACAGTATATTCCGATAACTGATACCGAAACTTCTTATTTTTAAATTCTTCAATACTAGAAACTTTCTTTGTATCTTGTATTGTAACTAAATTTTTCCAGTTTACAAGCATAGTTAGATCTTGTTGGCATTGTTCTGGTGTATACTCAGCAAAATAAGCATCTTCTCTTAATTCTTCATAAACTTCTTCTTGATACATCCAATACTTTAACTTTTCATAGTTGAGATAGAAAAGACGCACAATACAACGATACCGATCCGTGTTATCTACTGTTAAATATTTTGTTTCTATCAATGGTTTCAATAATTTTTCATGCACTTTCATACTACAATCCGTTCCTTTTTTATTTCTTTTATAAACTTTATCATAATAAACAAGCAAACTCAAGCTCATTACTAGTTATTTTTTTAACATTATTTTCCTCCTTATCTTCCAATTATTCCTCTAACCACTTGTATATTTTTCACAAATTCCGCTTTAGTCTCACCCTGTTTTTTTCCTTTATTATTTTTCTTTTTTTCCCAAAAATCACTTGACAACTCGAATATGCTGTATTATAATCCAAAACATAGATCGTTATTTTTTTAACGTTAATTTATTAACATTTATTATGAAGGAGGCATCTCAATGGAGAAAGAAATGAACAAAATTCCAGACATCATTGACACAGCTGAAGCATTATCTTTAAAGATGAATGCAATGAAAGAAGCACAAAAAAAATTTGCTTCTTATTCTCAAGAACAGGTGGACAAAATTTTTAAAGCTGCTGCAATTGCTGCCAATAAAATGAGAATTCCACTTGCAAAGATGGCCGTAGAAGAAACGGGCATGGGGGTCGTAGAAGATAAAGTCATTAAAAATCACTACGCATCCGAATATATCTATAATTTTTATAAGAATACCAAAACCTGTGGTGTCGTGGAAGAAGATGAAATCTATGGTATTAAGAAAATAGCAGAACCAATTGGTTTAGTAGCTGCGGTTATTCCTACTACAAACCCAACTTCTACTGCAATTTTCAAATCCTTGATTTGCCTCAAAACACGTAATGCGATTATTATTAGTCCTCATCCTCGTGCAAAGCGCTCTACCATTGAAGCAGCTAAAGTCGTTTTGGATGCTGCAATTAAAGCTGGAGCTCCAGAAGGAATTATCGGTTGGATTGATATTCCAAGTTTAGAGCTTACGAATCAAGTTATGAGAGATGCCGATATCATCTTAGCTACCGGTGGTCCTGGCATGGTAACGGCTGCATATTCCTCTGGAAAACCTGCATTAGGCGTTGGCGCAGGCAACACTCCAGTTATTATTGATGAAACGGCCGATATCCGTCTAGCAGTAAATTCCATTATTCATTCTAAAACATTTGACAATGGTATGATTTGTGCATCGGAACAATCGGTTACCGTATTGGAAAGCATCTATGATGAAGTAAAGAAAGAATTTGCCTACCGTGGCTGCTATTTCTTAAATGAGGACGAGTTAAATAAAGTTCGAAAAACGATTATTATCAATGGATCATTGAATGCTCGAATTGTAGGACAAAAAGCAGCTACCATCGCTAAGATGGCAGGTGTTACGGTTCCTGAAGAAACGAAAATTTTGATTGGAGAAGTAGAATCGGTTGATATTTCAGAAGAATTTGCTCATGAAAAACTTTCTCCAGTTTTAGCGATGTATAAAGCCAAAACATTTGATGAAGCATTAGAAAAAGCAGAACATTTAGTTGAGGATGGTGGTTATGGTCATACTTCTTCCTTATTTATTAATATAGCAGAAAAAGAAAAAATGGCAAAACATGCCGCTGCAATGAAAACATGCCGTATTTTAGTAAATTGTCCTGCTGCACAGGGTGGTATCGGAGACTTATACAACTTCAAATTAGTTCCTTCTTTCACACTCGGATGTGGTTCCTGGGGCGGAAACTCCGTATCAGAAAACGTAGGTGTCAAACATTTGTTAAATATTAAAACGGTTGCTGAAAGGAGAGAAAATATGCTCTGGGTAAGAGTTCCAGAAAAGGTTTACTTTAAGAAGGGTTGTATGCCTGTTGCACTGGATGAGTTAGGTACTGTAATGAATAAAAAACGCTGCTTTATCGTTACAGACAGCTTCCTTTATAAAAATGGATATACAAAAACAATTGAATCCAAATTAGATCAGCTTGGAATTGTCCATACCTGTTTCTACGATGTTGCTCCAGATCCATCATTAGCATCGGCTCAATCAGGTGCTGCTGCAATGCGTATGTTTGAACCAGATTGTATTATTGCGCTCGGAGGCGGTTCTGCAATTGATGCAGCTAAGATTATGTGGGTATTATATGAGCATCCAGATGTTAACTTTGAAGATATGGCTATGGATTTCATGGATATCCGAAAAAGAACTTATACCTTCCCTAAAATGGGCAATAAAGCTTATTTTGTCGCAATTCCAACTTCATCTGGTACTGGTTCTGAAGTTACACCATTCGCCGTTATCACAGATCAGAATACAGGTGTAAAATGGCCATTGGCAGATTATGAATTAATGCCAAATATGGCAATTGTAGATACCAACAATATGATGAGCCAGCCAAAAGGTTTAACTTCCGCTTCTGGTATTGATGTTATGACACATGCAATCGAAGCTTATGTATCCGTAATGGCTTCTGATTATACGGATAGCTTAGCATTAAAGGCAATCAAACTTGTATTTGATTATTTACCAAGAGCTTATCAGAATGGTAATGATGTAGAAGCCAGAGATCATATGGCAAACGCATCTTGTATGGCAGGTATGGCATTTGCAAATGCATTCTTAGGTGTAAATCACTCATTGGCTCATAAATTAGGCGCTTTCCACCATATTCCTCATGGAACTGCGAATGCACTCGTATTGACAGAAGTTATGCGGTATAATAGTGCTGAAGCTCCAACAAAAATGGGCACATTCCCTCAGTACCAATATCCTCATACGTTGGCACGTTATGCGGAAATTGGACGTTTTGTAGGTTTAACTGGAGCAGATGATCAGGAAATATTTGAAAAATTATTAGAAAAATTAGAACAATTAAAAGCAGAAATTGGTATTAAACCTACCATAAAAGATTATGGTGTAGAAGAATCTTATTTCTTAGAGACATTGGATGAAATGGTAGAACAGGCATTTAACGACCAATGTACTCCTGCTAACCCAAGATATCCATTGATGTCTGAGCTGAAAGAAATTTATTTAAAAGCATATTATGGAAAATAAAAAATAGAAGGGAAGGTATCATTATGATTTTAACGGAAAAAAAGGTTTTAGTTACCCGTCCTCACAAAATTGTTTATAGGGATGGAGATCGTATTGTAAAAGTATTTTCAAAAGGGCATGGCAAGGCAAATGTATTCAATGAAGCTCTTTGTCATACACGTGTAGAGGAAAGTGGCTTAGATATTCCAAAAGTATTGGAGGTAAGTACATTTGAAGACCAATGGGCCATCGCCATTGAATATGTAGAAGGCAAAACATTGGCACAGCTGATGGAAGAAAATCCAGATAAAGTAGAACAATATATCAATCAATTTGTAGATTTACAAATTAAAATGAGTTCTTGCAAAGTGAATCGTCTTACCTTCCAAAAAGACAAGTTTTCCCGTAAAATTAACAGCTTAAAAGATACCATTGATGCAACTGCCCGCTATGAGCTTTGCACACGTCTCAATTCCATGCCAGCCCATACGAAACTTTGCCATGGAGATTTCAATCCAACGAACGTAATTGTAAAAGAAGACGGAAGCATGGCAATCGTGGACTGGTCCCACGCTACACAGGGCAATGCCAGCGGTGATGCTGCAATCACTTATCAAGAATTTGCATTGAAAAATCCTGATCTTGCTGATTATTATTTAGACGTATTTTGTAAGAAAACGGATACAGCCAAACAGTACGTTCAAAAATGGCTCCCAATTACCGCCGCTGCTCGCCTGACCCAGATTATCACAGAGGAAGAAAAGCAATTTTTAATGCGTTGGATTGACGTAATTGATTTCCAATAAAAGGGCTAAACCCATACGAGCTTGCTCATAAGTGGATGATACCTAAGCATATCGTGGGATGTACATCCCACGATATGCTTATATTGGGTAGGATTGTGGAAGTGCATAGCACGGAACAATCCTTAGGCATCATATTACTAATAATGGTTCAGTTTTCTGATATATATTTTTCTGCCTGAGTCGCTGCAACTGCTCCATCTGCGGCAGCCGTTACAAGCTGACGCAACAACTTCGTTCTGAGATCTCCTGCTGCAAACACACCTGGTAAGTTCGTCTTTGTCGTTTCTTTTGCCAAAATATATCCATTCTCATCCATTTCTATTTGCCCTTGAAACAATGCAGTATCTGGCTCATATCCTACAAAGACAAAAACACCAAATATTCCGTCTTCCTTTGATACTTGATATTCTGTCACTTCACCTGTTTGATTATTTTTAAAAATGGCTCCACTCATTTTCTGTTCACCATACACTTTTATCAATTCCGTGCAAAATTTCACTTCAATTTTTGGATGTTCTAACACCTGATCTACCAAAGACTTTGCACATCGGAACCGATCTTTTCGAACTACAATTGTAACTTTCTTTCCAAACCGAGTTAAATATAATGCTTCTTCTGCTGCGCTGTATCCACCGCCTATTACGAAAATATCTTTTCCTCGAAAGAAAAATCCATCACAAGTCGCACAATATCCTACTCCCTTCCCTCGAAACTGTTCTTCTCCTTCAAATCCCAGTTTTTTAGGATTTGCTCCAGTTGCCAGTATAACCGTTTTGCTCCGATAAATTCCCTGGTCAGTTTCTATTTCTTTTATTTCTTTATCCAAATCTACTTTTACGGTATTTGCCATTAAAATTTCACATCCAAATTCTTTTACCTGAGCGAATAAATTCTCCATTAATTCTGGTCCCGTAATTTGAAAAAAACCTGGATAATTTGCAATTATATCTGTGGTTACTGCCTGTCCTCCAATTTGTTTTTTTTCTACAATCATTGTTTTCAATTTTGCTCTTCCTGCATAAAGTCCAGCCGTTAATCCAGCACATCCAGCTCCTAAAATAATTACATCATAAATTTCTGGATGTTCTACCAAATCTTGAAACTCATCTCTCTCTGTCATTCCAATTCCTCCTTCTTCTTACTTTTCATTATTCTTATTTTTCTTTATTTTATTCCAATCCTTTTTAAACACTTAAAAATTCTCATTGCACTCTTATCTTTGCCTACCGCTAAAAATACCTTTGAAGGCAGCTAACCTTCAAAGGTATTTTTTAAGAATGTTCCGTTTTTGATTTTATACAGGAGGCTGTTCTCCCTTTTCCACAAGCACAATCCGAATTCCTTCTAAGCGTAAACTCTTTCCTGTTGTACCAGCTGTCTCTCCATTTTTCACCCAGGCTTGCCATCCTTCATTTTGTACATGTACTCGATAATAGACATCATAGTATTGTGCCAGTTCTTCTGTCAGTCGAATTTGGATTCCCTCCAAACGAAGACTCTGTCCTCTCGTACCGCTGATTTCATTTGCATTTTTAAATTCTTTCTCCCATCCTAAGTTCTGAATATGGGTACGATATTGAATGGTTCCTGTATAGGCGTTTCCCACAATACGAATTCGAATTGCTTCCAAACGCAAATTCTGTCCCGTCGTTCCGCCCATCGTTCCATCATATACTTCATCTTGCCATTTTAAATTTTGTACATAGGTCTCATATCCAACTAGATGAACGGCTGAAAATGCTGTTCTATTTTTGGAGTTAATTGGTTCTGGTGCATTACTTCCTTTTTCTACCAATTGAATCCGAATTCCTTCCAAACGTAGGCTCTGTCCTTGGCTTCCTGCTGCTGCTCCATTTTTCGCCCAGTTCATCCAACCTTTATTTTGAATATGTACCGCATAGTAAATATCATATTTTTCAGCTAATTCCCCAGTCAAACGAATCTGAATTGCTTCTAGGCGTAAACTCTGTCCCGTGGTTCCACTTGTTTCCCCATTTCTATTCCAGTTACCCCAGCCAAGATTGGATACATGAGTGCGATATTCTACATCCCCCATTCCAAGACTTTCATCGAAATGAATTCGAATTCCTTCTAAACGTAAATTTTGCCCTGTCGTTCCACTCAGTTGTCCATCCGATACTGCATCCATCCATCCGATATTTTGTACATGAGTAGAGTAATGAATACCACCCTGTAGTTCTGGTTTTTCTTCTTCGATTATAGATAAATCTTCTCCTGCCGGTATCGTCAAAATCAATTCTTCTCCTGCTTTTAACGAATTTTCTGTCACTACACACTGATTATCTACCTGCATTTTTTGATTATAGTGTTCTGCTGTTACATTTACGGCTGTATCGGCTGGAGCATGAATTGCCAATTGATAATCTTCGGTTATTGGCACTGTAAAATATACCGTTCCTGTTCGATCTATAATCGGGTAATAAGTTTTATCCGTGTTATTAATATCAATTGCTCCATCTGTCATTTGCAACATGACAGTTCCCGTAGTATCTGTTAATACAAAATCAGTTGCTCCTGATATTGCTAGACTTTTAGCCGTTCCATTATAAAAGCAATTCTGTTCTCCTGACATCAGCCAGGCCAAATACGTCTGTGGAAGATGCATATCAGATAGAGACTCTGTTCCATTAAACTGAATTCCACATAACTGATAGAGTAGTTGAATCAGTTTCACTGCCAATCCCTCTGTGCTTGTTTCCTCTTGCAAATCAGCAAATGTTCTTCGTGTTTCCTCTTCTAATTCATCAGTCAAAGTATTCGTCGTCTGCTGCCCCAATGCCTGTATAATTAAATCATGCAGGGAAAATGGAAGTTTGGTGTAATACTGCTCTACTGTGGCTGCCATACTTTTTGTAATTGCCTGAGACAGCTTTGCATTTAAAATAATCCCACCTTCCATATTAGCATAATCACGCTGGTTCAACATTTTAAAATAGGTATTCATCCTTGCATATTTCTGCTGATATTCTGCTGCTCCTACAAAACTGCTGGAATAGAAAACTTTATCTATTCCATAACGAGTATATCCCCACTGTGCCAATGGAAGCATTGTAACCAAGTCTTCTGGATTAATAATATTATAAATATTATTATATAACTCAGAGGATGCGGTTGGATCTGTTGTTGTATTTGGAGTAGCGTAAGTATATGTAAAAATCTTATCCGCTGCTAATCCAAGACTACCCTGTTGCGCTACTTGATTTAAACTAGCTCCAAGTAAGTTTGCAACTGCTGCACCACGGCTATGCCCCACAATATAAACACTTGTATTCGGCAAATCCATTCCATACTGCATTGCATATTTTGTAATTTCAGTCAAAATTTGTTTTCGTACGATATCAAATCCTTCATGGTACATTTCTGCTTTTTTTGTCGTATCACTAATATTCACATTGCTCATCCATTCTTGTGCAGAAGCCGTACCTCTTATTACAACGTAGAGAATTTCCTTATTTCCATTCTCTGTAGAAACCTTTTTTCTCGCAATTGCATAAGCAGCTTGATTTACTCCGCCAGCATCCTCATTTGTATAATCCAAATTATAATTTGCAACAATTTCTTTTGGATTACATCCTATCTGAACGAGCGCAGCTTTCGTTGCAACTTCCCCAGTATAAGCCATACCTGCCAATACTGCTCCTGCAATTGCTAAATCATGATTGTATTCATAAGAATGGTTAAGCAATATCCAATCATCCGACCAAGCAAGTGTACTGCTTATGGCATTTGTTTCTTCTGTATCATTTTGCGCCGCTTTGCCATTCATAACTGGCATCATCGCAATTATAGTCACAATTGCTAATAATACCGCTAAAATTTGTTTTTTTCGTTTCATATTCTTCGCCTCCTTTTTATGAAAAATTATCTTATTTTCCTTTTCTTGTCAATTTCTTTTGCATAAGCCACAAGAATATTGCGTCAGTGGCATTATTCTAAATATTTCATAATAAAATGGATCTATCCCCATATATATTAACTAAAAATAGATAAAAAAAGTAGTCTCCTTCCCTATCTTATGTTATACTATAAATTAAATTTTTAATGAAATATTTATTTACAAATGCATAAAATACCTATACTTAGGGGTGATATTATGATACAAATCGCTATTGTAGACGATATAAGCCAAGATAGACAGATAATCCAGAATTATTTAAATAATTATATGGAAAATGAGCAAATTTCTTATAAGTTATATGAATTTGAAAGTGGAGAAGCATTTTTATCTTCCTTTTCTGCTTCAAAATTTTCTATCGTTTTCCTAGATATTTATATGAGTGGCATGGATGGCATGGATATTGCTCAAATAATTTATAAACAGGATAACAAATGTCATATTATTTTTCTCACTACCAGTTTGGAACATGCACAACAGAGTTATTCTGTACATGCTACTTACTATCTCACTAAGCCAATTGTTCCAGAACAGTTTAAGCAAGCTATGACTTTTTGTAAATTGAAACCTGACTATGCTGTTCCATACTTATTTATCGTTTCTGACAGACAGCAATATCGAATACCAACTGAAAAAATTTTATATATAGAAGTTCAAAATCACACTACCTATATTCACCTTACCACTCAAATTATTCCTGTGGCTTGCAGTTTTCGTAAAGTTACAAAGCCATTATTATCGGATGATCGTTTCCTTATATGTCTACGGGGAATCATTGTTAATATGCAGCATATTGAGAAACTAGACGGTATTTTTTTTCTATTAGACAACGGTGAGCAAATACAGCTTAATATACGAAACAGAAAAGCATTAGGTCAAGCCTATCGGCACTATATGTTCCAACATATGGAGGATTAAATTATGAGGAAAATACAACTTCGACAATTATGTTTTTTATTGGCGTTATTTTTCTGCTTTCACCAACCTGTTCTCGCTGCTCTGCCTTCTGACATAGCATCGGCAGACATATCAGAAGAATCTAATTCTCCTATTTTGATCAATCATCTTGTTAACTACGATCTTTTTATCAGAGGACGTATGATTACTTTGAACGACACAGAAACTTGGAATCGAACGGTAAGTTCATGGAACACTGTTTTCGCTAATTTAGGTGGGTATAATGATTCTGGAGAGGAAGTGCTCATTACATTACAGTTACTGGATACGAGTCAGGTTGATTTAACGAAACCAGGTTACTATACTGTTACTGTACATCTCCAAATACCAGAACCATTTAACAGCGACTATGTATTGGATGAATCTATCCAACAGTTTTCTATTCCCATTTGTATTGCTGATCCACAACAGTTGAATCTATTTGTTATCGGTACTGATAAGGATGGTATTGACTTAACATGGGGAAATTCTGCAACTGAGCCTTTAACTCTCTATTTTATCGACTCCCCTACCGTATTAACGGATGAAATGCTTGCATCTGCATCTTGGAATATATATGCATCGAATATTCCTCCCACCGCCACAGTATTTTCCATCCAGACAGCCGACTTGACTGAGGGACATGAATATTATTTTTATTTAGAAAGCAACAACAATCATTCCAACTATGTCCATTTTTCCTATATGAATCAAAAATGGAACAATGAATATATGGGAGGAGACCGAGATGGAGGAGATGGCCTTGGCAATCACCTTCCTGATTATGAACAACCTGCTCCTACAATCTCTGATTCTAATTCTCATCCTACCAATGAGGAAACTACAACAGCTCCAACTTCCGATACTACTGCTTCTTCCTCGGGAGAATTTATACCCTCTTTGGAGTCGAGTTCCATTGCCGACACTACCAACGTTCCAGAAGTTGAAGATTCATCGCTTCAGGAACTGCCCTCTGAAACAAGTTCTATTCCCAATTCAACCGAACCTATGCAAAACAGTGATTCCGTAGTGACAGAATCTAGTTCTATTTCTCAGTCTCTCTCAGATATTACTCAAACAATACCTGAGAAAATGGAATCCGCTTCGTTTTCTTCTATACCAAATCCTTCCCATCCAACAGAATTAGATTCCAGTCCTTATTCTAGTTCTGAATTTATTGAGAAATTTGGTGAAACGACAGATCTTATTTCTGGCAGCCGCATTCTACTTATGCTTCAAAGTGGGCATGGAACTGCTGCATTTTCGAAACAAAATATTACTGTCACATTACAGGAAAGTTCCTTATCCACTTATAACATTCAACAATCCGATCAACTTCAAGTTACGATTGAACCACTGGGGAATCATTCTTTTCAGTTCTTGTTTTGGATCAATGGTTACTCTGTCAATGAACTGCCACAGATTTGCTATAAGATCCCTTATCAAGCTGCCTCAAAAGATAGTCAGTTCTCCATTTCCCATTCATCTGGTGAAACCATTCCTGTACAGAGCTATGATCCTGAAAAATCTATTCTCACTTTTACTTCTAATCGGACAGGAACCTTTACAATTAATGAAACTTCCACTTTGAGCAGTTCAGATAGTTCGGAGTCTAAAGTAGAATCTAAAACCATTGAAACAGGGACTGCAAATGCTTCTTATCAGAACAAACGATTGGTTTTATTTTTTTCTATTATTTTGTTTCTATTTGTTATCATATCATTTATTGTGAAAAAAAGGAGGAAATAAAATTATGATGACTTCTTTAAAATTTTATATAAAAATTTTTTTAATCCTTGCATTATCTTCTTTATTTTTCCTTTTTCTCTACTTTTTTGATAATAAATATACTTATAGCACTTCGCAACCTGCCAACGGTATACTTGTTCTTACAAATGAAGATATTGAAAATGATCCTCTGCGGTTTTTATGCAGAGGATGGTGTTTTTATCCAGATGAACTTCTCACTCCAAAGGATCTTACACAGGCTGGTTCATCCAAATATATGGTATATCGAGATATCGGAGAGCAAACAAACTTTGTATCTAACTACAATATTACTCCACATGGCTGTGGAAGCTACGTTCTTCATCTATTTTTACCCAATACAGAAGCTTCTTACTCGTTAGAATTACCAGAAATTTACTCTGCCTATCGTCTGTATATTGATGAAACATTACTGCTTGAAGTAGGAAATCCAGATCCCGAATCCTATGAACCATTGACGCAAAATCGTATGATTACATTTAAAGCTGCTGGTATGACTACTATTTTATTAGCGGTCAGCGATTATTCTCATTTTTACAGCGGACTTGTTTATCCTCCAGCTTTTGGAAGTACGCTTGCTTTAAATATCACACGTTTTATTCGATTATCTGTATCTGTGATCATTTGTACCAGTTCTCTTATTATTGGATTATTAGCCATTTATTTTGGTATTTATACAAAACATCCATCCTCTTGGCTATTTGCTCTACTCTGTACTTGTACTGGAATCTCTCATAGTTATATACTGGTACATTCCTTATTTGCCTTGCCCATTTTTCCATGGTATGGACTTGAAATTTTCTTTATCTATATCACAACATTACTGATTATTATATTACAAAATCGAATTTGTAATATACCTAAGCGATTTGCTTTCATTAGTAATAGCATCTGTGTTTTATTTGCTGGTTTTTCGCTTTTTTATGGCCTTTTTTCTAGTTTTCTCACAATACCGTTTATTCAGCAATTTTCTTGGATCTTAGTCATATTCAAAGCGATCATTGCGGTCTATCTTCTTATTACAACATTCTTTTCTATTTTTAAGCAAGAAAAGAAGACCTTCCCTCTAATCGATGCATCCATTTTTTATGGATCTGCATTTCTTTGGGACCGATTACTGCCCGATTATGAACCAATTTACGGCGGTTGGTTTGCAGAATGGGGCAGCCTAATTTTTGTTTTTGCGATTGGCTATACATTATGGAGCGAGATGGTACAAGGCTATTCTTATGGAATCCTCTTTGCAGAACAAAACCGTCAAACGTCAAAGCAATTGGCAATGCAGGTAAGTTATTCCCAACAAATTCAGGAACAAATTGAATCAAACCGCAAATTAAATCACGACCTTCGCCACCATTTACGTGTCCTTAACACAATTGCTCAAGAAAACAACGATGAAAATATACAGAATTATCTCAAGGAGATGGATTCTTGGATTCAAACAAGTATTCTGACTACTCCAATCCTTTTTTGCAACCATCCTACTGTGGATGCCCTTTTGCGCTATTATTATAGTTTTGCCAAAGAAAATCAAATAGAAATATCCCTCCAAATTGCAATTCCAGAAAATCTTCCTCTTTCCGACATAGAACTATGTTCTATTTTAGGAAACTTACTAGAAAATGCAATTGAAGCCTGTCTTAGACAATCTAATTCAATACGCAGTATTACATTGAAAACTCACGAAAATAAATTTACTTTCTTTCTATTAATTGAAAATACATACAATGGCCGATTAGAAAAGCAAAATGATCGGTTCATTTCCCAAAAAAATAGGACTTACTCACGGTTCGGTATTGGTATTGAATCCGTTCGTGACATTTTAAACCGTTATCATGGAACAATGGATATTTACCCTGAACAATTATTATTTAAAATTGGAATTACCCTTCCACTTTCTAAATAGATTGCTTCCTCTGTAATTAGTAAAAATTCTAAGGACTTCTGTTCACCAGCTATTTTGCTTCGAAGTGCATCCTTTCTTTTATTCAGGAGACTTTCTATATACTATTAGCTTAAGGTTAAACCCTAGAAGCATAAAACATGGTTCTATTAGCTACTACTGCTGCTAAAACCGTGTTTTATTTTATTTCAGTAATCCGTTTTTATATCATTGAATCACTTTGAGTTTGTTCCATCGTTCTGCTCTTTTCTGCTTCTAATGATAAATACATATCTTTATAGTCCTTGGGAGAAATTCCATACTCTTTCTTAAATGCTCGATAAAAACTAGAATAATCGGAAAATCCATATTGCTCATAAACTTTACTGATACTATTCTCTCCTAATATTGCATCTTGACATACCTTTAGTCTTTTTTTCGTTATATATTGATGAATGGATATCCCCATTTTCTCTTTAAATACATGGGAAATATGATATTTACTCACAAAAAATTCTTTCGCCATTCGCTCTAACGACAAATCTTCTTCTAAATGATCTTCAATAAAATCACATAGATTTAAATAAAGTGCTCGCTCAATTTGAGGATTTTTTTTATTCTTCCTCTCATAAACAATTCGGTTTAAGTGTAAAATCAAAGAATTTAACTGTAATAGGATTTCTGCCTGTTTGCCAAACCGATTGCTTTTTATTTCTTGTATTAATCGAAACAGCATTGATGTAATTGTATTAAATGCAATCGTATCATTGTGAAAAATATATTCTTTATGAATTACTACATACTGCATTAAATATCCATAATCTACACTTTGTTTTATAAGATCATTGCAATAATCCATACTAATCCAAAGCACAAATCTGCGATATGGCTTTTTCCAACTTAAAAAATGTGGATAATGATTTGTGTTTGGAGGTAATAATATAATATCTCCTGAATTCACTTTGTATCGTGTTTCATTAATTGAGATTTCAATATCTCCTTCCATAAAAAAGTAAAATTCATAACAATCATGTTTATGAGTTCTTACAGGATCTAATTTTGTATCACTGTAATAATAAAGCTCAAAATCTTTTTCCACCATATATTGACGGCGATTAAATTCCGTTTGAAGCTTTTTTTTCACAATATTTCGCACCCTTTCTTTCTTATTTTTTGAAAATATTTCCTT
>OERR01000156.1_pt1 | contig 17832 bp, 11 predicted proteins | sample 1540051 | NCBI WGS metagenome assembly OERR01 (sample SAMEA3891884, study PRJEB23780) | metagenome | biome: terrestrial biome; feature: animal house; material: Caecal content | place: Italy | collected 2015-05-05 | reverse complement strand
GCTTTCCATCAAGCGCAGCCTTTCTGCCAAAAACATGGAGCTGAAAAAGAAACTGTTTGCGGAAGTCCGGGAGAAAATGGCGGATTTCAAAAAGACACCGGAATATAAAACCTGGCTGGAAACAAAGATTCAGGACGCTGTGTCCTTCGCATCCGGCGACACCGTCCGGATCTATCTGGACCCTTCCGACGAAGAATACCGGCAGGAGCTGGAGGAGAAGCTGTCCGTCTCCCTGATCCGCTCTGAAATACCGTTTACCGGCGGTATGCGGGCGGTCATTCCGGAAAAAAATATTCTGATCGACAATTCTTTCGACTCACTTATCGCGGAAGAACAGGAAACTTTTATTTTTCACGGAGGTCTGAAACCGGGCGCTGTCGTCGAAGCCTCCGGAGACGCGCTCTCTGTAATTCTGGGTCCTGGAATCCTGAACAATATTTTCGACGGTATCGAGCGTCCTCTGTCTGAGATCGCGCGGCAGTCCGGCGACTACATCACCAGAGGTGTCAGCGTCGATTCCCTGGACACAAAGAAAAAATGGAACGTCCATGTTACTGTACAGGCCGGCGAGACGGTCAGCGGCGGCACGATCATTTCCGAAACCCAGGAGACCCGTTCCATCGTCCATAAATCCATGGTTCCTCCGAACCTTGCCGGAACGGTCACATGGACTGCCCCGGACGGAGAATACACGATCCTGGATCCCATCGTAAAGCTGGAAACCGAGGACGGAACAGAACACACTCTGACCCTGTGCCAGAAATGGCCGATCCGTGTTCCCCGCCCGACTCTGAAGAGATATCCGGCAAGCGAACCGTTAGTCACCGGACAGCGGATCCTGGACACCATGTTCCCCATCGCAAAAGGCGGCACCGCAGCGGTGCCCGGCGGATTCGGAACAGGCAAAACCATGACACAGCATCAGATCGCGAAATGGTCCAATGCGGACATCATCATTTATATCGGCTGCGGCGAGCGCGGCAACGAGATGACGGACGTTCTCAACGAGTTCCCGGAGCTGAAGGACCCGAAAACGGGCTACTCGCTCATGCAGCGCACCGTGCTGATCGCGAACACGTCCGACATGCCTGTGGCGGCGCGTGAAGCGTCCATTTACACCGGTATTACGATTGCGGAGTATTTCCGCGACATGGGCTATTCCGTGGCTCTGATGGCCGACTCCACCTCCCGTTGGGCGGAGGCTCTGCGCGAGATGTCCGGCCGTCTGGAAGAGATGCCCGGCGAAGAAGGCTACCCGGCCTATCTGGGCAGCCGCTTGGCGCAGTTCTATGAGAGAGCGGGCCGCGTGCGCACGCTCGGCAGCGAGCCGCGCGAGGGCGCTCTGTCCGTGATTGGGGCCGTATCGCCTCCCGGCGGCGATATCTCCGAGCCGGTCTCGCAGGCGACGCTGCGTATCGTCAAGGTGTTCTGGAGCCTCGACTCCGCTCTGGCCTACAAGCGCCATTTCCCGGCGGTGAACTGGCTGACCAGCTACTCGCTCTACACCGACAACATGGGCGGCTGGTTCGACGAGAACGTCGATCCCGAGTGGATGCACCTGCGCCAGCGCCTGATGGGACTCTTGCAGGATGAAGCGGAGCTGGAGGAGATCGTGAAGCTTGTCGGCATGGACGCGCTTTCCGCTCCTGACCGTCTCAAGCTGGAAGCGGCGCGCTCCATCCGTGAGGACTTCCTGCATCAGGATGCTTTCCATGAGATTGACACCTATACCCCGCTGAAAAAGCAGGATATTATGATGCGTCTGGTGCTCGACTATTACGACGAGTCCACGCAGGCGCTTTCCACGGGCGTTTCCGTGGAGGATCTGGTGGCCCTGCCGTCGCGCGAGCGGATCGGCCGCTTCAAGTATACGCCGATCGAGGACGTGGACGCGGCCTATGAGGACGTGCGCCGCGCACTCGCCAAGGAAATCGCGGACTTGCAGCAAAAGGAGGACTTCTGATGCCAAAGGAATACAGGACCATCCAGGAGGTGGCCGGCCCTCTGATGCTGGTGCGCGGTGTGGAGGGAGTCACCTACAATGAGCTGGGCGAGATCGAGCTGGCCAGCGGCGAAAAGCGCCGCTGCAAGGTGCTCGAGATCGACGGCGGAAACGCGCTGGTGCAGCTCTTTGAAAGCTCCACCGGCATCAACCTGAGCAACAGCCGCGTCCGCTTTCTGGGGCGCAGCATGGAGCTGGGCGTTTCGGAGGATATGCTCAGCCGCGTGTTTGACGGCCTGGGCCGCCCGATCGACGGCGGGCCGGAGATCCTCCCGGATAAGCGCATGGACATCAACGGCCTGCCGATCAACCCGGCGGCACGCAGCTACCCGCAGGAGTTCATCCAGACGGGCGTTTCGGCCATCGACGGCCTGAACACCCTCGTGCGCGGCCAGAAGCTGCCGATTTTCTCTGCAAGCGGCCTGCCGCATGCTCAGCTGGCGGCGCAGATTGCGCGTCAGGCGAAGGTGCGCGGCACGAGCGAGCCGTTCGCCGTTGTGTTCGCGGCCATGGGCATTACGTTTGAGGAGAGCAGCTTCTTCATTGAGAGCTTCCGCAAAACGGGCGCGATTGACCGTACCGTGCTGTTTATCAACCTCGCGAACGATCCCGCCGTCGAGCGTATCGCCACGCCGCGTATGGCGCTGACGGCCGCGGAGTATCTCGCGTTTGAGCGCGGGATGCACGTTCTCGTCATCCTCACCGATATCACGAACTATGCCGACGCGCTGCGTGAGGTTTCCGCCGCGCGTAAGGAGGTGCCGGGCCGCCGCGGCTATCCCGGCTATATGTACACCGATCTCGCGTCTCTGTACGAGCGCGCCGGACGGCAGAAGGGCCGCTCCGGTTCCATCACGATGATTCCGATCCTGACCATGCCCGAGGACGACAAGACCCACCCGATCCCCGACCTCACCGGCTACATCACGGAGGGACAGATCATCCTGAGCCGTGAGCTGTACCGCCGCGGTGTAACGCCGCCGATCGACGTGCTGCCGTCGCTGTCGCGTCTGAAAGATAAGGGCATCGGCGAGGGCAAGACGCGCGCCGACCACGCGAACACGATGAACCAGCTGTTCAGCGCCTACGCGCGCGGCAAGGACGCCAAGGAGCTGATGACGATCCTCGGCGAAGCGGCTTTGACGGACATCGACAAGCTGTACGCGAAGTTCGCGGACGAGTTTGAAAAGGAATACGTTTCGCAGGGCTACGAGGCCAACCGCGACATCGAGGAGACGCTGCGGATTGGCTGGAAGCTGCTCTCCATCCTGCCGCGTTCCGAGCTCAAGCGCATCAAGGACGAGTTCCTGGATGAATACTATGGCAAGGAATAACGCGCGGACAAACCCGAAAGGAGGCGAGGCGGCTTGGCCGGAACGCATGTAAACCCGACGCGCATGGAGCTGACGCGCCTCAAACGCAAGCTCGTCACCGCCGTGCGCGGGCATAAGCTGCTCAAAGACAAGCGCGACGAGCTGATGCGCCAGTTCCTGGATCTGGTGCGCGAGAACAAGATGCTGCGCGAGCGTGTGGAGGAGGGCCTGAAAATCGCGAACGCGAATTTCGCGATGGCCCGTGCCGCCGATCGCGGGGCCGTGCTCGACGTGGCCCTCATGACCCCGAAGCAGGAGGTGCAGCTCGAAGCGGGCGTGAAGAACGTGATGAGCGTCGAAATTCCCGTCTTTACGACGAAAACGCGTACCCCGGATCCGAACGATATCTATTCCTATGGCTTCGCGTTCACATCCGGCGATCTGGATGTGGCTGTGCGGTCGCTCTCCGATCTCCTGCCCGACCTGCTGCGTCTGGCGGAGGTGGAAAAATCCTGCCAGCTCATGGCCGCTGAGATCGAAAAGACGCGCCGCCGCGTCAACGCGCTCGAACACGTCATGATTCCCGATATGCAGGAGAACATCCGCTATATCACGATGAAGCTCGACGAAAACGAGCGCAGCACACAGATTCGTCTGATGAAGGTCAAGGACATGATGCTGAAGGAAGCCATCGAGGAGAGACGGGCGAAAAGCGGACTCGAAGCAGAGGGATGACCTCTTTCGCCTTGACAACCATAGAGAAATTGGGTATCATAAAAACAGAAGGGGCGCTGCCGCATGACGGTTAGCCCCAATTCCTGGTCAAACTAAATTGCTGACCGCTTGGGTGCCGTCCAAGCGGTCAGTACGCTTTTGGGGCTATGTAGAGCATCATCAGAACGATGATGACAAAACACACCGCGAAACGAAGGACTTTCGCCCAACGTCCGTTTCCCATGCGCATCACCCCCTTTCACAAGGGAGTGGCTAACCGCCATTTTGCAACAGCGCCGGAACGATCATAGCATAGGAGTAAAAGGTTGTAAAGGGTCGTATTGTGGAGAGAAGGGCGAGAAGCAGACAGCTCATGAAGGGATGACGCGATTCGCCTTGACAACCATAGGGAAATTGAGTATCATAAAAACAGAAGGAGCGCTGTTGCATGACGGTTAGCCCCAAGTAAGTTAATAGCTAAGCTAAGTTAACCGCTCGGTGGCAGCCGGGCGGTTAACACGCTTTTGGGGCTATGTAAAGCATCATCAGAACGATGATGACAAAACACACCGCGAAGCGAGGGAGTATGAAAAATTTGCTGTAAAGGCAGAAAATGGAGCCGCCCGGAATGATTCCGGGCGGCTCGCTTTGTATGCCGTATTCTTTTTCAGGAAAAATCCCGTCGGATTACACAAACAGCGGACTGACGGGCTTGTCCTCGTTGATGCGCGAGATGGCCTCGGCAAAGACGGGGGCGGCGGAAAGCTGATGGATTTTCGGCAGCAGCTTTTCCGGCGGCAGTTCAATCGTATCAAGCAGGATGACTTCTTCAATCGGACTTTTTTCCAGACGCTCCAGGGCGGGGCCGGAGAGAACGCCGTGGGAGGCGCAGGCCGTCACGCTTACCGCGCCGCGATCCATCACGGCCTGTGCCGCGTTGCACAGTGTTCCGGCTGTGTCGATCATGTCGTCAACCAGAATGACCTTCTTGCCCGCGACCTCTCCAATCAGATTCATGACCTCGCTCTCGTTGGCCTTCTGACGGCGCTTGTCCACGATGGCCAGCGGGCAGCCGATGCGTTCCGCGAAATTGCGCGAGCGCGTCACGGAACCGAGATCGGGCGACACCACAACATAGTCGCCCCCGTCCTTTCCGACGCGCTCCTTCATGTAGCCGCCGAGAATGGGAGCGCCGAGCAGGTGATCCACAGGGATGTTGAAAAAGCCCTGGATCTGGGCCGCGTGCAGATCCATCGAAACCACGCGGTCGGCTCCGGCGGTTGAGATGAGATCGGCGACCAGCTTGGCGGAGATGGGATCGCGCGCCTTTGCCTTGCGATCCTGCCGGGCATAGCCGAAATACGGCACCACCGCCGTGATGCACCCGGCGGAGGCCCGCTTCATCGCGTCGATCATGATGAGCAGGCGCATCAGGTTGTCGTTGACGGGCGCGCAGGTGGACTGGATGATGAAGCAGCTCGAGCCGCGCACGCTCTCCTGCAGGGAAACGCTTGTCTCGCCGTCCTGGAATGTGCCCACCTCGCACCCTCCCAGGCGCAGGCCGAGACATTCGCTGATCCGGCGAGCCATTTCGGGGCTGGCCCCGGCGGAGAAAATTTTGATGTCCTTCCCGTGAAGATTCACAGCCATTCTCCCTTCTGATTCGGTATTCTGTTTGAGCCGGCAAAACGCTTCGTCTTCTGTTTTCATTATCGCAGTATCCGGCTTATTTTGCAAGCAGAATCACCGGATCCCGGGAAAAAAGGGAAGATTGTCGAAAATTTCACAAAATCGGAAAAGGACGCACAAAATATTCCCTTTCTTTTCTGCAAAAATCATATGGAATTTGTCCCCAACTTTTGTTATAATACGGAGTGAGCAATGAAAGCAGACTTCGCATTGGGAATGATGCTCATCAAGCTGAGGCCTTGCGGAAAAAAGAAAACAAAGCGGCCAGCGGCGGAAAGGCTTTGCCGCCGGGAAGCGCTTGCCCGGGATCCGGGACGTGCGCACCGGGCGGGAGAGAGGGTGCGCCGGTGGACGTTTTGCCCTTTTTTCGGACAAGACCTAAACTATTTAGGAGGTAATTATCATGAGCCACAAGTATGTGTACCTGTTCTCTGAAGGCAACAAGGACATGCGTGAGCTCCTGGGCGGCAAGGGCGCGAACCTGGCCGAGATGACCAAGGCCGGCATGCCGGTTCCCCAGGGCTTCACCGTCTCCACGGAGGCCTGCACCCAGTACTATAAGGACGGCCGCCAGATCAACGACGAGATCCAGGCCGAGATCTATGAGTATCTGGGCAAGATGGAGGAAATCTGCGGCAAGAAGTTCGCCGACCCGGAGAACCCGCTGCTTGTTTCTGTCCGTTCCGGCGCGCGCGCTTCCATGCCCGGCATGATGGACACCATTCTGAACCTGGGCCTGAACGACGTTGTCGTCGAGGGCCTGGCCAAGTTTACCAACAACCCCCGTTTTGCATATGACTCCTATCGCCGCTTCATCCAGATGTTCTCCGACGTTGTTATGGAGCTCTCCAAGAAGCGCTTTGAGGAGATCATCGACCAGAAGAAGGCCGAGAAGGGCGTTAAGCTCGACACCGAGCTCGACACCGAGGACATGAAGGACCTTGTGAAGCGCTTCAAGGCGTTCTACAAGGAGGAGAAGGGCGAGGACTTCCCGACCGATCCAAAGGTTCAGCTCATGGAAGCCGTCAAGGCCGTGTTCCGTTCCTGGGACAACCCCCGCGCTAATGTCTATCGCCGCATGAACGAGATCCCCTATGACTGGGGCACCGCCGTTAACGTGCAGGCGATGGTGTTCGGTAACTCCGGCGACAAGTCCGGCACCGGCGTTGCTTTCACCCGCAACCCCGCCACCGGTGAGAAGGCGCTCTTCGGCGAGTACCTGATCAACGCGCAGGGCGAGGACGTTGTGGCCGGCGTTCGTACGCCGTCCCCGATTTCCCAGCTGCAGCAGGATATGCCCGAGGTCTACGCGCAGTTCGCTGAGATCGCCGGCCGCCTGGAGAAGCACTACAAGGATATGCAGGACATGGAGTTCACCATCGAGAATGGCAAGCTCTACATGCTGCAGACCCGTAACGGCAAGCGCACCGCCGCCGCCGCTCTGAAGATCGCCGTCGACCTCGTGGACGAGGGCATGATCGATGAGGAAGAGGCTGTTCTGCGCGTGGAGCCGAAGCAGCTCGACGCTCTGCTGCATCCGCAGTTCGACGCTGAGGCTGTCAAGAAGGCTCAGGTTATCGGCAAGGGCCTGGCTGCTTCCCCCGGAGCTGCCTGCGGCAAGGTCGTCTTCTCCGCTGAGGATGCCAAGGAGTGGCATGAGAGAGGCGAGAAGGTCGTTCTGGTTCGTCTGGAGACCTCTCCTGAGGACATCGAGGGCATGGTCGTGGCTGAGGGTATCCTCACCGTCCGCGGCGGCATGACCTCTCACGCGGCTGTCGTGGCGCGCGGCATGGGTACCTGCTGCGTTTCCGGCTGCGGCGATATCGTCGTCGACTATGAGAAGAAGCAGTTCACCCTTGGCGGCCTGACCATCAAGGAGGGCGACTACATCTCCATCGACGGCTCCACCGGCAACATCTACGCACAGGCCATTCCGACCGTCGCCGCTTCCATTTCCGGCGATTTCGGCCGCTTCATGGGCTGGGCTGACAAGTATCGCAAGCTCGAGGTCTGGACCAACGCCGACACGCCGCGCGACGCCAAGCAGGGCCGTTCCTTCGGCGCGCAGGGCATCGGCCTGTGCCGCACCGAGCACATGTTCTTCGAGGAGACGAGAATCAAGGCTATGCGCGAGATGATCGTCGCCGACAACACCGAGGACCGCAAGAAGGCTCTCGACAAGATCATGCCGTATCAGCAGGGCGACTTCGAGGCTCTCTACGAGGCCATGGAAGGCTGCCCGGTGACCATCCGCTTCCTCGATCCTCCGCTGCATGAGTTCCTCCCCACCAAGGAAGAGGATATCAAGGAGATCGCGGACGAGCTCGGCATCACCGTGGAGCGCCTGCACGAGGTTATCGCCAGCCTGCATGAGTTCAACCCGATGATGGGCCACCGTGGCTGCCGTCTGGCTGTTTCCTATCCGGAGATCGCCGAGATGCAGACCACCGCTGTCATCAACGCTGCCATCAACGTCACGAAGAAGGGCCAGTACAAGATCACGCCTCACATCATGATTCCGCTCGTGGGCGAGGTCAAGGAGCTCAAGTTCGTGAAGGACGTCGTGGTTGCCACCGCCGACAAGATCATCAAGGAAGCCGGCATCGACATGAAGTACGAGGTCGGCACCATGATCGAGATCCCGCGTGCTGCTCTGACGGCTGACGAGATCGCGACCGAGGCCGAGTTCTTCAGCTTCGGCACCAACGATCTGACCCAGATGACGTTCGGCTTCAGCCGTGACGACGCCGGCAAGTTCCTCGATTACTACTATGAGAACAAGATCTACGAGTCCGATCCGTTTGCTCATATCGACCAGAAGGGCGTGGGCAAGCTGGTGAAGATGGCTGCCGAGCTGGGCCGCAAGACCCGCCCGGAAATCCACCTCGGCATCTGCGGCGAGCATGGCGGCGACCCGACCTCCGTCGAGTTCTGCCATAACGTGGGCCTGAACTACGTTTCCTGCAGCCCGTTCCGCGTGCCGATCGCTCGCCTGGCTGCTGCGCAGGCCGCGATCAAGGAGAAGAGAGCGAAGGCCTAATCGCTTTCCGCGTTTTCTCTGAGTAAAACGAACAAATCCCCCCGCATCTCCCGTTATGGGCGGTGCGGGGGGATTTTTCTTCCCCGCTGCTTCCGGAGGAATGTTCTTCGTTCGGGTAGGTGATAAAGAGGTCGCCGCTTTGCGTGAGATACGGGATATCTTCCACCACATATTCCTGCTGTCCGTCGTAGTGAAAGCAAATTTCAAATTGGTCGGGGTGAATGTGCGGAAGCAGGCACATCTGCGTGTGCGCCAGCAGCTCCACCCGTCCCAGCGAAAGCAGGTGAGGAATGCCAAGCTCTGAAAAAAGGATCAGGCGGCGGTTTTCCGTTCCATCCGTTTTGTTCATGGCAAGATCTCCTTGTGTTTGACAACGTGTTGTGCAAAATCGTATCCGGTTGTTTTTATGAAAGACAGAATCACACACATTTGCTACAATAGCAGCAGAAAAGGAAAGGGAGCGTGATGCTCAGTGACAGAACGCGAAAACTATTTGCGCACCGTCCGGTTTGAAAGGCCGGAGCATATGAGAATCTGCTGTTTGACATGGAGGACGAGGAGGAACGTCTCCTCGAGCTGATCGATCTGGTGGAGCAGTTCAATCTGGGGCTGGTGAAGCGGGGGCGGTGATCCACATGCATTCCGACGGGATGCTGCACCAGCTGGCGGAGGACATTCTGAGCGTGGGAGTGGATGTGCTGAACCTACAGGATCTGGTGAACGGCATCGACTGGATCCGGGAGCATCTGGTGGGACGGTGCTGCATAGAGCTGGACGTCGACCGCCAGAAAATCACTCCTTACGGAACGCCCGCGGATATCGATCGCCTGATCCGGCAGGAGATCGAGACGCTGGGGAGCAAGGAGGGCGGCCTGTGCCTGATCTATGGCCTGTATCCCGGAACTCCGCTCGAAAATGCCGGGGCCGTCATGGATGCGATGGAACGGTACATGGGATATTTTGCCTGAATTTCCCCGGTTTCGGATTTCCCAAAAATCCGGATGGGTTTTCTCGTTCTTCACTGTACAATATTTTTCCGGTGGAATCCAGCCAAAGCAACGGATTTTAGAAAATCTTTAGAATAAAGGAAGCTTTCTCCTCCTTGCCGGATCAGTGACACGATTCTCCGTCCCGGTGCTGTAAAAAACGGCCTGCATCGTGTATGATAAGCATGTGGCCACGAACTGCATTTCAGATTGGGAGGAACCATCATGGAGCTGGGAAATAAAATCAGGGAGCTGCGGCTGAAGAAATCGGCCACACAGGAGCAGATCGCCAAGCGGCTGGGGGTGTCGGCCCAGTGCGTCAGCAAGTGGGAAAATAACGTCACCATGCCGGACATTCAGCTTCTGCCGGAGCTGTCCGCCTGCTTCGGCGTGACGATTGACGAGCTGTTTGATCTCACGGAGGATACGCGGTTGGAGCGCATTTCCAATCTGCTGGAGGACGAGCGGATGCTCGACGTGGCGGAGTTCTGCCAAGTGGAATCGTTTTTGCTGGAAAAGATGCGGGCCTGCCCGCAGGAAGCGAAATACGAGACTCTGCTGGCGTCCCTCTATAACCACATGGCCGACGGATACCGCACGAAGGCCGAGGAGCGCGCCAAGCAGGCCCTGCGCCTGGAGCCGGACAGCAAGGAGAACCACAGCCAGCTGCGCATGGCGCAGAACGGCTTTGCCATGGACTGGAACTTTTCCAACTGCGCGGCGCGGATCGCGTTTTACCAGCAGTTCTGCAAGGAACATCCGCATAACCGGTGCGGCTGCATGGATCTGCTCGAAGGGCTGATCGCGGACTACCGGCTGGAGGAGGCCGGAACACTTCTGGAGCGGTCGAGGGAGCTTTTGGGGGACGTGCGGGCCTCCACTTACGAGGGATGGATCCAGTGGAACAGCGGCGACCAGAAGGGCGCTCTGCGGTGCTGGAGAGAGATGACCGAGCGCCATCCGGACGACTGGCTGGCAGCCATCAGCGAGGCGGACTGTCTGGCGCATGTGGGCCGCTACGATCCGGCTTTGGATCTGTACCGCCGGGCGCTTGCGCTTCAGCCGAAGCCGCGCTATACGGACAGCGCCATCTGCATCGCGCAGATCTGTGAAATCAAAGGCGATTACCCGCAGGCAATCGAAGCCTGGAACGAGGTGATCCGCATTTTGGAGGAGGAATACGGTATCCGGGAGGGCGAGGGTGTCGACGCGCCCAGACGGGAGATCGAGCGTCTGTCCTCTTTTTGAAAAACTCTGCATGAAAAACCCCCGCATGGGTCCCATATGGGCCAAATGCGGGGATTTTTTCTGCCTTTTGCGGAAAAGATTTGTGCGATCACGCCAAACCTGTTATAATGTGTGCAGATCTCCCGCTCCGCCGGAGAACCGGCGCGGGAATTTTGTTCCGGAAAGAAAGGACGGGGATTCCCATGGCAGGAAAGAACCTGTATACCGTGATTGTTGCGGACGATGAGGACGAGCTGCGGGAGGGTGTGTGCACCATGATCCCGTGGCAGGATTACGGCTTCCGGCTGGTGGCGAGCGCGGGCAACGGGTTGGACGCCTTGCAGCTGGTGGAGCAGTATGAGCCGGATCTGCTTCTGACGGATATCCGGATGCCGTTCATTTCGGGCATTGAGCTGGCCCGGCAGGTGCGCGAGGTGCGCCCGGCCACCAACATCGCCTTTCTCAGCGGATACGATGATTTCCAGTATGCCAAGCAGGCGATCCAGTACAACATCATCAGCTATATGCTCAAACCGCTCACCATGGAAGGGCTTGCGGCGGAGCTGCGCATTATCCGCGAGAAGATTGACGCGCAGTTTGCCACCTTCGAGCAGACCGCGCAGCAGCCGAACCCGCAGGATCAGCGCGCCGCCATGCTGATGCCGCTGGTGCTCGACGACTTTGCCGACGACGCGGATCTGCCCCGGCAGGAATCGTATGCGCGGGAATGCGGCCTTCTGCGCGATGAGAACGACAAGCCCTCCTACATCGTGATGGTGTCCGCTTTGCTGGATGCGGACAACACAAACCGCACCGTGCCTTCCTTTGCTTCGTCGGTGAATATGCTCGCCAGTAAATATCTGCGCGGCGTGAGTTTTTTCACCTCCGGGAAGGTGGTCTCCGTCCTGTTGGGGAATCCGTCGGATTTTGAGGAATATCTGCACATCCTGGCAAACGAAATCTCGCAGATGGCGCAGCGTGTGCTCGGCGCGCGGTGCCGGATCGGTGTAAGCCGGTCGGTGCATGCGCTCACGGAGCTGCACGGCGCGTACCGCGAGGCTATGACCGCCCTGCGCAGCGGCGGTGACAGCGCCGAGGAGAGCGTGCAGTTCATCCACGATCTTGAGCCGGAAGCCAAGGGGGGAAGCTTGCTGTGCAGGCGGGCGCTGGAATCGCTCGATCAGCATTACATGGATCCGAACCTCTCGCTTGTGTCGCTCAGCGGGATGCTTGAGGTCAGCCCGAACCATCTGAGCGCCTGCATCAAGAAATACGCGGGGGAAACGTTCATCAACATCCTGATCCGCAAGCGCATGGAAGCCGCCCGGGAGCTGCTTTCCTCCTCCTCTCTCCCCGTTCAGGAGATCGCGAAGCGGTGCGGCTATATGGATCAGCACTATTTCAGCTATTGCTTTAAAAAATACTGCGGGGAATCGCCCATCGCCATGCGCCGCAGGCTCGGCGCGGAGAGGGCGGGTGAGTCCTCTTGAAGCAGCGTGCGCCGTACACCGGACTTCGCATCACCACTATCCTGGTGTCCATGGTGGTGAGTGTGGTGACGATTATTCTGTGCTGCTGTGTGTTTGTCTTTCTGGACCGCTACCGCAGCGCGATGGTGCAGAGCGCCCGCACGAGCAGCGAGCAGGCGGTGTCTCAGGTATCGAACACGGTGGAAAGCTATCTGCGGGATATGGATCAGTCCATGCGCCTGGTGCGGCAGTTTATGCTGGAGGAGCCGGAGCGGCGCGACGAACTGCTCTCGGCTTTTCTGAAATTCCGTCCGGACGTGGTGGCCGTCACCAGCTATTCCCCGGAGGGCGAGCTGCTGGAATGCTGGGCCCCCGGACGGGAGCCGAAGGAGGAGATTTTTCAGAATCTTTCCTTCGATTTGCAGACGGCCCGCGCCGCCGAGGAACCGTACATCATGGCCCCGCATGTGGAGAGCATTTTTGAGGGCTATTATCCGTGGGTCGTCACAGTGACGGCCCCGATCCCGGAGGGCGGCGAAGCCGCGTGGGTGTCGCTGGATCTGAGTTTTTCGGGAATTTCCAACTATATCAACAACGTCAGCATCGGCCAGCGGGGCTATTGCTTCCTGATGGACGCGGGCGGAAATATTGTCTACCACCCGCAGCAGCAGCTTCTGTATTCGGGTCTGAAATCGGAAAATACCTCCGCTCTCGCCGCTCTGGAGGACGGTACCTATGCCGACGACACGGTGATCTCCTGTCTCGCGGAGGTGGGGGACAGCGGCTGGCGCATTGTCGGCGTCAGCTATGTCGACGAGCTGGTGAACCGCAACGTGACGGAGATGCTGCGGCTGTCGTTCGCGCTGGCGATCGTGGTGCTTGCCGCCTCCCTGCTGACCAGCTGGCTGCTCTCGCGCCTGCTGGATCGGCCGCTGCGCGGCCTTGCGGCGGCCATGGGCAGCTTTGAGAAGGACGCCGACCACTTCACCTACCGGCCCGTGGGCGGTACGCGGGAGGTGCAGGAGCTTTCGCAGTCCTTCGGCCATATGGTGGTGCGCATCCAAAAGCTGATGACCACGGTGCGGGAAGAGGAGATCAATCTGCGCAAAACGGAGCTCAAAGCTCTGCAAACGCAGATCAACCCGCATTTCCTTTACAATACGCTTGACTCGATTGCCTGGATGTGTGAGCAGGGACGCAACGCGAACGCCGTGAAAATGGTGCACGCTCTCGCGCGGCTGTTCCGCATCAGCATCAGCCAGGGGAATGAGCTGATCCCCGTGGCCAGGGAGATTGAGCACGCGGAAAGCTATCTGCAAATTCAGAAATACCGCTATAAAAACCAGTTCACCTATGCCTTTGACGTGGATCCGGAGTGCCTGGATTTTCTGTGCAACAAGATTACCCTCCAGCCCATCATCGAAAACGCCATCAACCATGGCCTGAAGCTTCTGGTGGACGAGGGGCGCATCGACGTGCGTGTGTACCGGGACGGGGAGGACGTGGTGTTCTCCGTGCAGGATAACGGCGTGGGGATGACGCCGGAGCAGGTGGAATCCATCCTGCGCCGCGATCCGGGAAATCACACCGGGATCGGGATCAAAAACGTCAACGACCGGCTTCAGATTTATTTCGGTAAGCAGTACGGCCTGCACATTACGAGCGAGCCGGACGTCGGCACCACCGTCGAAATCCGCATGCCGCAGATACGGGAGGGCGATTATGAAACGAAGTAAATCTATTTTTCTCTGCGTCCTTCTGGTGTTTTTCTGTCTGTGCGGCTGTTCGTCGGAAAGCGCCATTCCCACACAGCACTCCGTGGTGCTGATTGCCAAATCCACGCGCACGGAATTCTGGCTCTCCGTGTTTGCCGGGGCGGAGGCCGCCGCCACGGAGTACAATGTGAAACTGACCATCATCGGGCCGGAGACGGAGGAGGATTACGAGGCGCAGAACGCTATGGTCGAGCGGGCCGTGCAGCAGAAGGAGGAGGCGATCGTTTTTTCCGCCATTGATTTTGAGAACAACGCCGGCGCGATTGACGCTGCCGCGCAGGCGGGCGTGCAGGTCGTCGCCATCGACAGCAGCGTGGATTCCGCCGCGGTGAAAACATACATCGGCACCGACAACTATGCCGCCGGACGGATGGCGGCACAGGCCGCTCTGGGGCGCGTGGAGGGCACGCTGTGCGTCGGGATTGTGAACTACGACGTCAGCAGCGCCAATGGCCAGGAGCGCGAGCGCGGCGCGAAGGAGGCTTTTGAGGAGAGCGGGCGCACCGAAAGCGTCGCCGTGATCAACACGCTGGCGGAGGCGGAGACCGCGCAGGCCGATACCGCCGCGCTGCTCGCGGAGCACCCGGAAATCAACGTCCTGCTGGCCTTCAACGAGCCGACGAGCGTGGGCGCGGCGCAGGCGGTGCGGGATCTCGGCCTTTCGGAGCAGGTGTTTCTCGTCGGCTTCGATTCCAATGTCGTTACCGTGGATTGCCTTCAGGAGGGATCCGTCGATGCGCTGGTGGTGCAGAACCCCTACGCGATGGGCTATCTGGGGGTGGAAAGCGCCTACCGGCTTTTGAGCGGAAGAAACAAGGAGGTAGAGCGTGTGGTCGATACCTCCACCCGCATTGTGGATCGGGAGAACCTGTTCAGCATCGACAGCCAGAAGGCGCTGTTTGCCTTTGAACAGCGCACACATTGAGTATTTTTTCTATATTTTTTAAATAAAAAATCAAAAATATATCGGAATGGATAAATATTTACCCTTTGATCGGTGATTTTTTCCCTTGTTTTTCCTCTGCTTTTCCCTTAGGATAAAAAGTGTCAGGGGGGTGCCTGAAAGGAAAACCCCCATTCCACCCAAGTGAAATGCAAAGGAGAATGCCTTATGAAAAAGTTCATTGCGATGGCTCTGGCAGCAGTTCTTGCTCTGAGTGCGGCAGCCTGCACAGAGGCGCCCACTGCTTCGCAGGGAGGCGCGGCTTCCGACGCGGCCAGCACCGCGGACACGGCGTCCGAGGAGACGACGGGCGGCGGAGACTCCACCGGTACGGTAGCCAACAAGGATAAGCCTTTGGTATGGTTCAACCGCCAGCCCTCCAACAGCTCCACCGGCGAGCTTGACATGACGGCTCTGAATTTCAACAAGGATACCTACTATGTCGGCTTTGACGCCAACCAGGGCGCGGAGCTGCAGGGCACCATGATTCTGGATTACATCGAGGCCAACATCGACACGATTGACCGCAACGGCGACGGCGTGATCGGTTATGTGCTCGCCATCGGCGATATTGGCCACAACGACTCCATCGCCCGTACCCGCGGCGTCCGCAAGGCGCTCGGCACGGCTGTTGAGAAGGACGGCGCGATCGACAGCGCTCCCGTCGGAACGAACGCGGACGGCTCCGCTTCCGCTGTGCAGGACGGCAAGCTGGAAATTGGCGGCAAGACGTATACGGTTCGTGAGCTGGCTTCTCAGGAAATGAAGAACTCCGCGGGCGCGACCTGGGACGCTGCCACCGCCGGCAACGCGATCGGCACCTGGGCTTCCTCCTTCGGTGATCAGATCGACGTGGTTGCTTCCAACAACGACGGCATGGGCATGGCGATGTTCAACGCCTGGTCCAAGGCCAACAAGGTTCCCACCTTCGGTTATGACGCAAACGCTGACGCTGTCGCCGCTATCGCGGAAGGCTACGGCGGAACGATCAGCCAGCATGCCGACGTTCAGGCTTACCTGACCCTGCGTGTGCTGCGCAACGCTCTTGACGGCGTGGATGTCGATACCGGTATCGGCACGCCGGACGACGCGGGCAACGTCCTGAGCGAGGATGTCTACTACTACAACGCCGACGAGCGCTCCTACTACGCTCTGAACGTCGCGGTGACGGCGGAGAACTACAAGGACTTCATGGATTCCACGAAGGTTTACGAGCCTGTTTCCAATCAGCTCGACGCTTCCGCGCATCCCGAGAAGAGCGTGTGGCTCAACATCTACAACGCGGCGGATAACTTCCTGAGCGCGACCTACCAGCCGCTGCTCCAGAACTATGACGATCTGCTGAACCTCAAGGTCGAGTACATCGGCGGCGACGGCCAGACGGAAGGCAACATCACCAACCGCCTGAGCAACCCCAGCCAGTACGACGCATTCGCCATCAACATGGTGAAAACGGACAACGCGGCTTCCTACACCGGCCTGCTGAGCCAGTGAGCCGCCCCGGCGCAAGCCGGATGACCGAACACAAAAAACCGTACGCAGGTGGGGAGAAGAAATTCTCCCCACAGCGGTTTTTGTAACAACCCGGCAGGATCAGAGTTTCGCTGAAACTGTCAAGATACGAAACAGGAGTAACGGGAATGGCAGACGCGAAAGATGAGATTGTCCTGTCAATACGCGGCATGAGCAAATCCTTCGGGCGCAACAAGGTGCTGGATCACATCAATCTCGATGTCAAACGGGGAACCGTCATGGGACTGATGGGAGAAAACGGCGCGGGCAAATCGACGATGATGAAATGCCTGTTCGGCACCTACCAGAAGGACGAGGGAAAGATTTTCCTCAACGGAAAGGAAATCAGCTTTTCCGGCCCCAAGGACGCGCTGGAAAACGGGATTGCGATGGTTCACCAGGAGTTGAACCAGTGTCTGGAACGGAACGTGATCGACAACCTGTTCCTGGGCCGTTATCCGCGCGGCAAAATGGGCGTTGTTGACGAGGGCAGAATGAAGAAAAAGGCTTCCGAGCTCTTCCGCAAGCTCGGAATGACCGTAAACCTCACGCAGCCGATGCGAAATATGTCGGTTTCCCAGCGGCAGATGTGCGAGATTGCCAAGGCGATCTCGTATCAGTCGCAGGTAATCGTGCTTGACGAGCCGACGTCGTCGCTGACGGTGCAGGAGGTCGACAAACTCTTTGAGATGATGCGGATGCTCAAAAGCCAGGGCATGGCCCTGATTTACATCTCTCACAAGATGGATGAGATTTTTGAAATCTGTGATGAGATCTCAGTGCTTCGGGATGGAAATCTTGTCATGACCAAACGCGCGGAAGATACCAATATGAACGAATTGATCGCAGCAATGGTTGGACGTTCGCTTGACAATCGTTTTCCGCCGGTTGACAACAAACCAAAAGATGTGATTTTGTCTATCCAGCATCTGTCCACAAAGTTTGAGCCGCATCTGCAGGATATCTCCTTTGATGTACGGGAGGGCGAGATCTTCGGATTGTACGGACTGGTAGGCGCGGGAAGGACGGAACTTCTGGAAACCATCTTCGGTGTGCGCACCAGGGCGGCAGGGCGTGTCTATTTTAACAACCGCCTGATGAACTTCAACAGTGCGAAGGAAGCGATGGACCATGGATTTGCGATGATCACCGAGGAGCGGAA